>Ga0070671_100002610_pt1 | contig 13955 bp, 10 predicted proteins | sample KBSS73metaG_FD_65341 | JGI IMG/M metagenome (GOLD analysis project Ga0070671, IMG submission 65341) | Switchgrass rhizosphere microbial communities from Kellogg Biological Station, Michigan, USA - KBS S7-3 metaG | ecosystem: Host-associated > Plants > Roots > Rhizosphere > Soil ...
TTCGTGAAGGCCAATCTTCAAATTGTACAGGATGCGAATGCCCTTGCTCGGGATGGGGCAAGAATCGTGGTGGCGCAGAGCGAGAGTTCGATTGCAGCACGTGGCGTATTCAACATCGCGCTATCAGGCGGTTCAACGCCAAAACGTTTATACGAACTGCTCGCAGATCCGAATGAAGAGTTTCGGTCAAAAATTTCCTGGGACAAAACTCAGTTCTTCTGGACTGATGAACGTCACGTTGGACCGGAAGATCCAGATAGCAATTTCCGGATGACGAACGAGGCAATGCTGAAGGTTGTGCCTGTGCCGAGCGCGAACGTTCATCGTTTCATGACGGAAAATCCTAACGCGGAAGCCGTTGCCGAAGAATATGAAACACAGCTGAGGCAATCCTTTCAGAACAGTCTCCCGCGTTTCGATCTCGTGCTCCTTGGATTGGGACCAGACGGTCACACTGCTTCACTTTTTCCGCACACCACTGCACTCGTGGAAAACGAGCGGCTGGTGTCTGCGCCGTGGGTTGAGAAGTTCAACAGTTTTCGATTGACGATGACCCTGCCTGTGCTCAATAACTCCCGGATGATCGTGTTTCTCGTGAGCGGCGAGGACAAAGAAAAAATCCTTAGTGCCGTGTTAGAAGGTCCACCCGCACAATTCCCTGCGCAGGCAATCCAGCCCGCCAATGGCGAACTTCTTTGGTTGGTCGACAAACCCGCCGCCGCCGAGTTAGTAAACAAAACTATGGGGCAAACGCCACCGCCGCCTGTGGTCCTCTAGAAGTCTCGCCTGATGTTTAGGAGTTGCTGAACGGTAGCGAAAGGATTCGCTTAAAGAGTGACGAGGGAGTGAAGGTGCGATGGGAGCGAATCGCGTTGACTATCATGGACCTGACGCTGCTCGACGAGTAGTTCTTTGAAGTCTTCAGCTGATAATGCTTTGCTGAACAGAAATCCTTGGACCGCGTCACACTCAAGTTCGATTAAAGACTCCAGTTGGTCGCGTGTCTCAACACCTTCCGCAACAACCGTTAAATCAAGGGCGTGACCGAGAGTGATAATTGCTCGAACGATTGCCGTGTCGTGAGGATCCTTGCAGAGATCGCTTACAAAAGATCGATCGATCTTTAAAGTGTCGATAGGAAATCGTTTTAGGTAATTGAGTGAAGAATAACCGGTTCCAAAGTCATCGATTGCTACTTTGATTCCCATCATTTTCAATTCGAGCAGCTTCTCAATCGCCTTCTCAGGATCTTTCATGATGGAGCTTTCAGTTATCTCGAGTTCAAGCCAATTAGGATCCAAGTTCGTGTCCTTGAGAATCTCTTCGACACTCGAGATGAAACTCCCCTGCTGAAACTGACGAGCTGAAAAGTTGACTGCCAGCCGCATCGGCGCAAGCCCGGCATCCTGCCATGACTTATTCTGAATACACGCGGTGCGAAACACCCAGTCACCGAGCGGAATAATCAATCCACTATCTTCAGCCAAGTGGATAAACTCTGTTGGATATAGAAGACCCAGTCCAGGATGTTGCCAGCGGACGAGAGCCTCCATTCCGCTCAAATGGAAATGGTTGATGCTTACCTGCGGTTGATACTGGACGAAGAATTCATTTCGTTCGAGTCCCGGACGAAGATTGCTTTCGAGAACGAGTTGGCGCAACGCGCGTGTGGTCCCACCAGCGGTGTAAAACTGGTAGTTGTTGCCCCCCTGGTCTTTGGCGCGATCAAGTGCTGCACCAGCACTCTTTAGCAGGGTCGCAGTGTCACGGCCATCGTGCGGATAAACGCTGATCCCAATACTGTTTGAAACAAAGATCTCGTGGTCTTCAAAAATGAACGCCTGGTCCAATGTTTCTTTCAAAGCGCGGGCAGTCGTGGCGGCATCCTGAGCGCGCGGGATTTGAGTTAATAAAATTGCGAACTCGTCTGATCCAAAGCGCGCCACTGTATCGCACTCACGAACACAACTCGTGAGCCGTTGAGCAACAGACTGCAGCAATCGATCACCCGCAAGGTAACCGAGCGAGTCATTTACGGTTTTGAATCGATCCAGATTTAACAGCATCACAGCCTGCATTTGATTACTGCGATGCGATAGAGCAATTGCCTGTTTGAGTCGATCCTTGAAGAGTACCTGGTTGGGAAGGTCGGTTAAGGCGTCGTGGTAGGCAAGGTGATTCAGTTGATCTTTGGCCTGTTTGTTTTGCGAGAGATCAATCGCAAAACAAGTAATTTCGCCTTCGCTCAGCGCCGCTCCAAACAAGACAGGAACACGTGTTCCATCTTTACGAATGAACTCTTTTTCAAAAGGTGTGCAGACGCCGAAAGCAGTCAATTTCTCAAGCGCGTCGTCGTCGAAGCGGTGGTGCTCAGGTGGAGTGAGATTTCGCAGTCTCAGTGGGAGCTCAGCAGCGGTGTAGCCGACAGTTCTGAGAAACGCTTCATCGGCATCGCTAATTAGACCCTGAGCGTCGATAAGTGCGACGCCAATCAGGCTCGAATCGAGAATGCGCCGCAATCCTGTATCGAGTTTTGCGGAGACTTCAGTAGATGCCGCTGCGTTATGAGCGGAGGTTCGCTTCATTCCTAAGCACTTTCGTACCAGGCTGTTGGAAACGCGGAAGGTAAAACTGTTTTAGAAAAAAGTGAGAAGGGGCGGGTGGCCGTTCAACCCGTCAATCAGGCTAACAGACTTCAGGGATGTTTTTCAACGAGTTTTATCGGGAAAGGTTAAGTCTTTTTGGTGCAACGTGATTTGCGAGTAAAACCGTTACCACTGAGACGCCGAGGACGCAGAGATTTCGCAGAGTCGAAGCGAACAGTATCTACAGACTAAGGCTGGAATTGAACAATCTACCAACTGCCGTTGGTAGAATTTTTGTGCTCTGCACCCCGCTCCTTAATAGGTTGAATCTGAACAATCCCCGCACTTCCGTGCGAGAGATTCCCCGCTTTGTGTACAAACTCACTCGTGGCTCAAGCGAAACTAAATCAGCCCAATTTAACGCGCTGTCGCGCTGCTGGATTGCATTGCAGTACCAGCCGGGAGCTTTTCTGTCACGTAGCGGGTAAGTAAATTAAAAAGATGCCGGGTTGTACCCGGACCCTCAAAAATTCCGTGAGACCGATTTGGATAGGACATCATCGAAAACGGTTTATTTGCGGCAACCAGCGCATTGATCAAAGCTTCAGTACCCTGGTAATGGACATTATCGTCGCCTGTTCCGTGAACAACGAGCAAATTCCCTTTTAGTTGCCCGGCAAACGTGACGGGAGAACTCTGCTTCCATTCGTCCGGATGATCTTGAGGCAAGCCGCAGTATCGCTCTTGATAGATCGTGTCGTAGTAATGGATATCGGGCACCGGCGCCACTGACATTCCGGTCGCGTAAACATCGGGATAACGGAACATCGCATTCAAGGTCGATGAACCACCTCCACTCCAGCCCCAAATACCAATTCGAGTGGGATCAACAAACGGCCACTTGGCTATGGCTTTTGCCGCAGCAGCCTGATCAGCCGCATTTACGATACCCATTTTGCGATAGATGATCTTTCGCCACGCCCGCCCGCGAGGCGCTGGCGTCCCACGATTATCAACACTCATCACCAGGTAACCTTGTTGGGCCAACATCTGATGCCATAAACGATCGCGGCCGCCCCAGCGATCGAGGACCGTTTGTCCCCAGGGTTCACCGTACACATAAAACAAGACCGGATAATGTTTTTGACTGTCGAAGTCGGGCGGCTTCATCATCCAGCCGTCTAACTGCACACCTTCACCGATATCAACTTTGAAAAACTCAGTTGCTGTCGGTCGTAGCTTCGCTAAACGATCCTGAGTCTCGTGGTTATCAATCAGCGTTCGAACCACGGCGTGTTGGGGCAGGCTAACAACATCAGTGACAGGCACGCGATTGAATGTCGAGAATGTGTGAATCGCAACATCACCGCGCGGCGATACGATGTATCCGTTTGTACCTGCCGCCGTCTGCGGCGTCAGTCGTTCTTCTTTTCCGCTGCCGTCAATCCGAATTCGATAGAGATATCGTTGAGTTGCGTTCTCAGGAGATGCGATAAAGAAAATCCAACCACTTTTCTGATCGACGCCTTCAACACTAACCACGTCGTAATTACCCTTCGTAACAGTCTTCACATCGCGACCATCACGTGAGATGGAGAAAATGTGGCGCCAACCGTCTCGTTCGCTCGCCCAGAGGAAACGCTTGCCACCATCGATCCACTCCGCGTCTCCTCGACCTAAACCTGTCTTGTCCCAGTCAATATCACCCCAGGCAATATCGACCCATGCGTCGTCCTTCTCAGTAAGAATCGGTCGCACTTTGCCGGTACGAGCGTCGCCGAGCATGACGAGATTAGTGTTTTGAAGCCGATTGAGTTGTTGAATGATGACTTCTTCAGAACTAGCCGCCCACTCCATTCGCGGCAAGTAGTTATTGCGTGGATCACCGGTGATGTCGAACCAACGAGTCGCGCCTCCGCTTGCCGGCACAACGCCAACTCGCGCAGCTGAATTTGTCTCGCCGGCCTTGGGATATGGAAAGGTTGTTACCGTGGGATAAAGAGCCGCCGTGTTATTTATGAGCGTCATCTCCTTGACGCCTTCGGAGTTCAGTTGCCAGTAAGCGATCTGTTTGCTGTCTGGACTCCAACGAAATCCGTCTCGACAAAACAGCTCTTCCTCGTAAACCCAATCGAAAGTACCGTTGACGATATAGCGAGTACCGTCGTTGGTCAGCTGTGTGACTTTCGAATCGCCGCCCAGATTCTCAACGTAAACATTATTCTCTCGAACGTAAGCGACCTTCATTCCATCAGGAGAAAATTTCGCGAACATCAAAGTCGATGGTTTGGCGTCACTACCCCCAAGCTTACGAAGCGTTCCCGTTTTTAGATCGAGAACCCAGTAATCGCCTCGAGTGTTGCTCCGCCACACGCGCGCGCTGTTCGTAAAGATGAGGACCTTTTGCTCGTCGGAGGTTAGTGAAAATTCTTCGACATTCAAGGGTGCCGAAGCACCCGCCGGAGTCAACTTCTCCGCTGACACCTTCACCGTGCGTGCACCACTCAAAGCGTCGTAGCGGATAATCTCTTCAGCGTGGCTCTTTGTCGCCGAAGCCTCGAGAGCAAGGTAGCCGCTGCCGTCATCTTGCCAACGAACTGGACCGAGTGACCGGGGTCGAAACGTCAGCATCGTGTCGACAGTCAGGAGTGATGGGTCGGATTGTTGAGCAAGAACCGGGACTAAAAGCAGAAGGAGAACTGGTATCAGCAGAATTTTTTGTTGTTTCATTTGTTAACCGAGAGAAGAAATTGGGAGCGAAATGATTTTACAGGGTGAGAAAGAAAATCAGAAATGATGAGGCTTTGCCGGCTCGGCTCTAGTAATAGGGCGACGGCCGTGTAGGCTTAACTCGAAAACTTCATCCCACTTCCGGCCGTGCGCGTCTCGCCAGCTTATCGCACTCAATAAGCTTTCCGCTCCTTAGCCACTAACTCAGCGATGGCCATAATCAGTTCGCTTTGTTCGACAGGTTTAGCGATGTGCCGCTGGTACCCAGCGGATATCGAACGGTCGCGATCTTTTCGCGTGGCGTATCCCGTCAACGCGATTGCCGGAATCGATCCACCGTCCTCGACAGGTAACGCACGTATCTTAGAAATCAACTCGTAACCATCTTCTTCAGGCATTCCTATGTCACTGACCAACACATTCGGCAACTTGTCAGTAAATAAACTAAACGCGTCAGCAGCAGACGCCGCGGAACTCACTTCGGCGCCATGTTGCTTCAACATTGTGCCAAGGAATCTCCTCGAATCGTCGTCGTCTTCAACTAACAAAACATAGATACCGTCGAGTCGCACTTTATCGCCGCTCACGCTGCGACGGCGCTCGACTTCTCTTCTTCTTTCTTCTGCGCGCGCCGGATCCCGTCGCTCAATGGCCATTGGCAGGTCGACAGTGAATATTGAACCTTGTCCCAGACCACCACTCTCCGCACTCACATTTCCACCATGCAATTCGACAAGGTGACGTACCACCGCAAGTCCTAAACCGAGACCGCCCTGTTTGCGCGATATTGATCCTTCGGCTTGTCTGAAACGGTCGAAAACGAAAGGAATGAACTCCGCAGCGATTCCCTCACCTGTGTCTCGAACCGTGAGACGGACCATAGAATCAACACAATCAAGATTGATGTATACACTCCCACCGCGGGGATTGAACTTGATCGCGTTCGACATCAAATTCCAAATGACTTGACGCAGACGGTTAGCATCACCGTTTACCAGGCATGAGGCTCGGGTGAACTCCAACCTTAGCTGGATCCCTTTTGCGTGGGCTGTCGGCCTTAAGGCATCGACTGCAGCTTCAACAATCGGAGCGAGATTTAACGGATGCAACTCGAGACGCAAGTTGCCAGTGATGATTCGCGATACATCCAGAAGATCGTCAATCAGTCTGGCCTGCGACCGTGCGTTTCTTTCAATGGTTTCAATGGCACGTGCTGCACTCGCACCTTCCACTTCGCCGTTACGAATCATCGATGCCCAACCGAGTATCGAAGTTAAAGGCGTTCGCAGTTCGTGCGACAGTGTCGCTAAGAATTCATCTTTTAGACGATCCGCTTCTTCAGCATGTTTACGAGCATCCCGTTCGCGAACCAGCAATGCGGCACGTTCTTCCTCGACTAGCTTCCGATCGGTTACATCAAGCACAAGCGACAAAACCGAAACCAAATTGCCCGCATCATCATGAAGCACCGAGTTGTACCATTCGCAATTGATAACGGAGCCATCTTTAGTGTAGTTGCGATTGTGTAAGACACCCTGCAATTCCTCGCCTTTACGTTGACGAAAAGTTACCGCATCGACGGCGTTTACGTCCTCGGCAAAAACGAATCGCCATTCATTGACGTGTTTGCCAAAAACCTCTTCAGCTTTCCATCCAAACAATGACTCGGCAGACTCCGACCATCGTGAAACGCGGAAGTCACTGTCCCACTCAACGACGGCGAGTGGAGAGCTTTCAAGATGTGAAGTTAGTCGTTGGTACGAATCGTACGAGTGCTTTCCCGCAGTAAGAGTGCGAACTACACCGATTCCGCCCACAATTTTTGCATGCTCATCTAGCAGTGGTGAATAATGCGTTTCAGCATTGCTACTGAATGAACTCGGCTTTGAGATCTCCGATTTACCCGCAACAGCATTTTGGAGTTTTGCCCTCTCTCCATTTTCGTTAAGCCTCGGACAGACCTGCCAAATAAGTTTGCCGATCACGTCGGATCTTTCCAGTCCGGTGACCTCATGCATTTTTTGGTTCCAGGCAGTGACATGCCCGTCGGTATCAAACGCGAAGATGCCTTCGACGCTTGCGTCCAGAAGGTTTGTTAGAAGCGATTGGGGTAAGTAGTCCAAGGTAATTTGAAAAGCAATCACCAACTATTGTGAGGTCATCGAGAGATAATGGGGCTGGGGCTAATGAAAACTACGTCTATTAAATTACCATAAAACAGAGTCTAATTGTTTCATCTCTAATGCGGCCATCTTTCCATTTTATAGATGCGTTTGCGGGAGGGCTTGCCGTCGGCTGCAGGCCACTCGATTATTGCAGTCCAAGTGTTATCTGACTCGCGTTGCCAGCGAAAAGAATTTTTAGCCTTTGCAATAGGGTCGAAACTTACGCCTTTATCATCAATTACCGTTGCGGCCCACCTGGATCCCTCACCACTATTTCCAAACTGCCCGTCTTTTAATTCGAAGCTAGTTGTGTCGTCTATTTTTTTCAAGGTGTCGTCTGTAAAACTATCGACCGCCAACGTTGTATCGCTTTCGAATCGATAACGTTCATAAAAAGGTTTTTCGACGTCACCCGTTCCTTTCCAGGTACCCTCAATCCAGCGAAGCTTTTTTAGATCGGCAGTGGAAAACTTTTTCGCTGGCGTCTGAGGAGGCAAGCAAGCGAGTCCAATAATTGAGATTAAAAGGAGTAGAAGGGATTTCATAAAATATCATTCGTTAATGATCGCAACGCCGAGGTGGACCGGACTGTGAGGACAACTGTTATTCGTTGTTCAGGATTTCATCACAACTACTAACCCCACTGTCAACAGCAGAAGAAGGACAACCGCAACAATAATCAAGTTGAAATTTGTTCTTGATTTCTTGATCTCGACACTTGTTGTGCCTGTCGCGGTTTCGAAGGTGCTGTTGATTCGGTAGTCGCCAACTTTTTCATCAAGCAGGTTGGCATTGTTGATAAGGTTACGCATCTCTTCTTGAGCCCGATCACTGCGATACTCAGCTTTTCTTTTTTCCACGGCGATGCGAACAACTTCATCCGCTGCCTTTTTGGTGACCTCTTTCGCCTGCTGCTCATCGAGACTCTGCAATGCGTTGTCGACGATATCTTCGGCATTCACTGGAAATAGTGATTGTTTTGGTGGAATCAAATCCTCATTTTGATCGTCCATCTCCACTACCTCTTAATCTGCAGCGTGATCGAACCTAACGGCAATCGTAAAACGTGCACAACTTTCTTGCTGCCAGAAGCATTATCGAGCAACTCTCTTATATTCGAGAATTCCTTTTCCAACAATGCTAGCGCATTGACCGTTTGACGGTCCTGAGACTCAGCCAGGATTGCGTTGGCCGCAGTGACATCGTCTTCCGCAAGCCACGTCAATCTCCGCTTCAGCGACTCAGGAAGCTCGGCAGTCAACGACTTGCGCATGATGTCTTCCACAATTGGCGTCAGGGTTGTCTGCCAGTCGGTTGTCGATACAGCGACGTCATAATTGTCATGAACGCAATAGGCTTCGCGAAGTTCTCTTAGCACTTCGCATTTCAGATCAAAACTCATTACGTGCGGCAGGTTAACCAGGAAGCGACTAAACGTTTGTTTGTTTGGACGGACGGATCCCAGCTGCCACTTCTGATAAGTCTGACGCGCATAACGCGCCGCATTGCGGCCGAATTGTTCTTGATAGAGTTTAAAAAGTTCTTCGCGCGGCTCTTCGTCGAGAGAAAGTAGAACTTTTATCAGGTTAGCGTTTTCCTGAGAGCGGGTGAGCTTATTTCCGGGGCGGGCGAGGAGGACCCTACGATATAAGAGCGCCAACAAACCACTAATGAGAATGACGGAAAGGAAGTAAAGCATTTCAGGATCGGTCTGGGCGGATCTTGATGAATGCTTTTCTCATTGAGGCAAAGGCTTCGACAGCACCCCAGCAATCAGCTCGGCCAATCCAGCATCAGAATTATTATGAAAATTTTTGTACAGCGTTGTCAGTTGGGCCAGCATCTTGGCTTTTCCTTCTTGCTGATCAGGTTGTGTTGTTAAAGCGACAGCTCGAGCGTACGCGTCGATCGCGCGTTCGCCTAGTTTCACAATCTCTTCGAGCATTGCCTGCTGTTCGGGTGAGGGAGGCTTGTTGCCAAACTTCTCATTGTATTCTGCAGAGAGTTTTCCGTACTGACCTTTTATGATTGTGTTGCCAAGCAAGTTGTATGTGAGGGCGTTCGTCTTGTAAGGGTTGTCAGTTGTTGCAGCGACGACCAGTGCAGCGGCAGCGTCTGACGGCGACTTAGTTCTCAGAAACCAACCCAAAGCAAAATTGAGAAATCCTAACCCAGTTTCTTTGCTAGTGAATGGATCGGGTTTGGCGACTTTGTCACCATCAAGCAAAGCAATCGCGCGGCGACTGTAGTCCACAGCATCGTCGTCGAAATTGGTTCGGCCCAAACGCGACTCGTCGTACGCAGCTTCACTGAGTAGCGCCAGTACATAAAAATTGTCTGGTTGCGTTTGCAGGATCGAGCGACCGAGCTCAAAGGCTTTCGCGTAATTCTTGGCCGCGTAGAGTGTGTGCAGTTCGTACTGTCGCATAACTTTCTCGTAATCAGTTACGAACTTGCGCACTTCAGGGATGTATCGATCAGTTGGCTCGTTGAAGCGGTTTAGATATTCCTTCGCCGCTTCGTATGCGAGACGTTGTCGCTCGGAGATCGGAACTTTCTTGTTTTCCGAAAACCTCGTGTAGAGAGCTTCGCGATCGGCATCGTTCATCTGACTCGGCATTGTCGGATTCCGTTGCGCCACTGCCGTCAAAGCGAGAGTCAGAACCAGGACTCCGGTCACAGTTGTGCCAGACAACAACCTTAATGTCCTTTGCATTGTTTGAATTGCTCCCGTACTTATTCTTGAGACAAAAAGTCGCGAATGAGTTTGCGCTCGTTTTCGTCGTGAATACGCGTAAAAAGCTTCGTTCCTAACATCTTAATCGTTTGGGGTTTATCAAAGGGGAGTTTGTCGAACACTTTGCCTCCGCTGAAGTGGCAAGGCTGACATTTGGCTTTCAAAAGGGGTTCGATTTGAGTGTCGAAGTCCACTTTCGCCGCATTAGTCGAAACAGGATTTAGCTCTTTAGCCACAACCGCTGGCGTCAAAGATGCTACATGTATAGCTCGACTACACGAATAAGAACTGACGCCCAGAACAATCAAAAGTGAGAGGCCAGCTATCCGCATGGCCGGATGCTACTACTCTGTTGAACGGAAGCCAAGAGCAACCTAGCTGCGTGCAAAGCGAGCTTCGTCCGGAATTTAGATCACGTCTGCGAAGCTTTTTCGTGTACGTGCGAACCACCAATAGCCAAAAATAAAAACTACCAACGCGATGATTGTGAAGTATCCAAGCCCACGCCAATCGGGCGCTTGCCCTTCCAAAAAGATCCGTCGATAAGAACGCACCAGCGGCGTGAACGGATTAAGATTTATGAAAGGCCGAAATCGCTCAGGCACGATCGATTCCGGATAAATGATCGGCGTGAGATACATCCAGGCCATTAAAACCAGAGAAACTCCCTGTGCGATGTCACGCAAGAACACTCCCAGCGATGCGATTAACCATGCGGCACCGATTGTGAGAAGCAACTGCGGAATCAAAAGCACAGGCAGCCAAACCGCAGTCAACGGCAATTGACGTTGCAGCAAAACAACGGCAAGTAAAAGAGCGATTGTTGCAAAGAGTTGACTTCCTAACGCTGAGCAAGCTTGCGCTACGGGTAAAGTCTCAAGCGGAAAGACAACACGTTTGACGAGATTGGCGTGGCTTACGATCGTCGTCGCAGATTGCTGCAACGTATCCTGAAACATGGTCCAAGGCACCAAGCCACAAAACAAATACAGTGCGTAGTCCCAATGCGAACTGCTCGTTCCGAAACGTGCGCCAAAAATGCCGGCAAAAATAAAAGTAAAAATGGCAATCATTACGATCGGGGTGATTACCGCCCAAATAACTCCGAGCACAGATCCTTTATAACGCGCTATTAATTCGCGCCTGGCAAGCGAGTAAATGAGTTCACTGCGTCCGGGCAATTCCCACAGTGGACGCCAGATTTGCTGTTGTGCTGCTTGTGCCGAAATCATAACTACGACGGCTCAGTCATCTCGGGGATTCGACCAAATCCGCACCAACTATTTTTGTTGTGCCAGGTGATGACGACATCTTTCGCAGCAATGTCACGCCACCACGTCTCAAACTCATCGCGCGACAAGTAGAAGGCAGTCGGAGCAACAAGATGATCAAAAACAATTGTGTGCTGCTCACGCCAACCAAACGGCGCAATTGCCCTCAAGTAGTCGTTGTAAAAAAGATGCCGGGCGATGTTCGCTCCACCGCGACTTTTGTTCAGTGGGCCATAAATTAGCTTCGTCGCCAAATAAACACTTGCTGCGGGGATCTTCGACAACTGTAACAGCGCACGCTGGTCGATCTTCGAAGTCAACTTCTCGCGAACGGGATTCACCCAGCGCGTAATCCACTCGTTGTTTTCCGCGCCATAGACCCAGGCGGAAATGTGCCCACCTGGTTTCACCTTCGACGCTAGAGACTCAAATCCACCTTTTGGATCTGGCAAATGGTGCAGGACACCGATCGAAAACGCATAGTCGAATGTTCGCGGGAATGGCAAATTGTAAATGTCTGCCTGGACGACGTGAGCGTTTGGCAAGTCGCGCGTCGATGCGTAAGCGGTTTCGACTGCCGAACTAAGATCGATGCCGATGATCTCTTTTGCTCCCCAACCGGCAGCGAGTCGAGTATGCCGACCTTTACCGCAGCCTCCTTCTAATATGACCTTGTCGCGAAAAAACTCTGCCGTGACCGGTTGGAGCCAGCCGAGATATTGCTCCGCGTATCGAGAATCTTCCTGGACAAAGTGAGTCCACTGCCATCCAAAGTTAGCAGCAGTCTCTTGTTTGTCGTGGTCGATTTCATGCAGGTCGGCGAAGCGCGGTACTCCACCTACTATCGGGAATGCTCGAGCGCAATTTCGACAACGCAGTTCACCGGCGATGATTTCAGAGACTTGCTTGTCTACGATGGATAGCGATAGCTCACCCGAGCACGAAGGACACACCAGATACGTTAAAAGTTTCTCTTTCAAATCGATGATTAAGTTTATTCAGGATCTAACAACTCGGGAGGCAACTATAACAGGAAGGTCAACGTTTGGTCTTAGTGCTTGTCTCGTCATCAACAGAAGAGGCTCTGAATCGAAGGTGCCTCGGTTAATTTCCACATTCGGAACTGTTGTGAGTCGCGAGCATCCCAAAACGATTCTGATACTCCGTTGAGGTAAGGAACGCACAGATCATGGAGCGGGCGGAATCATTATCACGTAGAGGCTTACTCTTAAGAACATTCACCCAGAAGTTGAAACCGGTTTCGTCGGGATCTCTTCGCAGATAACTAAAATATTCGACAAGCACAAACGCTGCGTTGTAGTGGGCATCGACGACGTGAGGTTCAGAAATTATTCGTTCAACTATTGTGGCCCTGCCGGCGTTCGTTCCATCGGACAAAGCGATCAAACTCTGCCGCTGCGATTCGAGATCGACGCCTGCGCTCTTTGTAACCGCGGTTAGCAATTGATCTATGAATTCTGAGGACTTCAACGAAGCTGGATATCTCTTAAGAAACTCCGGTTTCTGTACAAAGGAGAGCGCAACTGCCAAACGCCCGTCTGTAAGCTGCGAGGCGTGACCGCTGAGAGTGTTTCGATCGGTTTCATATTCCGTCAAGCGTGGGCGCCGACCCAGAACCGTTCCATATAAACCCTGCAGAAATAATCCAGTCTCCTGCAACTCCGTCTGTACGATAAGGGATGTTGCAAAGTCCAATCGTCGTCCACGCAAACAATCTGCGCGACCCGAGCAAAGCGAGAATTGGTTTGTAAGTTTCTCTTGCGCAGTTTGGTCAGGCTCACGTCCCAACACATCAGCGTAATGTTGACTGATAAAAAATTTGTAATCGTCGATCGGATTCGCAACTGACGACGCGACTGCGGGATCAATCGTGAGAGCTCCGGGAAGAAATGCTGTCTCGCCGGAGTTTGATTGCAGTTTGATCGAGTAATCACCAAATGGCGCGTTAGGTAGCGCCGTTACATCGAAACTCACAACTGGAAACACGGTTCCGAGCTGTTCTCGAGCAAGGCTGGATGGATCGACGCTGAAGTATGGCGAGTTGATCGAGATGCTCGAGCCAGGAACTTGGTCGATCCCTTCACCACCGAGGTAAACCTTCACCTTTTTGCCTGCTTCGAGTGGTAGAGCGACAGTCGACAGTTCAGAATTAAGCCCAACCAGGCGTGGGTTCAGAGTCGGAGTAGAGGAAGTTGGTTGAACTAGATTGTAGTTTGCGCTGGTGGGCAGATTCGCCTTTACGATTAGTTGATTCGAAACTTCAAAACTCTGAAACGAAGTAGCTGTAGATTCTCGGGGTGAAACTACAACCCGGTATTGACCAGGCGTTAACCCATCAAGTTTGTAGCTGCCATCATCAGCCGAAATCCCACTTGCGATCACACGGCCAGTCGTCACGTTCTCAGCCCAAACACTTGCTCCTTCGAGCGGTGACGAAACGTTGGAG
>Ga0070671_100002612_pt1 | contig 13945 bp, 14 predicted proteins | sample KBSS73metaG_FD_65341 | JGI IMG/M metagenome (GOLD analysis project Ga0070671, IMG submission 65341) | Switchgrass rhizosphere microbial communities from Kellogg Biological Station, Michigan, USA - KBS S7-3 metaG | ecosystem: Host-associated > Plants > Roots > Rhizosphere > Soil ...
CCGCCCCACGCGCCCGACCCGCCCCACGCTCGCCGGCGAACAACGCCGCGGCCTCGGGAATCGTCACGTGTGCGTGCACATCAATCGTTTTGACTCTGCGCCCTCCAATCGTGATCTGGCGGCGTGCCGTGGAGACGCCCGATCGCTGCGCGAACAGGCTCGCGGCATCACCGCCAATCCAAACTCCCGCTGCCGCGGCAGCGACACCCCGAACGAACTCGCGGCGATTCGGCATCTGCACCTCGCGTGGGTGCGCGGAGCATACCACCGCGACGTATAATCCGCCGCGCTTCACTAAGGAGATCGCGATGACGAAGAGCGAACATCAGGAGGGCACGTCGCTGTCGCGCCGCGACGCGCTGCGGCTCGGACTTGCCGGATTCGGCGCCGCATCCGCCGCCGCGTGGCATGCGGGCCGAGCAGCTATGGCCGCGCAGTTGGGACCCGCAGCCGCGCCACCAGACCCGCAGCCCAACAAGAGCTTCCCGATGATGCCGACGTGGGAAACCGAACTGAAGGAGCTTGCGCCGAACGTCTACGCGTACATCCAGGGCGGCGGACCCGCAAAGAACAACGTGTCGGTCAGCAACGCGGCGCTCGTCGTCGGTGACGAAGGGATTCTCTTGTTCGACGCACTCGCCGTACCGATTCACGCGAAGAACATGGTGACGGCGATCAGAAAAGTGACGGACAAGCCGTTCAAGTATCTCGTCACCTCACATCATCACGGCGATCACATTGGGGGCAACCAGTTCATCCCCGACAATCCGGTAATCATTTCGCATCCCTACTGTCGCGACGAGGTCGTCAAACAGGTGCCAGGTCCAGCCTTGTGGCCGAAGCGCGAAGGATGGGCCGACGGCACGGAGCCGCGGAAGATTCTCCCCGCAACGCAGACCTTCGACGGCAACCTCACGTTCCATATCGCCAAGACGGAAGTGCGGATCATGCCGATGTTGCCGGCACACACCTACGGCGATCTCGTGATGTACCTGCCCGAACACAAGCTGCTAATTGCTGGCGACGTTGGCTTCTTTTACGTCGCGCCGTTCTGTCAGAACGCCAACCCGAGCAACTGGATATCTATCTGCGATCGGATTGCCGGGATGGACGTCGAGCGCATTGTGCCGGGTCACGGTCCACTTGGCGGCAAGCAGCAGCTCGCCGAGATGGCGGATTACCTTCGGCTGCTGCGTGTCGAAGCGAAGAAGCGATGGGACAAGAAGATGACCGCCGGCCAGGCGGCGGCCGACATCACGCTCGGCAAGTTCGACAATTGGATTGGCCCCGAGCGGATCATCATGGATACCGATCGCTTCTACATGGAATTCGAAAAACGACTCGTGCCGGATATGAACGTGCAGGGCATCCGGAACGCGACGCAGGAATACAACGCGATTAAGGCGAACAAGAAAACGGTTGGGAGTTTCAACCCGTATGGGGAACCCGATGACGAACATGTCTGACGCGGTCACGGGCCAGGGAGGCACCGAGACACGGAGACAAGTAATCTCAAACCTCCGTGCCTTCGTCTCTTCATGGTTCGTTGCCGCATTCATGGTGAGTGTGTCCTCCGCTCATGCGCAGGGCGTCGCCACCGGCAGCATCGCCGGCGTGGTCAAGGACGCATCTGGCGGCGTATTGCCGGGCGTGACCGTCGAGGCCAGCAGCCCTGTGCTCATCGAAAAATCTCGTACCGCGGTGACCGACGAGCAAGGCGCTTACAAGATCGTCGACCTGCGCCCGGGGGTGTACACCGTCACCTTCACGCTCGGAGGGTTTGGAACCGTGCGGCGTGAAGGCATCGAACTGACCAGCAACTTCACGGCGCCGATCAGCGTCGAGATGAAAGTGGGTGCCTTCGAGGAAACGATCGCCGTCACGGGTGAGAGTCCCGTCGTCGACACGCAGAACACGGTGCAGCAGCGTGTCATCGGGAAAGAAGTGCTCGACGCGCTGCCGGTCGGCAAGAGCTTCAACATTTACACCGCATTGGTCCCCGGCGCCATAGGGACGGCGACAAATCAGGATGTCGGCGGCACCAAAGGCGAGAATACGCAGGGCTTCAAGATCCACGGCAGCCGGTCCACGGACTTTCAGCAGCTTCGAGACGGGATGTTCTTCGGCACGCTCGTCGCGGCTGGCAACTTCATGTCGAGCACGAATCCGGCCACCGTGCAGGAAGTTGCGGTCGAAACGAGCGGATTCTCGGCGGACGCCGAGACGGGCGGCGGTCACGTCAACGTCGTCCCCCGCGACGGCGGAAATTTCTTCAACGGATCCTTCAAGGCTGACTACGGGAATAATCGGTTCCAAAGCAACAACATCAACTCCGATCTCGAGGCGCGAGGCGCACTGCTGCCATCAAAGATTCGCAAACTCTATGAGGTTGGCGGCGGCGTGGGCGGTCCCATCAAACGCGACAAGCTGTGGTTCTTCGCGAGCGCCAGATACTGGACCAGTTCCAGCTTCCAGGCGGGCAACTACTTCAACAAGACGCAGGGGACGCTGTTCTACACGCCAGATTTGAGCCGTCCGGCCTATGACCTCAACTTCTATCGCGAGACGGGCGTGCGTGCCACGTGGCAGGTCGCGCAGAAGCACAAGATCACCGGCTCGTACGCGACTGAATACAACTGCAACTGTTTCTTCGGAATCGCTGCGGGGACGCTCGCACCGGAAGCGACTGGAGACGACCTGTACAAGCCGAACTGGCGCACACAGTGGACATGGAGCTTCCCGGCCACGACGCGGCTGCTCTTCTGGGCGGGGATGACCGTCGTTGACGGCGACATCATCCGCCGGTTCACCGGCGGTACGTCGACCGACTATTCCGTGCTCGAGCAGTCAACCAACTACCGCTATGGCTCGTCAGGGTCCGGTCTTGGCCTGACGACGTCATGGGGGACGCAGCACTTTGGGCAAGGCAACGAGAACATCAACATGCAGTACGTCACCGGCTCCCACGCCTTCAAAGCCGGCCTTTCACTGCGCCAGGGGTGGTCGAAGAAATTCTCCGCTATCAACCACGACGTCAGCTACACGTTCGTCAACCGCGTGCCCAACCTGGTGACGTACTGGGCGACGCCATTCATCTACGAGCACTCAATCGATAACACCGCGCTCTTCGCCGAAGATCAGTGGACGATCAAGCGCTATACCCTGAACCTCGGTCTGCGCTACGACGCAATGGCTGGGACCGTGCCCGATCAGCATCTGCCCGCCGGCCCGTGGGTGCCCGCGCGCGACTTCTCCGGTGTGAAGGACGTGCCGAACTGGAAGGACATCAGCCCACGGCTTGGCGTCGCCTACGACCTGCGAGGAAATGGCAAGACCGCGGTCAAGGCCGCGCTGGGTCGGTACGTCAACTTCGAATCGGCGGCAGGCATCGTCCTGCAGAACAACCCGGTCAACCAGATGGTGACGAGCGCGACGCGAACCTGGAACGATGCCAACGGCGACTACGTGCCGCAAGAAAGCGAACTGGGGGCGTTGTCGAACGTCAACTTCGGAAAAGTCGTTGCGAACACGACGTATGCCGACGATGTGATCCACGGCTGGGGCGTGCGCGGGTACAGCTGGCAGGGACTCGTCTCCGTGCAGCACGAGCTCGCTCCCGGTTTCGCCCTGAATGTCGGTTACTTCCGTACCTGGTTCGGTAACTTCACGGTGACCGACAACCTCGCGGTCGGCCCGAGTGACTACGACCCGTACTGCATCGCTGCGCCGAGCAACAGCGCGTTGCCGGTGAGCGGTCAGCGGATCTGCGGCCTCTACGACATCAAGCCCGAGAAGTTCGGCCAGGTGCAGAATCAGGTCGTTCGCGCCTCGAAATTCGGCAAACCGAAAGACATCTTCAACGGTGTGGATGTGACGGTGAACGCGCGGATGCGGCGCGGCATCATGGTGTCGGGCGGCCTGAGCACCGGGTCGGAAATGACCGATTACTGCTTCACCGTCGATTCACCCGGCACCGGCTTCACCGGATTCAACGGGACAACGCGCGAGTCGGGCAGCTACCAGTGCCACATCGCGCCGCCCTGGTCGGCAGGCACGCAGATCAAGCTGTCGCTCGTGTATCCGCTGCCCTACTACTTCCAGGTGAGCGCGAACTGGCAGAACCTGCCGCCGATTCCGACCACAGCCAGCTACGTCGCAACCAATGCGGAGATCGCACCCTCGCTCGGCCGCAACGTCGGCGCCTGCGCGGGGCGGCCGACCTGCACCAGTACGACGACCATTGAGCTGATTACGCCCAACAGCTACTACTCAGAAGGGCGCAATAATCAGCTCGACGTGCGGCTGACACGAACGTTCCGGATCGGCCGCGCCTCGGTGCAGCCGGCGCTTGATGCTTTCAACATCTTGAATGCGGGGTCCGTACTCGCGTTGAATACGCGTTACGGCCCGCAGTGGCAGAACGCGCAAACCGTTCTGGCACCTCGATTAGTCAAGTTCGGGGTACAGGTCAATTTCTGAGGAGGATTCCGTGAGACGTATCCACATGCTCGCAGTTGCGATTCTCGCGGCCGTTGTGCCGACGGCGGCCCAGCAGCGCGCGCCGGTTGACAACAGCAAGGCGCCGATCCTCCAGTTCGAATCGGTGCCCGATCCGCTGAAGCTTCCACCGCGAATGAATTTGGGTGAAGTGCTCAGCGTCGCGGTGAACTCGAAAGGAACCGTGGTCGTGCTCAACCATCCGGGCACTGCCACCGCAGGGCCGCTGTACGGAAACGCGACGACCAACCTGCTGGAATTCGACGCCAGCGGGAAGTACATCGGCGAGATCGGCCAGGGTGTCTACGGGCTCGGCTATGCGCACTCGGTGCGGTTCGACAAGTACGACAACCTCTGGGTCGTCGACAAAGGGACGAACTCGGCGATGAAGTTCACCCCCGGTCCAGGCTGGCGCGTGGTGCTGAACCTGGGGCGTCGTCCCGAAGGCTACGACAGCTGGCGCTACGAGCGGCCGACGCAGGCCGAAGCGCGAGCGGGCGAAGGGACCTTCAACGGCGCCACCGACGTCGCGTGGGATTCAAAGGACAACGTCTATGTCAGCGACGGCTACGTGAACTCGCGCATCGCGAAGTTCGACAAGAACGGCAACTGGATCAAGTCATGGGGCCAGTTCGGGCGCGGCGGCGATCACGCCAACGAAAACCCGGGCAGCATCAACAACCCGCACAACATTCAGATCGACCGCAACGACAACGTCTACGTTGGCGACCGCGGGAATCGGCGCATCCAGGTGTTCGATACAGACGGCAACTTCAAGTATTTCCTGTTCCTGAACGCGCCTTACGATAAGAAGCACCACCCGACGCTCGCGGCCGTTCCTGCCAATGCGCCGGACGAAAGCGCACCGTGGGCGCTCTGCATCACCCCGACGCCGACGCAGTATCTGTTCGTCGTCGACTCCGAGCCGGGCCGGCTCTACAAGATGTCGCTCGATGGCAAGATTCTCGGCATGCTCGGCATCTCCGGACATGAGATGGGGCAGTTCAACTGGCCGCACGGCCTCGCCTGCCCGAACGAGAACACCGTATGGGTGGCTGATATGAACAACTGGCGTGTGCAAAAGATCCTCATCAAAGGGCAGGCTACCGCTACGAAATAGGCAGTAAGGGGGAAGGGGAAGGTGGGAAACCCCCTCCCCTTCCCCCTAGCCGTTGAGATTCCACCTAAGACACAAAGGGTGGCAATCTGGTCACGGCGCCGGGGCCAGAACCGCCAGTACGAGCAGCCGCCGTCTTCCCGTATTACGGATGCCGTGCGGGACGCCTTCGGGTGCGACGATCAATTCCCCCGCCTTGATTGGCAGCTCTCTACCGTCGAGCAACACCTCACCTTCCCCCTCGAGGACCTGGTAAACCTTGTCCATGCCGGCGTGCGAGTGCAGCGCATGAAACTGCCCGGGTTCAAAGCAATTAAGGCCAATCAGCAGGTGCGGTGACTGAAACAGAGTGGCTTTTCCCATCTTGTCCGGCCGCCATTCTGCGTGGTCGGCCGGTCGGATGACTGAGGGGTGGTCCATGAAACTCCTTTCCATCGGCTCCAGGTGACATCTACGGCTGGGCCGGCTCGCGCGCAGACACGCGACGGCATGTCCTTTGAACTTGCCGCCGCAACGGCCGCCAGCCGGCTTCCATGAGAGTGCGAAAAAGCTTCGACATCAACGCCGACTCAGCGCCGGAGACCCGGTCGGAACTCCACGAGTGGATCCACGAGCGCATGCATCTACCCGTGGCCCACGAGCAGGCGCTCATCGAGGCGATCGACAACGTCTTCATGAAACACGAGCGCCTCTGGCAGCAGTCGAAGCAGGAGGCCATCCAGGCGGTATCCGCCGGATTCACCGATCGGCTCAACCGGTTGCGCCAGGAACTCTCGGCCCGCGACGCGACGGTGAGCAGCATCGCCCGTTACTTCGAGGACCTCGTCGCGGACCTCACCGACCGCGTCCATCGCGATCCGAAGACGCGGCTGATGAACTTCCGCCGCTTCATCGAGCAGGTGGAGGCGTTTCTCGCGCTCGAACAGCGCGGACGCTGGTGCGCGATTGGTCTCGTCGATATCAACTCGTTCAAGTGGTACAACGACACGCTCGGCCACGCGGCCGGTGACAGGATTATCGATCGCGTCGCCCGGCTGCTTCGCGAGCAGGTGCGCTCCGACGACCTGATCGCGCAGGAGGCGCTGGACGCCCGCGCCAGTCAGGACCTGCACGCACGATTCGGCGGCGACGAATTCTGCTTCCTCATTCCGGATCTCGACGAGTGCCGCGCCGCGTGGATCATCGCCGAACGATTCCGCGAAGCTGTCGAACGTCATGACTGGACCGGCGAGGACGCGCGGCTGGCCGAGAAGCCTGTCCGCGTCGACGTCGGCATCGTCTGCATGATGCTGAGCGACGTCGCCGAACGTCGTCCGATTGCGCGGCAGCTCGCGCAGGAGCTTCTCGAGCGTGCTGACAAGTTGATGTATGAGGCGAAGCACGAGCGCGCCGATCATATTCATCCGCTCAGCGTACGAATCGAGAACGGGATGCTCGTCGAACTGGAGGAGCATCCGGTCTAACGCGGCCGTTCACGGTTCCGTGTTCCGCGTGCTCCGTTCGTGTTCAATACGAGGTTCGGTTCTGTGACCCACCCCCACCCGCCTAAGGCTCTTCTCCTTGATATCGATGGAACGCTCGTTGACAGCAATGACGCGCATGCGCACGCCTGGGTGAAAGCGTTCGCAGAAGCAAACATTCACGTCGAGTTTCACAACGTGCGCTGCGCCATCGGCATGGGCGGCGAGAAGCTAATGCCGGCCGTGGCCGGTATCGAGGAAGACTCGCCGCTCGGCGAGCGCATCTCGCGTCGGCGCGGCGAAATCTTCAAGTCCGAATACCTGCCGAACCTCAGACCGTTCCGGGATGCAGGGGCACTGGTCGCCGCCGTTCAGGCGCACGGGCTGAAGACCGTCGCCGCGAGTTCGGCCAAACGCGACGAACTCGAAGCGCTCTTGAAGATCGCCGGAGCGACGTCGTTGATCGACCGTTCGGCCTCTGGAGACGATGCCGAACAATCGAAGCCGGACCCGGACATCGTCCATGCGGCGCTGATGAAAGTCGGAGTCGCCGCTGCCGACGCCGTGATGGTCGGCGATACGCCGTATGACATCGAAGCCGCCACACGCGCCGGTGTCCGCCCTATCGCATTCCGCTGCGGCGGTTGGAGCGACGCTGCGCTCGACGGTGCAATCGCGATCTACGACGGTCCGTGGGATCTGCTCGCTCGGCTCGATAAGTCTGCGATCGCAAATCCCAAAACCCAATTCGCAAATCCCGAATCCCAGGGGTGAACGAGAGCTCTCAAACCTCGAACCCCGAACCCCGAACCCCGAACCCCGGTTTTTAGACCGCGGCCGCCCGGCCCCAGAACTGCTGCGAGGCGAGGCGTGCGCCTTCGACCATCGCGGCGAGTTTCCCCCAGACCACGTCCGGGTCGACGGCGGCCTGCCCCACCCACGTGCCGTAACCGCAGTCGCTGCCAAGCATCACGTTTTCGCGGCCAACCAGGTTCGCGTACCGGCCAATCCGCTGCGCCACCAGTTCCGGATGCTCGATGAAGTTCGATTTCGATTCGAGCACTCCGGGAATCAAGATCTTCCCGTCGGGCAGCTTGACGGTCTCGAACACCCTCCACTCGTGTGCGTGGCGCGGGTTCGCGGCCTCGAACGAGATCGCGCTCGGTCGCGCAAGGAAGACGACGTCGATGATGTCCGCCAGCGGCACGTCCATCTGGTGCGGAGCCTCGTAGTTGCCCCAGCAGAGATGCATGCGCAACTGGTCGGGAGCAATATTGCGTACCGCGTGATTCAGCGCCTCGATATGCAGGCGTGCCTGCTTCCGGAACTGCTCGAGCGACAGGTCCGAGTACTGCACGTGCCGACCCATTCCGAGATCGGGGCAATCGAGCTGCAGCACGAGCCCGGCGGCTTCGATGGCCTCGTATTCGTACTGCATCGCGTCCGCGATCGCGTAGAGGTACTCCTCGTGTGTCTTGTAGTAATCGTTGTGGAAGAACAGGGAAATCACGCCAGGCGAGGCAGCGCTCATGAACAAGTCTTCAGGCACGCTGCCTGTCACACGTGCCGCGGCCGCCTTCAGATTCGCGATATCCACCGTCACGGCGTCACGGTCGCGGACGCTGATGGGACCATTGCAGCCCGGCATCTTGCGGCGCGCGCGTCCTCGATCGCCGTACACCTTCTGGTGCAGACCCGGATACGGCACGAGATCCGGATACGGCGGCGGCTGGCTCTCGCCACCGAACCCATTCAATCGATCCTTGATGTACGTCGCGTAGCTTGGTTTCGACATCTCTCCGTCGTTGACGATGTCGACACCGGCGGTCGACTGGCGCCGGACGATCTCGGCGACCGCATCGCGGATGCGGCGGGCGAGCGCCTGTGGTTCAACGGGGATCCCCTCCTCCTTCGCGAACATCATGCGAATCAGATCTTCAGGACGCGGCAGGCTGCCCGTGTGTGTGGTGAGGAATCGTTCGCGGCTCCGCTTCATCGACGTGACCGTGTCTCCTTCGTGGTGTTGCTGGTCTACGGACGTTCGTGACCTTCGTGTTCGGCGTCGTGCGCTTCGTGGCTGAGGGATTGTGGGCTGATCGATCGCGAGTCTGCAAGGCGAGCGAGCGGTCGCCGTCGCATTTGGCCACGCGTATAATGGGTTTTTGCCCTGAACGGTGGGTGTAGCTCAGTGGCAGAGCGCCGGACTGTGGCTCCGGAAGTCGCGGGTTCGAACCCCGTCACCCACCCCACAAGTTCCCATCGAGATTCCGTGATCTTCTCTTCAGCGAGTGCGGCGTCTGACCGTGTGCCGTGCAACGTACGCTATCGCGCCCGCGCCGGCGAAGCGCTCCTGTGTCTCAGCGACGCCACGCTCCTCGATGGTCTGCCGGCTGGTGAGACGATGAAGATTGGGCGGATCTTCGAGTTCGACTCGCGAGTGCTCGCGGATTAGATTCCGCGGATCTGGCGAATCGATTCCGTCATCCTGACGAGCTCCCGTGCGGCCTTCACGGGTCATGTGACGCCTTTCGTGCAAACACCGTGCGCGCCCGTTCCCCAGCAATATCCAACCGTTTTTCCACAGAAACGAAAGCGTCGCCGCACAGCGGTGTGACCTGAATCACAGACGTGCGGTGAGGACCGTCACCGACACATTTTCAACTCGACCGTAGCGTCTTCTTCGCGTTCGCAGAACGCAGGAGGAGACCGCGATGGCCGCGGCGATTCTCGTGCTTTTATTCGCGATACCGCCGGTTGACGCCTACGCGGACGACGACCCCGATCCACCCACGGTCGTGGTCCGCATCGACAACCTCGCACCTGCGCCGGTGGACTATCTCGCCTTCGCCCAGAGCCGCGCCGCAGAGGTCTTCAAGCGCATCGGCGTTCGGGTGACCTGGGTAGATGAGGACACCGCGTTTCGCGACCACGTCAGGCCGCCGTTCACCGTCGTCGTGGTCAAATCCATGACGCAGCCGGTTGGACGCCCGACGCTCGTCGACGCGTTGGGGTTCGCCGACCCGAGCGTGTCGCGCGCGCACATCATTTACGAACGCGTCGAAGAGTTGACCACGCGATCGCGGCGGAGTGCGGCGAGCCTGCTTGGCGATGTGATGGCGCACGAACTCGGCCACCTGCTGCTTCCACAGGGCCGACATTCCGCGCGCGGCATCATGCGATCGGGCATCGAGACGCTCGCCCGGCCGATTGAAACCTTCACAGACCCTCAGGCGCGGCAGATTCTGGCGCGTCTGAACCAGGCGCACTGACCCGGCGCATGTGATCCCGATCACATGTGTGCTGCCAGTTCCGTCACCGACGTCGCGCCGAGCTGTTCATACAGTCGAATTCGCGCGTTTCAGAAAGTAAAAGGAGACTACGCAATGTGCATTCGCAAATCGCTGCTCGCGGTGTTTGCGGTCGCGATCGTCGCTGGTGTTTATATCGCTGGTGTTCGTGTCGCCGCCGCCGCCTCCTCCACGTTTACCAATACGAACTACATGACCTTCAACGGGCCGGTCGCACTGCCTGGCGTGACGTTGCCGGCCGGAACGTACTCGTTTCGAACGGCAGATCAGGATCGGAACGTCGTGCAGGTACTCAACCGCGCCGAAACGAAGTCGTACTACATGGGCGTCACCCGGCCCGTTCTGCGGCCGCGCGGCGACAGGCAGAAACCGCTCGTGATCTTCGGCGAAGCGCCAAGGGGCAGGGTACAGCCAATCCAGGCGTGGTTCCCCGCCGATCAGGATCAGGGCCACGCGTTCATTTACGATCGGTAATTAGTCGTTCGGAAGGTTCGGAGCGTTCGGATCGTTCAATCGTTCGGATCGTTCGGGCTGTTCGGAGCCCGGACGATCCGGCGAGCGTCTCGAGAACGAGGAATCTCAATCAGCGCGTCGTTCGGCCCCGGATTCAAAACCACCGACATCGGCAAAGTAGCGCGCCGCGACCGCCTGGCTCGCGGGATTCGTGTAGACCTCCGCCACCGGCTTGTCGATCACATCCACCACGATGGCCGCGACTTCTTCGGCTGTCTGCGACTGCATCGGCGATCCGATCGCGCCGGGCGGTACGGGGCCGGTGCTGCCGCGCGCGTATCTCGCAAATTCAGTCGTCACCAGTCCAGGCATGACGAGCGTCACATTGATCGCTGGATGAGTGCGGCGCAAGTCGCCACGCACATTCGCGGTCAACGAGTTCAGTGCAGCCTTCGCGGCGCTGTAGGCAGACCGTGGTGATGCGAGGGGAACTCGCCCCAGAAACGAAGAGATGTTGATGATGTGGCCGCGTCCCCGCTCCATGAAATATGGCGCGATCGCCTGCATTCCGTAGAGCGCCGATTTCACATTGACCGCGATCATCTCGTCGACGTCTTCGTCGGTCAGGTCGAGAACAGCACGCACGATCCCGCGGCCGGCGTTGTTGATCCAGACATCCACACCGCCGAAGGCGCGAATCGCATCATCGCGAAGGCGCTCGACATCGGCACGGCGCGTCACGTCGGCGGTGACGACGTGCGTGCGAGAGTCGGAGGACGAAGCGACCTGCTCGAGCGCCTCACGCGTCCGTGCGGCGAGCACGACGTGGTCGCCGCGGCGCGCGAGCTCCCCTGCGATTGCGGCGCCGATCCCCCGGCTTGCCCCTGTGATTACGACGGTCCGTGCTGCCATAGACGAATTGTGTATGTCGCAAGGGGGAGGGGGAAGGCTGAAATAGACCTTTAGTGTGCAATCTTTCCGTTTTTCGTCAGCAATTCACGGTCTGATTGTAAGACAAACACCTACAAGCGGCACAAAAGGGCCGCATCGTGTTAAAAGTGCACTCGCGTGCAGCTTCCTCCTCCACCGAACGTCGATCTGGACGCTGCGCTGGCCGAACGCCTGGAGCAGATGCGCGAAGAAGAGCGGACGCGCATCGCTCGCGAGCTGCACGACGAGCTCGGCCAGCTTCTCACCTGCATCAAACTGGACTTCGTCGTCACCGTTCGGCGGCTCCGCGAGCTGAAGACACCCGGCGATGTCGTTGATCGCGTGCAATCAGCTGTCGGGCAAATCGACCTCGGCCTCGCTACGGTGCGCCGCATCGCCACGGGGCTGCGTCCGCCTGGACTCGATCATCGTGATCTCGGTGGCGCCATTGAATACGAGGCGCGCCGCATGGCGGCCATCTCGGGTGTCCCGATGCCCGTCGTGACGCGCGTCACGCATTCCGTTGACAACGACATCGCCACTGCCGCGTTCCGCGTATTCCAGGAAGCGCTCACCAATGCGGTCCGCCATTCGCACGCACGCTGCATCGCCACGAGGGTCGGGACCACGTCACGCGGGCGGCTGATGTTGTATGTCACCGACAACGGCGTCGGCATCCCGCGAGACCGTTTGAACGCGCGATCGCTTGGGCTGCTCGGCATGAGCGAACGCGCGCGCACAGTCGGCGGCAACCTCCGTATCACGAGCCGCGGGGGCCAGGGCACGCGCGTGCTGGTGACCATGCCGCTGGTTCGAAAGGCGACCGCTGTCCAGGCGTCATCAGGCGCAGGAGTCGAAAACACGTGAACACCCCGGTACGCGCCGAATCGCCAGCGCGCGAAGCGGACGCGACGCGCTCCTCGGCGCTGCGTGTGCTCCTCGTGGACGATCACCCGGTCGTGCGCCGCGGCCTTCGCCAGCTGCTGACCGACGCCTTCGCCGGCGCGGTCGTGCACGAGGTCGGCTCGGGACGCGAAGCGATCACGACGCTGCTTTCGCACGTGTGGAACGTGATGGTCCTTGATCTGTCGCTGCCGGACGGCAGCGGGCTCGACGTGCTGAAGCGCGCGCGCGAGCTTCGACCGCGCCTGCCCGTCCTGATTCTGTCGATGCACGCGGCCGATCATTTCGCGCGGCGCGCGATCGCCGCCGGCGCATCGGGATACATGACAAAAGATGCGGCGGACACCGACCTGGTGACCGCCGTCTCGAAGCTGGCGCGCGGCGGGAAGTACTTCGGCGCGGACGTCCTCGAACGTGTCGCGCTCGGGCTGCACCCGGACCGCGACGATCGCCCGCACGAACTCCTCTCTGACCGGGAATACCAGGTGCTGCGGATGATCGGCGGGGGCAAGACCGTGTCAGAAATCGCGACGGAGCTGACACTGAGCGTCAAAACTGTCAGCACGTATCGCGCGCGCGTCCTCGAGAAGATGAGGATGCGCACCAACGCCGAGCTTACCCATTACGCCGTCCGCCACGGTCTGGCGGAGTAACTTCCCGCTCACGCTGCAGCGCCGGGTCGGGAGCCTCCAGATCCGGCTCCAGGTCTTCCGCGTTGTCGAGCAACCCTTCACCGCGCGTCGCCTGCGTCGCGCCCTTCGAGGTGTCGGTTTCGGGAAAGTCAGTTCCGCCCGGCGCCGTCAGGAAATCGGCCGCACCCGGTCCGCTGATCTTCAATTTCTTGGGCATATCGTCCTCCCGTGGCGTTCGCGCGGGGCGCCGCCGCCCTCCCACTCGTGTTCACGGCACGTGGCGCTGTCCTCCCATTCCGGGGGCGTCGAGGGGATATCGGCACCATATGGATCGGCGCCGATGGCCCCCGGCTCACGGTGGGTCAGCGTCGACGGATCGCGCTCGCCTGGTATTGGTTCCGCTGAGTTATGGCCGTCCGGATGAACGACAAATACGTCTCGCATCGGATCACCTCCCATTTGCCTCACCGCGAATATCCCAAAACAAACCGGGACATTGCGCAGCGGAAGCGGGTGGCAACTCTTTTGATGCAGACGTGACGCCATGCGCGTCTGGCCAGGTCAACCGTACCCCCTTGGTGCGACCTGGACCGGCCTTGGGGTCAATTTCGCCATCTTTTCGGCGCACGCCAGCCGCGTCGATCT
>Ga0070671_100002613_pt1 | contig 13941 bp, 10 predicted proteins | sample KBSS73metaG_FD_65341 | JGI IMG/M metagenome (GOLD analysis project Ga0070671, IMG submission 65341) | Switchgrass rhizosphere microbial communities from Kellogg Biological Station, Michigan, USA - KBS S7-3 metaG | ecosystem: Host-associated > Plants > Roots > Rhizosphere > Soil ...
TTGCGGTCGACGAGCATCCGCCGGCGGGCAAGCCGGCTCTGCCCGCGCTCAAGAAGTAGCGCGAGACGCGTGAGCGAGCAGCACGCCGACATCCGCGAGGCGGTCGCGCGCCTCTGCGAGGACTTCCCGGGCGAATATTGGCGCGCGCTCGATCGCCGCCGCGCCTATCCGCAGGAGTTCGTCGCGGCGCTCGCCGGCGCTGGCTACCTGTCGATCCTGATCCCTGAGGACTACGGCGGCGCCGGCCTCGGGCTGGGCGCCGCGTGCGCCGTGCTCGAGGAAATCCAGAGGAGCGGTTGCAACGGCGGCGCATGCCACGCGCAGATGTACACGATGGCGACGCTGCTGAAGCACGGCAGCGAGAAGCAGAAGAGCGAGTATCTGCCGCGAATCGCCTCGGGCGAGCTGCGACTCCAGGCGTTCGCGGTCACGGAGCCTTCGAGCGGCACCGACACGACGCGGATTCGCACGACGGCGCAACGCGCGGGAAGCGTCTACCGCGTGAGCGGCCAGAAGGTGTTCATCTCGCGCACGGAGCACTCGGACCTGATGTTGCTGCTTGCGCGCACGACGCCGCGCGAGCAGGCCGCGAAGCCGACGGACGGGATGTCGGTGCTGCTCGTCGATCTTCGCAGCGCCGTCGGCAACGGGCTCACGATCAAGCCGCTCGCGACGATGATGAATCACGCGACGACCGAGCTCTATTTCGACGGGCTCGAGGTGCCGGCGGAGAACCTGATCGGCGAGGAGGGTAAGGGCTTCGGCTACATCCTCGACAGCATGAACGCGGAGCGGATTCTGATCGCGGCCGAATGCATCGGCGACGCGCGCTGGTTCATCGGCAAGGCGTCGGCCTATGCCACGGAACGCGAGGTGTTCGGCCGGCCGATAGGCCAGAACCAGGGCGTGCAATTCCCGATCGCACGCGCGCACGTGCAGACGGAGGCCGCTGCGCTGATGGTCGCGAAGGCCGCGGGGCTGTTCGACGCGGGCAAGAAGTGCGGCGCCGAGGCGAACATGGCGAAGATGCTCGCGTCGGAGGCGTCGACCGCGGCGGGAGAGGTCTGCATCCAGACGCACGGCGGCTACGGCTTCGCCGAGGAATACGACATCGAGCGCAAGTTCCGCGAGACGCGGCTCTACCAAGTAGCGCCGATCTCGACCAACTTGATCCTGTCCTATGTCGGCACGCACGTGCTCGGCATGCCGAAGTCGTTCTAGCCGGTTACCGCGGCGAGAATCCCGCGCACTCAGGCGTCCGTCTTCAAGATCGAAGGCTGGGTCGCGGGCTGCACGCGCGCGTCGGCCGCGAGCAAACGCTTCGCAATCGCGACGAAGGTGAGTGCGGTCGCCGGCATCACGACGGCGTAGAGCAGGGCGGTGGACGCCAAGTCGGGCCGCTTCAGCATCGTGAACGTGATCGCGTAGGCGAGAGTCAGGTTGTGCACGCCGACCTCGAACGTGAGCGTGACGACCTGTGCCGTGGGTAGGCGGAACAGTCGTGCGAGCCCGTAGCCCATCGCCATCGACAGCACGTTCATCGTTAGGACCAGCGCGCCTGCGGCGGCGAAGTGGTCCAGCATGGTTTGGTAGTTCGCGGCGGCGCCGAGCACGAGCACGCATACCATCAAGAAGAACACCGTCTTGCGAATCGGCTCGACCGCGCGCGTTGCGAGCTCGGCGAACGCGGCTCGAGCCAGCATGCCGAGCGCGAGCGGCACCAGGGCGAGCTCCGTGAGGTTGATCAGCATCTGCAAGAACGGCAGCGCCTGGAGCTCGCCGCCGACATCGAAGGTCCGTAGCCCGAGGTTGATGAACACGGGGATCGTGAACACGGTGACGATGCTCGTGAGCGCGGACAGCGTTACGCAGAGCGGCACGTCGGCCCGCGAAGCAAAGGTGTACGCGTTCGACGTCACGCCGCTCGGGCACGAGGCGAGGATCACGAGCCCCATCGCGATCGTCGGCGGCACGGGGAACAGCGATGCGAGCGCGAAGCCGAGCAGCGGCTGGCCGACGATCTGGGCGACGAGCCCGAGGCCCACCGCCTTCGGGTACACCACGACGCGCTTGAAGTCCGCGACAGTGAGCGACAGGCCGAGCCCCACCATCACGAGGCGCAGAACCCACGGGGTGGCGGTCGTATTGATGAACGCGGCGTAGGCGCTGAGCTGCTGTAGGACCTGCATCGGCGGTTTCCCCTTCGCTCGTCGCGACGAGCGCGTGAGTATATCGGCCGCCCGGCGCGACACACTCCGTGCTCGAGACGCTTCCAGGGTGCCCGTTGTATTGTTGGGCTGTTGCCCACAGGTCGTCGACGCGACGAAAGTGGGCAGAAAAACTATTGCATTCGACGAGACTGCAGCGTATCGTACCGCCCCTTCAAAAGAACCAAAGCCTTTCCTTTCGGGGGCGTTCGAATTGACTCACGGCGCGGCGGACTCCTTGCTCGGGGAGATCGAGTCCTTCTGTCGACTCACCGGGATCGCTGAATCCACGTTCGGCCGCCAGGCGGTCAACGACGGCAAGCTTTGCGTTCGCCTGCGCAACGGCAAGGACGTGACGCTCGACACCGCCGCGAAGATCCGTATCTACATCAGCGAGCATAAACCGGGGCCGACGAACGGCTCGGCGCAAGCTGAGCAAACAACCAGGGGCACGATAGTAATGAGCGAGAAGAACTCGAAACGCGCATCCCAGGCTCCGAAAGCCGCCAAGAAGGCCGCGGACGACAGGCCGTTTCGTTTCTATGACAACCGTCAAAAGTACCTCGCGTTCGTCAACACGACGAACGAGAAATGGAAAGTGGCCGAGCGCGCGAGCCGAGAGCTCGCTCTGCTGAAGCCGACGCCGCCGGCACTGCGCCTCTTCGACGCCGGCATGGGCGACGCGACGGTGGCGAGCCACCTGATGCGCGCGATGCACCGTCGCTTTCCCGTCATGCCGTTCTTCATCGTCGGCAAGGAAATCAGTCTCGAGGACGTTCGTCTGTCGCTCGAGAAGCTCCCGGACCGCTTCATCGAGCATCCCGCGAGCGTGATCGTGATTACCAACCTCTATTACGCCGAGGCGCCGTGGCTGCGTCCGCGCGATGTGAAGGCGGCCGCGGCGCTCAACTGGAAGGAAGTCCCGCTCGAGGGCGGCTCCGCCCAAGAGTACGGCGAGCAGCTTCGCGCGCTCGACCCGTTCCTCGTCGACGGCTGGCAAGTGAAGTCGAGCGAGAAGACGGGCAATCCGATGTACGTGCGCCCGTCGGTCGTCGTGATCTACCGCAAGGATCACGCGTTCCTGCTCGATAGCGTGATCCCGAAGCCTGGCCAGGTCGGCGGCAACTACGACCTCGTGATCGCGTCGCAGCCGTGGCGCGCGCGCATGAGCGCCGAGTTCAAGGTCAAGAAGGTGCTCGCGCCGCTAGTCCAGGCTCTGAAGCCCTCGGGCCGGCTGCTGGCCGTCCAGTCCTGTGGCGGCGACCCGGCGCTCGAGATGGTCCACGAAGTCTGGCCGAACGAGGAGCCGTTCAAAGTGAACCGGCACGAGCTCATCAAGGTGCTGCGCCAGGAGCTCGGGCGCGACGCGCGGAACTTCAATTTCATATCCGGGTCCGACGCGAAGTCTGTTTTCCGCTACGAGATGCACACGTTGCCGAGCGAGGTTCAGCAGAGCATCGGCACGTCGACGCTGTTCGCGGCATGGAACGCGTCGATCTACGTGAGCCAGATCGAGGACGAGCGGCTCGACCCAGTGATCCGTTCCGGCAATTACCTCGAGTCCACCTCGAAGATCTTGAAGAAGCACAAGGGTCTCTGGTTCAACGACGAGAGTTTCGTCGTCTCGCGCAAGCCCTGAAGCGCGGCGCTACGCAGGGTCAAAATCCAATGGCAACGTTAACGAACGAAGAGCTCCGCAAGCAGATCGTCGCGTTCGCGAACGACTACTCGATCGAGATCACCCCGCACGACGAGGGCAAGCTCGACGAGATCCGCAGCGTGCTGCAGCCCGGCCAGTGCGTCTACGTCGCGCACCCTCCCGGCGTGCCGATCGACGACATCGTGAAGCTCGCCGGCAAGGTCCAGAAGCTCGGCCTGAGCGCCACGCCGCACATCATCGCGCGCAAGCTCGAGAGCCGCGAGCAGCTCGACACCGCGCTCGCGCGGCTCAAGGAGCTCGGCGTCGATCGCGCGCTCTGCGTCGCGGGCGACATCACGGCGGCGAAGCCTGCATTCGATAGCAGCCTCGAGGTGCTGCAGACGGGGCTGTTCGGCAAGTACGGCTTCCGCCACGTCGGCGTCGCGGGCCATCCCGAGGGCAGCAAAGCGATCGGCGACGAGCGCGTCGAGAAGGCGCTGCGCGGCAAGGCCGAGTTCGCGAAGACCGCGGGCTTCAATATCTACTTCGCGACCCAGTTCGGCTTCGACCCCACGGCGTTCACCGAGTGGGAAGCGGCCACGACCGCGAGGGGCATCACGCTGCCCATCCACATGGGGATGCCGGGGCCTGCCTCGCTCCGCCAGCTCGCGAAGTTCGCGATGCTTTGCGGCGTCGGCGCGTCGATGCGGATGCTCACGACGCGCACGGCCGCGATGGCGAACCTGCTCAGCGCGCAGGCGCCCGACGACATGGTCACTTACATCGCGAAGCATCGGGCAGCACACCCCGATTCGCGTCTCAAGAAGATTCACTTCTTTGCTTTCGGCGGTGTCGTGAAGACGGCGCGTTGGGCAAATGCGGTGCTCTCTGGGCGGTTCGTCTTGAACAAAGAGTCGACCGGCTTCCGGGTCGAAGACAACTAACTTTCTTTCGAAAAACATCAGGTAGGGAACAATGAGCAAGTCATATCTGTTTACTTCGGAGTCCGTTGCCGAAGGTCATCCGGACAAGATCGCGGACCAGGTGTCCGACGCGATTCTTGACGCGATCCTCGCGCAGGAGCCGAAGAGCCGCGTAGCGTGCGAGACGATGACGAAGACCGGCATGGTCATCGTCGCCGGCGAGATCACGACCAACGCCGTGATCGAGGTCGAGCACATCGTGCGCAAGACGGTGCTCAACATCGGTTACGACCACTCCGACAAGGGCTTCGACGGCAACACGTGCGCCGTGTTGAACGGCCTCGGCAAGCAGTCGCAGGACATCGCGCAGGGCGTCGACCGCAAGGCGCCGGAAGAGCAGGGCGCCGGTGACCAGGGCCTGATGTTCGGCTACGCGACGAACGAGACGGACAGCTACATGCCCGCGCCGATCATCTTTTCGCACCGCTTGGTCGAGCGCCAGGCGAAGGTTCGCAAGAACGGCAAGCTGCCGTGGCTGCGTCCGGATGCGAAGAGCCAATGCACGTTCCGCTACGAGAACGACAAGCCGGTCGGCATTGAGGCCGTCGTGCTGTCGACTCAGCACGCGCCCGAGATCAAGCTCAAGGCGCTGCAAGAGGCGGTGATGGAAGAGATCATCCTGCCGGTGCTGCCGAAGAAGTGGATCAACAAGAAGACCAAGTTCCACATCAACCCGACCGGCCGGTTCGTGATCGGCGGTCCGATGGGCGACTGCGGTCTCACGGGCCGGAAGATCATCGTCGACAGCTACGGCGGCTTCGCCCGCCACGGCGGCGGCGCGTTCTCGGGCAAGGACCCGTCGAAGGTCGACCGCTCGGCCGCTTATGCCGCCCGCTACGTCGCGAAGAACGTCGTGGCCGCGGGCCTCGCGGACCGCTGCGAAGTGCAGGTGTCATACGCGATCGGCGTCGCTCGTCCGACGTCGGTCACGGTCGAGACGTTCGGCACGAACAAGGTGCCCGAGCAGAAGATCATCGACGCCGTGAACGACACGTTCGATCTGCGTCCGTACGGCATCATCAAGATGCTCGATCTGCTGAAGCCGATCTACCTGGCGACCGCCGCTTACGGCCACTTCGGCCGCGACGAGTTCAGCTGGGAGAAGACGGACAAGGCCGCCGCGCTGAAGTCGGCCGCGAAGTAATCGTCCGAAGGTAAGAGACGGGGCGCCCTCGAGGGCGCCGCGTTTCGTCCCCGGGCGAACGGTTTCTCGAAGAGGCGACGCCCGGATTTCTCGAAACGATTATCGAAGAGGGTGAGAGGAAAGATGACGGCTCTAATCTGTGGTTCCGCGGCCTACGACAACATCATGGTGTTCGAGGACTCGTTCAAGAACCACATCCTCCCCGACAAGATTCACATGCTGAACGTCGCGTTCCTCGTGCCGAAGCTGCGGCGCGAGTTCGGCGGCTGCGCGACGAATATTGCGTACAACTTGAAGCTACTGGGCGAGACGCCGCTGCCGATGGCGACCGTCGGCTCCGACTTCGAACCGTATCGCAAGCGTCTCAAGAAGCTCGGCATCAAGCAGGACTACATCCGCACGCTCGACGACTGCTATACCGCGCAGGCGTTCATCACGACCGATCTCGCGTCGAATCAGATCATCGCGTTCCACCCGGGCGCGATGAACTTCTCCGAGAAGAACAAGGTCACCGACGCGAAGAACGTGACGATCGGCATGGTGTCGCCGGATGGCCGCACCGGCATGATCAAGCACGCCGAGCAGTTCGCGAAGAAGAAGATCCCGTTCATCTTCGATCCGGGCCAAGGCATGCCGATGTTCAACGGCGACGACCTGCGCAAGTTCATCGAGCAGGCGACCTGGGTCACCGTGAACGACTACGAGTGGGAGCTCTTGAAGGACCGCACGGGCTGGAGCGAGAAAGACATCGTGTCGCGCGTCGACGCGCTGATCGTCACGCTCGGCGCGAAGGGCTCCGTGATCCACACGAAGCAGAAGACCCACGAGATTCCGTCCGTGAAACCGAAGTCCGTCCAGGACCCGACTGGCTGCGGCGACGCGTACCGCGCGGGCTTGCTCTACGGCCTGCTGAATGACCTCGACTGGGAGACGACGGGCCGCATCGCGAGCCTCATGGGCGCGATCAAGATCGAGCACCAAGGCCCGCAGAACCACACGTTCACGCTCGAAAGTTTCAAGAAACGCTACAAGGCCGCGTTCGGCCAAAAACTGAAATAGGACACAGGAGATAGACATGGCTGCCGTCAAGAAGGCGAAGAGCGCGAGCTCCGCGAACAAGGACTACCTCGTCAAGGACATCGGCCTCGCCGATTTCGGCCGCAAGGAGATCGAGCTCGCCGAGTTCGAGATGCCCGGCCTGATGTCGACGCGAGCGGAGTTCGGTCCGAAGCAGCCGCTCAAGGGCGCGCGGATCACGGGCTCGCTGCACATGACGATCCAAACGGCCGTGCTGATCGAGACGCTCCAGGCGCTCGGCGCGAAGGTCCGTTGGGCGAGCTGCAACGTGTTCTCGACGCAAGACCACGCGGCCGCGGCGATCGCGGTGCGCGGCACGTCGGTGTTCGCGTACAAGGGCGAGTCGCTCGAGGAGTATTGGGACTACATCGACCGCACGCTCGACTGGGGCAACAGCGAAGGCCCGAACATGATCTTGGACGACGGCGGCGACGCAACGCTGTTCGTGCACCTCGGCTTCGAGGCGACGAAGAATCCCTCGATTCTCGACAAGAAGCCCGGCAGCGCCGAGGAAGCGATCCTGTACGCGCAGCTCAAGAAGTCGATCAAGAAAGATCCTAAGCGCTTCAAGAACATGCCTGCCGCGATTAAAGGTGTTTCTGAAGAGACGACGACCGGCGTTCACCGCCTCTATCAGATGCACAAGCAGGGACGCTTGCTGTTCCCGGCGATCAACGTGAACGACTCGGTCACGAAGTCGAAGTTCGACAACCTCTACGGCTGCCGCCACTCGCTCGTCGACGCGATCAACCGCGCCACGGACGTGATGCTCGCGGGCAAGGTCGCTGTGGTCGCGGGCTACGGCGACGTCGGGAAGGGCTCGGCGCAGTCACTGCGCGCGCAGTCCGCGCGCGTGATCATCACCGAGATCGACCCGATCTGCGCGCTCCAGGCCGCGATGGAGGGCTACACGGTCATGCCGATGGACGAGGCCGTGAAGCTCGGCGACGTGTTCGTGACGACCACGGGCTGCGTCGACGTGATCACGGAGAAGCACATCAAGCAGATGAAGCACAACGCGATCGTCTGCAACATCGGCCACTTCGACAACGAGATCCAGGTCGACAAGCTCAAGAAGTACAAGTGGACCGAGATCAAGCCGCAGGTACACAGCATCGAGATCTCGAAGGGCCGCAACATCCTTCTCTTGGCCGAAGGCCGGCTCGTGAACTTGGGCTGCGCGACGGGCCACCCGAGCTTCGTGATGTCGAGCAGCTTCACGAACCAGACGCTCGCTCAGATCGAGCTGTACGGCAACACGGCGAAGTACCCGCTCGGCGTCTACGTGCTGCCGAAGCAGCTCGACGAGAAGGTAGCGCGGCTGCATCTCGAGAAGCTCGGCGTGAAGCTCGATACGCTCTCGAAGTCGCAGGCCGACTACCTGAGCGTGCCGGTCGCGGGTCCGTACAAGTCGGACCACTACCGGTATTGATGGACATCGTGTAACTGATGCGAAGCCCAGCCATGGACGGCAGGGCTTCCTCTCTCAGGTCTTTCAACCCACTCAACGACTCGCGGTGACGCAATCATGAAAGACGATCTGGCCATAGCGCGCGGTGTGAAGCTGCGCAAAATCGTGGAGCTTGCGAAAGAGCGTCTCGGCATCGACGCCGACGATCTCGAGCCCTACGGCCACTACAAAGCGAAGCTGTCGTCCGCTCTCATGCAGCGCCTAGAGTCGCGCAAGGACGGCAAGCTGATTCTGGTCACCGCGATCACTCCGACGCCCGCGGGCGAAGGCAAGACGACCACGACGATCGGCCTGGCCGACGCGCTCAACGCGATCGGCAAGAAGGCGATGGTTTGCGTGCGCGAGCCCTCGCTCGGGCCGTGCTTCGGCGTCAAAGGTGGCGGGGCGGGCGGTGGTCACTCGCAGGTCGCGCCGATGGAAGACATCAACCTGCATTTCACGGGCGACTTCCACGCCGTGAGCATCGCGCACAACCTGCTCGCGGCGCTCGTCGATAACCACATCTACTTCGGTAATCAGCTCGGCTTCGACATTCGCCGGCCGATGTGGCGGCGTGTGCTCGACATGAACGACCGCAGCCTGCGCAGCATCATCAATAGCCTCGGCGGCACCGCGAACGGCTTTCCGCGCGAGACGGGCTACGACATCGTTGCGGCGTCCGAGGTCATGGCAATTCTCTGTCTGTCCTCGTCGCTGAACGACATGCGCGAACGGTTCGCGAACATCATCGTGGGCTACACGCGCGACAACAAACCGATACGCGCGCGCGACGTGAATGCGCAGGGCTCGATGACCGTTCTGATGAAGGACGCGATCCAGCCGAACATTGTGCAGACCCTCGAGCACACGCCGACGCTCGTGCACGGAGGCCCGTTCGCCAATATCGCGCACGGCTGCAACTCGGTGCTCGCGACCAAGACGGCGCTCAAGCTCGCCGACTACGTCGTGACCGAGGCGGGTTTCGGCGCCGACCTCGGGGCCGAGAAGTTCGTCGACATCAAGTGTCGCAAGTCGGGGCTTCGGCCGTCGGCCGCGGTGCTCGTCGGCACTGCGCGCGCGCTGAAGTACTCGGGCGGCGCGAAGATCGAGGACGTCAACAACGAGGACACGAAGGCGCTGATGCAGGGCCTCGCGAACATGGACCGCCATGTCGCGAACATTCGCGAGCATTACGGCTTGCCGGTGGTCGTCGCGTTGAACCGATTCGGTAGCGATACGGATCGCGAGCTGGACATGATCAAGAAGCACCTCGCGGATCAGGGCGTCGAGGCGCTCGTCTGCACGCACTTCCTGAACGGGTCGAAAGGCGCGACCGAATTGGCGCGCTCGATCGTGAAGCTCATCGACACGAAGCCCGGCTCGCTCAAGTTCGTCTACGAGGACGCGGATCCACTCTGGAAGAAAATCGGCAAGGTGGCGAAGAGCATCTACCACGCGAGCGAAGTGGTCGCGGACACGGCCGTGCGAAACAAGATCGAGAAGTTCCAGGAGGACGGGTTCGGCAATCTGCCGATCTGCATCGCGAAGACGCAGTACTCGTTCTCGACGGATCCGAAGCTGCGCGGCGCGCCGAGCGGACACGTGTTCAACGTGCGCGACGTCTACTTGAACGCCGGCGCCGGGTTCATGGTGGTGCTGTCGGGTGACATCATGACGATGCCGGGCCTGCCGAAGAAGCCGGCGTCCGACAACATCGACATCGACGCGGACGGGCAAATCGTCGGTCTCGCCTAGAAGCCGGTTCCTAGCTACCGAAACGCGGCGCGCTCCGATCGGGTCGCGCCGCGTTCATCCTTTCGCGGTACGTTGTACCCCGCACCGAGGTTAGCGGCTGACTCCGGCGCCTAAACGCCGATCGGCGGCGTGTGCGAGCTCGCCCAAGAGCGGCGTGTCCGCGGCAGTCGCGGCCGGTTTCATCGTGAGCGTGAAACGCAACTCCGCGCCGCCTTTGAGCACGCGAAGTACGAGATGATCGCCGCGGTCGAGCTCCGCATAAGCGTCTTCGCCGACGCCCGGTACTTCGATCATCTGCGGCGTCCGGCGGCTCCGCGTGAGCTCCCACGCCCGAGACGGCGCTGTGGGCGGTGAGATATACACCCGTCGTCAGCGCAGCGCGAGGCGAGCTTGCGCAGTGCAGCCCCTCGCGGCGAGCCACGCGGCCGCGGCGAGCGTGTTGCTCGCGACCGCCGGGTCGAGCAGCCTCAGCCTGATCGCGACCGAGCGCGTCACGCCATCGAACCGGACGAGATAGATTCTATCGTCCGTCGCGGGCAGACCGTCCGTCGGCCACGCAGCGCGTGTTGCGCCTTCGGCCCAGCGAACGTCCGCGGCCGCATCGTTCTCGGCGGACGTGATATGCGCCGTCGCGCCCGAGGCCGTCGTCTCGCGCCAGAGCTCGATCGGCCGATCGCGTAGTGCGCACTGCTCCCCGTCGATCTCCGAATGCAGCAGCCACGGCCCGGGGCGCGTGTCGGCTGCGACCTCTGTCTCCTCGCCGCCTCGCACCGCGCCGACGCCGCCGACTCTCGGCTGATTCGCGCTCACAAGGCGGTCCAGCGCTTTGCGGACTGCGCTCGAGTCGGGTGAGGCGCCGACCGCGGGACCATCGTGCGGTCCGACGATACGCACGATGCGCGCGTCCTCGGTGACAATCACGACGAATTCGCCCGCCCCGAGCTTGATCGGAGTCGCAGAGCTCATCGTCCGACCCGCCGGATAGGTCGGGGCGCCGCTTTCGAGCACGACGAGATCGGCCGCCGCCGCCGGCACGGCTACCGCTGCTGCGAGCGCCGCGATCGACGCGGCCAACATGACTCTTTGCATCACTTGCTCTCCAATACGATCGTGGTGCCGACCTCACCCCGTTCGAGCCGGCGCAGATGGAACCGCAGGAGGCCGTGGTCGGGCACCTGTCGGCAGAGCTCGACGAACAGTGCCGCGCTCGCCGCGGCGTCGCTCTCGAGCAGAGCATAGGCCTCGCGGTACATTCGCACCGCCGCGGCCGGCAGGCTCCGGGCGAACGTCACGCAGTCCAGCGCGGCGCCCCTCCCCTTGAGCACCAGCCGCCCGACCGGCAGCACCTCGTCGCCAGGCTCGGCGGCGGCCACGTCGCTGCTCATGCACACGCGCGTGCCGAGGTGGCGATTCGCGCCCTCCAATCGCGCCGCTGTGTTCACGCAATCGCCGTGCGCCGTGTAATGGAAGCGCTCGGCGCTGCCGACGTTGCCGACGACCGCGTTGCCGGTGTGCACGCCGATTCGCGTGATCCCGAGTTTCATACCCTTCTCGATCTGCCCGAGCCGAAAGGCCTCGCAATAGCGGTCCCACTCGCGCGCGCAGTCGACCGCCCGCTTGGCGTGGTCTTGCTGGGCGGACGGCGCGCCGAAGAAAACCGCGATTCCATCGCCGACGAGCCGATCGACCGTGCCGCCTAGCTCGAGCGCGATCTTCAGCATGCCGTCCAAGTACGACTGCAGCAGAGCCACCGCCTGTTCGGGCGCGAGCTTCTCGCTCAGCGTGGTGAAGCCCTCGAGGTCGGAAAACACGAAGCTCATCTCGCGCTTTTCTCCGCCGAGCGCGAGCTTGCTCGGATTGGCGAGCATCTCGTCGATGACCGCCGGGGACACGTAGCGGCGAAACGTATCGCGAACGAAGCGCTTCTCGCGCAGCTCGCCGCTGCGTGCATACGTGCCGGCGAGGACGATCGCGAAGAGGAGGCCGATCGTCGGCAACAGGAGCGGCAACAACGGGCCGCCGCGTGCGAACCACGTGAATCCTATCAGCCAATACACGGCCAGCACACCGAGCGCCGCGAGCGCCTGTGGAACGACGCGCATACGCAGGAACGGCACGACGGTCCCGATCGTCACGGCGACGAAGAGAATCATGGCGTCGATTACCGCACCGACGGCGGGATAGCGTGCGCCGTCGAGAAGTTGCGCGACGGCCTGCGCATGAATGAGGACGCCGGTCATGTCGCCGCTTCCGGTGACCGTAAGCGGCGTCCGAAATGTGTCTTGGTTCGGCAGATTGGCGCCGAGCAGGACGATCGCGCCGTTGAACCAATCCGCCGGCAGTAGCTTCAAGGTGTGTGCCGGGAATGAGCGGATCGGGGGCGCGCCTCCGACCGAGGTACGCAGATACAAGCGCTCCGCCTTGGCGGGCCGCGTCGCGCCGGCCGCGGCGGCGATCGCAGCCGCAAAGCCAGGCTTGAACCCTTCGGGACCGGCTGCGCCCGGATAAATGTGCCGAACGACGCCGTCGCTGATCAACATGCCGGCGAGAGCCGTTTGGCGCCCCTCGAGATAGCGGCTCTGGAAATCGAGTTGGCGCTGCGTGAGGCCGTTCGACGCGGTGCCGTACGCGATCACGACCTGCGCCGGGGCGGCGTCGAGCGCCGCGAGGAGGCGGTGATCGTCGGCGGGATTGGTCGGTTGGTCGAAGACGAAGTCGATGCCGAGCACCCGCACGTTGCGGCGCCCGAGCTCGCTCACGAGATCTGCGAGGAACCCTCGGTCGATCGGCGAGCGGAACGGAAACTGCGCCAACGTGTCCTCATCCACCGCGAGCACAATGATGTCGCTGCGCTGCGGCCGTGGCGTCGCGAAGTACGCGGTCCGGAAATCGTCGAGCAGCATCGACCCCTCGCGGAGCACGGCCACGTCGTTGACGCCGAACCACGCGAGCACGGCCGCGAGCGCGCCGAGCGCGCAGCAAACGGCCGTCGTTCGGGCTTGCTTGATCATTGCGCGTTGACTGCGGCGACACGAAGACGCCCGAGACGCTTCGGCGCCGCGCGGACTAGCGCCTCTCATTTATCAGCCGTCGAGCAACCGCAGTCTTCTACAAAACCGGTGCTACAGTACAGTCCCAAGAGAATATCCAATAAATGATCACGATCCTCGCCCACGCGCTGCCTCGCGGCCGAGCAGCCCTTCGCGCACTGGCATGGGCGGCCGCGGCTCTCCTCGCCGCGGGCGGGCAGGTACGCGCAGACGATCCGACCGTCGGCGGGCAGCCACCTCGGAGCGATCGCGCGCTGCGCGACGATGCCACAACGATCGACGAGCTCACGCGCGCGCTCGACGCGAACGCAGGCGACCGCACGAGCGCCGAGACCGCGTCGCTGCTCAACGACCTCGGCAACGCGTACATGGCCGCCGATGAGCCCCTGCGCGGTCTCGCGGCGTTCGCCGACGCGCGACGGCTCGCGCCGTCGCGCACGGCGCTCGGGCTCGTCGCAGGCGTCAACCTCGCGCGCGCCCTCGAGGACAGCGGGGCGAATCAAGGGCTCGGCACGCGCTTGGCCGCGCTCGATTCCGCAGCGCGCGCTCTGGAGCCATCGGCGACGCAGGCGCGCGTCTTTCTCTCGCTCGCGGAGCTCTACCGCAACGCCTACGCGCGAGACCTCGCGCGCTCGG
>Ga0070671_100002620_pt1 | contig 13919 bp, 12 predicted proteins | sample KBSS73metaG_FD_65341 | JGI IMG/M metagenome (GOLD analysis project Ga0070671, IMG submission 65341) | Switchgrass rhizosphere microbial communities from Kellogg Biological Station, Michigan, USA - KBS S7-3 metaG | ecosystem: Host-associated > Plants > Roots > Rhizosphere > Soil ...
GTCGTCCTGGTCGCTCATCGGAGAAGGTCTCCTTCCTAGAAGAAGATCGCCATGTTCTTGTCGAGGACGACGTTGACGTCCAGCACGATCGTGCGGCGCGAGATCTTCCACGAGCCGTCGACGGGGTGCAGGACGTCCTGGCGGTACCCGGAGTACAGCGCGGTGTCGTACTCGGCGTGCGAGCGGTGGCAGAGGAAGGCGGTCTTGGCGTGCACCGTGCCGTCGTCGTCGACGCCCTCGATCACGAGGTTGCCGACCAGGTGGCGCGTCCGCGACGGCGGCTCCTCCGCCCAGGCCATCCCGCTGTCCATGCGCTGGATGCGCACCAGCATCATCTTGCGATCCTCGTCGAAGAACGGCAGGTCGGTGCCGTAGGGCGGGATCTCGCGGTGCGCCTCGCGGCTCGGCACGTTCTTGCGGCGCGGCATGAAGTAGAGGAGGTCCTCGGTGAACAGGTCCAGCCACTCGTGCATCCTGCGGTCGTCGAGCAGCCAGGCCTCGGCGATGTAGAACGAGTTCAGCTCCGTCCAGAGCTCCTGGGTCGTCTTCGCGCCGGCTGCCGGGGCGACGGCCTCGGACTCGGTGTCACGCTCGATCACTGTCACAACAACCACGCGGACCTTTCAGGGAAGAACGCGGTGCGCATCTCGGAGGGCTCGACGATAAGTAGCTCCGTCGCACCGGGACGAGGCGTCCGGACCGCTCATCGGAACAGGTGCGGCCGCCATACGAGGCGGTGACCTGCCCGTCATACAGACGACATCTCGGGTCGTGACCTGTGTGGGGCTGACCTGCGTCCAGGCCGAACTGCAGGAGCAGCGGGGCGGCGACCAGGGCAGTCGCGAAGCCGGCCGCGACCACGCTCACCGCGCGCGGAGCAGGGGCTCGGGGACCGCGGCGAAGGACTCGTCGATGAGCACGACGTCGCGGCCCGCCACTTCGTCGGCACCCCGTTCGGCGGGCTGAAGTCCTCCGGCCTCGGCCGCGAGGAGCGCGTGGAGGAGCTGCTGAGCTTCACCGAGACCAAGGCCGTGCACCTCAGCTACCGGTAGCTCGGACCCCGATGCCGGCCAGCACGTTCTCGACGAGCGCGTCGGCGAACTCCTCCGTCAGCGGCTGGTCGGGGATGAGGAGGCGGTGGTAGCCGGCCCCCCACAGCTGGTCGACGACGACCTCGGGATCCACGTCGGCGCGGACCTGCCCCCGGGCGCGCGCCCGGGTCAGCACCTCGACCGCGAGGGCCCGGCGCGGTCCCGAGTACCGCTCCCGGTAGGCGGCCGCCAGCTCGGGATCGGTCTGGGCCTGGCCGATCAGCTCGGCCACGGCCCGTCCGGCGGGGCCGCACAGCACCGCGACGAACGCGCGCAGCTGAGCGCGCAGGTCCGCCGCGAGGTCGCCGGTGTCCGGGAACTCCAGATCGTGGGAGACGGCGTGGGTGTAGCCGTCGAGCGCGAGCGCGCCCTTCGAGGGCCACCACTTGTAGAGCGTCACCTTGCTCGCCCCCGACTCGGCGGCCACCCGCTCCATCGTGAACGCCGACATCCCCTCCTCGAGCAACACCCGTCCGGCGGCCGCGAGCACGTCCGCCCGGACCTCGGCGGCGGGGCGGCGCCCCCTCCCCCGACGGCTGTGGCCCACGTCACCCGACGCCATGTGGACGCTCCGTTCATATCGTGATTATATGAACGCATCGTACACAGCGACCGAGGAGACACACCATGACCACCCCCACCCGCACCGCGATCGTCACCGGGGCCTCGGGCGGCATCGGCCGCGCCGTGGCGGAGCGGCTGGCCGCCGACGGCTACGCGGTCGTCGTGCACTACGCGGGCAACGAGCAGCGAGCGAAGGAGACCGTCGAGGCCATCACCGCGGCGGGCGGCACCGCACTGGCCGTCGGCGGGGACGTGGCGGACGAACACGACGTCGCCACCCTGTTCGACCGGACCGAGGAGCGGTTCGGCGGCATCGACGCGGTGGTGCACGCCGCCGGGATCATGCGGCTCGCCCCGCTCGCCGAGGCGGAGTTCGAGGTGATGGACCGGATGCTGCGCACCAACGTCCGCGGCACCCTCGCGGTCGCCCAGCAGGCGGCCCGCCGGGTCCGTCGGGGCGGCGCGATCGTCACCTTCTCCTCGACCGTCGTCCGGCTCGCCCTGCCCACCTACGCGGCCTACGCGGCGACCAAGGGGGCCGTCGAGGCCATGACCCTGATCCTGGCCAAGGAGCTGCGTGGTCGCGACGTGACCGTCAACGCCGTCGCGCCCGGCCCGACCGCCACTCCGCTGTTCCTCGACGGGAAGGACGACGAGACCGTCGCCCGCCTCGCGTCGATGGCGCCGCTCGAGCGCCTCGGCACCCCCGAGGACATCGCGAACGCCGTCGCCTTCCTCACCGGACCCGACGGGCGCTGGGTCAACGGCCAGGTCCTGGCCCCCAACGGCGGCGTCGCCTGACCTCTCTCACCACGCAGAAGGAGCACACCCATGACCACGATCCTGATCAGCGGCGCGTCCAGCGGCATCGGCAACCTCGCCGCCCACCGCCTGGCCGACGCCGGACACACCGTCTACGCCGGGATGCGCACGATCGCCGACCGCAACAAGGCCGCAGCCGAGGAGGCGGAGGCCTACGCCGAGAACCTGCACGCGATCGAGCTGGATGTCTCGTCCGAGGCGTCGGTCGCCGCGGCCGTCGAGCGGATCGGGCCGCTGGACGTCCTGGTGCACAACGCCGGGCACATGGTCACCGGCCCGAGTGAGGCCTTCACCCCGGAGCAGTTCGCCTCGCTCTACGACACCAACGTGCTGGGTGCGCAGCGACTCAACCGCGCCGCGCTCCCCGGCATGCGGGCCCGGGGCGACGGGCTCGTGGTCTGGGTCAGCTCGTCGAGCTCGCGCGGCGGGACACCGCCCTACCTCGGCCCGTACTTCGCCGCGAAGGCCGCGATGGACTCCCTGGCCGTGAGCTACGCCGGCGAACTCGCCCGGTTCGGGATCGAGACCTCGATCGTGGTGCCGGGATCGTTCACCCGCGGCACCAACCACTACGCGCACAGCGGCAGGCCCGCGGACACCGCGGTCGTCGAGCAGTACGAGACCCGCTACGCGGGCCTCCTCGACCAGATCGCCGTCACGATGCGGGAGCTCGAGCCCGCGGACGCCGACGTGGCCCAGGTGGCGGACGCGATCGTCGACGTCGTCGCCGCCGCGAAGGGCACACGCCCCTACCGCGTCCACATCGACCCGACCGACGACGGCGCCGCTGTGGTCTTCGCGGTCGGCGACCGGATCCGGGCGGAGTTCCTCCGTCGGGCGGGCCTGGGCGACCTGCTCCACCCCGCACCCTGAGTCGGCAGGCACCGGGTCAGTGCCCGCGGCGCAACCCAGCCACGGCGAAGTCGAGGATCCCGGCCTCGCCTGTGGTCACGGACCGGGAAGCGAGCTCGTGGCCGAGACCGTGTCCAACGGCCAGTACGGGGCACTCGACCTCTGACGCGACCGAGCGGCGCCCTCTAGCCCATGGCGGCGGCTCGCCGCGCGTCGTCGCGGAACTGGCGCGGCGACATGCCCACGACCCGGCGAAACGCCGTGCTGAACGCGCTCTCCGACTCGTATCCGATGGTGAAGGCCAGTTCGGAGATGGAGATCGTGTCACGGCGGAGCGCGTCACGGGCGAGGCTCATGCGCCACTCGATCAGATACTCCAGGGGAGCGACGCCGACCTTCTTCCTGAACGTGGCCGCGAAGACGGACCGCGAGAGATGGCTGATGGCCGCGAGCTCACGGAGGGTCCAGCGATGGGACACGTCGGCGTGCATGGCGCGCAGCGCCGCACCGATACCGTCATGAGCGAGGGCTCCCAGCCATCCGGTGGGCTGGTCGGTCTGTGCGACGTGGGCCCTGAGCACCTGAACGAACAGGATCTGGGCGAGATGGTCCAGGACCAGTGACCGTCCGACAGCCCTGCTCTCGACCTCGATCCCCAGCATTTCGGTCACGGAGGCGACGTGGCGGATGAGGGGATTCGTGGCCGGCACGTGCACGAGCGGGGGGAGGACCTTCAGCAGGAGTGGAGCGTTGGCGTCGTCGAACCACAGGGATGCCGAACAGACGTAGTTGACCTCGTCAGCCGCGGCGCCGATCCGGGCGACGCCGTCGGGGGCGTTCTCGAACAGTTCCGCGGCCGGTCGGACCCTCGCGGTCGGCGAGCTGCCGAGCACATGGGGGCCGGGTGAGTTCAGGAGATAGAAGTCGCCTTCCTCCAGGTGCAGCGGCGCATGCCCGGCCACTGAGAGCCGGCACGCGCCACGAACCGCACAGCCGATCTCGACGAAGTCGAAGGCGTCGAACTGCACCGCCCACGGTGCCGCGGCGTGCAGACCGGGGTGGGCCTCGGTCCGAGGTCGCAGGAGGCTGATCGTGTCGGCCACGGGATCGGACGGCGTCACGGCCGGGCTGCCGGACGATCGGTAAAGGAATGCGGACGACACGTTATGGATCATAACGCCGAGCTGGTCCAGGCTGGTGGAACCAGCACGGTGCTGGACCACTGACGAACGAGGAACCATGACCGACGTCGACCTGCGCGCCTTCTACACGCGCTACATCGAGACGCTCAACGCCCACGACTACGCCGCCGTTCACGACTTCCTCAGCAAGGAGCTCACGTACTTCGGCGACACCGTCACGGCCGACCAGATCGTGTCGGCGCTGACCGATCTCGGTGACACCGTTCCGGACCTGCATTGGGAGATCCTGGACCTGTCCGTGGACGGAGACCACCTGGCCGCACGGCTGGTGAACACCGGAACGCCCGTCGCGGAGTGGCTGGGGGTGGCACCCTCGGGAGCCTCGTTCGAGATCCAGGAGTTCGCCGTCTACCGGATCCGTGACGGCCGGTTCGCGCACATGACGAACGTCCACGACTCGGAGGCCTTACGCCGACAGCTGGCCCCGACGGACTGACCAGCACTCTCCGGGACGCCGCGGCGGCACGATCGCCTGCGCGTCTGTCCACTGTATCCACGAGAACCTGGACCCGACTGTCAGCATCGTCCGAGTGGGTCGCTACATTAGCCCAATCGGCCTACTGGTGGCCGCGGGCCCCAGGGGTGCGCATGCGAGTCGTCGTGACTGGTGGATCGGGTTTCCTGGGCTCGCACTTGTGCGAGGCGCTCCTCGTGCGGGGCGACGTCGTCGTCTGCGTCGACAATCTGTCGTCCGGGCGGCTGTCCAACGTCGAGCACCTGCTCGGCAACCCGCGGTTCACCTTCGTGCAAGCTGACGTCAGCCTCGCCCTCGAGGTCGACGGTCCGGTGGACGCGGTCGCCCACCTCGCGAGCCCCGCGTCGCCGAACGACTACCACTCGCGGCCACTGGAGACGCTCGCCGTCGGCAGCCGGGGCACCGAGAACTGCCTCGAGCTGGCCCGACGGCACTCGGCTCGGGTCGTCCTCGCCTCGACGAGCGAGGTCTACGGCGACCCCCTCGTGCACCCCCAGACCGAGAGCTACTTCGGCAACGTGAACCCGACGGGCCCGCGCAGCGTCTACGACGAGGCCAAGCGGTTCGCCGAGGCGTTGTCGGCGGCGTATCGACGCACGTGCGGGGTCGATGCCGGCATAGTCCGGATCTTCAACACCTACGGGCCCCGGATGCGCCCGCACGACGGGCGGGTCGTGTCGTCCTTCGTCACCCAGGCGTTGGCCGGGGCACCGCTGACGATCTACGGGGACGGGGCCCAGACCCGCAGCTTCTGCTACGTCGACGATCTCGTGCGCGGCCTCCTCGCGATGCTCGACTGCTCCGAGCCGGGGCCGGTCAACCTGGGGAACCCCGAGGAGCGGACGGTCGGGGAGCTGGCCGCTCTCGTCCTGGCGATGACCGGGTCGCGCTCGCCCGTGGTGCACCTCCCGCTCCCCGTCGAGGACCCCACCCGCAGGCGCCCCGTCATCGACCTGGCCGAAGAGCGCCTGGGCTGGTCGCCACAGGTGAGCACGGAGGAAGGGTTGCGTCGGACCATCGACTGGTTCGACGCCGAGAGGCTCGCGGAACCGGTGTCGGGACTCCTCGACGCCCCCGCAGTCTGACACCCGGGGCGCGGATGAACATCTCGCCGCCTGCGCGCCCGGACGTCACGGGGCGACACCGGAAGGGCCGCAGGGACTGGCGTGAGCCCACCGGTGTCGCGGCCGAGCTCCGCCGACGCTCCCGGGGGCTGGTGATCGCCACACCCACCAGCGGTCCGACGTTCCAGCCGGACCGGAGCAGGACGCGGCGGACCCTGCGGCCGGACCTCGTGGTTCCGGCCCTGCCGCGCCGGGACCGCCTGCTCGTCGCCGTCCTGACGACGGGCTGGGTGGTGAGCCTCGTGCTGTTCTGGCTCTGGTGGCTACAGCCCGAGCACCGGACGAGCTGGGTCGGGCTCGCCGTGAACAGTGCTGTCCTGTCCTACCTCACGTGTCTGCCCGCCTATTTCCTCTTCACGACGAACCGGCTCCGGCGGGTCGACCCGGCGGTGCCGATCCCGGCGGCGCGGGTCGCGTTCGTCGTGACGAAGGCGCCGTCGGAGCCGTGGCTCCTCGCCCGCACCACGCTGGAGGCGATGCTCGCCCAGCGCTATCCGGGCCGCTACGACGTCTGGCTCTGTGACGAGGAGCCCACCGCGGAGACGGCTCGGTGGTGCCGGGAGCGCGGCGTCCTGATCTCCACCCGCAGCGGCGTCCCGGCCTACCACCGTCCGGTGTGGCCGCGGCGGACGCGCTGCAAGGAGGGGAACCTCGCGTTCTTCTACGACCACTGGGGATACCGCCACTACGACGTGGTCGCCCAGCTCGACTGCGACCACGTCCCCGCCGGGGGCTATCTCGCGGCGATGGTGCGCCCCTTCGCCGATCCGGCCGTCGGCTACGTGGCGGCGCCGAGCGTGTGCGACGGCGAGGGGACCGGATCGTGGTCGGCGCGGGGGCGCCTGCACCGGGAGGCCGCCTTCCACGGAGCGATCCAGGCCGGCCACAGCGACGGGCTGGCGCCGGTGTGCATCGGGTCGCACTATGCCGTCCGCACCGCAGCCCTGGCCCGGATCGGAGGCATCGGACCCGAGCTCGCCGAGGACTTCTCCACGACGTTCCTGCTCAACTCCGCAGGCTGGCAGGGTGTGTTCGCGCTGGACGCGGAGGCGCACGGCGACGGCCCGCTGACCCTCTCCGCCATGGTCACCCAGGAGTTCCAGTGGTCGCGGAGCCTGACCACCCTGCTGCTGGACCTCGTGCCGCGCCATCTGTCGCGGCTGCCGTGGGTGCTGCGCATCCGGTTCTTCTACGCGCTCGTCTTCTACTCCCTGCTCGTCCTGACAACGGCCGCCGGCCTGCTGCTGCCGCCCGTCGCGGCCGTGTCCGGGCTGCAGTGGGTGCGGGTCGACTACCTCGAGTTCCTGCTGCGCTGGTGGCTGCTGTCCGTGTGGCTGGTGGGGGTGTTGCTGGTGCTGCGCAGGCGCGGGCTGCTCCGGCCACGGAACGCACCGGTGCTGAGCTGGGAGAACTGGCTGTACGCCCTCGTGCGATGGCCCTACGTCGCGTGGGGTGTCGCCGCGGGGATCGGGCAGCGGTTCCGGCCCACTCCGATCACGTTCCGGGTGACCCCCAAGGCACGAGCAGGGCTGGAGGCGTTGCCGTCGCGGCTGGTGCTGCCGTACTTCCTGATCTCGGTCGGGCTGAGTACCGCCGCGTTCGTCGGCGAGCTGCGCAGCGGAGCCGTCGGGTACGTCGGTCTGTGCCTGCTGGGCGCGTGCTCCTACGCGACCGTCGTGACGGTCGTGTCCGTGCTGCACGGTGTCGAGGCGGCGCGGGCGGCCGGGACGGGTCGGTGGCGGGGGGTGCTGGCGACGGCAGCAGTGCCGCTGTCGCTCGGAGTCGTCGCGTGGGGCCTGCTGGCGGTGCCTGCCACCCTCTTCCCGCTCTACGTCCAGATCACGCTGGCCACCTGAACGACGACGGAGGACGCTGTGCCGGATGTACGGACCGTGCTGGTCACCGGGGGTGCGGGGTTCATCGGCTCCCACACCTGCGTGGAACTGCTCGAGCACGGCTACGAGGTCGTCGTCGTCGACGACCACTCGACGAGCTCGCCCGCCGCCCTGGACGCGGTGCGGACCCTGTCCGGTCGCTCGCTCACCGCGCACCGGGTGGACATCCGGGACGGCAGCGCCCTCGACGCGGTCTTCGCCCGGCACCGCATCGACGCGGTGATCCACTTCGCCGCCCGCAAGGCGGTGGGCGAGTCGGTCGAGATGCCGCTGGAGTACTACGACACCAACGTCGGCGGGACCGTCGCGCTGCTGCGCGCGATGGTGGCACACGACGTCCACCGGCTGGTCTTCTCCTCGTCGTGTTCGATCTACGGCGACGGCGGCGGGCAGGCCCTGTCCGAGGACGACGAGGCCCGCCCGACCAACCCGTACGCGCGGTCGAAATGGATGTGTGAGCAGGTCGTCGCGGACACGGCGCGCCGGTACCCGGGTTTCCGCGCGTTCGCGCTGCGGTACTTCAACCCCGCGGGCGCGCACCCGAGCGGGCTGCTCGGCGAGGACCCCCGCGGCCCGCTGAACAACGTCCTGCCGTATCTGATGCAGGTCGCGGCGGGTCGGCGGGAGCGGCTGCGGATCTTCGGCTCGGACTACCCGACCCCCGACGGGACGGCCGTGCGCGACTACGTCCACGTCGTCGAGATCGCGCAGGGGCACCGGCTCGCCCTCGAACGTGCCGAGCCGGGGATGCGAGTCCTCAACCTGGGCAGCGGTACCGGCACGTCGGTACTGGAGTTGGTCTCCGCGTTCGCCGCCGCCAGCGGCCGCCCGATCCCCTACGACCTGGTCGCCCGGCGAGCGGGTGACGTGGCCCGGCTCGTCGCCGACCCGGCTCGGGTGGAGCGGGAGTGGGGCTGGCGGGCACGCCGCGACGTGGCCGACATGTGCCGCGACGCCTGGCTGTTCCAGCAGAAGCACCCGGTGGGCTACCCCGGCTGAACGGCCTGGAGCGCACCGATGTCCGGAGCGCCGACCCGGACCGGCACCCCGGTCGGGTCGCTCACCGGCGTTCCCGCGCCGAGCAGCGCCGACAGGTCCAGTCCGGCGCCCCGCAGCGGCGAACCCGGTCCCGGCAGGAACCCCGCCAGCGTCGCGGCGTCGTCCGGCACCACCGCGCTCAGTCGCAGCACGGGGCCGGGTAGCTCCGGGTCGCCGACGACGCCGGTCGGGGTCCCGTCCGCCGCCTCCTCCTGGCCGGTCCCGGCGCGCAGGCCCGCGAGCGAACCGTGGGTGTCGGCGCCCCAGACGACACTCCACGGCAGGCCCTCCGCGACGTAGGCGTTCCCGGCGAGCGCGACCTCGGACGCGGGGAAGTCCGACTCCGCGACGACGAGCGGCCCCGCGCGCCTGCTCACCAGAAGGTTGTTCTGCGCTCGCACGTCGGCGATCCCGGGACCGAGGCGCAACGCCGCCGAAGGGTCCGCCGACTGCGGCACCATGACCACGGTGTTCTGGTAGACGTGCACGTCCCGCACGCGGCCCAGGACCGTTATCCCGCCGTAGACGCTCCATCGGCGGGCGTCACCGCTGCTGACGTTGAACCGCACGGTGCTGCCGTGGTGGGCGTCGTTCTCCTGTCCTGTGTAGACGAGGTAGCCGGGCCCGTGGTTGTCGTAGGACAGGTTGTACTGCAGCACGGAGTCGGCGGTGTTCTGATCGAGCCCGAAACCGCCGCCGTCGGTGAGCCTGGCCGTCCGGTTGCGGTACGACAGGTTGTGCTCGATCACGATCCCGGTGGAGTCGTAGGCCCAGATCCCCACGGGCCCCTCGTGCGCACCACCGGAGCCGCCGTTGTCATGGGCCACGGACCGGGTCACGGACCCGCCGCGAACGCTGCCGAGCACGATGCCGCTGCCGGTGTTGCGCCTGCTGTTGGCCGGATCGCCCACGTTGCCCGACGCCGTGACCCGCGCGACCGTGACCCCCTCGTGCGCGTACCGGGGCGCGGCCGGGTCGAACTCCGGCCCGTACACGGACACTCCGGCGTCCCGGTTGTCGTGGACGACGGAGTCCTCGATGCGGACGTCACGGAACCCGCTCCCGACCTGCTCGCTGCCGACCTCGATCCCATTGACGAAGCCACTGGCCTCGACCCGCGAGACGGTGACGTGGCTGAGCACCCGCCCGTCGGCCAGGTCGCTGAAGAACCGTACGCCCGCCGATCCGGGACGGACCGGCGTAGCTCCGACCAGGGTCAGGTCGCGCACCTCGACACCGGACGTGTCGAGCACGACGACCGCCGCGTCGTCCGTTCCCTCGACCGTCGCCCGGCCCTCGCCATAAGAACCCACGACCACCGGGTCGGCCGGGTCTCCCGCGTCAGCGCCGTCGATGAGAAGCCGTCCGGTGAACCGGGCGCCGCCCTCGAGCAGCAGTTGCTCGCCTGGGAGCAGCACGGCCGAGGTGGCCCGTTCCAGGGTGCGCCAGGCGCTGCCGGGAGAGGTGCCTGCGGAGGCGTCGTCACCGGTCGGGCTCACGTAGAAGGTTCGCTCGCCGGGGGGCGCGCCGAGCAGCGCGCAGCCCGAGACGAGCACGGTCGCGAGCAGGGACGCCACGACCCGCCAGACCGCGCCCGCCACCGACACCCCCGCCTCCTCGGCACCCACCGGTGCTGACCGAAGAGTAGGGCGGGCCGGTGGGCTACGGCGTCGCCGGGCGGTCCACGACAGGGTGGTGTCCGCCGGCGCTGCGCACCACCGGCTTGGTCGGGTCGGCCCGCGGCGGGACGCCCGGGACAGCGGGCAGGGGGCTCGGCGGCCGACCTGAGGTTCGGCGTCCCCCGCACCGCGCACTCGCGGCGGCACGCGGAACAGCAGGTCGAACCCCAAACCTACGCATCACGAGAATCGCCGTTCGCGCCAGGTATCGGTGCATCGCCGCAGCTCAGCTGCGGGGGATGAGGCACGCTGGTATCGCAGGAACCTCGAGTGAGGCTGAGGAGGCGCTCGGATTCGCCCCACAGTGCCACGGCGTTGTCGGGAGTGGCGCATCGGGCGGTCTTCGGCTTGCGGTTGGTGTAGTAGTCGCCAGATCGCCATTCGGTTCCGGGTGTGGTGGTGGCGAGCCAGACGAGCTGTGACGCTCCCTTTTCGGGGGAGATCAGCATTGATCGGGTGACGCGGTTGGTGGCGAGGAACCTCATGAGCTTGCTCGTGGTCTCGGAGCCGAAGTTGGTGGCGACGTTCCCGGGGTGGAACGCGGCGGTCGAGAGCCCTCGGTGGTGGTAGCGGCGGTGCAGTTCCATCGTGAACAGGATGTTCTCCAGTTTCGCTGCGCCGTAGGCGCGGACCGGGCTGAAGTTCTTGTCGAGGTTCAGGTCGGTCGGGTCGAAGGATCGGACCTGCTCACCGCCGACACTGGAGGTCTGGATCACCGTCGCACTCGACTCGAGAAGTGTGTCCATGAGCAGGGTCGTGAGCAGGAACGGCGCGAGATGATTGATCTGGAACGTCTTCTCGAACCCGTCGACCGTGCGCGCGGGGTCGCCGAAGACGCCGCCGGCGTTGTTGGCGAGCACGTCGATGCGCGGGTACGCACTGGTGAGGTCCCCCGCGAGCCTGCGGACGTCGTCCAAGCGGGCGAAGTCTGCGACGAAGTGGTCGGCGCCGATCGAGCGAGCCACCTCTGCGGTCTTGCGGGGAGAGCGTCCGATGACGACGACGCGATGTCCCGCCTCGTTCAGGTGGCGGGCTGCTGCGGCCCCGATGCCGTCGCTGGAGCCTGTGATCACGATCGTCTTCGTCATGACCGCAGCGTACGCCAGGGATGGCAGAGACTGTCACTTTCGGCAGTCGCTTATGCTGAGGCCATGTCAGGAACCAACGCCGAGAGTCTTCGTGACCGCACCCGCCGTGCGGTCCGCGACGAGATCACGCACGCCGCGTTGGAGCTGTTCCTGGAGATCGGCTACGACCAGGCCACGACCACGGACATCGCTCGTGCCGCCGGCCTGTCCCCGAGAAGCCTCTTCCGCTACTTCGCGACGAAGGAGGAGGTCGTCATCAGCAAGCTCGAACTGGGGATGGAGCCGCTCCTCGCGGCGCTGCGGGCCCGCCCCGCCGACGAGGGCCCGTGGACGGCGATGAGGGAGGTCGTTGCCAGTGTCCACGCCGATCCGCTCGACCCACGCGACATGGCTCTGCTGCGACTGGTTTTCGCCACACCGACTCTTCTGGCGGTCTACCTGCAGAAGCTCAACACCCTGCACCAAGAGGCAACCGTCATCCTCGGCGAACGGGCACGAGAAGCGGGCCAGGCCTCCTCGGAAGAAGGCGGTGAGTACCGGGCCATCGCGGGAGCCGCGCTGAGCTGTCTCACCTCGGCACAGCAGACCGCAGTCCTCGCACCTGACGACGGCGAGATCTCGATCATCCTCGAACGTTCACTGTCGGCGTTGGGCACGATAGCGACCGAAGAACGGCACCGAACCCTCGAGACGCAGGGCAGCGGCGGGTGACCGTGGAGCAGGCGCCCCAACGGGGATCGAGGTCGTCGGCGGGGCCGCGTGGATCGTGCTCCACCCACGTGACTCGAGAACAAGTCAGGCCCTGACCAAGCTTGCTGGTCAGGGCCTGATTCTGCGTGGTGCGCCCGAAGGGATTCGAACCCCTAACCTTCTGATCCGTAGTCAGATGCTCTATCCGTTGAGCTACGGGCGCGTTGTCGTTCAGTGACACTGTCTTCAGTTATACCTGCTGGCCCGACCGACCCGGGAGTCGGCCTGACCGGTGCGGAGGCTCCGGGATTTGAACCCGGGATGGGGGGTTACCCCAAACCGCATTAGCAGTGCGGCGCCATAGACCAGACTAGGCGAAGCCTCCCGGGGCCTCTCGGCTCCAGCGGTCATCAGAGTACACAGGGCTCCGCGGCTCCTTCACCCGGCCCCGGCCATCGCGAGGAAGGGGGCGAGGGAGTCCGGGTTCTGCAGCGCGCCGCGGGAGACCGCCTTGTCCGGGTCCACCCCGGCCAGGATCTTCTTGACGGGCACCTCGCACTTCTTGCCGTTCAGGGTGCGGGGCACCGCGTCGACCAGCACGAACCGGTCCGGGACGTGCCGCGGCGACAGCTCGGTGCGCAGGGCCTTGCGCAGGGCGGGCTCGACGTCGTCCAGCGAGGCGCCGGGGGCGAGGACCAGGAAGCAGAGCAGCGCCCCCTCCTCCTTCGACCCCAACGCCGTGGTGTCGATCACCAGGGAGTCCATGACCTCGTCGAAGCCCTCGACCACGGCGTAGAAGTCCGCGGTCCCCATCCGCACCCCGCCGCGGTTCAGGGTGGAGTCCGAACGCCCGTAGATCACGAACGAGCCGCGCGGGGTGGCCCGCACCCAGTCCCCGTGCCGCCAGCGGCCGGGGTAGTCCTCGTAGTAGGCCTCGCGCAGCCGGGTGCCGTCCGGGTCGTTCCAGAACATCACCGGCATGGACGGCATCGGCTGGGTGATGACCAGCTCGCCGACCTCGTCGAGGAGGTCCGCGCCGTCCTCGTCGAGGGAGTGGACGTCCACGCCGAGCGCGGCGCCGGACAGCTCCCCGAGCCACACCGGCACCGTGGGGGCCGAGCCGAGGAAGGCCGCGCAGACGTCCGTGCCACCGGAGACCGAGCAGATCTGGATGTGCTCGCCCGCGGCGTCGGCGATCCAGCGGAAGCCCTCCGGGGACAGCGGCGAGCCGGTGGAGCCGAGCGCCCGCATCGCGGACAGGTCGTAGGAGTCGCGAGGCCGCAGCCCCGCCTTGAGACAGGACTGCACGAACGGCGCGGACACCCCGAACAGCGTGACCTGGTGCTTCTCGGCCAGCGCCCACAGGGCGCCGAGGTCGGGGTGGCCGGGGTTGCCGTCG
>Ga0070671_100002624_pt1 | contig 13916 bp, 18 predicted proteins | sample KBSS73metaG_FD_65341 | JGI IMG/M metagenome (GOLD analysis project Ga0070671, IMG submission 65341) | Switchgrass rhizosphere microbial communities from Kellogg Biological Station, Michigan, USA - KBS S7-3 metaG | ecosystem: Host-associated > Plants > Roots > Rhizosphere > Soil ...
GCCCAGCTCCACCCACGAGAGGCCCAGTCGGTCCCTCGCCGCCCGGACGAGCCGGGGCAGGTGCTCTGGCCCCAGACGGTCGTGATGCTCGCTCAGCCCAGCCAGAGCCATCCTCAGCTCAGCATCCGTGAGCCGGTCAGGGTGACGGAGTCTCAGCCTCAGTACCTCGTCCACGAGGGGCATCGTACGGCTAACGAGCGGCGATCAGGGAGCGATCATCATGAGGTGATCGACGAGACCGGATCGGCAACGGGTCAACCGCCTTCCGCTGTGTTTTGGGAATGGCTAGCACACACCGTGCAGTGGGGAAACGCTCAAGAGTTGCTAACCTGGCTCGTTGCTGGCGCAGCCCTCTTCTTTGCGGCCAAGGCAGCGAATGCCGCTAAGAACGCAGAAATCCGGCAGAACGAGCAGATTCAAGAAATCCGCAGTGACAAAGTCCGTGAGCAAGCTAATAGGATTGCCGCCTGGCCGACAATCGCTCAGACCGGATCGCAGGTTGTGATGATCCGGAACGCTTCCGACCTACCAGTACATAACTTTCACATAGTTATCGGAGGTAAGGGTTGGCCGCGCTACACGGAGGTAAAAAAAGTGCTACCACCTACGACCAGCCCAGTCATACTAACAAACGACGCCAATGACCAGATTCTTCTACGATCCCCGAGTCTCAGCATCGAAGACTACTCAGTATCCTACGGATTCCGCGATGCTGCCGGAAGATACTGGATCAGGGAACCAAACGAAGATGTCCATGAGTCAGACAAGGCCGCTTTAAGCCGCTGGTACCGGAGCCGCAAGGCCGCACTCACAGAGTTCAATACTCGCGAACAGAGATCCGGTGAGAACGCGGGTAACGGCAACTAACTTCCCGCGACACAGGGCCTATATTGCTAAGCGCTAGCGGTCGGTGCCAGGAAGACAGGCACAGCGACCGGCGAGGATGCCGGGCGGAGTGAAGCCTCAGCGTGATCGAGACCTAAGCCCTCGGGAGGGTCCGCCGGGGCCTCGTGTGTAGCTTCCGGGCGGACCTCAGGGGTACCCCGGTGAATGAATAGAAAAGTAGAACGAGGAACCCTTAAGGTTCCGACAGTAGTCAGTAGTTCTATCTCGTCGCCCCGGAGGCGACTACCGATGATGTGACGCTCATCGTCACCTATCGACACCGTGTCCCCAACACGGATGTCTTCCACCCTTGTTCGCTTCACGCTCACTCTGTCTTCCTGTCCTTCCATTACTTCCTCTTACTAGAGGTCTATTACCTAGACCTCTATTACCTTCTATTATATAGAGGGCCGGATTCACCCCTAATGCTAGAGGGGTGGATTGACCCATCACGTGGGGTGGATTCACCCCACTAGGACACCATACGTCGCAGCCCTAGTGGGGCGGATCGACCATAGATAGAACTGATGGGGTGGATTGACCCTACTAGGCAGGAAGTGTTAGGCGATACTTGTTGGCTCTGCCAGCCTTCCCAATCCTAGTGAGAAACCTGGCGGCCTCTAGTTCCTCGACGTACTTCCCGACTTGCTTACGGGAAGACGGGCTTAGCCCGATCCACGCGGCTACTAGTTCCATCTTGGCGAACAGCTCCCCAGTAGCCCAGCAGTGCCTGACGATCGCAACGCCGGTGTAGCGAGCCCCGAGAGACAGGTTCGGCGCGTCCATCACGGCGCACCGGTACTCTACTTCGTTTGTAGGCTTCCGTAGTTCCTGTACGTCTGAGACCGCCGTGGGCCTAGCTACCGGCTCAGGCTTTGTATGCGGGGCCGGACGTTGTTCCTGTGAACTAGGCCGGGCCGCAGTGCCCTGGCCACTTCGTAGCGGACTGGGCTGAGCCTTCTCAGGCTTCTTAGGTGCCGGTAGACCGGTACCAAACCATTCCGGCGGTCCATCGTCGTTCTTCGAAGGTGGCGGCGGGTCATCGCCAAACGGATCCCATTCGACCTTAGTTGCTAGATAGTCGGTCATTCTTAGCAGTCCTCTTGGTCGCGGTATTGCGGTTTAGGTCGGTGACACCCTGGGCAGGAATCGTCACGGTTCCAGCCATTCGGACAGGCTGATAGCGCCATGCCGGGCGCTTCGGTACATCGAGAGGCGTAGGCATATTCAATCCTTGTTCGTCAGGTCGGGGGTCTCGCGGTTTTCCGGGAGGGAGCGAGCCATGTCTAGGAAGTCCGCCAGGCTGGTCCCGAGGGCTGTCATTACGGCCTGAGCGTGTCCGTGGACGACTGTTTGTAGTTCGCGGGCATACACCGCCCATGACTCGAAAGCTTGGTACTCCCGCTCCGATCGGGAGGCAGCCGGAGCTACTCGGATTACCGGCGTCATAAGCCGGTCAGGGAGATCAGTGAGCGGTAGCCCTCTATCGGTCTTCCGGGTAATCCTAATCGCCATAGTAGGAGTCCTTCTCCTTCTGCCACCGAATATTGACGAGGCCCCGGAAATGCTCACTACGGGTCTCGGCACGCTGAGCGGCCCTGGCCTCATCCTCAGGGAGCCCTAGCTGACGCATGTATCGGGCGTAGGATTCGCCCGCTACTCGGATCTCAGCAATGAGAGGATTAATAACCTTCTGCTTCATTGAGCCGGAGACCACGTACTCCGGGTTGGCCGCGAACACTGCCCTTAGCTCAGCGATGGTGTCGAGCTGCCGACAGGCAAGTTCCAGCGTTCGCATCTCGTCGGGCCTAAGGATGAGGGTCGGGTCACTTGTGACCTCGTCCCACAGCGAGGCGCCCGGAGCGCCTAGGTCTGGCTTATCCATCTAACTAACCTTTCTTAAGTGACCGGAATGGTTCCGGATCTTGAAAATAAGGTCCCGTACGTACGCAGGACCTGGGGTCCGCATTCACGACCGGGCATGGGAAGGGGTGTAGGGGGTCCCTCCCCTGGGGGTCTAAGCCCTCGTTAACCCGGTCGACCGGGTCACCGGCACCATGACCGGAGAGGCTAAGTGGCTTAGCTCAAGGCTTAGCCGAACCAACCAAGTCGATTCGAATCAAGCTATTCCACTAGGTTCTCAACAGCAGTAGCGAATCCGCCTCCGTTGTCATCGATGCAGCAATCACAAACACGACGATCGTCATAAGGTGTTTGCCAATAGCTGAACGCAACAGCTCATCAAGCCTGACTTAACACTGCGAACCATGCTGCAATAGCACGAGGCTGAGCATCCTGCTCAGCTCACACAGAACCAATGCAAGTCGTGAGCCTTGCACTGAGCAGCAGAAGCCATGCGCTTGCGACAACACGAACAATCGAAGCCCATGAGCACTTGATGCATGACAGGCGTGCAGGATGGCTTATACCTACCCGAGCCCCTGGGTACGGACCTCCCGATAGTGGCTGACCGCCACGGAGATTCCGATATACGCCTCATACTCACGATCAGCCTGAGCCCTAAGCTCAGCACTCCCGGTAGCCTCCGCCTTCCGGAGCTTCCTGATAATACGGGACTGCATATTGTCCAGCATGGCGCACCACTCGGAACAGGTGCGGGTATCTCGCATGGTAGGGATAGGTTCTTCACATAGTCGACAAAGTGTCACTAGTCGTTCCTGTTGGTTACGGAAGGGGGCGCCAAGGCCAGGCGCCCCCGTCCAACTATGAAGCGAGCCATTCGCGAGGCTCAAGGACAACACGGCTAATGCCGAGTCGTCGAGGATCGACGGCCGTGTGCCGTCATCGCTTTCGGTCCGAAAGGCTCTCCTTTCTGTGGTGATCTATCCTCTGTCGGGTGACAAAAGGAAGTAGGGACAGCCGTAGTGCCGGCTAGATTGCACGGAGAGGCACTTTCATACCTCCCGAGGGTGGTGATACCGGCGAACGGTATTGATCGCTCCAGGAGGCTTTCAGCGGCCGATAGCTAGACCGGGTACATTCCGAGCCCGGCGGCAGGCTCGCCGAGAAGTGCGTTCTGACGATCACCGATCACGCCGGGATGGCGTGCTAGCTCCAGCTTGGCGCCGTAGCGCGGTGCGATGATGTGAGGCATCAGAACCGCGAGCGGGACTTCAGCGCCGAAGCGCTGTGCCTGTAGCGCCTTAGCAGCATCGTTGGCGTGTGCCCATGTCTGAGGCTGGCACACTAGCAGCACGATTTCCCGGAAATCCTGCCAATCGGAGTTGGCGTGCAGGGCCTCGAAATCCCCGGCCAGGCGGCCTAGTTCGTAGTAGGCGTGGTAGAAGACGTTCAGCCTTGCCGCAGACTCCTTAGCGTCTGCCACCGCGTTAGCCGACCGGCGGTCGAGGTCCATCGCCTTCACGTTCCGCATATCGGGAATGAGCTCGGCAGCCGCCTCAAACGTCGAGGCCTCAGCGTTGTACTTATCCGCGAGCTGAGCGAACCAATCCGTCGAGTGGTTGCCAATCGCGCCCCACAGCATGTTCACACGGTTCGTGTCGAGAGCGTGGATATACGCCTCCGACCTTGTGGCCTGCCGGATGGCCTCAGCTTCAGCTAGCTCCTTAGCTGCGGCGTTAAGCTCCTCCCGCGTAGATGCGGTGGACAGCCTCCGCTGTGCGCCGTAGACGTTGTGGAACGCCTCAGCATCCGGGATAACCTTAGCCAGGTTCACAGCGTCATTGAAGTCTACCGGGATCTCGACACCGGCAGCGGATAGCAGAGGCTTAATACGCTGGATACGAACAATGACGCGCTCGGTCTCGACGTGCGTTACCTGGGCGGGAGTCGGGTTAGTCATTACGGATTCCTTATCGGTTTAGTTCGGAAGGTGCCACGCCGATAGCGCGGGCGAGGACCGCCATAAACTCATCCTCGGGTGTCAGCGTGTCGTCTAGCGGCACGGGTGGATCAGTAACCGGAACCGATGGCTCCTCGGCGGGGGTATCTACAGGCGCACTGTTGTGAACGCTCATCGCCTGGTCCGCGATCCACTGAATGTCCTGCCCGTACTTGGCAAGGGTGTGAACGATGTTGGGTAGTTCAATCGTCATTTTCGTCTTCCTGGTTCTTATTCTCTGATCCGCGAATCACAACCATCCGTGCTCCGCTTTGTAGTTGCCTAACCATGTCCGTGAACGAGGAGCCTAGAGCGTTGCCGCGTTCGGTACGTTCGTCGTCAGGCATTCTTAGCACGCCTTTCCTCAATATCGAGTGCATCGGCCTCGATGGCCTCAGCAGCCTCCCGAAGAGCTGCGGCAGCCTTAGCAGGATCACCAGGCTTTCGGAGGCTGTAGCGCTCCATAGCGACGAGGTAGAGCGATCGAACGTGGTTTGCGTGGTTAAGAGCGTCGATACGTGGGGTGTTCATAATCAGTTTCCATTCTTGGGGATGATGGTTAGAACTTGGTCTCAGGATCAGCCGTGTTCACAGTAGGTCCCTAACGTCGATTCCCAGGACACGGCTTAGTCGGACTAGATTGATCGCGCCCGGCTTGCTTACCTGGTTCTTCCACTGACTTACTGCGGCCGGTGTGACGCCACAACGGCGGGCAATCGTGAACTGCTTTAGCTCAGAGTTGGCAATAGCAGCGGCGATCTTCTTGGGATCGCCGGGTGTGCGGGGTCCGGCCCGCATGTTGACTCGGGAGATGACCCGGTCATTGATGGAGGACATTAAGCTTCCTTAATCTGATGGGTAAAAGGGGGAGCCCCGCCTGTGGCAAGACAGGCGGGGACTCCGATAGATCGAGAGATACGGCCCTCGACCCGAATAGTCGATCGGCAACCGTGACCAGACATCACCGTGGCTCGACCAGGCCACGAATAAGGGGTTGTGACCCCGAGGCTTGAGATCCCCGGGGGAGCAGCCACCAGGTTGTGCGCTCACTACCGAGAATCCGGTAGCCACCAGCGGCGACCATGAAAGGTCGCCGGTCTTTGGGGCGCTATCGTCGCGCCCTCTCAAGGCAGCCTTTGGCTGCCCTTATCAGACGAGGACACACGGAGGGGCCTTCGGCCCCTTAGTGGGGACTGATCTCAAAATCAGTCCCTCGCCTCGTGTATCAGACTGAGGTATCCGGGTGGGGTGCGTTCGGGTCCGTAGACCCGCGTCATGCTTCGGCCCTGCCGGGTGTCACAACCCGGTCAGCCAGACCACCGACGACGCTAGCTCGATGGCCTGTCCTATCAGGGCTCTCTGTACCCTGATATCTCTTATTAGGTGTGCGGGGGATGACCTGCGGGAACAGGACGGGGCAGGCCCCGAAGAGCCTGCCCCGCTCGGTCAATCCTGCTCTAGGAACTCGCCTGTGTAGGCGTCCTCCACCGACTCATCCCGGTCGTCCCAAGCACGATCACCGTCTCCCGGTGTGTACCGCTTCCGGACCCGCCTAGAGCCAGGGCCGTCGTGGTCGTAATCTGTCTCCCCCACGAGGTACTTGTTCATCTCACGGGCCATATCGGGCAGAACATTGTTTGCCAGGCGGTTTCGTTCGTACCCGGTCGGCTGTTCGCCGTGCCGGTACCGTCGGAACATCAGTCTCACGTCATCGGATCGGCCACGCTTCACCAGACGCCACGCCGCCCACGCCACGCAACGGCGCAAAGCATCCGTCAGATTCGATTCTCCGGGCTTCGCACGCACCGCGCGGGTGATTGCCTGCTGGACCTCCGATACGGGCGGCACAGCGGCTCTCAGGGCCTTTAGCGACCTTTCTAGATCCTCGATCGCCTGATGAATGCGTATGTCTATGTCCATTGAATCATCAACGAGGAGGTCTCTGTCCCGCTCGATCCGTCGTTCGGCCGTGGCGAACGTCGTGAACGCCTCCGACTCGGCGTGGTCCCGGTTGTCGAGTGAGAAGCCGACAGCGCCGTCAGTCATGTCCCGGGTGTCGATCGCCCACTGTCGCCAATCCTGGCCGTACCGCTTCAAGACTGTCATCACGTGCGTGTCCTTGTCTGATTCTCGGATATACCATCCTCGCTTCGACTGCTCGGCGTGGTCATAGCAGAAGAGAAGTAACTCTTGCTCGAAATCGTCCTTTTCAAAGGGGCCGATCATCTTGGTTCCGGCCGCGAACATGGACCGGGCAGTGATGCCCGCGAGCTTCATTGCCCGCTCAGGGTCAATAGGGTCTGTAGCAGCGGTGAGCTTAGGCTTAGCGGGTCGGGTTCGGTAGTCATTACGGTCTCGGTTCTCCCCAGATGCGGGGGTATGGGCCTGTTCATGCACCCGACGACGGGTGTTGTACTTAGCAGCGCACTTATCGCATACGCCATGTTCGTCCATGTGGTCGGCCCTCGAATGGCCGTTCATGCACGTATCCATGCTGTCTCCTTCCATGACAAAGTGCCCGGACCGCAAGCGGCACGGGTTAAGGTGTTACCTGTCCAGGGCACACGACCGGACCGGGGCCTGAATGACCCCGGTCCTTAGCTCTGGTCCCTAAGACTTAACGGCGCTTAGGTCGCCTGGCCCCTAGCGATGCGCGTCGGGGCGGGTGGGTTCTTTCCACCTACATCTATTGAATCATGCGGTGTCAATAGCCGCCGAGCTGCGATGACACGAGACGGTGATCCACCCGGTTAACCCTCAGCTAAGGGCTTAAGCTCTACGGCTAAGCAGCCTCGCCGAACCCTACGGCGCCGATAGCCCTAGCATCGGCCCGGTCCATCTGTTCCGGCGTTAGGTCCCCGCCGGTAGCCGTGGCAACGGCCGTGTAGAGCCGTGTGCTCAGGGTGTGCCAGACGTTCCAGTCCGGGATCTCGCACCCGTTAGCTCGAATCTGGCACTCGGCAGCCAAAGACAGCACGGTCTCAACAACCTCGTCGTATCGGTCTTTCGTCATGTGGGTATAGACGACTGGGAGCCGTACTGGTTGCGCTCAGATTGAGTGTATCTTTCTGGTTGAACCCCGGCTAGGATTCCCTAGCCGAAATGCTTAACATCGGTCAGAGCGTGTCACCGAGAGCCGCACGGCGGTGAGCCTCACGGGCTCGCTCGTCCGCAGCACTAGCGGCGTAGCGGCTAAGCATGTCCCGGCTTCTCCAGCCGGTTAACCGCATAAGGTCCGTCTCTCCACCGCCGTTAGCTAACCAACGGTGAGCGAACGTGTGCCTCAGCTGATGCGGGTAAATCCGCCCTAAGCCTGCCTGGTGACCACGCCTAAGCAAGGCTTCCCGGATGCCCTGGTCGGTCATCCACCCCTTACGGCCGATCCATAGATACGGCGTGTTGGACATGGAGTGCCGTTTCCTGGCCCTCAGATAGCGCGAGAGCGCTTCTCCGGTCTTTACCCCGAACGGGACGCCACGGGGCCTACGGCCCTTGCCCAGCACCGTGGCAACGTCTACCTCGAAGTCTATTCCCTCAACAGTGATGTGCGAGAGTTCAGACACTCGCACCCCGGTATCGATAAGGAATCGTATTAAAGCGGTATCCCGGACCGCGTCGAAATCGCGACCAGCACACACTGACAGTAGTTTCTTTAGCTTCACGTCACTAAGCACGGGAACCGGCTTCTCCGGTACGTGCGGCGGTTTCATCCTAAGGAACGGGGATTCTTCTATCAGTTCCTCGTTAGCTAGCCACTTATAGAACTGTTGCAACGAACGGTAGTGCCTGGCGACGTAGGACGGGCTTAGCGGCTTGCCGGTGCGGGAGTTCAGGCCCCCGCCGAAGTTGGCAAAGTAGTGCTCTAAGCCCTCCCGGTCCGTGGTGCCGTCATGCTCACTGACGAAGCGCTCAGCCGCCTCGACGTACGAGTCGATCGTGCGGGGCGCACGGTTCCTCGCCCGGAGGTGCCGACGCCACTCCGGGATAAGATCAACTAGCTCATCGAGTCCCATGCTCAAGCAAGCTACGTTGTTGGGCTTTTGGAGCCCAATACGTTCACGGACCCATATCCGTTGTGCCACAACGGGTTTCAGGGTCCTAAGTGGGCCATGCGCTTATGAGTCCGCTGCTCTGACCAGCTGAGCTACTGCCCCCTCCGAGTGACGGCCACGGGACGGCCCGTCGGTGTCGCTCGGCCGGGTCCGTGCAGGGCGGCGGTGCGATCCGGAGATCACCCCCGCGCCCGTCATGGCCCGAGGAGGCGATCGTATCGGCCACGCTCGGGAGCCTTCGACGGCAGCCGGAGCGCGGGCTCCTCGGTGGCGACCCGTCTGCGGGTGTCGGCGTTCTGCAGGATCAGGACGGCGGCCGCGCCGGCGAGGGAGAGTCCGATGACCGGCGGCGTCGCCACGTTCCATCCGGCGAGCAGGCCACCGGGACCCAGCGCGAGCACCGTGATGACGGTGACGCCCTCCGCGGCCCCGACGTATCGGCTGGTGTCGTTGATCCCGCTGCCCGCGTCGGACGGCGGGACGCTCGCGACGGCCTCGCGACGGAGCGTGGCGTTCACGACCCCGGCCCCGGCGCCCGCCACGACGAGGCCGGTCACGAGCTGGGCCGGGGGGGGTTCCGGGGGAGAGCAGGGCGAGGGGGATCAACCTGGCGGCCAGGACCGCCGGACCCGTGGCCATCCGGAGGCCGCCCGAGATCCCTGGCGGGATGCGACGCGCGAGCAGTGCGGCGATCACACTCCGACCAGGCGGGCAGGATGGCGGCGGCCGCTACCGCGGGCCGCCCGAGGGCGCGTTCGAGCACGGTCGCGGCTCGTCAGATGACGGTGCCGACGTCCGCGCGCACCAGATCGTCGGTGGCCCTCTCGACGATGGCTGCGATCGTCATCGAGGGGTTGCAGGCCGCCGTGGTGCCCGGCATCAGCGAGCCGTCGAGCACGTAGAGCCCGCGCTGGCCCTGCACCCGTCCCGCGACGTCGCAGACCGTGCCGATGCACGCCCCGCCGAGGGGGTGCCAGGTCGTCGGCACGGCGTAGGTCGTGTCGAGGAAGGTGCCGCGCGTGCCGGTGATGCGACCCATCCGCTCGTGGATGCGTGCGGTGAGCGCCGCGTCGCCGTCGAGCGGCCAGTGCACGACGCCCTCCTGGCGCACCGGATCCCAGGTGACGCGGCCGCGGCCGGCGCTGACGCCGTAGCCGACGATCATCGTGGTGGTGCGGCCGAGCCCGAGCGGCAGCGGCGGCAGGGACGCCTGGATGATCGTGTTCGCCGAGGCCGGGTCCGCCCAGTCCTTCGTCCCGAACACGACCGGACCGCCCTGCAGCGCGCCGAAGTCCTCGACGAGGGAGTTCCAGGTGCAGATCCGGTCGCCGTTGGTGCCCCAGTTCTCGCCGAGCGCGTCGGGCAGGTCCGGGACGGTGTCGTGCGCGCGGGCACGCAGCAGCAGCCGGTTGGTGTTCTGCGTGCCCGCGGCGAGCACCAGTGCCGGGGTCGTGATGATCTTCTTCTCCTGGACGGTGCCGGTCTCGTCGATCCGGTCGACGTGCACCTCCCACCGTCCGTCGCCTGCCCGGACGACGTCGGTGACCTGGTGCAGCGCCGCGACGGTGACCCTGCCGGTCGCCTCGGCCTCGGCGAGGTAGGTGACGTCGACGGTGTGCTTGCCGCCGTTGTTGACGCCGAACGACGCGTCGCCGTTGGTGTAGGCGGGCTTCATCTCGCCGCGCAGCTCGGCCAGCGCGTAGTTCCAGTCGATCGGCATCGGGATCTTCTCGACCTCGTAGCCTGCGGCCTCGGTGCGGTCCCGGAACACCCGCGACGAGCGATAGGTGGGGGAGTCGATCAGCTCGTCGGGCGCGGTGGCGAGGCGCAGCATCCGAGCGACCCGCGGGTAGTGCTCGCGGGCGAGTGCGTCGTAGTCGAGCTCGCGGGGCATCGTGGCCGCGAACACCTCGGCGCTCGGCTGCAGCGTCATGCCCTGGTAGAGCAGCGACCCGCCGCCGACGCCCGCCGCGCAGAACACGTCCATGCCGATGCCGCCGACCCGCTCCAGCAGGCCGGTGTAGCGGCCGGGGGACAGCGGCACCGCGCCCGGGGTGCTCCGAGTCGGCCTTCCGAGCAGCACCGACAGCGGGTTGGGGGGGCCGTCCAGCGGGTCGGCGACGGTGTCGAGCCAGAACAGCCTGCGGTCGGGGTTGGTCAGGACCCGCGGGAAGGTCTCCGCGTTCGGGCCGGTGACCCACCGCCGCCCTCGCTCCAGCACGAGCACCGGCACGCCGGCCTGGGCCAGGCGCAGCGCGGTGACCCCGCCGCCGAACCCCGACCCGACGACGACCACCCGGTGCTCCTCGCGGGTCACCCGGACCCGGCCGGGTGCGGCCACGGCGACCCCGCGGCCCAGCAACCCGAGTCCAGCGGCAGCTACCCCGCCGGCGAACACCGTCCTGCGGCTGATCGTGCGCACATGAGCCTCCGGGGGGCGGATGGACACCTGTCCAGCGGTCGCGGCGACCGTAACCCAGGTTCCTGCGACGGTCCGTACCGGGTTCCCTACGCGGCGTGACGCACTACCGTGTCGCCGGTGGACGAGGCGATCCTCCGGCCCAGCGAAGTCGCTGAGGCGACGCGCGTCCGCCTGCTCGACGCGGGCGGCGCGGAGCTCGCCGAGCATGGCGCCGCCGTCCTCACCGTGCGCCGGGTGGCCCACCGGGCCGGGGTCTCCCCGGCGACCGCGTACAAGGTCTTCGCCTCGAAGGAGCATCTGATCGCCGCGGTGTTCCTGACCCACCTGCGGGGCGCGCCCGGCGAGGAGCCGGACGACCGGATGCCGGTGGAGGACCGCATCGCCGGCTATGTCGACGGCCTGGTCTCCGCGCTCGCCGGGGGCCGCGCCCTGGACAGCGCGCTGCGCACGGTGTTCCTCGGCGACGACCCGGCCGCCCGCCGGATCCGGGACTCGGTGATCGCCGACTTCGAGGACCGGTTCCGCCGCGTCTGCGGCGACGACCTGCCCGGCCCGGCCCGGCGCACCGCGCGGCTGCTGCTCGCCGGGGCGCTGGTGCTGGCCGGGCTCGGGCTCGACGACCCCGCCGAGGCCCGTGCCGAGCTCGCCCGCGCGGTGGGCGAGCTGCGCGCCGGGCAGACACCCTCCCGGTCGGATGCGCCTTCGGGCTGATGCACCCGCTCGAGCCTGGCGGGGTAGTCGGTGACGTGTGGCGGAGATCGGCGACCCTCTCGCAATCACCGACTTCCTGCACGCCGTCGGCGGCCGCCTGTCGAGGCCGCCACGTCGACGGCGTCCCCGCCGGTGCCGCCGTGTCCCCACCAGGACGCGGACTCGGCCCGTGGCTCGGTGGTCGGTCGTCGCACGCGTCCGCCATGCGCAGGGCGTATCGAATCGATATGGAGGTTTCATTTCCCGTATCGAAGTCGGGCGGGCGACGATGGGGCGGCATCGCGACGGGACCACGACCATCGACGACGAGGGAGCAGCATGACCGTGTCCGCCGACGACGGACCGCAGGCCGAGTCGATCAGGGACCGTTCCCGCGGCGGCCGATCCCGGGGCGGCGTGCCCGCCCTGGGCACCCACACCGACGCCGGCGCCGTCGCCTGACCCCCACCCCTGAGAGGACCCACCCGTGAGCTCCCTGAGCAGCGAAGAGCAGGACGTCGTGGACACCGTGCGCGAGTTCGTCGACCGCGAGGTCAAGCCGGTCGTGCAGGAGCTCGAGCACGCCGACGAGTACCCCGAGAAGATCATCGAGCAGATGAAGGGGCTCGGGATCTACGGTCTGGCGATCCCGGAGCCGTGGGGTGAGGCGCCGGTCTCGATGCCCTGCTACGCCATGGTGACCGCCGAGCTGGCCCGGGGCTGGATGTCGCTGGCGGGGGCGATGGGCGGGCACACCGTCGTCGCGAAGCTGTTGCTGGCGTTCGGGACCCAGGAGCAGAAGGACCGCTACCTGCCGCGGATGGCGACCGGGGAGCTGCGCGCGACGATGGCGCTCACCGAGCCCGGCGGGGGTTCGGACCTGCAGGCCATGTCGACGAACGCCCGCCTGGACGGCGACGAGTACGTGATCAACGGGTCGAAGACGTGGATCTCCAACGCGCGGCGCTCCGGGCTGATCGCGTTGCTGTGCAAGACCGACCCCAGGGCCGAGCCGAAGCACCGGGGGATCTCGGTCCTGCTCGTCGAGCACGGCCCCGGGCTGACGGTGTCCAAGGATCTGAAGAAGCTGGGATACAAGGGCGTCGAGACCTGCGAGCTGGTGTTCGACGACATGCGGGTGCCGGCCTCGGCGGTGCTCGGCGGTGAGCCGGGCAAGGGTTTCGCGCACATGATGAAGGGCCTGGAGACCGGTCGGATCCAGGTCGCGGCGCGGGCGTTGGGTGTCGGGCGGGCCGCGTTCGACGACGCCCTGCGCTACGCCCAGGACCGCGAGTCCTTCGGCAAGCCGATCTGGCAGCACCAGTCCATCGGCAACTACCTCGCCGACATGGGCACCAAGCTCACCGCGGCGCAGCAGCTGATCCTGTTCGCCGCGGAGAAGTTCGAGGCAGGCCGGCGGTGCGACATGGAGGCGGGCATGGCGAAGCTGTTCGCCTCCGAGGTCGGGATGGAGGTGGCGCTCAACGCGGTCCGCATCCACGGCGGGTACGGCTACTCGACGGAGTTCGACGTGGAGCGCTACTTCCGGGATGCTCCGTTGATGATCGTGGGCGAGGGCACCAACGAGATCCAGCGCAACGTGATCGCCGCGCAGCTCGTCAAGCGGGGCGGGCTCGACTGATGGCCGAGCTGCGCGGCCCCGCATTGCTGTTCTGCCCCGGCGACCGGCCCGAACGCTTCGACAAGGCGCTCGCCGCGGCGGACTCGGTGATCCTCGATCTCGAGGACGCCGTCGGACCGGAGCGCAAGGACCTGGCGCGCACCCACGTCGTCGAGGCCCTCGGTCGCCTCGACCGGGCCCGGGTCCTGGTGCGGGTCAACGCACCCTCGAGCCCCTGGCACGCCGACGACCTGCGGGCGCTCGCCCCGTTCCGTGACGTCGTCGTCATGCTGCCGATGGTCGACGGCGCGGCCGCCGTCGAGGCGGTCCCGCACCCGGTGGTGGCGCTGTGCGAGACCGCCCGGGGCGTGCTGTCCGCACCGG
>Ga0070671_100002625_pt1 | contig 13916 bp, 13 predicted proteins | sample KBSS73metaG_FD_65341 | JGI IMG/M metagenome (GOLD analysis project Ga0070671, IMG submission 65341) | Switchgrass rhizosphere microbial communities from Kellogg Biological Station, Michigan, USA - KBS S7-3 metaG | ecosystem: Host-associated > Plants > Roots > Rhizosphere > Soil ...
GAACAGATCGAGCGGATGCCCTTCCGGTAAAAGCGGCGGTCCCCGTTCCGCCGCCTCCATGGCGTCAAATGCGTCCAGGATCAGCGATGTGAATATTTCACCACCAAAGGGAGGTTCGAACCATCGTGACCGGATGAAGTTGGACAGCTTGTGCCGCACCTCCTCACGCGTATCGGGCGCAACCGTGCGTTCCACCGTATCGCCAGGTTGCCGCGCCGCCATCCAGACCAGCGGTGTCGCCCAAAATTTGGTGATCCGCCTGCTGGGCCTGGCGTCGGGGTCCAGCAGTCGCTCTACGTCAGCATTTTCCAGCCAAAGATCGGTCAACGGCTCCAGCGATTGGCCGGTCTCGATAGCTTGCGCCAGAAATATCCCGTTTATCCCGCCTGCGCTCGCGCCTGCGATAATATCGGGCATGATGCGCAGCCGGACTCCGCTTGCCGTCTCTAAGTCCTCCAGCAGCTTTCGATATACGGCTTCGCTGCTATTGCCGGTCGGGGTAGAATCGTGAAAGCCCCGACTGGCCCGCGCCAGCCGCCAGATCTCCTTCGTGATGCCGTGCATGTAAACCGCAAGGCTGATGCCGCCGTAACAGACGAGAGCAAGACGGAGTTCGCGCTCCTTCATGGATGGGCCATCGGCTGGGCGAGATTTCCCCGCGCGAAGATCATCGAATGTCGGTCATCGTGAACCGGGTTCAGCAAGAAGAGCGCGAGGGGGCGGACCGTCCATATCATTATAGCCGGAATTCCGCCCAAATCGGTAGATGATCCGACGCCTTCCGAGCGGCTGCGCTCTCATGCACGCCGCTATCCACCAGCTTCAATTGCCCGCAATGCATGATCCGGTCGAGCATTGCCACCGGCCGCCGCGCATGGAAGCTTCGCCCGCACGGCGCGAAGCTATAATGCCGCCCGAAATCCGCCAGACATCCGCGCCCGGCGCTCCATTCATTAAGGTCACCCATCAGCACGGTGGGCATCGCTTCTCGCAGTCCTGCCGCATGGATGACCGCCGCAGCTTGCTTGCGCCTCCAAAGGCCGGACAAGTCCAGATGCATGCCGAAAACGCGAATTTTGGCCTTGCCCAGCTTCACCTCCGCCATGGTCGCGCCTCGTGGCTCCAGGCAAGGCAGGTGCAGCACGTCGTGTGGGCCGATCTCCGCCTCCTTGCGCACCAGGATAGCATTGCCATGCCATCCCATGGAGTCCGCTTGCACATTCAGGGGCACGGGCTTGTAGGCGCTTAATGATTCCAGCAACCAGGGCGGAATGGCTGCTGACCTTACGCCAAAACGCCGGTCTGCCTCCTGTAGCGCGATGATGTCCGCGTTCACTTCCGCCAGCACTTCCAATACCCGCTCCGGACTTCGGCGGCGGTCGGTCCCGATAGCCTTGCGGATGTTGTAGCTGGCAACGCGGATAGACTTCATGCCGAAACAATGCGCCACTTGCGCGCCAGTTTCCATCGCTCAATGACCTTTCCAACGCTATCTCGGTCGCCCTGGACTTGTTCCATCGCGCGTCCTTCGCCTCTTTGTTCTTGAAACGTTCGCTTCTAATCGTCATACCGATTCCTGTTCGCTTGGAGGCGAAGTCGACAAACGGGGCAGCGAACAAGGTTTTCTGAATGGCAAAGGCAAAGCGCAAATTCGTCTGCCAGCAATGCGGTACGCTGTCTTCTCGCTGGCAGGGGCAGTGTGATGATTGCGGCGAATGGAACAGCATTGTTGAAGAAGCGGCTGAAACCATCTTTTCCGCCCGCCATGACCTGCAAAGCGGGGGCCGCGCGCTGACTCTCGTCGGCCTCGACAGCAAAGTCGAACTGCCGCAGCGCACCAGCACCGGCATCGCCGAGTTCGACCGTGCCTTGGGCGGCGGCATCGTTCCTGGCTCCGCTACCCTGATCGGCGGCGATCCCGGCATCGGCAAATCTACGCTGCTGCTCCAAGCGGCCGCCCGCATTGCGGCGCGCGGCCTGTCGGTTGCCTATATCAGTGGCGAAGAAGCGTCAGATCAGGTCCGCCTGCGCGCCCAACGCCTTGGCCTTGGCGACGCGCCGGTCCAGCTCGCGAGCGCCACCTCCGTCCGCGACATATTGACCACTTTGGGGGAAGGGGAGCCGCCCGCTCTGCTCGTCATCGATTCGATCCAAACGATGCACAGCGACCTGATCGAAGGCGCTCCCGGCACCGTCAGTCAGGTCCGCGCGTCCTCGCAGGAACTGATCCGCTTCGCCAAGCAGCGGGGCACCGCAGTTATCCTTGTCGGCCATGTGACAAAGGACGGCAGCATCGCAGGCCCTCGGGTCCTCGAACATATGGTCGATACGGTGTTGAGCTTTGAAGGCGAACGCAGCCATCAATACCGTATTCTGCGGGCGATCAAGAACCGCTTTGGCGGTACTGACGAGATCGGCGTTTTCGCGATGGTGGCCGAAGGATTGGAGGAGGTTGCCAATCCGTCCGCTTTGTTCCTGACTCATCGCGACGAAACGGTGACGGGTGCGACTGTCTTCCCCGCGCTAGAGGGAACGCGCCCAGTCCTGGTCGAAATACAGGCGCTCGTCGTTCGCCTCTCCAGCGGCGCGACGCCCCGACGCGCCGTGGTGGGTTGGGATAGCGGCCGTCTGGCCATGATCCTTGCTGTGCTTGAGGCGCGGTGCGGCCTGAGTTTCTCAACCTGCGAAGTCTATCTGAACGTCGCAGGCGGCTACCGCTTGTCGGACCCCGCCGCCGATCTTGCCGTCGCCGCCGCGCTGATCTCTGCCTTGGCTGAAGGCCCCGTGCCCTCCGATCTTGTACTTTTCGGTGAGATCGCGCTTTCAGGCGAAATCCGCCCCGTCTCTCACGCGCCTCTCCGCCTGCGGGAATCAGCTAAACTCGGCTTTGAGCGCGCCTATGTGCCCGCCGCCGTCGCGGACGGGGTGAAGGGGATCGCTGTCAGCGGTTATCGCGCATTAAGTCAGTTGGTTGACCAGATGCTCGGGCGCGGATAGCCCGGCGTCCATGAACGCCGTTGATATCCTTGTCCTGCTCGCTATCGGCGGCTGCGCCGTCTTAGGCTTGCTGCGTGGTTTCGTTCTCGAAACATTGTCGCTGATAGCCTGGGTCCTCGGCATCTTCGCCATCCGACTGTTCCACAGTTCGGCAACCGAATTGCTCACCCCGCTTGTAGGAACCGTAAGCGGCGCGGCAATTCTTGGTTTCATTCTTGTTTTCGGCGTCACCTTTGGCGCTGGCAAGCTCCTCGCTCATGCAATCGGACGCCGCACACGCCAGTCGATCCTCGGCCCCGTCGACCGAGTTCTCGGCGCCGGCTTTGGCGCCGTCAAAGGATTGATCGGCGCAACGATCATCTTCCTCGCCTTCAGCTTGGTCTATGACACCTTCTACGGCAGCGCCGCTCGTCGTCCCGATTGGTTATCCGATGCTCGCACCTATCCGTTGCTCAATGCCAGCGGACAGGCCATCAGCGAATTCGTCGCCGAGCATCGCGCCCGAAAGCCTGCGGACTAAATTAAAGCCACCCCTTGGCGCGATAAGCGTCGGCGGTCGCTTTAAGACCCTCCTCCGTCGTCACTTTGGGTATCCACAGCTTCCTTGGCGGCTGCTTGCGCTTCGTCACCACCCAGTCGGGATGACAGAAATAATTGACTCGATCCGGCGTCAACTTCGCCCCTTTGCCGCGTAGCATGCGGTCCAATCTTGCCCCGACGCTCAGCGCCCAATTCGGGGTTGAAAAAGTGCGAACCGAACGTCCTACCGCGTGGCCGATGGCCTGCCCGAAGTTGAGATGATCCCATCCGCCGGGGGTTCCATCATCCGCTTCATAACAATGGGCGAGGCTGATTTCCTTTTCGCCAGCGAGCACCAGCAGGAGCCGCGCCAGATCGCTCACCTCGATCAGTGACATACGCCCGCCCGGCGGCATCAGCATGACACCTCGTTTTGCCATGCGGAATAGTTCCAGCATCTCCCGGTCGCCGGGCCCATAGACAGCAGGCGGACGCACGATCGTCCAATCCAGCCCGCTCGCCTTCACATGACGCTCCGCCAAATGTTTCGACCAACCATAGTCCGACAAATTGGGTTCCCGCGCCGCAAGCGATGAGACATGCACCAGCCGTCGCACGCCCCGCCGCCGCATGGCGTCGATTACTTCTGTCGTGCCCCGCGCGTTGCCTGCTTCGAAACCATCACGACTGGGCGCATTGACGACCCCCGCAATGTGGATAACTACGTCGGCGTCCCGCACCAGCGTATTAAGTGCCGCGCGATCCTCCAGAGCGCCATGCACCCATTTCAACCGGGCGCGCGGGGGCTGCGCCCTGCGGGTGATCGCGGTAACATGATGTCCCGCTTCCAAAGCTTGATTGAGCGTTTCAGCGCCGACGAAACCCGTCGCGCCTGTCATTGCAATGCGCAGTTTCATGAAAGGTCAGACCATCGCCATGTGATCGCGGTGGACCAGCACGGACCGGGGCAGGTGCCCCAGCAGAGTCGCGATATCGTCGCTGCGCTTGCCGGCGATGCGGGTTGCTTCCTGGCTGTCATATTCGGTCAGGCCGCGAGCGATCACTTGCCCTCCGGGCCCAACGATATCCACCACGTCTCCGCGCGCGAACGCTCCTTCGATCCGCGCGACGCCCGCGGGCAGAAGGCTGTTGCCCCGGCCCAAGGCCTTCTCCGCGCCAGCATCGACGATGATTCGCCCGCGCACTGTCAACCGTCCTGCCAACCAACCCTTGCGCGCGCGCTTCGCAGACGCGGCCAGGAAGATCGACCCCCGTCCACTGCTGCTCCACTGCGATAGGGGAGCGTCCACCTTGCCGGAAATGATCGCCAGATGCGCGCCAGCTCCCGTTGCGATGCGTGCCGCTTCGATCTTGGAGGTCATGCCTCCTGATCCCATGCCGGACGCTGAGCCGCCGTCGGCCATTCCAGCAATACGCGCATCAATGCGCTCGATGGTGTCTATCAACATGGCGCTCGCATCGACATGCGGGTTCGCCGTGTAAAGTCCATCGACGTCGGACAGCAGCACGACTGCGTCAGCCCGTGCCGCCTGTCCGATGCGTGCCGCCAGCCGGTCATTATCACCGAAACGTATTTCCGCGGTCGCTACACTGTCATTTTCATTGACGACCGGAACGACGTCCAACGCCATCAGCCGCTCCAGCGTCGCCGATGCATTCAAATAACGCCGACGATGCTCAAGGTCGTCAAGCGTCACAAGCATCTGCGCCGCAGTAATGCCCTTATCCTGCAGCAACCGCGCCCAGCATTGCGACAGCGCGATCTGTCCAGTCGCGGCAGCAGCCTGCGCATCCTCAAGGCTGCCCCGTCCGCCTTTGGGCAGTTTCAGCCGTCTTGCTCCCAGAGCGATTGCGCCTGACGATACGACGATGATCTGCTGTCCAGCTGTTTTACGGGCGGCGATATCCTCGACCAGTGTGCGCAGCCACGCCTCCCGCACCTCGCCAGCGGGATCGACCAGCAGGGCGGACCCGATCTTGATGACAAGGCGTCGGATTTGGGAGGGTGGAAAGCCGGAAAGGGAAGAAGTCACAGAGTCAGTTTCCGTTCGCATGGAACGTGTTCAGGGTACGGACGAAATGCAGCAGCCTGTTCTTGGCAGGCGCACATTAGATCGGCGACCATGGCGCTTCGCCTTGCCCATCGCCTTCGTCCTTGTCGGCTGTCGGTTCGGTGAGGAGAGGCAAGACAGCATCCAGCAGCGCGGGCACGCCTTCGCCTGTCGCGCCGGAGATGATGAATACATTTTCGACGCCGGCTTCGTCCCGCAATTGGGCCGCAATATCTTCCATCAGTTCCTGCCCCAACAAGTCCCCCTTGTTCAGGGCCACAATTTGCGGCTTATCGTCCAGGCCTTCGCCATAGGCGGCGAGTTCATCCTGCACGACGCGGAACTGTCCGACTGGATCGTTGCCGGTCGCGTCCACTAGGTGCAACAGGACGCGGCACCGCTCGATATGTCCAAGGAATCGATCGCCTATACCTGCGCCTTCAGCCGCGCCCGCGATCAGGCCGGGGATATCCGCCAGCACAAACTCGCGGTCGCGATGCAGTACGACGCCGAGTTGTGGCTTGGTCGTTGTGAAGGCGTAGGCCCCGACCTTGGCCTTGGTATTGGTCACCTGATTGATGAATGTGGACTTGCCCGCGTTGGGCATGCCGACCAAACCGACGTCGGCGAGTAGCTTCAGGCGCAGCCAGACCCACATTTCCTGCCCAGGCCAACCGGTGCCATGTTGCCTTGGCGCGCGATTGGTGCTCGTCTTGTAAGAGAGGTTACCGCGACCGCCATCGCCTCCGCGGAGCAGGACCAACCGCTGCCCAACTTCGGTGAAATCGGCAAGCAGTTCCTGTTCCTCATAATCGGGGTAGCCGTCCTCATCCTCGGTTCCCTCGATCGGTTGAGGATCGGAAAGTATTTGCGTCCCTACAGGCACCTTAATGACGAGATCCTCGCCCCCAGCACCGTAACGATTCTTGCCCGCACCGGGCAGTCCTCGCTGAGCCTTGAAATGCTGGGTGTAGCGGAAGTCGATCAGTGTGTTCAGCCCAGCGACGGCTTCGAAAATAATGTCCCCGCCCTTGCCGCCGTTACCGCCGTCGGGGCCGCCATATTCGACATATTTCTCGCGCCGGAAACTGACCGCGCCGGGGCCGCCCCAGCCGGACTTGATGTAAATCTTCGCCTGATCCAGAAAATGCATGGGCTGGCCCATAGCGGCTTATCGGCCAGAATTAAACCTCGCCTTCAGCACTTCCGATTAAACAAGTAGCAGACAGGGCAGCGAGAGAGGCGCGCCGCCCTGGCTATCGTTCATGCTGCAAGGGCCGGCAATGCGTCTTGATAAAGATCCACCGCAGGATCGATCGTCATTCGTCCGGCCACGCCCTCTTCAAAGACGAGGCATTCCGCTGGTTTGCCTCGCGCAGGGCTGGACCTTTGTTCAACGCGCCCCGTGTAACGAAAGCCGAGCTTGCGCAGCACGTTGCCGGACGCTGGATTGTCAGCGAAGTACGCGGCGCGAATATCCCTGATCCCGGCTGCACGAGCCATGCTGAGCACTGCGCTTGCGGCTTCGGTCGCGAATCCGAGACCCCAGTAAGGGCGTGCGATCCAGTATCCCAGTTCCGACGCGCCGTCTTCGGCCAGATGCAAGCCGCATCCCCCTATCAGTCGCGGAGCCCCACAAGTACGGGAGAACGCCAAGAGCCGCGGAAAGCGCGAATCATGCGGCAGTGAAAGGAATTCGCGAGCATCGCCCAAATCATAAGGCGAAGGCGCTTTCGTAAGGTTTCGCAGGATCGCCGGATCGCCGATTGCTTCGGCCAAGGCGGATGCATCTTCCATCCAGCCGGGTCTCAGGAGCAGGCGAGGGGTACGAGCGAACATTTCAAATCTCTCCTCTGATCGACGCGCCAATGGCCGTGAAAAGTTACGGCTTGACGACTTTTCCTTTGGCTGAACCCCGCCCGCACGACGCGCGAGAAGGGGCAGGGTTCCAAAGGCTTGAGTGAAAATGGGGGAGATGCCGCAGAACAAAAAAAGAGGCGCTCCCGAGTGGGGCGCCCCTTCCTTTTCCTTGGAAAAACTGACGGCGACTAAATGTCTTTCCGCCAGGAGGATCGCCCCGATTGCGAGGGACGATCCGTCATCGATCGTCCGTTATTCGGCTGCTTCAGCCATGGCATCGACCGACACATATTTGCGGCCGAGCTTACCAGTGTGGAATACCACGCGGCCTTCGCCCAGGGCGAAGAGGGTGTGATCCTTGCCCATGCCAACATTGCGGCCGGGATAGACCCGGGTGCCACGCTGGCGAATGATGATGTTGCCGCCGATCACTTCCTGACCGCCGAACTTCTTCACGCCAAGGCGCTTCGATTCCGAATCGCGACCGTTACGCGATGAACCGCCAGCTTTCTTATGTGCCATGACTCAAACTCCTCGAACTATGCTGCGGCTCAGGCGATCGACACGATCTTCAGGATCGTGTGATTCTGGCGGTGGCCGTTGCGGCGGCGGTAGTTATGCCGACGACGCTTTTTGAAAACGATGACCTTCTCGCCCTTTGCCTGGGCGATGATCTCAGCGGCCACGGTCAGCTTGCTGGCATCCTTCACGTCGCTGCCTTCGCCGGCGAACAGGACGTCATCCAGGGTCACCTTGTCGCCAGCCTCACCGGCCAGCTTCTCAACGACGATCTTGTCTCCGGCGGCGACGCGATATTGCTTGCCGCCCGTGCGCACGACTGCGAACATGGCTCTTCTCTTCTCGTTCAAATCTGCTTTACGCAGATCGCCGAGGACATGAAGTCCTGTTGACCCGCGCGGGAATGTGGCCCGGTAGTGGACTGACTCGCTTCTGTCAACCGGGATGCCCCATTCAAGGGGGTGGTTTTTGCGGAGTCTGATGCCTATCTTCGGTCGCGGAAGGAAACTTGTCGCGCATGATGCCCCTAACTGACAGGACAGAAAGCGTGAGCGGCAGGCTGCTCTTCGCGCTGACCCTGTGGATGGCGATCAGCGTCGCATTGTTGAGCGCACTTACCCCATTGGGGCCCCCGTCAAGCAAGATAACTGGGTCCGCATTCAATCCGGCAACTACTGACGTGGTTCTGAAAGCGCGGGCTCACTCGATCTCCCCCGATCAGCGCTTGAGCGCGCCAGACGGCGATGACGGCATCCGGCCAATCACTCCACTCATGCAGTGGATGGTCTCCGCTGCGGCGATACTCGTCGGTGCTTGGCTGTCGCGCCCGCTTCCCGCGATCATCCCTCTCATAGCACCACGCGTAAGAACGTCCGTTCCCTATCGCTTTCACGCCCGTGCGCCACCAGTCCTGACATAACATATATTTCGCTAATCGTCAGGACAGGAGATTTTGATGGTCCGAAGACGGTCGCGCCGCAGCAAACGCCGTCCGCCATGGTGGTTCATGCCCGCCGTGTTCGCTGGATTAGGTGCTGCTGGTGCTTTGTTGTCGGCCGCCATGCTGGCGGTTGCAGAATGAAGATATGATAGCTGCCGGTGGAAGCGACAAATCTCCACCGGCAGACAGGGAAGGACGTTTATGCCTCACCACACGCCCCTGATCGGAACAATCGTCGCGGGCCTTGTTGTTGCTTTTATAATGGGCGCCATTGCCCATCGCCTCAAACTATCGCCACTCGTAGGCTATCTTATCGCTGGGATCATGGTTGGCCCCTTCACGCCCGGCTTTGTAGCCAACACCAGCTTAGCCAACGAACTCGCGGAGATCGGCGTCATCCTTCTGATGTTTGGCGTCGGGCTTCACTTTTCGCTGCGTGATCTGCTGTCGGTGAAGAATATCGCAGTGCCCGGAGCGATTGGGCAGATCGCGGTCGCAACGCTGCTTGGCTTGGGGCTGTCGCACTATATGGGCTGGCCGATCATGGGAGGCATCGTGTTCGGTCTTGCCCTGTCAGTGGCGAGCACGGTCGTCCTGCTGCGCGCCCTCCAGGCGGCTGACCTTGTCGACACGCGGCGCGGACGGATAGCCGTGGGCTGGCTGATCGTCGAGGACCTGGTGATGGTGTTAGCGCTTGTCCTGCTGCCCGCGCTGGCCAAAGTGCTGAACAACGCCGATGCATCAGCCGGAATGGGCGACCTGTTGGCGCCTCTCCTTAGCACCTTGTTGAAGGTGACCGGGTTTGTGGCTTTGATGCTGATAGTGGGCCGTCGGGTCATTCCCTGGGCTTTGCATTGGGTTGTCCACAGCGGGTCGCGCGAGCTGTTTCGGTTGGCTGTGCTTGCCATCGCTCTTGGCGTCGCCTTTGGCGCTGCGGTCGCTTTTGATGTGTCATTCGCCCTCGGGGCGTTCTTCGCAGGTATGATCCTGGGCGAGACGCCGCTCAGCCGTCGGGCCACGGAGGAGACATTGCCATTGCGCGATGCCTTTGCCGTGCTGTTCTTCGTTTCAGTCGGCATGCTGTTCAACCCTTCGGTGCTGATCGAGCAGCCTTTGCCGTTGCTCGCGACCGTGATGATCATTGTCATAGGCAAGTCGATCGCTGCCTTCGCAATCGTGCGCGCGTTCAGCTATCCGGGTGACACAGCTCTAACAATCGCGGCCAGTCTGGCGCAGATCGGCGAGTTTTCCTTCATCCTTGCGACGTTGGGCACAGGATTGGGTGTGCTTCCCGCGGAAGGCCGGGATCTGATTCTGGCCGGGGCAATCGTGTCGATATTCCTCAACCCATTCATCTTCTCGATGATTGTTCGCGGACAGAAAAAGGAGGAAATCGAGGAGCAGCAAGAAGCAGAGAAGGCACGTCAACGTCCGCAGATCGGACACGTAATCCTTGTCGGCTATGGACGTGTCGGCAAGTTGATCGCGGAGCGGCTAGCAGAACGCAAAGCGCATTTCGTGGTTCTGGAGGCAGATGCCGAACGAGCCGAGGAGGCCGAGGAAGCAGGGCATCCCGTCGTGCGTGGAAGTGCGCTGGAGGACCGCCATTTGATGGCCGCAGGTATTTGCGAGGCGCGGCGATTACTTATCGCAGTGCCCGAAGGGTTTGAAGGTGGCGCGATCCATGAGCATGCGCGGCATCTTAACCCCCAGCTGCAAGTGATCGCGAGGGCGCACAGCGATGCGGAGGTAGCGCATCTCGAAGGGATTGGTGTGCCCCATGTCGTAATGGGCGAACGAGAACTGGCGGGGCGGATGCTGCAACTTTCCGGGGCAGGCTGAGCGCTTAGCGCAAGCCCCAAGGAACCGCGCCGCTTGTTCTCGGATGGCGTCGCGGTCTTTCTCCGGCATTTTTTCCCAATTGCGATAGGGCATGCCGAGGCGAGCGTGCGCATCCTCTCGGCATAGTGACGCATGGCCGAGAGGACGTCGGCGATCTTGGCCTTGTGATGGCAGACATAGGTCGTTTCGTCCGCCACCTCCATCATCAGCAGAATGCTATCCGCATGATCAGAATCGCCGAGCGAGGATATATTCGGCGTCAACTGGTCGCCCAGAATCGGGATAAGGATAGGGGCCTTCCTATGCCGCTAATGCGTGAAGGCCCGATCCGTGTCCGTTGCTTTATCCGCGCGGTTTGCGAGGGCCTCCCTTGCGCGGACCGCCCTTGAACGGACGCGCGCCGTAAGCAGGCTTGGGTCCGCGTCCTTCGTTGGGGCGGCCCTTGCCGCGCGGACCTTCGCGGCGGTTTTCGCGGGCGGCCTCTCGTGGTGCTCCTTCAATCTGTTCGAAAGCCACGTCCGCGCCCTCGTCATTCGCTTCTCCCGTGCGCTTGACCGCACCGATGAAGCGCGAGACGATGGCGGACGGGATTTCGAACATCGTCTCGTTCGCGGCGATGCGGATCGCGCCGATATCCTGGCGCGATACATGGCCGCGGCGGCAGATTAGTGGCAGGATCCAGCGAGGGTCTGCATTTTGACGGCGGCCGATATCCATGCGGAACCAGACGGTGTCCTCAAAACCGGGACGAGGCCCGTCGCGGCGCGGCGGGGCTTCGCTTGCGTCGAGCAGTTCCTCGGGCGCGGGCAGGGCGGCGCGGGCGCTCTTGACCAGCATAGCCGCGATTTCCTTAGGGCTCTTTTCGGCGAGAAGCTCGGCGCCGAGCGCCCAGTCCTGCTCATCCAGTTCTGCACGCTCCATCAGGCGCTCGCGCAAACGAGCGTTATCCTGCTGCTGGATCGCCTCCTTGCTGGGCGGGGTGCCCCATTCAACCGGGATCTTCGCGCCACGCAGCATGGATTCGACGCGGCGGCGGCGGGGATAAGGGACGATCAGCACTGCCGTGCCCTTCTTCCCCGCGCGACCGGTGCGGCCCGAACGGTGCTGCATCGTTTCGGCATCGCGCGGGATCTCGACGTGGACGACGAGGCTAAGATTCGGCAAGTCGATGCCGCGCGCGGCGACGTCGGTGGCTACGCAAACGCGGGCGCGGCGGTCGCGCAGGGCTTGGAGAGCGTGGTTGCGCTCATTTTGGCTGTGCTCGCCGGACAAGGCCACCGCCGCAAAGCCGCGTTCGGTCAGACTGGCGTGGAGGTGGCGAACATTGTCGCGGGTGGCGCAAAAGAGGATCGCTGTTTCGGCCTCATGATAGCGCAGCAGATTGACGACGGCATTCTCGATATCCGCAGGCGCGACAGTCACGGCCTGATAGCTAATGTCGCCATGGCCGCGCTCGTCGCTGACCGTGGAGATGCGCAGCGCGTCCTTCTGGTAACGCTTGGCCAACGCCACAATGGGTTTGGGCATGGTGGCGGAGAAGAGCAGAGTGCGGCGGTCTTCGGGTGCGCCGTCGAGGATTTCTTCCAGGTCTTCGCGGAAGCCCATGTCGAGCATTTCGTCGGCTTCATCGAGAACGACGGTCTTCAAACCGGAGAGATCGAGCGCGCCGCGCTCCAGATGGTCGCGCAGGCGGCCGGGGGTGCCGACGACAATGTGCGCGCCGTGCGAGAGAGCGCGGCGTTCCTTGGAGGCGTCCATGCCGCCGACGCAGGTGGTAATGCGGGCGCGGGCTTCGCCATAGAGCCATTCCAGTTCACGCGCGACTTGCAGCGCCAGTTCGCGCGTGGGTGCAATGGCCAGCGCCAACGGGCGGCTCGCAACGGGAAGGCGGCTCTCCTCGCCAAGCAATTCTCCCGCGATGGCGAGACCGAAGGCGACGGTTTTACCTGAGCCAGTCTGCGCCGAGACGATAAGATCACGGCCTTCAGCGTCAGCCTGGGTAACTTCGGCCTGCACCGGAGTCAGATTTTCATAGCCTTTTCGCGTCAGCGCATCTGCGAGCAGGGGAGGGAGATGTTCGAAACTCATTATATTTTCCATCGGTAAGGCGACCCGCCATTCCCGACGGATACATGATGACCTGATGTACTCCGGCTGCTGCTGGAGCCCGGGGTGCAAGGTCACACACCCCGAAGTTCACACCGTTCCTCAGTAGCAGAAACGGCCCGAAAAATGAGGAGGGGGAGCTCCGCGCTATCGATAGCGGGACCGCCCCTCCGTCTGGCCTTTCGCCAGCGACCTCCCCTCAAAGGGAAGGATGATCAAAATAAGAAGGCCGCCTTCCCCCGCAAAGAGGGAAGGCGGCCCCTTTTATCTTCTATCCGCGAGGGATCAGACCGAAGCGACTTCCGCCACGTCGACCTTCACGCCCGGACCCATCGAAGACGACAGGGCGATCTTGCGGACGTACTTGCCCTTCGAACCCGACGGCTTCGCCTTGACGATCGCGTCAACGAAGGCGTCGAAATTCTTGCGCAGATCGGCAGCCGAGAAGCTCGCCTTGCCGAGACCGGCGTGGATGATGCCAGCCTTTTCAACGCGGAACTCGATCTGACCGCCCTTGGCAGCCTTGACCGCTTCGGCGACATTCGGGGTGACGGTGCCAAGCTTCGGGTTCGGCATCAGGCCCTTGGGGCCCAGAACCTTACCCAAGCGGCCGACCAGGCCCATCATGTCGGGGGTGGCGATCACGCGCTGGAAGTCGATATTGCCAGCCTGGATCGATTCCAGGAGGTCTTCCGCACCGACAACGTCTGCACCAGCGGCGGTTGCGGCTTCAGCCTTGTCGCCACGGGCGAACACGGCGACGCGGACGTCCTTACCAGTGCCGGCGGGCAGGGTGACTACGCCACGGACCATCTGGTCGGCGTGACGAGGATCGACGCCCAGGTTGATCGCGATTTCGATGCTTTCGTCGAACTTGGCGGTCGCATGGGTCTTGATCAGGCCCAGCGCTTCGTCAACGCCGTGCAGCTTTTCGCGGTCAACCGCGGTGGCGAGAGCCTTCGCCTTCTTGGTCAGCTTTGCCATGATATTAGCCCTCCACCACTTCGAGGCCCATCGCGCGAGCGGAGCCTTCGATGATCTTCGTCGCCGCCTCGATGTCG
>Ga0070671_100002628_pt1 | contig 13911 bp, 8 predicted proteins | sample KBSS73metaG_FD_65341 | JGI IMG/M metagenome (GOLD analysis project Ga0070671, IMG submission 65341) | Switchgrass rhizosphere microbial communities from Kellogg Biological Station, Michigan, USA - KBS S7-3 metaG | ecosystem: Host-associated > Plants > Roots > Rhizosphere > Soil ...
CTTCATCGCAGATAGCAAAGCGGCTAATGCTCAAGCCATGTTGACCATCCCCACGATCGGTTGGGTTGCGAAACTGGGCCCGGGTCGCGGCAAGCTGTCGAGCTTTTCAATTTCAAAGTATGGACCTCAGAAAGACAACGACTGGCAATGGTTTCCGGACGCGGGCAACGGGGTTCGAGCATCGGACAATCAGTTTGTCACCGGCAACGATCCGAATGATGCAAACATTCCCTCCGACCCGCAGTTTCAATTCGGGTGGATGCAACATCTGACGAGTAAGTGGGGCACAGCAGCGAACGGTGGACTTCGCTATTACCTACTCGACAATGAGCCGAGTCTCTGGTCGTGGACTCATCGCGACGTTCACCCGATTGGCCCAACAATGGACGAGATCAAGGACAGGATGCTTGGTTACGCCGCAAAGATTCGAACTGCTGATCCTTCAGCGATCATAGTGGGACCTGAAGAGTGGGGTTGGAGCGGCTACATCTGGAGCGGTTTCGATCAACAGTGGGGCAGTCTGCACGGTTGGAGTAACTTACCCGATCGAGCAAATCATGGTGGCCAGGATTACCTGCCGTGGGTGTTGAACCAGTTGCACCAAAGTGATGTGCAGACAGGGCAACGCAGCTTAGATGTTTTCGCTGTTCATTGGTATCCACAGGGAAGTCAGCCGTTGGGTTTGGGCAGTGAAGCGTTTAGCAACGACGTATCTACTAACATGTCGAACCTTCGCAATCGGTCGACGCGTTCACTATGGGATCCGTCGTACACAGATCCGAGTTGGGTTAACAACAAGGTGCAGTTGATTCCGAGATTGCGTAACTGGGCCGACGCCAATTATCCCGGTTTGCAGATCGGAATCACCGAATATAACTGGGGCGCGGAAGGATTTATCAACGGTGCAACAACCCAAGCCGATATATTAGGTATCTTTGGACGTGAAGGTCTCGATCTTGCCACGCGTTGGACCACACCGGATGCAGCAACGCCTACCTACAAAGCGATAAAGATCTATCGCAATTACGACGGCAGCAAGTCGACATTCGGCGATATCAGCGTTTCGGATACCGTCCCTAATCCCGACTCACTCTCGTCGTTTGCAGCCATTCGCTCGAGCGACGGCGCTTTGACTGTAATGATCATCAACAAGAATCTGAGTAGTGCCGCCCTGGCGAATGTGAACATTGCGAACTTCACGAGCGCCGGCACTGCGCAGGTTTGGCAGTTAACTTCGTCAAATGCGATCAATCGACTGGCGGATGTCAGCGTGGGTTCAACTGTGAACCTGAATGTGCCGGCGCAAAGTATCACTCTGCTAGTGATACCGAAGGCCGTCGCAACTCCAACGCCAACACCGACTCCAACTCCCACGCCGACTCCCTCCGCGTCGCCGTCACCTCCAGTGATCTTCACTGAAGAGGGAACGCAGCGAGCGCTGGCACTTGAATCGGTCAACCTGTTGCGTGATCCGTTTGCAGGTACTACAGCGCATAATTTCAGTGCTGATCAACGAACGCGGATTATTTTGCTAGCCGGCAACATCGATTTGAATGCCGGCGAAACTTTTTCAATCGTCACGGCACAGGCAGACGATGGGTTGGGTGGCACCTATCCAGTGACCGTGGAAACTATTTCCAAAGTGCCGGGTCAAAACTGGCTGACGCAAGTCGTGATTAGATTTCCGGATCAGTGGATGAACGCGGGCGATGTCTGGGTGAATATAAATCTGCGTGGCGTGCCGAGTAACAAAGTGTTCGTAACGCTGAAGTCGCCATAGTTTCCTTTTAATTTATGAATCATACGATTAACGTAACCGCCCGAGTTTGCGTAGTGGTGCTGTGTACTTACCTGTGCGCGTCTGGCCAGGAGCAACAGTTTGCAAAACTAGGTGACTTCAAACTTGAGAGTGGTGAAGTCATTCGCGACTGCCGTGTTGGTTATCGTACTTTTGGCACACTCAATCCTGACAAATCGAATGTGGTGTTGTTCCCAACCTGGGCTTCCGGAACAACAGAACAACTCAAATCCAACATTGGACCAGGTCGGGTTGTTAATAGTGATCGATATTTTGTGGTTGCCGTTGACGCTTTAGGTAACGGAGTTTCATCGTCGCCGTCCAACAGTACGTTGCAACCACGGATGAGTTTTCCTAAGTTCACACTAAGAGATACGGTCAGCACTCAGCACCAACTATTGACGAAAGTATTAAACATCAACCACATCAAGGCAGTAGTTGGTGTATCAATGGGTGGGATGCAGACGTTTCAATGGCTGGTCGCGTTCCCTTATTTTATGGATCTTGCCGTGCCGATTGTTGGTTCACCTCGACTTGCAGCCTACGATCTCTTGTTATGGCAGGCACAAATTGACGCCATCATGAATGACGCAAACTGGAACAATGGTAACTACACGACGAATCCAGCACGCGCGCCTGAGTTTGAATTTGGTGAGTTGTTGCTAACGACGCCAGCCGATTACAACAAGAAGATGACTCGCGAGAAGATCATTCAAGAATTGAAGAAGGCGCGAGAAGCAAAAGGTGGAGGCTTCGATGCCAACGATAAGATTCGCCAAGACCAGGCCATGATGGCACTTGATATTTCAGAGCAGTTTGGTGGCTCTTTTGAAAAGGCCGCAGCATCGGTCAAAGCGAAAGTGTTTGTTGTGGCGTCGAAATTTGATCATGTAGTTACACCCGGGCCAGCGCTCGAGTTTGCGAAGTTAATCAACGCAAAAGTATTAGTTCTGGATGGTGATTGCGGGCATTTGGCTCCGTCATGCGAAGCTCAGAAAGTTAATCCCGCGGTTGATGAGTTTCTGAAACAGTAACGACCGTGTTTCTGATGAGTAGGACTCGCTCTTTCATTTGGATCATTCTGTTTTTTTGCTTGTTCGACACCACTTCGCTTTACGCTCAACTCCAGAAAAGTTCCTCATCTGCCGGCTCCGTTATGCCAACTACTGACCAATACCAAAAACTAGCTGAAGAGATGGAGGCGACGCTTCAGAGGGATGTCCTCGGAGTCTGGTTTCCACGAGCCGTCGACAAGGAAGCTGGCGGTTTTTATTCGAACTTCAATCGAGATTGGCAGCGAGCAAACAGTGAGGGAAAGTTTTCAGTTTTTCAGGGACGAATGGTGTGGGTCGCAGCGCAAGTGATGATGCACCGTCCTGAACTCAAAGAACAATACCGGCAAATCGTTGAGCACGGATTCAAGTATTTGAGCGAAGTCATGTGGGACTCGCGAGACGGCGGGTTCTTTTGGGGACTCGATGAGAAGAACCAGATCTCGGCTCGTTACACGGACGGCAAACATTTATATGGAATCAGTTTTGGACTTTATGGCGCCACCGCGGCTTACGAGGCGACAAAAAATTCCAAGGCTCTGGCATTGGCGCAAAAAACTTTCCACTGGCTCGATGAGCATGCGCACGACAGTAGGAACGGAGGCTACTACGAATGGTTAACTCGAGACGGACACGTGGTCCAGTCAGCAAATGGTCCGCGGCTTGAAGGAGTGCCGGTCGCAGGGTTTCCAATAGGGTTCAAGTCGATGAATACTCACATCCATCTGCTTGAGTCTTTCACACAACTTTACGAAGTCTGGCCCGATGAGCTGCTGCGAAAACGATTGATAGAGCTGCTTGAAATTGTTCGGGACAAAATTTGTATAGAGCCGGGCGCAATGAATCTTTATTTCACATTGGATTGGCGTGCCATTCCCGATCATGATTCGTATGGTCATGATGTTGAATCTGCCTATCTCATCTTAGAGGCTACTAGAGCACTGGGTCAGAAACCGGATCAGAAGACGGAGCGGATGACGAAGTTGTTGGTTGATCATGCACTCGCTTACGGTTGGGATGAAACGAATGGCGGGTTCTATCGAGATGGAACAACTTTTGGACTGGCCGAAGACAAACGCAAAGAATGGTGGGTCCAGTTCGAAGGTCTAAACGCGTTGCTACTTATGCACCAGAAGTATGATCGGGAAAATCAAACCTACTTCAGAGCGTTCGAACAGCAGTGGAGATTCATTAAAGATCATCAAGTCGATAAAGAGTTCGGCGGAATATTTGACACGGTCGAAAGCAATGGCGACATCAAGGACTTTACAAAGTCGCGAATCTGGAAAGAGTGCTATCACGAAACCCGTGCACTCTTAAACACGATTGCTCGGTTGCGAACGTTGCACTGATCGGGGTTCCGCAAGATCGTTCTAACAAAACAAAAATCCCATCCACTGTTCGTGGATGGGATTTTGTAATTCTGTTGTGGGATCGTATTAGCGACCGAGTGCCATAATTTCGACCACGCTGTAGTTCGCGGCTATATCTGAGTCGGCAAGACGTTCTCTCCTCAGCTCGCGTCCAAGACCATCCGGCAACCAAACCTGGGCCAGGTAATATTGATCGCCATAGTGTCGGAACTTGAGTTTCACTTCAGTTCGGGATTGCGCTCCGATACGTGTGCTCACTGGTAGGACCACTACGTTGTGCTTTCGATCTTTGCTCTGAATTCGAACGATCAGGGTTTCTCCGCTTACCGCGTATTCACCCGCGGGCATCACTTTTCCGCCTACGTTGAATTCAAACGGCACTACAAATGTCTGACGTTTAATTACGCTCTGTCCGTAAGCAGAAACCGCGGTGAACGCCAGTACTACAGCCAAAATCGATGTAAATCTCAATACCGTTGCTTTCATGTCATCCTCCGTCTTTGTGTTGCTGCAAAATCGCAGCAACGCCTCAGTAGGATAACGCGCAGATTGTGGCTGAAGAGGGCCACTTGAAGAAGAAATATTTTAGTTGTAACGACGTTTAAGAGGTGGTTCGTTTGTATACGCGAACGTAATCGACCAGCATCACTTGCGGGAAAACCGTGGTTTCGTTGGGACTTCCGGGCCAGTCTCCGCCAACCGCAACGTTTAATAGAAGAAAAAATGGATGGTCGTAAACCCACGTTGTTCCAGTGGGCAGATCCGCGGGCGTGCGGGTTTTGTAGAGAACGTTGTCGCAATAGAAACGAATAACATTCGGTTCCCACTCAACTGCGAAAGTGTGAAAATCGTCCGCAAACAATCGCTTGTTTGCCAGCATGAAACTTGAGGTTGGCCCGCCCCCACCTGAATAGCCAGGGCCGTGCAGCGTCCCATGAATCGTGGAAGGTTCTTTACCAATGTTTTCCATGATGTCGATCTCTCCACACTTGGGCCAATGAACAGTATTGATGTCATCGCCAAGCATCCAAAACGCCGGCCACATACCCTGACCTTGAGGAATCTTGATGCGAGCTTCGAATTTTCCGTATGCGGCCTTAAATGTTTTTTTCGTAGTGATGCGAGCGGACGTGTATTCGCGCGTGGTGTTGTCGGCGCCAGTGAATCGTTCGTTAACAACCTTGATTACGAGGTTGCCGTTTTCCTGATATGAGTTTTCGGTACGATCTGTGTAGTACTCAAGTTCGTGGTTGCCCCAACCGGAACCGCCTATTTCATGCGTCCATTTATCCTTGTCGACTGGTGATCCGTTTGGACCACTAAACTCATCCTGCCAGATTAACTTCCAATCGGAAGTTTTCGTCGCGTGTTCGGATACGTGAACGTTGCCGATGGAGCTAGATATTAGAAGTCCTGCGCAGCACCCTGTAAGCAGTGTTTTCCAAATTGTCATCATATGTAATAGACCTTTGTTGAATGCACCTGCAGAAGTTGTCTTTAAGTGTGACTATATATAAAGGATTGGGAACCGGACCCTGACTGCTGACGACTGCTGTGACTAAAAGTCGTGAGGCCACGGTGTTTCGGCGAAGCCAAACAATTTAGCTCAAGACTTTTAGGGTAATGCTGCCGACCACTTCTAACTTTTCTCAAGCGTGATCAAATAAACATCATTCGTGCGCAACAACGTGTCGTACACAAACGACTTCGCCGAATCGATTGTGATCTTTTGAGTTTTCACTGGCCGGCCATCATTCTTTTCAGCAAGCTCACGTACTTGCTCGCGCGTGAGGTTGGACGGTGAACCAAGCTTAAGGTAATCGTCGTAGACATCATTCACCTGGAACCCAACCTGATAGACTTTCATTTCATATTGGCCGGCCGGAACGCCTGCGATTGAAATCCGTAGAGAGCCGGCATCTCGTGCGGGAATTTCTCGCTTGTAGAAGTTTTGATTACTTTCGGATGTTATCGGAGGACTGAAATTCCAAAACAAAACTTGTATGCCTTTCTCGGATTTGCATACCCAACTCGCAGCATCATCTGATTTCAATTCTGTCGCACCTAGTCGCTGCAGAAATTGATAAGCATAGAACGACGGCTTTTGTAGTCCCTGGAAATTTATCAGTCCAAACCCACCATGAAACGGCGACGGTACTGGTCCTGGTTCTTCAAAGATGTCTGTGAAGGTCCAGTACGACATAGAGTCCGCGTAGCCTTCTGTTCCCTTGAGCTTTGAAAGAATGTAGGCGGCCGATACGTATGAGTCGTGAACGGGATCTCGGGGTGAGTATGAAGTGCTCCATTCTGTGTAATGCAACGGCAAATGTGGCAGGCCGGAATTTGAAATGTGCGCGCGACTGTTCCGCACGTTGTCAATAATCGTTCCCGGATCCGTGACTAGTTGAAGTTGCTGACCGCCCTTTTCGTCCAAACCAATTCCTTTAACGCCGTAATCGTGTGTAGCAATGAAGTTCAACGGCAACTGATTCTTTATAGCGAACTCGATTGTTTCAGGAATCCAACCGTTACCCGCTGTTGCTGGTCCACCAACACGATAGTCTGCCGAAACACTTTTGATCGCACGAGCCGTCGTCCGGTATAGCTTGAAATACTCAGCCTGATCACTTGACCAAAAGCCGTCGAGATTAGGTTCATTCCAGACCTCGAAATACCACTGCTTCAGCTCTTGAGCACCGTAGCGGTCGGTCCAATGCTGCACAAGAGCGCGAATAAGATTCTCCCATTTGTCGTAATCCTTTGGCGGAGTGATGTTGCCTTTCCACCAGAACACGTACTTCTTGCCGCTCGCCAACGCCTCAGGCATAAAACTCAGCTCAACAAATGGCTTCATACCGATGTTAAGGATCGCGTCATAGAGCGCATCGATGTACTGAAAGTTATAGACGGCCTGTCCCTGGCGGTTCTCTGTGTACACACCCATCTCATCTTGAAGTAGGCCGTGAAAACGAATGTATTTGAACCCACACTCTCGATGGACCACAGCGAGATCCCTTTGCCAATTGGCGTGCAATCCTTCAGCGGCGCGTCCGGCTCCGACCACTTCGCGGAAGAAGGTGTTATGAGGACCTTTTATTGTGGAGTAGTCGGCCTTAATGAGACGCGGATTGGACTGAGCGTAAGAGTTAATGCCGGCAGATGACAGCAAGCCAAGAATAAGAAGCAGGCGAAACACTGCGGTGCGGTTGTTCTTCATTGTGGCAACGTATACCACGACTGCACGGGATCTTGTTTACGTAATCTTGCTTGCTCGTCAATGGCGCCGACCGGGTCCCGACGGAGCGATCGCTGTCGTGCGTTGGGATTACTAAGTGGATTGCACCGTCTGCCAACTGAAAACAGAGTTTATGTCTTCATTCAACTTTTCTCGGCTATAATCCGCGCTCTTTACGCCGCACTCATTACTGAAGGGACAAACTAAATGCGACTGAGTACCCCAGACGTTCTGGTTCTGGTTCTCTATTTCGTAGCCATGATCGGTGTCGGAGTTTACGTAACCCGGCGTGCTTCACGAAATCTTGATTCGTATTTTCTAGGCGGCAAGAGTATGCCCTGGTGGTTGCTGGGCATCTCAAACGCATCGGCGATGTGGGACATCACGGGAACGATGTGGTTTGTCTACATTCTTTACGCGTATGGCATGAAGGCCGTTTTTCTCCCCTGGGTTTGGCCCATCTTCAATCAAATCTTCGACGCTGTCTATTTGTCCAAATGGATTAGACGTTCTAACGCGCGGACAGGCGCTGAGTGGATTACAACTCGTTTTGGTGGCGGCGCTGCCGGTGAACTGTCGCGCGGCATCATTGTGCTGTTTGCATTGATAAGCGTCGTCAGTTTCATCGGCTATGAGTTTCAGGGCATCGGAAAGTTCTGCAAAGTTTTTTTACCGTGGGACCTCTCGCCGAATACCTACGCGATTCTGTTAATGGGAATCACGGCGATCTATGTCGTACTCGGCGGAATGTTGAGTGTCGTTATCACTGACTTTGCGCAATTCTGTTTGATGGCTTTATCGGCGCTCGTCATTGGCGGCATCGCAATTACGAAAGTTGACGCTGGAATGCTTGACCAGGTGACTCCAGCAGGTTGGCGCAACCTGAGTTTCGGTTGGGATATCACCTTGAACTGGAGCACGCTGCTTCCCGCGATGAATAACCACATCGCAAAAGAAGGCATCGCATCTATGTTCGGTCTGTTTTTTATCGTGATGGTCTTCAAAGGCATTCTCGTCAGCATGGCGGGCGCCGCACCAAACTACGACATGCAGCGAATTCTTGCAGCGAAGGATTCACGCGAAGCCAGCCTGATGAGTGCGATCGTCTCTGTCTGCTTGATACCCCGCTGGATTTTGATTGGTGGGATCACGTTGCTTGGTTTGGTATTTGTCACTCCGGAATTTCGAAAGATGGGTGACAACATCGACTTCGAAACAGTTCTTCCATTCGTTATCAATCGATTCTTACCATCAGGCTTAGTCGGTGTGTTACTGGCAGGATTGTTGTCGTCCTTTATGGCAAACTTCAGTGCTACAGTGAATGCCGGCGCAGCGTACCTGGTCAACGACATCTACAAGAAGCACATCAACCCTGGAGCTGATAACAGAAAACTCGTGAGGTTTAGTTATCTCGGATCCGTTTTGATTCTAATTGCGGGAATCGTCATCGGGATGTTTCTCTCCTCAATTACCCAAATCACACAATGGATCGTCGGTGGACTTTACGGCGGATACACAGCCGCAAACATTCTGAAGTGGTACTGGTGGCGCTTTAATGGTTACGGCTACTTTTGGGGAATGTTGGTGGGCATCATTGCGGCGTTGGTTGTACCGGCAACGTTGCCGAACATCGCACCAAGTTTTCACGATCCGACATATGCGTATCCGATAATCCTCGCGCTGTCATTTATTGGCTGCATCGTTGGTGCGTTGATGACGAAGCCAGTGGATAGTGAGGTTTTGAAAAACTTCTATCGCAACGTACGACCGTGGGGTTTTTGGAAACCTGTTTACGAAATGGTTGTTGCCGAGGATCCGTCGATCAAGCCGAACAAAAATGCTGCACGCGATTTGTTGAATTGTTTGGTGGGTATACCGTGGCAGTTAATGCTCGTGACTATTCCGCTGTATGTGATTTTTCGCGATGTGCGCGGAACATTAGTTTCGTTGGCAGTATTAATCTCCGCGTCGATCTTCCTGAAAAAGTTTTGGTATGACCGTCTGGAAAAAGGCGATGGAAACTCTGCTTAGCAACAACAGCAATAGAAGGCCTGCGAGGCCGCGCTGTTAACGTTTAATCTTCTTTATGAAGTCACTAATCAGATTCTCGATCTCGTGCTTACTCTTTCTCTTGGCTGGGACCGTGTCGGCGCAAAACGACATGCGATATTTCATCACGCGTTCTGGCGACAAACTGATCGAGGGCAACAAAGAGTATCGCTTCATCTCATTCAATATTCCGAACCTTCATCTTGTTGAAGACAACATGTCGTTTGAAGCAACCAATGAATGGCGATTCCCGAACGAGTTTGAAATCACAGACGCTTTGACGACTATCAAACAGATGGGTGGCCGCGCGGTGCGCACGTACGTCATCTCGATTTGCAAGAAGAATGGACCAAACGCGATCCCGTGTCATGTGAAGAAACCGGGTGAGTTCAATGAAGAGGCATTCCGGGCACTCGATAAAGTTTTAGAAGTTGCAAATCGTGTGGGCGTTCGAGTGATTATTCCACTAGTTGACAACTGGAAGTGGTGGGGCGGTGCTGAACAGTATGCCGAGTACCGAAACAAATCCGCCGCAGAATTTTGGACCAACCCAGAGGTCATCAACGACTTCAAGCAGACGGTGAGTTTTGTCCTCAATCGGCGTAATACCTATACCGGCACTCTTTATAAAGATGACAAAGCTGTACTCGCTTGGGAGACAGGCAATGAAATCTACAGTCCTTATTCATGGACCAAAGAGATCGCCGCGCAGATTAAGTCGCTGGATACAAACCATCTGATCTGGGATGGCTATTACATCGGCAACAAGGAGATTCATCCCGAAGTTCTCGACGATCCGAATATCGATATCGTTTCGAGTCATCATTATCCGAGCGCGAACAAAGGTGCTGACCAAATGGTTGCGGACATCAAATCGTTTCACCAACAGATTGGCGGCAAGAAAGTTTACATCGTTGGTGAGTTTGGTTTTATTCCGCCGGTCGATATTCGAAAAGTCCTGGATGAAGTTATAGCGGACGGCTTGTCGGGAGCAATGATTTGGAGCCTGCGATATCACAATCGCGACGGCGGTTTTTATTGGCATTCTGAACCAGCCAGCGCAAGTCTTTACAATCCTTATCACTATCCAGGTTTTCCGAGTGGCGAAGGTTGGAACGAAACGGCGACGTTGAAAGTAATGCGCGAGAAGGCTTTTGAAATCCAGGGTCTGAAGCAACCGCCGATTGAGATTCCCGTGCCACCAACACTCTTGCCGATCCTGTCTACTGCCGCGATTTCATGGCAGGGATCTGTCGGTGCTATCAGTTACGACGTTGAGCGAGCAACGGAACCGAACGGACCATGGACGGTCGTGGGAAAGGATGTTGATGACACGTGGGTTCGTTATCGGCCACTGTTTTCGGATAACGAAGCAACACCAGGAAAAAGTTTTTACTTCCGAGTGCGCGCGAGGAATTCCGGTGGAACATCCCAACCCTCAAATGTGATAGGACCAGTTCATGTCACGGAACATCATTTAGTTGACGAGTTGATCGATTTCGCACAGATGTTTGATCACGATGGGAAGTTGACATTAGAAACAGCCAATGCCCGACCGTACAAGGAAGACCCGCACCGTGTGAAAGGTGCTGCGGGGGATTCGATTACATATCGAACTACTGAGCCATTGCGTTCAGCGCAGATTCTGACGTTGATGGAGACTGCTCAAGCTGATCCTGAATTTTATGTATCAGTCGACGGCAAGACGTTCAGCAAAGTCACGGCAAAGGTTAGTAAGTTTCAGACGGAAGTAAATCTGTACGGCTACAAGCTACCTATCAAGTACCAACTCGAGAATCTACCTGCGAACACCTTCTACTTGAAGATTGTATTCATGGGCGACGTGCAGATCAGTCGTGTCGAAGTGCACTATGGAAGATGAAAGCGAAACAATCAGTACCATACAGCTGATAGCCGATGGCTTTGGGAATTGTACGAACGCTCAAGACAGACTGTAAAAATGAGAGAGGGTGGTTTTCTGCATGGAACGCACTGATTTTGATTATCGTTTAGAAAGGCTGCTCAATCAGCAGAGCGAACTCCTTGGCGAGATGAATGAGCAGCTTGGTCCAGGTAACGGTGTAGTTAATCGTTATCAGAATCCAGTCCTCACGGCTGCGCATGTCCCAATTTTTTGGCGCTTCGATCTGAATTACGACACGAATCCAAACCTATTGGAACGGCTCGGTGTCAATGCTGTTTTCAACTGTGGCGCGATGGAGTTTGAAGGTAGATTCGTTTTAGCTGTGCGCGTAGAGGGCGTCGATCGCAAATCCTTTTTCGCAATTGCTGAAAGCGACAACGGCGTTGATAGCTTTCGTTTTTGGGATTATCCCATCCTGATGCCAGAGACGAACGATCCCGACACCAACGTTTACGACATGCGCCTCGTTCGTCACGCAGATGGCTGGATTTACGGATTGTTCTGCACTGAAAGAAAGGATCCTAAGGCAGCTCCAGGTGATCTCTCGTCGGCAATTGCGCAGTGCGGAATCGCTCGTACAAAAGATCTAATAGAGTGGGAGCGATTGCCTGATCTGAAGACGAACTCGCCACAACAGCGGAATGTTGTACTTCACCCTGAATTTGTCGACGACAGTTATGGGTTTTACACGCGCCCGCAGGACGACTTTATCGAAGCTGGAACTGGCGGAGGCATTGCGTGGGGCTTAAGTAAAACGATCGTCGGCGCCGTCATCGATAAGGAAACGGTCATTGACAATCGCGAATACCACACAATCAAGGAAACAAAGAATGGACTTGGACCAGCCCCAATAAAGACTGATCAAGGTTGGTTACACCTGGCCCATGGTGTTCGAGGCACGGCGGCGGGTCTACGGTACGTTTTATATCTGTTTCTTTGCGATTTGCGGGAGCCGTGGCGCATTACTCATCAGCCCGGAGGTTACTTCCTGGCGCCGGAAGGCAATGAACGGATCGGCGATGTTTCAAATGTGCTTTTTAGCTGTGGCTGGGTAGTTCAAAACGATGACGATGTATTTATCTACTATGGTTCATCCGACACTCGCATTCATGTTGCAACCAGCACTGTCGAAAAACTTTCGGACTACGTAATCAATACCCCGCCCGATCCATTGCGGTCCTACTCTTGTGTGGAACAGAGGTGCGAATTGATCGAGAAGAATTTAAAAATCTTAGGGCGGCGTTAGATTTAAAGTGGCGACGCGATGAAGACGAAATGACACGACGAAGATGAAGCTATTTTTGATTATTGCGGCATGTTGCCTATCGGCGTCGTGGTGTTTGGTTGTAACTGCCGCGCCTACGACAGACATCAAAGTGGACCAGGTTGGTTACCTGCCACAAGCCTCTAAGATAGCTTTTGTAGTTACCAATCAAAACGCCTCTGAGTTTTTAGTGCGCCGTCAACGAGACAACGCGATCGTACTGCGCGGAAGTTTGTCCGCTCGAGTCAGCGATGGCGATTCAGGTGATCAAGTACAGACGGCAGACTTTTCATCGCTTAACGAGCGCGGCGTTTTTTACCTCGATGTGCCGACAGTTGGCACGAGTTGGTCATTTGCGATTGGACCGGATGTTTACGCCAGAGCTTTTTATCTGACGATGCGTTCTTACTACGGCCAGCGTTGCGGGATAGCAGTGGATCTAGGTCCTGAGTTCCGCGGTTACAAACATGCTGCCTGTCATCTCACCGGCGCCTTTCACACCACATCAGGGAAAACCGGACCACACATTTCTTTGAAAGGTTGGCACGACGCGGGTGACTACGGCCGTTATGTAGTTAACTCTGGCATCACATCGGGTGAACTTCTTTGGACGTGGGAACTCTTTGCTTCACATATCAAAAATATAGATTTGAAAATTCCTGAATCGAAAAATTCAACTCCCGACATTCTCGATGAAATACGTTGGAATCTTGATTGGATGTTAACGATGCAAGATGAAGACGGAGGCGTCTGGCACAAACAGACGAGTGAAAACTTCGCTGACTTCGTTATGCCGGAAAATGACAAGCTGATTAGCTATGTGATTGGCACCGGCAAGGAACCGTTTAAGAGTACTGCGGCAACTGCTGACTTTGCGGCTGTGATGGCGATCGCGGCGCGTACATTCAAACCTTACGACGCGATGTACGCGCAGAATTGTTTACAGGCAGCTGAGAAAGCATGGGTGTGGCTACAGAAATATCCGAACGTCACTTTTCGCAATTCGCCAAACGTCCTTACCGGTGGCTATGGCGACAATGATTGTCGAGATGAATTGTTATGGGCGGCGGCCGAACTTTGGCGAACAACTAGAAATGACAATTACGACCAATATTTCCTCGCGCACTTTGGCGAGCAGATGGCGAGCATCAATGCAGCTGCTCCGCCTGGATGGCCCCGAGTCGGTGCGCTTGCGCTGTGGACTTATGTCCTTGGC
>Ga0070671_100002629_pt1 | contig 13910 bp, 11 predicted proteins | sample KBSS73metaG_FD_65341 | JGI IMG/M metagenome (GOLD analysis project Ga0070671, IMG submission 65341) | Switchgrass rhizosphere microbial communities from Kellogg Biological Station, Michigan, USA - KBS S7-3 metaG | ecosystem: Host-associated > Plants > Roots > Rhizosphere > Soil ...
GTTTGAGAAGGAGATTTTCAATCATCCGCCGCCGCGCCGCGAAGGGCAAGCCGTGGCCACGCTCCGGCATAGATTGCAATTAGCATTTGCAAAAGCCGCCCGTCTTGGGAACACTGGGGTGGACAGCCGGTGTGCGCGGCGCGGGTGGCCGCCGCCGCGGAACCGGTCGGACGGTGGAACCACCGCCGTCGGCGGGGAGAGAGGAGCGCAGGACATGACGAGCACCGAGGTGGCTGCTGAGGCGGTGTCCGCAAGCCGGACGAAGATCTGGGCGAACTCCGGGGACTCGCACTTCCTCGAGCCCGACTCGCTCTGGCGGGACACGCTGCCGCCCCGACTGGCGGAGCTGGTCCCGCGGGCGGTGAAGGACCCCGACGGTCAGTGGGAGACGGTGCACATCGACGGGATGTCGTTCCGTCGGAAGCTGCCGACCGGCAAGGCGCAGGAGTTCGCGGAGCTGTCCTCCAGGGCACCGGGCGCGGGAGACATCACCAAGCGGCTGCCCGACCTCGACCAGGAGGGCATCTGGGGCGAGGTGGTGTTCCCGTCGCTCGGGATGTGGAGTTCCTCGTTCCGCACGCCGGAGGTTCTCCGCGAGGCGCTGAAGGTGTCGAACGACTGGGCGTTCGACACCATCGAGCGCTACAGCCCGCGGATGGTGACGACCGCGCAGGTGTCCACCCTCGACATCGACGACGCGGTGCAGGAGCTGGAGCGCTGCGCGGAGATGGGCTACCGCGCGGTCTTCATGCCGGTGAAGCCGCACCCGCTGCAGAAGGACTACAACGACGACGCCTGGGAGCCCTTCTGGGCGGCGGCCGAGGCGGCAGGCATCGTGCTGGCGTTCCACATCGGGACGGACCCGATCGACCTCTCGGCGGGCGCGTCGCTGGGCGTGATCTACCGCGGGCCGGGTGGTGCGGTCCTGAACTACACCGAGACGACCTTCGGCGGGCAGCGCGCGGTGATGAAGCTGGTCGCGTCCGGCGCGCTGGACCGCCACGAGAATCTCAAGGTGCTGGTGTCCGAGGGCGGGGCGACCTGGGTGCCGTTCGTGGCCGACCGCATGGAGGAGGGCTACCGGCAGCACGCGATGGCCGTGCGACCCAAGCTCAAGCGGTCGCCGAGGGAGATCATCTACTCCCAGGTGTACGCCTCGTTCCAGCACGACGAGTCGGCGGTGGCCGCGATGACGGCCATGGGGTTCAACAACGTGATGTGGGGTTCTGACTACCCCCACATGGAAGGCACCTACGGGCACACCCAGCAGACGTTGCACCACCTGTTCGACGGGGTGGACCCGAAGGTGGCCCACCGCATCACCCAGGGCTCGTTCCAGGAGCTGTTCCCCCAGGTCCCCCCACTGCCCGCGACGGCGTAGGCGCATCGAGGGACCGCCCGGGGACGCCGGGCGGTCCCCGTGCGACACCGATCAGGTGTCGAGGACCGCCGCGATGAACGCGACGACGGTCCGCACGACGTCGTCCTCCTCCACCGGCAGCTGCTGGGCGTGGTACCAGGAACGGTCGAGCAGCGCCTGCATCACCAGGCCGACGGCCTCGGGCGCTCGGCTGGGCGTGGTCTGACGGCTCCGCATGTGCACACCCAGCAGCCAGGCGACCCGCATCTGCTGTCGCTTGCTGGCCTCGCGCACGTCGTCCCCGTCGGGCGCCGAGCTCGAGGAGAGGATGAACGCGCCGTGCACGTCCATGTAGTCGAAGTAGCGGCGGACCCACCCCTCGAGATCCTCCGACGACGCGGGCCGGGGCAGGTTCTCGAACTGCTCGACCAGGTCGAGCCGCTCTCGGTACGCGGCCTCGCCCAGCACGTTGAAGATGGCCCGCTTGTCGCGGAAGTACGTGTAGAAACCCGCCCGGGAGATCCCGCAGGCGCTGGTGATGCTGTTGACGCTGGTGCCCACGTAGCCGCGCTCGAGGAACAGCGCCTTCGCGGTCTGCAGGATCTTCTCGCGTGTCTCCAGGGCCCGGGGGCCCAGCGGGGCGGACTCCGCGTCCCAGCTCCACGTCTCGTCGGAGCCCGCGGTGGCGCCGTCCGGGCTCGCACTGTTGGCGTGGGTGTCGTCCATGGTGTGGTCAGTCTAGAAGAGGTGCCACAGTGAGACGAGCAGGCCCGAACAGATGCACCCGAGTGGGAACGGTGTCCTGGCCCGGCCCGAACGGCTCTGAAGCTGACGTGACCGTCGAAAGCGAGTCGTCGTGACGATTCCCCCGGTCGGACCCCGCGACGCGTCGGGTGCGGGGAGCGCACCCGACGCGTCGACGCGGCCCCCGTTCACGACCGGGCTGCAGCCGCCGGGGCGTCGGCACTCGCGGCGTCGTCCGTCAGGATCTCGCTGAGCTCGTGGCGCAGGGTCCGGCGGAGCAGCTTGCCGGTCTCGGTGTAGGGCAGCGCCTGCCGGACGTCGATGTACTCGGGTGTCCGGGTCGACCGCAGCCGGACGCGGACGTGGTCCTGCAGCTCCGCCGTCGCCACGGCGGCACCCTCGGCGAGGACCACCGCGGCGACGACCTTCTCCCCCCACCGGCGGTCGGGCACCCCGAAGACCGCCGCCTCGGCCACCGCCGGGTGGTCGAGCAGCACCGACTCGATCTCGCCGGGCGAGAGGTTCTCGCCGCCGCGCACGATGACGTCGTCGAGCCTGCCGTACACGTGCAGGAACCCGTGTTCGTCGCGCATCCCGGCGTCCCGCGTCTGGAACCAGCCCGTCTCGTTCACCGCCGAGTGGCTGAGGTACTCCCCGGACACCTGCTCCCCCCGGACCCAGATCTCGCCCCGCTCACCCGTGGGCAGCTCCGTCCCGTCGACGTCCCGGATGCTCACCTCCACGCCGGGCAGTGGCCTGCCGACCGAGCCGAGTCGCGCGCGGACGGCCGGGTCGCTGGAGGCGATCGCCTCCCAGTGGTCCTCGGGACCGAGCACGGCGACGGTGCTGGAGGTCTCCGTGAGCCCGTAGGCGTTGACGAAACCGACCTCGGGCAGGAGTCGCAGCGCTCGTTCGATCACCGGTCGGGGCATGGGGCCGCCGCCGTAGGACAGGGCACGCAGCCGGGGCAGCCCGCGGTCGCCCGTCGCGCCCTCGGCGTCCAGGACGTCCAGGATGCGGTCCAACATCGTCGGCACGACCATCGCGTGGGTGACCTGCTCGGTGCGGGCCAGGTCGACCCAGGCCCGGGGGTCGAACGACTCCATCCGCAGGACCCGGCGGCCGGAGTAGGCGTTCGTCAGCACGGTCGAGACCCCGGCGATGTGGTAGGGCGGCACGCTGACCAGCCCCGCCTCGTCCTCGGTCGCACCCGAGAACTCGACGGTGGACAGCACGTAGGAGGTGAGGTTGCGATGGCGGAGGACCGCGGCCTTGGGCTCGCCGGTGGTGCCGCTGGTGAACAGCAGGACGGCGATGTCGTCCGGGTCGCCCGTGCAGTCGGTCAGCTGCGGCGCGGTCTCGTCCTCGGCCACGGCGAGCAGCTCCGCCCGGGAGACCAGGGTGATGCCGTCGATGTCGGGGATCCGTTCCGCGACCCCCGGGCCGACGACCACGGTCGCGGGCGCCATCCGGGCCACGATCGCGCCCAGCTGGGCGTCGGTCAGCCGGTAGTTCACCGGCGCGTAGGGCTTGGCGGCCAGCGCGGCTCCGAACAGCGTCAGCGGGACGGCGTCGGAGTTCAGGTCGACCAGCCCGACCCGGTCCCCGGGTCGGGCGGCGAGCAGCGCCGCGACCCGGCGGGCCCGGGCGCCGAACTCGGCGAAGGACACGCCGGAGGCGAGCGGGCCGAGGGCGACCCGTTCGCCCAGGCCTTCGACCGTCATGTCGAGCAGCATCGACAGATGCATCCGTGGTATCTCCTCGGGTCGGAGTCGGCTGCCCGCAGGCAGCTCGTCGGGTTCGGGCGTGCGGAGTGCGGGGTGCTCAGGCCGGCACCTCGATGACGACGGCGGAGCCCTGCCCGCCCCCCGCGCACATCGCGGCGACACCGACGCCGCCACCGCGCCTGCGGAGCTCGTACACCAGCGAGGTGATCATGCGAGCCCCGCTGGCCGCGATCGGGTGGCCCAGGCTGCAGCCGCTTCCGGCGACGTTGACGGTGTCCTCGTCGAGATCCAGGGCACGGGTGGCGGCGACGCTGACCGAGGCGAAAGCCTCGTTGATCTCCCACAGGTCGACGTCGCCGACCTCGAGACCCGCCCGGCGCACCGCCAGCCGGATCGCGGCGATGGGCGCGAGCCCGGTCTCGACCGGGTCGACCCCGACCGCGCCCCACGCGCGGACCACGGCCAACGGGGTGAGCCCGCGCTCCGCGACGAGCTCGCTCGAGGCGAGGGTCAGCGCCGCGGCGGCGTCGTTGATGCCGGAGCTGTTGCCCGCGGTGATGCTGAACCCGTCGATCTCGGGGTGCAGCGGCTTGAGGGCCGCGAGCTTCTCCGCGGTCGTGTCGCGGCGCGGGTGCTCGTCGACGGCGAACACCGTCCGGGAGCCGTCGGGCAGGGTCACCGCGATGGGCACGATCTCGTCCGCGAAGCGACCGGCGCCGATCGCGGCGACGGCGCGCTGGTGCGACCGGGCCGCCCACGCGTCGAGCTCCTCGCGGGTCAGCCCGGCGCGCACGGCGGTGTTCCATCCCACGGTGATCGTCATGTCGTCGGCGGGCGCCTCGGGCGTCGGCGGGTGCGAGGGGGAGAGCCACTGCTCCTGCCACACCCCGGTCACCGGGTCGCGGAAGGAGCTGACCGGGGCGGTCGACCGGGACTCGACGCCGCCCGCGATGACGGCGCGGTCCATGCCCGCCCGGATGCTGCCCGCCGCGCTGGTCACGGCCGCCAGGCTCGAGGCGCACTGTCGGTTGAGCGCCACCCCGGGCACCCGCGTCAGCCCCGCGCTGAGCGCGGCGTGCCGGGCGAGGTCGCCGCCGCCGTAGAGGACCTCGCCGAGCAGCACGTCGTCGATGTCCTCGACGGACAGCCCGCTGCGCTCGACCGAGGCGGCGACGATGTGCCGACCGAGATCGAACGCGGTGGTGGTGGCCAGTGTGCCCTTGCGAAAGGTACCGATCGGAGTGCGTTCGGCGGAGATGATGACGGCGTCCGGCATGGAGGGCTCCTCTCCCGGTGGTGGGGTGGTCGCGGTGTGCACGCCAGGTGAGCTGGGCGTCCGGCGCGCGCGGTCGGCAGGGTCTGCCTCAGTCCCGCCTGGACGGGTCGCCCGGGGCCGTCCCCGCCGGGGCGGTCCCGTCGGGCGTGGGTGCGTCGTGCACGGGCGCGGCGGAGTCGCTCGTGGCGGCGCCGGTCCGTCGGCGACGGACCAGCCCGATGACACCCGCGGTGATCAGCAGCCAGGCGGCGAGGAACAGCCACGCCACCGAGGTGACCCCGAGCGAGGCGAGCGCGAGAGCGAGGGTGAACGGGGCGACCACGTTCGCGAGCCGCCCTGCCGACAGCGCCATGCCGGTGCCCCGCCCGCGGGCCTGACTGGGGAACTGCTCGGCGATGATCCGGTTGGTGACCGGGGCGATGACCCCGAGGCAGATCCAGTGGACGAAACCGAAGACGACCACCACCCAGAAGCCTGCGGCGAAGCCGAACCCCATTCCGACGGTGGCGCCGACCAGGCAACACACCACGGCCGTCGTCATCGGCGACGCCCGCCGAGCCAGCAGGATCGCCAGGCCACCCCCCACGAGGCTGCCGAGGACCACGAGGGAGGCGATCGACAGGGCGTCGGCCGTGCTGAAGCCCTTGGCGTCGAGCAGCGTGGGCGTCCAGGTGGTGAGCAGCTGGGAGATCACGGTGAACGAGGCGATGACGAGCATGCCGAGCAGGGTGGGTCGCCGGAGCCTGCGACCGAACAGCTCCCGGGTCCGGACCTCCTCGACGACGGGCGGCTCCGTGGTGGGCACCGGCTCGTCGAGGGTCGTGCCGCGTCGCTCGAACCGCCGCTCCAGCCACTCGATCGCGGTCCGCGCCTGCGCGGCCCGGCCCTGGGCCAGCAGCCACCGCGGGGACTCCGGGAGCCGGAGCAGGAAGGGGATCGTGGCCATGCCCAGCAGCGCGGCGCAGAAGACCAGCCGCCACCCCTCGGCGCCGAGCGGGACGGCCCATCGGGCGAAGACGGTCAACGCGATCACGCCGACCCCGCTGACGGTGAAGGCGACCGCGATGATCCGACCACGGTGCCGGTGTGGCGAGAGCTCGACGAGGTAGACCATCGTGACCACGTACAGCGCCCCGATGCCGACCGCACCGAGGCAGCGCAGCGCGGTGAAGGACACCACGTCGCCGCTCAACGCGGCGCTCGCCCCGCCCAGCCCGCTCCACACGGTGGCCAGGACGAGGGTCGGGCGACGGCCCCAGCGGTCCGCGAGCCAGCCCCCGGTGTACGCACCGACGAACAGCGCCAGGTAGCTGAGGGCGACGATCACCGCGACGGTGGACAGCTCGATCCCGAACACGCTCCGGACCGTCGGGGCGACCAGCCCGAGCGCGACAGAGTCGGCGGTGTCGAAGAAGAAGGACGCCGATCCGACGACGAGGAGCAGCAGGATCGGTCCGCGCAGCGGGAGCCGGTCGAGGCGTGCGACGACGCCGTCGGGATCGGTCGCGGAGGCGAGGGGCGTGGACATGAGGACTCCGGTGTCTCGTCGGCCGGGAGAGGGGGCCCGCCGTCCTGGACCGCCGTCCGGCCCGGGTGGTGGGGTACTGCGGCGTGCGGAGCGAGGGGGCGGGGACGGACGACCGCGGTGCCGGTGCCGGTGCGGGTGGCGGGCACGGAGCGATCCAGGCCGGGCTCGGTGGGCGGGCGGACCGCAGTTGACGGCAGCGCCATATTTGCGCAGGGAGCCGCAGATGTCCAGACCGTCGGGCGATGACCTGCCGAGTGGGACGACGCGGGGGAGTGGGTCTGGAGGGCCGTACGGGGCCGCGGTACGGCAGACCGCCGCGGGAGGCGTTGAGTTCTGACATAAACGTCAAGTAGGCTCCGGGCGGACGCCGGCCGCGGTCCTCGCCACGGGTTCCCGTGCGACGACGGCGGCAGGGCCGGGCGGACGGCGCGCTCGGAGGTCCACCGCCTGCTTCGGCGTCGAGGAAGGACACGATGGCATGACGACACAGGTACCCGTGGCCGAGGATCTGTTCACCTGGCCTGCAGAGGAGCCTGCTCTGATCGCCGGTCGGGCGGCGGACGGGACCCTGGTGTTCCCTTACCGCCCCCGCCGGCTCAACGGCACCGTGCGCGAGGAGCTCGCACGGGTGGAGCTGCCGCGCCGCGGCACGCTGTGGACCTTCACCTCCCAGCGGTTCCGGCCCCCCGCGCCGCCCTACGCGGGCGACGACACCGAGGCGACCTTCGAGCCGTTCACCGTGGGCTACGTCGAGCTCGAGGAGGTGGGTCTGCGGGTGCAGGCCAGGCTCACCGAGCCGGACCCCACGCGGCTGCGCATCGGCCAGCCGATGGAGCTCACGGTCGTCCCGCTCGGCCGCGACCCCGAAGGCAACCAGACCATGATCTATGCGTTCGCACCGGTGGAGGACTGATGACAACCGTGCCCGAAGTCGCCGTCATCGGGGTCGGTCTGCACCCCTTCGGCCGTTACCCGGGGAAGTCCGCGCTCGAGATGGGCGAGGATGCGGCGATCGACGCGCTCGCCGACGCGGGTGTCGAGTGGACCAGGATCCAAACCCTGTTCGCGGGGAGCATGGAGGTCAAGAACCCCGAGGCCGTCACCGCCCTGCTGGGCATGACCGGGATCCCGGGCCGGGCGGTCTTCACCGGCTGCGCCACCGGGGGGACCTCACTGGCGATGGCCGCGCAGAGCATCCGGGTCGGGGAGACGGACCTGGCCATGGCGGTCGGACTGGACAAGCACAAGCGCGGCGCCTTCGCCGACCACCCGTCGGTCTCCGGGCTGCCCGAGTGGTACGGGTCCGCGGGCCTGTTCCTCACCACACACTTCTTCGGCATGAAGATCAACCGCTACATGCACGACCATGGGATCACCGAGGCGACCCTGGCCAAGGTGGCGGCCAAGGCGTTCCGCAACGGTGAGGCCACCGAGCACGCCTGGCGCCGCAAGCCGCTGAGCGAGGAGGAGATCCTCGCCTCGCCGTACCTGAACTACCCGCTGCGCCAGTTCATGTACTGCGGACCGGACGAGGGCGCCGCCGCCGTGGTCCTGTGTCGGGCGGACAAGGCGCGCGAGTACACCGACACCCCGATCTACCTGCGGGCGAGCACCCTGGCGTCCCGGCGGGAGGGGGCGATCGAGGTGCTCACCCCGTCACTGCCGGTGCGGGACACGGCCAGTCCGACGACCCATGCGTCGAGGGAGGCCTACGAGCAGGCCGGCCTCGGCCCCGCGGACGTCGACGTGGCGCAGCTGCAGGACACCGACGCGGGTTCCGAGGTCATCCACATGGCCGAGAACGGGTTCTGCGCCGACGGCGAGCAGGAGAAGTGGATCGCCGAGGGGGCGACGGAGATCGGCGGGAGGCTGCCGGTCAACACCGACGGCGGGCTGCTGGCGAACGGGGAGCCGGTCGGCGCCTCCGGCCTGCGGCAGATCTACGAGCTGGTGAACCAGCTGCGGGGCCGCGCGGGTGCGCGCCAGGTCGACGGTGCCCGGGTGGGCTACGCCCAGCTCTACGGTGCGCCGGGCACCGCCGCGGTGACCATCCTGTCGACCTGACCGGACCCGCCGCGGGGCTGGGGCCGACCCGGGCTCCGCGGCGGTCGCGCAGGGGCCCGGTGCGGGGGGACCCGCGGGTGCGACCCGGTCAGTTGGGGCTGGAGTCGGTGGCGAAGGTGGTGGTCGGGGCGGGGATCGCGCGCAGGTCCCGGAGCAGGCCGCGCTCGCGGGCGAGCAGGCGGCGCACCAGGCGCAGGCGCTCCAGCGGGTCCAGCTCCTCCAGCATCGCCTGGCGGTCGGTGATCGGGAGCAGGCAGTCCGCGGCGAGGACGTGGGGCAGCTCGGCGGGCCCGACCGCCCGGGGCTCCACCCAGTCCTCGGACTTCCAGGCGTCGGTGCAGTAGGCCTTGTGCGCCTGCCGGGCGGAGGCCATCAGCATGCGAGTGAGGTCGTCGGACTCCGAGGCCTCGGCCGTGTCCGGCAGCCATTCGACGGTGCCGCAGAGGTAGGCGCGGCTGCCGTCGTCTAGGTCGAGCAGCCGGAAGCGACGCGCCCCCTCGGTGACGACGTCGTAGCGCCCGTCGGGAAGCCGTCGGACGTCGAGCAGCCGCGCGGTGCAGCCGATCGGGGCGAGCGCCGCGATGCCGTGCCGGTCCGGGTCGAACCCCTCCCGGACGGCGACCACGCCGAACTCCTTGCCCGGCACCGCACCCGTCACGAGGTCGACGGTGAGCTGCCGGTAGCGCGGCTCGAAGATGTGCAGCGGCAGCGAAGCGCCGGGCATCAGCACGGTGCCCAGCGGGAACAGCGGCAGGCTCACTGGGCTGGACTCGGGCACGCGGATCACGGTACGGGGCGGGGGTCCGGCCCGCCCGCCGACTTCGCCCGCTCCGCCTTCGCACCGAGGGTCGGCTCCGCACGCTCCGCCTCCGCGCCGAGGGTCGGCTCCGCACGCTCCGCCTCCGCGCCGAGGGTCGGCTCTGCACGCTCCGCCTCCCGGCCACCCGGGGGCCGCAGCACGGCGGAGGCATCCGTGACGCGCAACGCGCGCTCGGTGAACCGGAACAGCGCGGCCGGACGGCCGCCCGCGGGCCCGGGGGGCGAGGTCTCCCCGGTGGCCGCCAGCACCCCGCGTCGGGTCAGCACGCGCTGCAGGTTGGTGGCCGACACCGGGTGCCCGAGGGCGGCCGCATAGAGCTCGCGCAGCGCCGAGACCGTGAACTCCCGCGGCGCCAGCGCGAAGCCGAGGTTCGTGTAGGACAGCTTGGCGCGCAACCGGTCCCGCGCGTCCCGGACGATCTCGGCGTGGTCGAACGCCGTCGCGGGCAGGTCCTCCACCGGGTACCAGGCGGTGTCGGCGGGGATCTCCGGATCGGCGTCCGACGGCACCAGACCCAGGAACGAGGTCGCCACCAGCCGCGCGCCGGGCACCCGGTTCGGGGCGCTGAACACCCCGAGCTGCTCGACGTGGGCGACCTCGCGCACGTCGACCTTCTCGGCGAGCTGGCGGCGCACCGACTCCTCGACGTCCTCGGTGTCCCCGAGCCGCCCGCCCGGCAGCGCCCAGCGGCCGCGGTCCGGCTCGCGCCCGCGCTGCCACAACAGGACCTGCAGCGTGCACGCCCGGACCTGCAGGACGGCCGCGAGTACCTCGTGACCGGTGGGAACGGGCATGGGGCGATCGTAGGGCGTGCCCCGGGCGGAGCCGACCGTCGCGCTCGCGGTCGTCCGGCTCCGGTCGTGCAGGTTACGGCCAGGTGAGTTCCAGGTCACGTGGACGGTGTCGCAGGGTGCGCTGCGGTGCTACGATCCCCCTTGTTTTCGACCATCAGGCGAAAACGCCCGAGGAGGACGACCATGACGGTGACGGCAGACCTGCAGCAGGGAACCGGCGTGCCGTTCCCCGGCTGGGCCGACGAGGTGCGCGAGCTCGCCCGACAGCGCGGGGCGGTGCTGCTGGCGCACAACTACCAGCTCCCGGCGATCCAGGACGTCGCCGACTTCGTGGGCGACTCCCTGGCGCTGTCCCGGATCGCGGCCGAGGTCGAGGCCGACACCATCGTCTTCTGCGGCGTCCACTTCATGGCCGAGACCGCCAAGATCCTCTCGCCCGAGAAGACCGTGCTGATCCCGGACGCGCGGGCGGGCTGCTCGCTGGCCGACTCGATCACGGTCGAGCAGCTACGGGAGTGGAAGGCCGAGCACCCCGGTGCCGTCGTCGTCAGCTACGTCAACACCACCGCCGCGGTGAAAGCCGAGACGGACATCTGCTGCACCTCCTCGAACGCGGTCGAGGTCGTGGCGTCCATCCCGGAGGACCGGGAGGTGCTGTTCCTGCCGGACCAGTTCCTCGGCGCGCACGTCCGGCGCACCCTGAACCGCGAGAACATGCACGTCTGGGCGGGGGAGTGCCACGTCCACGCGGGCATCAACGGCGCCGAGCTGACCAAGCGCGCCGAGGAGAACCCCGAGGCGGACCTGTTCGTGCACCCCGAGTGCGGCTGCGCCACCTCGGCGCTCTACCTCGCAGGCTCGGGCGCCGTCGCCGCCGACAAGGTCAAGATCCTCTCGACGGGCGGGATGATCGACGCCGCCCGCGCGACGAACGCCACGTCGGTGCTGGTGGCCACGGAGATCGGCATGCTGCACCAGCTGCGCAAGGCCGCCCCGGAGATCGACTTCCGTGCGGTGAACGAACGCGCGAGCTGCACCTACATGAAGATGATCACGCCGGAGGCGTTGCTGCGCAGCGTCCGCCACGGCACCGACGAGGTGCACGTGGACCCGGAGCTGGCGGCGCGCGGGCGCAAGGCGGTCGAGCGGATGATCGCCATCGGGCAGCCCGGGGGTGGCGAATGAGGTGGGAGGCGAGCGCCGACCTGGTGGTGGTCGGGACCGGTGTCGCGGGCCTCACCGCAGCGCTCGATGCCGCCGAGGCCGGGCTGCGCGTGGTCGTCGTGACCAAGGACGGGGTCGCCGAGGGCAGCACCCGCTGGGCCCAGGGGGGCGTCGCGGTGGTCCTGGGCGACATCGCCGGGGACACGGTCGAGGCGCACGTCGCGGACACCCTGGCCGCGGGCGGCGGGCTGAACGACGCCGCCGCGGTCGCGGAGATCGTCACCGCCGGACCCGCTGCGGTGCAGCGGCTCCGGGCGCGCGGTGCGCTCTTCGACGCCAGGGGTCCGAAGCTGGACCGCACCCGCGAGGGTGGGCATTCCGCCTTCCGCGTCGTGCACGCGGGCGGCGACGCGACGGGTGCCGAGATCGAGCGGGCACTGGTCGAGGCCGCGAAGGCGCTGACCATCCTGACCGGGCACGTGGCCGTCGACGTCGTGAAGGACGTCTCCGGGCACGTCGCAGGCCTCCACGTGCTCGACGACCACGGCCGCCCCGGTCTGCTCCAGGCGCCTGCCGTCCTGCTGGCGAGCGGCGGCTACGGCCAGCTCTACGCGAGCACCACCAACCCCGCCACCTCCACCGGGGACGGCGTGGCCCTGGCCCTGCGCGCGGGCGCGGCCGCGGCGGACCTGGAGTTCGTGCAGTTCCACCCGACCGTCCTCTACACCGGACCCGCGGTCGGCCGCCGCCCGCTGGTCACCGAGGCCGTCCGCGGCGAGGGCGCGGTCCTGCGGGACCGCGCGGGCACCCGGTTCATGGTCGGGCAGCACCCGCTCGCGGACCTCGCGCCGCGGGACGTCGTGGCCGCCGCGATCACCCGGCGGATGGCCGAGACCGGCGCGGACTGCATGTTCCTGGACGCGACGGAGCTCGCCGGGTTCGCCGACCGCTTCCCGACGGTCTACGCCTCCTGCCGTGCGGCGGGCATCGACCCCACGCGGGACCCGATCCCGGTCACCCCGGCGGCGCACTACGCGTGCGGCGGTGTGGTCGCGGGCGTCGACGGGCGCACCGCCGTCCCCGGTCTCTACGCCGCGGGCGAGGTGGCCCGGACCGGCCTGCACGGGGCGAACCGGCTGGCGTCGAACTCGCTGCTGGAGGGCCTGGTCGTCGGGGAGCGGGCGGTGCGCTCGGTGGTCGAGGACCGTGGCCTGCCCCGCAGCGCCGAGCTGGTCGTGCCCGCCCCGGCGGTCGGGGTGGCCCAGCGCGGGATCGTGCAGCGGGCCATGAGCGCGTTCGCGGCGATCGGGCGGGACGCGACCGGCCTGGCCACGGCGTCGGACGTGATCGAGAGCGCCACGCTGCTCGCCACCCCGCTGGACCGCACCGGCGTCGAGGACGCCGCGCTGACCCTGATCGCGCAGGCCGTGCTGGCCGCGGCGGGCACCCGTCGCGAGACCCGCGGCTGCCACGTCCGCACGGACTTCCCCGAGCGGGACGACGTGTGGCAGAAGGAGTCCCTGGTGATCACCCTGGACGAGGCGGGGCGCCCGGCCGTCGGGACCGACGCGCTGGCGGGTGCGGCATGACGCCGGCCGCGGGGGTGCGGGTGGGCGGCGCGACCGAGATCGGCGTGCCGGACCCCGAGGACCTGGCCCGCGTGGTGCGGACCGCGCTGGACGAGGACCTCCGCTACGGGCCCGACGCCACGACGGCCGCCACCGTGCCGGAGGGGGCGGTCGCGGTCGGCTCGTTCACCCCGCGCCAGGCCGGGGTGCTCGCGGGCATCCCGGTGGCGCGCGCGGTGCTCGACCTCGTCGTACCGGGGTACTCGCTGGTCAGTGAGCTGACCGACGGATCCCGGCTCGTCCCGGGGGAGCCCGCGCTCGTCGTCGAGGCACCGGTGCGGGCGCTGCTGACCGCGGAGCGGACCGCGCTCAACCTGCTCTGCCACCTGTCCGGGATCGCCACCGCGACCGCGCAGTGGGTGGACGCGGTCGCAGGCACGAACGCCCGGATCAGGGACACCCGCAAGACGCTGCCCGGCCTGCGGCTGCTGGAGAAGTACGCCGTGCGCTGCGGCGGCGGGATGAACCACCGGCTCGGCCTCGGGGACGCGATCCTGATCAAGGACAACCACGTCGCCGCGGCGGGCTCCGTCACGGCCGCACTGGAGGCCGCGCGGGCGTACGCCCCGGACCTGCCGTGCGAGGTGGAGGTGGACTCCCTGGACCAGCTGGACGAGGTGCTGGCCCTGCGTGCGGAGCTGGTGCTGCTGGACAACTTCAGCCCGGCCCAGACCGCGGAGGCCGTGCGCCGCAGGGGATCCGCGAGCACGCTGCTGGAGAGCAGCGGCGGCCTCGTGCTGGCGAACGCCCGGGAGTACGCCGAGACCGGCGTGGACTTCATCTCGGTGGGCGCCCTGACCCACTC
>Ga0070671_100002630_pt1 | contig 13908 bp, 6 predicted proteins | sample KBSS73metaG_FD_65341 | JGI IMG/M metagenome (GOLD analysis project Ga0070671, IMG submission 65341) | Switchgrass rhizosphere microbial communities from Kellogg Biological Station, Michigan, USA - KBS S7-3 metaG | ecosystem: Host-associated > Plants > Roots > Rhizosphere > Soil ...
GCCGCCCTCGAGCGCGACCTCCAGCCATAAATTCGCAACGGCAGGCGAGGCGATGAAGCGATCCGACCCAGGACTCACCCCGACGCCAAGCCATGGGTGCTTCGCGATTGTTGCGACCGTGGTACGCAATGAGACAAGTCGTACTCCTTCCGCCGTCTCGTCCGCGTTAAACGGCTGATCGTCGCCAAGGAAACGGCGGCGCTCGTCGCCGGACAGGCACCGAAGATCGAGCGCAAACTGCTCGGCGATGCTTGGACAAATCCTTTCGAAGGTCTGCGCAAACCCGAGCCTATCGAGCAATCCGACGATCGCCTCGCGCTTGTCGGAGAATCCAAAGATGGCGATTAGCAGTGCGACACCCACGACGCCAGCAATGATCGCGTGCTTGATTGACGTGCGGGGCATCGACCGTTGCACGCAAACACGAAAGATCAGAACGGCTAAAGCAGCCACTGCGGCGTAAAGCCAGCCGGTTCGTGACGTCATCACGAGCAGCGCGATGAGGCCAACGATCACAAGAGCCGACGCAAGGTTCGGCGCAGCGTCGCGCAGTCGAGTGAGTGCCAGCGCCCATGCAAGCGCCAGGCTGCTCGCAGCGAATGAGGGCTCGTAATAGAACGCATGGGGCCGGTACAGCAACACGCCGGGGACCATGTTGTTCAACTGGCCGTACCCGATCATGTAATCGGGTCCACGTGTGAATCCGGCCACGAAGTCGATCGTGATAATCAGCGCGATGACGAGGTATGACAGGAAGTAACCGCGGGCCACGTCGCCGGCATCGAAAAGTGCGATCGCCGCGTACGCGACGATGAAATCAAAGGCGAACCACGCGATCTTGAGCGTCGCCGGTGCGGGAGTGTCGGACGTAGCGGCTGCCAGCGCATACAGCGCAATGAACGGGAACCATCCGATCGACAAGGCTCGTAGGTCGTCGTCCGATTTGCGCGCGCGCGTAAGGATCCAAACCACAAACCCCGCAACCAGCGCCAGGCTTGCGAAGCGCACGTTTGCACCGAAGAAGCGAAGCGTGAAAAACCTATCGGCGGACGCAAGAAAGAAGACGGTTGCGCAAAGAGCGCCGGCAGATACGGATCGGGCACGGCGAGACAGCGTCATACCGGTCTTTGGCCTCAAAGGTGAACCGCCCCGGGATTCCAGGAGACTCAAGACCTTGAGAGGATGAAGTCATGAATACATCGAAGAGGTACACCCCGGAATCGGGAACGGGCGGCGCGGATGGTTGTGGAGCACCAGGGTGAACACGCCTCGCGCGAGGCGGCGATCCAGCCGATCGCCTGCAAGTTGGGCTGTTCGACGGAGTCGTTGCGACGCTGGGTCGTTCGCGTCAATCGGCAGTTTCAAGCGACGCGTTGGCGAGCCCCGCAAGCGCTCTTTCGCCCTGTCCAGCCATGCTCCAGATTGTAAGGGCCCACGGACGGAACGCAAGCGATTGTCGGTGAATCTCGTGCCGGATAAGTTCCGTCTGGGCGCGAGGCAGGAGACGCGAAGGTCTTCGCGCGGCAGCGCTCCAGTGTCACCAGAGCTCGCGATAAACTGCGACCGTGCGTTCAGCGCAGGCGCGCCACGTATAGGGCATCGCATGGGCTATTCGCTTCGCGCGTTCGGCCCCGTCTGCGGAAGCCTGCGGGAGACTTGCCATCGCGTCCGTCAGGGCTTTCGTATCGCGCGCGTCGACATACGTCACGAGGTGCGCGCCGAGATCCCTCAACACCGGCAGATCGCTTGCGATAATCGGTAGACCCTTGGCGAGCGCTTCCAGCATCGGCAGGCCGAAGCCCTCTGCAAGCGAAGGAAATACGAACGTCCCGGCTCCAGCATAGATTTGGTAGATCTCCTCGCGGGGCACGTAGTCGAGCCATACGCAACGATTCTGCGGACGCGCGTCCTCGAGGCGGCGGCGCAGGGCGTCCGCATTCCACCCATACTTTCCGACGATCACCAACTGCTGCCGTCGGCGAATGGTCTGCGGCAGCGCTTCATAGGCATCGAGCAGCGCCTCCACGTTCTTGCGAGGCTGCAGCGTCCCGACGAAGAGGAAGTAGCCGGCCTCGAGTTGCCTTCGCAGCAGCATGCGCTGCATCGCGTGCTCATCCACGGGTTCAAACCATGCGGCGTCGATTCCGAGCGGGATCACGCGAACGCGTTCGACCGGGACTCGGTAGCTCGAAACCACCTCGTCCCTTCCGGCCTCCGAAATCGCGATCACGCGGTCCGCGTTGCGGACGCTTTGCGCGAGCAGCCAGTTCTTGAAGCCACGCAACCGCTGGTTCGCCCACTGAGGATGGATGATCGGGATCGCGTCGTAAACCGTCGCCACCACCGGCGTGCGCCGAAGCCGCGGAGCCATGTAGTCGGTGGAGTGATAAAGGTCGACCGCCCGCTCGAGCCCGCCGCAGCCTGGCGTCCGGGCGTGCGCGACCGCGCCCAGTGCGATCGTGATCGGCAAAGGTATCGGCAGCCGGACATCGGCGTGGCGTGGAAACGCGAGACCGCGTCCGGATACATGCGTCGTGTCGACCCGTTTGACCGCAAGCCCCGGACGCTCGAGATGCGCGAGCAACGCTTCGGTATACGTGCCGATACCGTCGAGACCGCCGTGTGCGCGCCGTGGATCGACAACGCCTGAACTGATCCCTACTGCGCGTGGCCCGGGATTGGAATTCCCTGGGGAGCCGATGGGCATTTGTTATAATCTCAGGGATTGGACAGCGTTTCCGTGCACTTCTTGACACCGCGCAGCCTTCCTCTCCCCGCATCGTGCCCAAGCTGCTGATCACGGGCCACACCGGCTTCGTGGGCCGCGCCCTTGCAGCGCACGTGACCGGGGAACACGGAGATGGCTGGACCGTTGCAACGTTGGCCGAACATCAAGACGTGCGCGATCCCAAGCTCGACCTGCAGCTTGCGCCGATTCGCGCGGACGCGGTCATTCATCTCGCTGCGCGCACGAGCGTCGCCGAGTCGTTCCGGGACGCTGATGGCTACTTCGACGTCAATTTCAACGGAACGCTGAATCTCCTTCGCGCGCTCCGGGCAACGGAGTTCCGTGGTCGGTTTCTGTATGTCAGCAGCGGGGACTGCTACGGCTCGATCGATGAAGCGCAGCTGCCCGTGGACGAGCTGCAGCCGCTGCGACCGCGCAGTCCGTACGCGGTAAGCAAGGTGGCGGCCGAAGCCTTGTGCTTTCAATGGTCGCAGACGGAAGGGCTGGACGCGATCATCGCGCGGCCATTTAATCATATCGGCCCGGGCCAGGACGAGCGATTCGTCGTACCGTCGCTGGTAAAACAAGTCTGCAGCATTCGCGACGGGCACTCGCCGAACGAAATCGTGGCCGGGAATCTCGACGTGACGCGCGATCTCTCCGACGTGCGCGACGTCGTCGAGGCGTATCTGGCGTTGCTCGCCAACGGCCGCAAGGGTCACGTATACAACGTCGGTTCCGGACGCGAGGTTCGCCTGCGCGACGTTCTCGATGCCCTTCTCGACCTCGCGAAGGTGAAAGCCCGCGTGACGACGGATCCGCAGCGAGTGCGCCGCGACGAACAGCTGCGCGTGCGCGCCGATGTTTTCAAGATTGAGTCGCACACGGGGTGGGTGAGCCGTATCCCGTTGATCGAGTCGCTTCGCGACATCCTCGCTTCCCGGACTGACAGGCTTCCAACATGACAAAAAGCGCGCTCATCACCGGAATCACAGGTCAGGACGGGGCTTATCTCGCCCGGCTTCTCTTGGACAAGGGCTATCGCGTCACGGGTTTCAGTCCAAGGCGCGGAAGCGATACGCTCTGGCGGCTGCGGGAACTCGGCGTGCTCGATCGCATCGAGCTCGTGTACGGGGACGTCACGGATCTCGGCTCCGTCCTCCTTGCGGTGCGCGGGGTCGAGCCGGTCGAGATCTACAACCTCGCCGCGCAGAGCTTCGTCGGCGCCTCGTGGGACCAATCTGCACATACCGCGCAAGTCAACGCGATCGGCGTGGTCAACTGCCTGGAAGCGATCCGCCAGATCGATCCGCGGATCCGCTTCTATCAGGCGTCGACGAGCGAGATGTTCGGGAAGATCCAGAACGAGCGGCAAAGCGAAAGCACGCCGTTCTACCCGCGCAGCCCTTATGGCGTGGCGAAGCTGTATGGCCACTGGATCACCATCAACTACCGCGAGAGCTTCGGGTTGCACGCGTCGAGCGGAATTCTCTTCAATCACGAGTCGCCGCTGCGCGGCATCGAGTTCGTGACGCGCAAGGTCACCGACGCCGTGGCGCGAATCAAGCTGGGGCTCCAATCCGAGTTGCGGCTTGGCAACATCGACGCCAGGCGAGATTGGGGCTTCGCGGGCGACTATGTCGAGGCCATGTGGCTGATGCTGCAGCAGGAGCCTCCCGACGACTACGTAATCGCGACCGGCATCAGCATGACCGTGCGCGACATGTGCCGTATGGCGTTCGGACACGTGGGTCTGGACTACGAGCGTCACGTCGTCACGGACAGCAAGCTGCTGCGACCCGCGGAGGTCGACGTGCTGTGCGGCCACCCGGCGAAGGCACGGGAGAAGCTGGGCTGGGCGCCGAAGACGACGCTCGACCAGCTGATCGCAATGATGGTCGAGGCCGACTTGCAGCGACTTTCGTCCCGACGTTGAGCGCGGCGGTCGTGGTGACCTCGTCGTGATGTCCCCGATAGGAATGCTGCAGGCGCTGTGGCGGTACCGTGGATTCGTGGCGGCGAGCGTCGCGCGCGAGTTTCAGGTGCGATCCCGCGGATCGGCGCTCGGCTTTGTCTGGAACCTGATCGGTCCGATCGGCAACGTCGTCGTCTTCACGATAATCTTCGCGCAGGTGATGCGAGCGCGGCTGCCGGGGGTCGGTGATATCTTCGGTTACGGGATCTTCCTGTGCTCGGGTGTGTTCGCTTGGGGTCTGTTCGTCGAGATCGTTCAGCGCGGTGTCGGCATGTTCATCGAGCATGGAAACCTGCTGAAGAAGGCGAGCTTTCCGAAGTCGAGCCTGCCGCTGATCGTGGTTCTCTCGGCGCTCGTCAATTTCGCCGTCGCCTTCGGAGTTTTCATGGTGTTCCTCGTTGTGACGGGCCGGTTTCCCGGATGGGTCGCGCTGTCGGCCATTCCCGTCATCGCGTTGTTGGTGGTCTTCGCCACGGGCCTCGCGACGTTTCTCGGTACGCTCAACGTGTACTCGCGCGACGTCGGCCAGGCGGTGACGATTCTGATGCAATTCTGGTTCTGGCTCACACCCATCGTCTATCCGATTGCCGCCGTACCTGATTTCGTCCGTGACGGGTTCGCATTCAACCCGATGGCGCCCATCGTGGTGGCTCTGCAGCGCATTTTTGTCGAGGGATTGGCGCCGCGATGGGAGAGCCTCGTGCTCCCCATACTCGCGGCGGCGGTAGCGTTGCTCGCCGGGGCGATGACGTTTCGCGCGAATGCCGACGACATCGCAGACGAGCTGTGAATCCGGTGCTCGAACTGCGCAATGTGGGCAAGGCCTATCGACGCTATCCGAACGCGCGCGCTCGCCTGATCGAAACCGTGGCGCCGTGGCTTGGGAAGCGGCATGAGACGGTATGGGTGCTGCGCAACGTCAGCCTTGCCGTCCGGCGGGGCGAATCGGTAGGTATCGTCGGTCACAACGGTGCCGGCAAGAGCACGCTGCTGAAGCTCATCACCGGCACCGCGAAAGCCACAGAAGGAAGCATCCAGGCCAGCGGGCGGATCGCCGCCATCCTCGAACTCGGTATGGGATTCCATCCGGAATTCACCGGCCGGCAGAATGCGTCGATGTCGGGACAGCTGCTCGGCCTGTCGATCAAGGAGGTGAGCGAAGCGATGCCGGCGGTCGAGGCGTTTGCCGAGATCGGCGCCTACTTCGACCAGCCGCTGCGTGTCTATTCGAGCGGCATGCAGGTGCGGCTGGCGTTCAGTATCGCCACTGCGGTGCGTCCCGACGTGCTGATCGTCGACGAGGCGCTGGCGGTCGGCGATGCCTACTTTCAACACAAGTGCACGGCGCGGATGCGATCGTTCCGCGATCAGGGGACGACCATGCTGCTGGTGTCCCACGATCCCACCGCGGTGAAATCGCTCTGTGATCGCGCTGTGTTGCTCGATCACGGAAGAGTGATCAAGGACGACGCGCCCGATCGCGTCCTCGATTATTACAACGCGATCATCGCGCGGCGCGAAGCGGAGTATCGGATTCGCGAAGTGGAGGCGCGCGAGGGTTCGAGCCGATCGATCCGCTCCGGCGACGGCCTCGCCACAATCGACTCCGTGGATCTCCTCGACGCGAACGGGCAGTCGACACGCGCGCTGCGCTCGAACGCTCCGGCGAGGCTTCGCATTGGGTTCGCGGTGCGATCGCCGCTGCCGTCGATGACGGTGGGCTTCCTGATTCGCGATCGCCTGGGCAACGATGTATTCGGCACGAACACCCATCACCTGCACGGCGCGCCGCACCCGCTCGAGGGCGGCCGTCGATTCGAATGCGAGTTCGACATCGGCCGGATGTCGCTCGGAACCGGAAGCTACAGCATCGCGATCGCACTTCATCAATCAGACAGCCACGTCGCCAGCAACCACGATTGGTGGGAGCACGCGCTGGTGTTCGAAGTGCTCCCCGACGACGAGGCGTATCGCGTCGGCGTCGTGAACCTGCCCGTGAGAAGCGCGGGCATCGTCGTTGCGGGCGAAGGGGCCTTGCGATGACCGCGATGCGGAAATCTCGGCTGCTGTTGCGCGCGCTGCTGGGGCATGTGGAAGCGCGTCCCCGCGTGCGGCGCGTTATCGTGCGGAATCTCGACCGGTTTCCATCGACCAAGCGCGCGTTGAAACGGATCTTGGCCGACGCACGAGTTCAAGCGGCCGGCGAAGTGGCCCGTTCGCGCATTCCGATGAACGGGCTGTCAGCGCGCTCGGCGCGGGTCCTCGCCGACCTGGATCGTGCGCGCGCCGCGCGGTCGCAGGAAGGCGCGTTGGACGAGAGCGCGTTGCGCGACGATACGCCGCGCGACCACTGACGCGACGATGCGCATCGTTATCGACCTCCAGGCTTGCCAGAGCGCGAGCCGGGAACGCGGCATCGGCCGCTACTCGTTCGATCTTGGGCGGGCGATCGCCGCAGCGCCGGGCGGGCACGAGATCTGGTTAGCGTTGAGCGCCGCCTTCCCGGCGACGATCGCCCCCCTTCGCGGCGCCTTTGCCGACGTCATTCCCAGAGAGCGCATCGCGGTCTTCGCAACGCCAACGCCGGCTGCGGCTTTGGACGCCCGAAACGCATGGCGAGGTCACGTCGGTGAGCGCATTCGAGAGACGTTTCTTCACAGCCTGCGTCCCGACATCGTTCACGTGGCCAGCCTGTTCGAAGGGGTCGTGGACGACGCCGTCACGTCGATCGGGACGATGGCATCGCCACACGCAACGGCTACAACGTTCTATGACCTGATTCCCCTGACGACCGGTGAAAGCCTGCCGACGCCGGAAACCGTGAGCTCGTATCACAGCAAGCTCGCATCGCTGAGGCGTTCGGACGTCCTGCTCGCGCTGTCCGAACATGCGCGGGCGGAGGCCATCGCGTTGCTCCCCATGCCCGCTGATCGCGTCACGGTCGTTTCCAGCGCCGCAAGCGCTGTGTTCCGGCCTCCGGTGCTCGAGCCGGAAACCCTCAAGGCGCTGTGTGCCCGCTATGGCGTCACGCGACCGTTCGTCATGCACGCCGCGGGATTCGATGGGCGCAAGAACGTCGCGAATCTCGTTTCGGCATACGCACGTCTTCCTGCGCCGCTTCGCGCGGCGCATCAATTGGTGCTCGTGGGTTCAATCGACGCCGGAGAACGCGGTCGCATCGTGGCGCTCGTCGGACGGGAGGGGCTGAATGCAACCGACGTGCTCCTTCTCGGTCGAGTGCCCGATGAAACGCTCGCCGCACTGTACGGATATTGCACGTTGTTCGTCCTTCCATCGCTGCAGGAGGGTTTCGGGCTTCCGGCGCTCGAAGCGATGGCCTGTGGCGCGCCGGTCATCGGTTCCGACGCGACGAGCATCCCGGAAGTCATCGGTCGGCGCGATGCGCTCTTCGACCCCACCGATGTCGATTCGATCGCCGCGCGGATGCATGCCGTGCTGAGCGACCGCGCGTTTGCCGGCGTGCTGCGGGAACACGGCGTGCGGCGCGCCTCCGAATTCTCGTGGGAGACGACGGCACGCCGCGCGCTCGAGGCGATGGAGGACGCAGTTCTGCGCCGGCGAAGCGAAGCGGAAAGGGCGGCCGGAGCGGCAAACAGGTCGCCGCGACCGAAGTTGGCGTACGTCTGCCCTCTGCCGCCCGAGCGAACCGGAATTGCCGCGTACAGCTGCGAACTGCTGCCGTTCCTGCGGCGCCACTACGACGTCGAGCTCGTCGCGCAGCAACCGTCCGTGAGCCTTCCGCAGGCGCTTGCCGACCTTTCGGTTCGAACGCCCGATTGGTTGAAGGCCAACGCCGCATCGCGTCCGCGCGTCCTCTACCACGTCGGCAACTCGCCCGCGCACCAGTGGATGTTCGATCTGATCGAGCAAGTCCCGGGAACGGTCGTCCTCCACGATTTCTTCCTCGGCGCGGTCTTCAATTGGATGGACGCGACACTGGTCGCGCCGGGTACGTTCCGGACGCGGCTTTTCGACGGGCACGGATATCCGGGCCTTCTGTTCGACTCGGCGGAGGGACGTGCCAGGACCGTCGATTGGTATCCCTGCAATTCCCGCGTCGTCGAGGATGCGAACGGAATTGTCGTTCACTCGGACAACGCCCTGCAGCTCGCGAGTCTCTGGTTCGGTGACGTCGGCGATCGATGGAGCTTGATTCCGCAGCTTCGTCGTCTCGCCCCGCCCCGGAATCGCTCCGCGGCACGACGGGCGCTGAACCTCGACGAGGGGGCGTTTGTCACCTGCTGCTTCGGCTTTGTCGGTCCCGCCAAGCTCGATGACAGGCTTCTGTCCGCATGGCTTCGCTCGACGCTCGCGACCGACCCCCGGAACCGGCTCGTCTTCGTCGGCGAAAACCATGGCGGCGAGTACGGCCAGACGCTCTTGCGGACGATTTCTCAGCACCCGGCGGGCAAGCGCGTGCGCATCACGGGATTCGTCGACGACGACACCTATCAGAGCTACTTCGACGCGGCCAACGTTGCGGTCCAGCTACGTGGCGTTTCCCGCGGCGAGTCCCCGCGGACGGCCCTCGATTGCCTGGCTCACGGCGTACCCCTGATCGCAAATGCGGCAGACTCGATGGCGGCGCTTCCTGACAGCGTCGCGATCCGGCTGCGCGCGGATTTCGAAGACGACGAGCTCGCGGCGGCGCTCGAGCGTCTTGCCGGCGACGATGCGCTGCGCGCGCGGCTCGCGCAGGCGGGCCGCGATCATGTTCGCAATGTGCACGATCCCGATCGCATCGCGGCGTCCTTTCGCGACGCGATCGAGCGGTTCGAAGTAGACGGGCCGCGCCGCCGCTATCAGGATCTCGTGCAGGCGATCGTCACGGACGCGACCGAACCGCAGCCTTCGCGCGAGGATTGGACATCCGCGGCGGCAAGTGTGGCCTTCAATCTGGAGCCGCCAAGGCTGCCCCAGCTTCTGGTCGACGTGTCCGTGCTCGCGCGCCAGGATCTCAAGACGGGGATCGAGCGGGTCGTGCGTGCCGTGCTGCGCCGGCTGCTCGAGGATCCCTCGGCGCGCTACAGAGTCGAACCCGTCGTTGCGCGTCGCGATCACTACGTATACGCGCGCAGCTTTACTTGCCGCTGGCTCGGTCTTGCGGACGCGATCTCCGACGACGTGCCGATCGACATGGCGCGCGGAGACGTGTTTCTGGGCCTCGACTGGGCAGCGGACGTCGTTCCGCAGAGCAAGGAGGCGCTTTCCCGCTATCGCGCTCTTGGTCTCCAGATCTATTTCGTCGTGTACGACCTGCTGCCGCTCAAGTATCCGCACTTCTATCCACCCGGAATCGAAGAGATGCAGCGGACGTGGCTCGAGACGATCGCCGCCGTATCCGACGGGCTTGTCTGCATCTCCCGATCCGTCGCGCAAGAGGTCCTCGATTGGCTCGACGCCCATGGACCGCGGCGCGACACGCCGCTCGACATTGGCGCCTTCCCGCTTGGCGCCGACATCGAGCGATCGGTCCCCAGCACCGGCACCGGCGACGCGCACGACGCGATGCTTCGGCGGATGGAAACAGTGCCGACCGCAATCATGGTGGGTACGGTCGAGCCGCGGAAGGGACATCGCCAGGTCGTAGAGGCTTTCGACGCGCTGTGGCGGAGCGGTGTCGAGATCGACCTGGTGATCCTCGGCAAGAAGGGGTGGATGGTCGATGAGCTGGCAGGGGCGATCCTGGGGCATCGCGCGTTCGGGCAACGGCTCTTCTGGATTCAGGACGCGAGCGATGCACTGCTCGAGCGAACGTATACACTCGCACGGGTATTGATCGCAGCTTCGATGGGGGAAGGTTTCGGGCTCCCGCTGGTGGAAGCGGCACGCCGGGGCCTCCCGATCGTTGCGCGCGATCTCGCCGTTTTTCGCGAAGTCGCCGGCCCGTATGCCTTCTATTTCTCCGGCTCGACCGCCGACGATCTCGCTTCCGCGCTTCGGAAATGGTTGCAGCTTTACGCGGCGGGTCGTCATCCGCGGTCGGACGGCATCCCGCGGGTAACGTGGTCGGACAGCACGAAGGGTCTACTCGACGTTGTGCTGGGCGGACGCTGGCACGCGACGTGGACGGGAAGGCCAGCCGCTGGACCAGGCATGGAGGACATGGCTGCCGACGCGCCTTCGCCGGGCGGGTCGAACGCGCCACCCTGCGATTCCGCGTCGATTGCGTGCTCTTCGGCAATGCATCCCGAGACTGCGATGAATGCTCATGAACGATCGACGCCGCGCACCGACGACGCCTCCCATCGCGCGGGTGACGAGCTTGCAGGGCGCCGTGAGGACGCGGCTTCCCCGCCCGGGGAAGCCGCACCGCGTGGCATGACACGCGACAGAGCATCGGCCGACATCGTCGGGGACGCCGATCCGCCGACGGCCGATGCCGCGCTTCGCCCGACGTTTGTCGTGAATCCGAACGGCTACGCTATCAATGACTTCACGCACCTCCAGCGCGAGATATTCGTTCGCGCCGCGTTTATGGGGCTGCTGCGTCGCGAGCCGGACCCGTCCGGGCTCGATCACTTCGTCGCGCGGCTCGATGGCGGCGACAGCAAGATATTGATCCTTGGACTGATTCGATATTCGGCCGAAGGGCGGCGGAACGCGATTCCCGTGCGGGGGCTGTTCTGGCGCTTCGCGGGGGAGCGCGTCGGCGGCGTGCCCATCGTCGGGCCGGCGGTGCGGCTGTTCGTCGAACTCGTGCGACTGCCGTCGCTCGCCAGGGAGGCACGGCGGAGCGAAGCGCGGCTGGAACGCGTCGCGACAGGACAACTCGCCGAAATGGAACGCGTCACGACCGCGCTGGCAGCGACAGACTCGCTGGCGAAACAGGCGCGGCAGTTCGACCGTGCCGTCGCACGGCAAGACGGCGAAATGGCCGGCATCACGAGTGCGTTCGCGACTGCGCGTGTCGTGGCAGACGCACTCGCTATACAGACGCGAGAGAACGAAGCGCGGCTCGAGCGCATCGCGGCAGAGCTGACCGCCGAGGCGACGCGCGTCACGGCTTCGCTCGCCGCTACAGAGTCGCTAGCGCTGCGGGCGCGGGAGCATGAAGCGCGGCTCGAGCGCATCGCGGCAGAGCAGGCCACCGAGGCAACGCGCGGCACGGCTGCGCTCGCTGCTGCAGAGTCGCTGGCCATACGCGTGGGGGAGAGCGAAGCGCGGCTCGAGCGCGTCGCGTCGGATCAGGCGGATGCGGCGACGCGTTTCACGACCGCCGTCGACAGAACGGAAAAGAACCTTTCTCGACTTGTGGGGAATGTCAAACGCCTGCAAACCACCATCGATACGAGCGTGACGGTGCAGCGGGCATCTCGTGCTTTCGCGCGCAAGGCAATCCCGTCGCACCATCGCCAGCGCGTCGTGCTCGATCTTCAGGCCTGTCAGACGAGCGACTCGCGGAATCGAGGTATCGGCAGATATTCGAGGAGCCTCGCCGAGGCCGTAGCGAAAGGCGATCGTGGCCTCGAAATAGTCGCGTGTCTCAACGATTCATATCCCGAGTCGGCAGCGGAACTCGCGCAGGAGTTCGAGCCGATTCTCGGCGTCGGTCGCCTCGGACGTTACAGCGCACCGGCTTCCCTGGAAACGGTGGGTGCGCCGAATCTGGATCGGGGGCGCTTGGGCGGAGAATGGATCGCACAATACGCGTGGAGTGCGCAAAAGCCTGATCTCCTTCACGTCAGCAGCGTGTTCGAGGGTTTGGACGGCTTGGCGGTCGTGCCCGATCTGCTGGGCATGCCGAGAACTTCGGTCCTGAGCGCGACCGCGTACGATCTCATTCCGCTGATCTTCGCGGACGAGTACCTGCGCGATCCGAAGCTCAACGCGTGGTATCGCAGCCGCCTGGATCGGCTTCGCCGATGCGACGTGTTGCTCGCAATCTCGGAGTCCACGCGCCAGGACGTCATTGCACTCCTGAAGTTCCCCGAGGACCGGATCGCCACGATACACGGCGCGGTGGATGCGCGGTTTTGCCCTGCGCCCGTTCCGGAGGAGCGCAAGCGGACGCTCCTGAGCGCGCTTGGTCTGACGCGATCGTACGTCATGTACACGGGGGGCATCGACCATCGGAAGAATGTCGAGGCGACGATCCGCGCCTTTGGATTGCTCGCGCCGGAAATGCGCGCTGCCTACCAGATGGCGATCGTGTGCAGTGTCAGCGAAGGCGAGCGCGCGCGATTGCAGGCGCTGGTCCGGTCTTGTGGCCTGCCCGACGACGGCGTCGTTCTTACCGGCTTCGTGTCGAACGAGGATCTCGTCGACCTCTATAGATGTTGCGAGCTGTTCGTCTTTCCGTCGCAGTACGAAGGGTTCGGGTTGCCTGTCCTGGAGGCCATGTCATGCGGAGCGCCAACGATGGCCGCGGACGCATCCAGTCTGCCCGAGATCGTAGGACGGCGTGACGCGCTGTTCTCGATCGCCAGCGACGAATATATCGCCGCGGCGCTGGCTCATGCGCTGGCGCAGCCGGACTTCAGGCGGTCTCTCCGGAAACACGGAATTGAGCGGGCATCGCTTTATTCGTGGTCGAGGGTGGCCGATCTCGCTTGCAATGCCTGGTCGGACGCGATTGCCCGGAAGTCGAATCGCGTGGCGATCGGCGTCCCCGCACGCAAGCCGCGCCTCGCGCTTGTCACACCTCTGCATCCGAACCGGTCCGGCATCGCCGATTTCATCACCAAACTGCTGCCCTATCTCGCGGAGCATTTCCAGATTGACCTGTTTGCCTCGCCCGATGTCGATCGAGACCGCTATCGCGACATGGGGTTCGACGTGCATGCGTGGCATGTCCTGCCGGCAATGTGGCTCGACTATGACGCAGGCGTGCTTTACCAGTTCGCCGATTCGCCGTTGCATGCCCACATGGTGGCGCTGATCGACTCGTGTCCCGGCGTCGCGTTCATGCACGATGTGTACCTCGGCGAGCTGATCGCCTGTCTTGAATTCGGACCTCACCGCGTCGCCGGCGTGTTCGAGAAGATGCTGGCCTACTGCGTTTCCGAGTCGGCTGTGAACGAATACAGGCGCAGCGGGCGCGAAGCGATCGTGGAGCGATATCCGCTCTGCCGCTGGATCGCAGATCATGCGACCGGCGTCATCGTCACCTCCGAGCATGCGAGGTCGCTGATGGATCAGACGGACCAGCTCGATGGCGCGCGCTGCCGGGTGACGTCCCTGC
>Ga0070671_100002639_pt1 | contig 13888 bp, 15 predicted proteins | sample KBSS73metaG_FD_65341 | JGI IMG/M metagenome (GOLD analysis project Ga0070671, IMG submission 65341) | Switchgrass rhizosphere microbial communities from Kellogg Biological Station, Michigan, USA - KBS S7-3 metaG | ecosystem: Host-associated > Plants > Roots > Rhizosphere > Soil ...
GTATCCGCCGGCAGCGCCTGATCATCCATCAGCACTGAAAGCAGCTCTTGCCACCCGGCCATGGGACGGGCAGCGGCAGCGAAGAAGATTCTATCGGCTAGAATTGTTCTGCGGTTCGGCGTGCCTCGCTTTCGCCCGCCACGTTTAGTCCCGGGTTTCGATCCTCTGGGCATTTGCAAACCCTCAACTCTTTCGTAGCTTGATGTCCATTGCGCGCCGCATCGCCGAGCGAGGCGCCCGGCTTAAGGGGACCAACCGAGCCGTCTCTCTTTTACTGGGCCGTCCACAACCCGTGCCCACTGGTAGAAAACCATTACCGCGCCAATCGCTAATTTTTGACTACTTGACAGCCACTTGACCGCTACTTGATTGCCACTTTTTGAGCCTCGCCATCGATCCGCGGCCCAAATGTCAACGCAGGGCGCCTCGGTCTCTGCGCTCGCCAACGGCGCAAAAAGTATTACCGCTCAAGGCCTTAACGTGCCCTGCCGATATTTCGGAGAGGGGGCCAAAACAGGGGTTCACTGGTGCAAAAAATATCTCGATGCCTGCGGGTAGGCGTGAGATTCAACCCGCACCCTGCCGCGGCCCCTTGGCAACCATCCTGGACGACGGCGCCGAGATCGTGCGGAGAGGGGGGGCTCGCAGCGGAAAATCCACTAGCCCCGGTAGGCAGCGGCATCATCGTTATTGTCACGTCACATACCCTGGTATATAGGCCAGCCCGCGGGGAGGACCTCGCGCAGTTTTGTGCGCGGAGTAGTAGGGAAATGCAGTCGGTGAAGAGCAAGAACGGTCGATCCGACGACACGTTACACAAGAACGGCAAGAGCATTCGGCCATTCGAGAAACTCTACCGGCCGACGGACCGGGAGCCGTTCATGAACGAGCGGCAGCGGGATTATTTCCGCATGAAGCTGCTCGATTGGCGGGACGACATCCTCAAGGAAGCCAAAGAGACGCTGCAGCACCTTCAGGATGACAACCAGAACCATCCTGATCTTGCCGACCGCGCCTCCTCGGAAACCGACCGGGCTATCGAGTTGCGCGCGCGCGATCGGCAGCGCAAGCTGATTTCCAAGATCGATGCCGCGCTGGCGCGGATTGAGGATGGCACCTACGGCTACTGCGAGGAGACCGGCGAGCCGATCTCGCTCAAGCGCCTGGAAGCGCGGCCGATCGCGACCCTGTCGGTCGAGGCCCAGGAACGCCACGAACGCCGCGAGCGGGTGTACCGCGAGGAGTGAGCGCGGAGGCCGCGCGTCGGACGCGAAACGCGAAGCCGGCTTCCGATTGCGCCCGGGTCCGTGAAATCGCAGCCACGGCGGCAAAGGCGCGCATCACTATGAGGCATCGTTCGCCCTGACCACCGGGAGCGTCCCATGAACGAGCAGGTGAAGACCGTCGCCGGCGCGCCGCTGTTCAATCCGCTTTCGCCGGATTTCATCGCCAATCCATACCCCTTCTACGATCGGCTGCGTGAAACCGACCCGATGCATCTCACGCCGCTCGGCTTTTACGTCGCGAGCCGGCATGCCGACATCGCGACGATCCTGCGTGACAAGCGCTTCGGCAAGGACTTTGCCGGCCGGATGAGCAGGCGTCATGGACCCGAGATTCTCGATGAGCCGGTCTACCGCAGCATGCGCCATTGGATGCTGCAGCAGGATCCGCCCGACCATACGCGCCTGCGCGGCCTCGTGGTGCGCGCCTTCACGGCGCGCCGGGTCGACGACATGCGCCCGCGCATTCAGGAGATCGTCGACGGCATCATCGACCGCGTCGAATCCCACCGCCACATGGACCTGATCGCCGATTTTGCCTTCCGCCTTCCGGTCACGGTGATCTGCGACATGCTCGGCATTCCGATCGAGGATCGGGAAATTTTCTTCACCAGCTCACGCACGGGTGGCCGTTTGCTCGACCCGGTCCCGCTCAGTCGTGCCGAGATTGAGAAGCACAATGCCTCCAGTCTGGCGGCCGCCGACTACTTCCATCGGCTGTTCGAGCTGCGGCGGCGGGAACCCGGCGACGATCTCACGACTCAGCTCGTGCAGGCCGAGGAACACGGCAGCAAGCTCTCGAACGAGGAATTGACGGCGAATGTCATCCTGCTGTTCGGCGCTGGCCACGAAACCACCGTGAACCTGATCGGCAACGGCTTGCTGGCGCTCTACCGCAATCCCGACCAGCTTCGTCTCCTGCGCGAGAATCCCTCGCTAACCGCTGGTGCCATCGAAGAACTTTTGCGCTACGATTCTTCAGTGCAAGTCACCGGCCGCACCACACTCGAAGACGTCGACGAGATCGGCGGCATTCCTCTGGCGAAAGGACAGTCGGTGATTTGCCTGCTCGGTTCGGCCAATCGCGACCCCTCGGTCTACGCCGCCCCCGACCGGCTCGACATCAAGCGCGCCGATGTGCGGCCGCTGTCTTTCGGCGGCGGTATCCATTACTGCCTTGGCGCGCAGCTTGCCCGTATCGAGGGCGAGATTGCGATCGCGACTTTGTTGCGCCGTTTGCCTGATCTGCAGCTTGACGACGCCGAGCATCCAGACTGGCGGCAGACATTCGTTTTGCGCGGCCTGAATACACTGCCGGCGAGCTGGTAGCTTGATCAGGCCCACCCGCGGGCGAGGATGAACCGACGCCGATTTTCCGCATTGCCGCGGCTGCATTCTTGATGAGTGCGCGCGTCGAGGCTGCGAGCCGCTTAAACCTTCCTTTACCGTCCCCGCTTACCGGTTGTTAACGAGCGGGGCTCCGGTCGCCCGCTGCCAGCCGGAAAGCATGAACGGGCCGCCCCGCCAGTTGCAGCCAAACATCTCACGCCTGCTTCGGCGCGCGATGAGCGCGCACCAACAGGGTGAGTTAGGCAAGGCCGAACGCCTCTTCGGCGCCGTTCTTGAGCACGATCCGGCGAATTTCGATGCACTGCACTGCCTTGGACAGATCAATCATCAGCGCGGTCGTCTCGACGCAGCGCTGGCGCTGATCCAGGCGGCACTGCAGGCGGACATCAGCCGCGCCGAAGGGTTTGCCAGTCTGGGTTTGGTGTTTCACGCTCTCGGGCAATTCGAGCGGGCGCTGCGAAGTTACGACGAGGGGCTGCGGCTCGCGCCCGATGATGTCGAATTGCTCAATCGTCGCGGCGTCGCACTTCTGGAACTCGGCCGGCCCGCGGAAGCGCTCGGCAGTGTCGATCGCGCGCTTGCCAGCGATCCGAAGCATCTTGATGCGCTGGGCAATCGCGGCAACGCCTTGCTCAAGCTCAATCGGGTCGCGGAAGCGCTCGCCACCTATGATCGGGCGCTGCAACTTGCGCCTGGCAACGTTCAGCTTCTCACCAACCGCGCGGTCGCGCTGCGGCGGCTCGACTGCCCGCAGGAAGCGGCAATGAGTGCGGGGAGCGCGCTGCGCATTAGGCCGGACTTTTCGCCGGCGCAGTTCGTTGAGAGCGTTGCCCGCCTGACCTTGGGTGATTTCACCGCCGGATGGCGTGGCTACGAATCGCGCTGGCGGGTCGGCGCTCTGGCGGCCCAGCGTCGCGGGTTTACGGTTCCGCTGTGGTTGGGACGGCAATCGCTTGCCGGCAAAACCATTCTCCTCCATGCCGAGCAGGGGTTTGGCGATACGCTTCAGTTCGCGCGTTATGTGGCGGCTGTTTTGGCGCGCGGCGGCAAAATCGTTCTTGAAGTGCAGTCAAAGCTCGTGCGGCTGCTGTCGCGCATGCCCGAAATAGAGGCGGTCGTCGCGCACGGCGAGCCGCTGCCGCCTTTCGACTTTCACTGTCCGCTCCTCAGCCTGCCACTTGCCTGCGCGACCGAACTGACGACCATTCCGGCCGAAGTTCCCTACATCGTGCCGGACGCCAAGGAGGTCGCCGCTTGGCGCGGACGCCAGCCGCCGCGGCGGCCGCTCATCGGACTGGCATGGTCCGGAGAGCAGTCGCACGACAACGATCTCAATCGTTCGATGAGCCTCGCTACGCTCGCGCCGTTGCTGGATCTGCCTGACGCCACCTTCGTCAGCCTGCAGCATGAGGTGCGCGAAGCGGACTTACCTACGCTGCAAGCCTCCGCAAACGTGCATGACGCCGGTACGAAATTCCGCGATTTCGCCGATACCGCCGCCGTGATCGCCTCGCTGGACGCGGTGATTTCCGTCGATACGGCGGTCGCGCATCTCGCCGGAGCGATGGCTAAACCGCTCTGGCTCATGCTCCCGTTCGCGGCGGATTTCCGCTGGCTGCGCGAGCGGTCGGATAGTCCCTGGTATCCCACCGCGCGGCTCTATCGGCAGTCCGCGTTCGGCAATTGGGACAATGTCGTGCAGGAGATACGACACGACGTGGCGCAGCTAGGCACATGCGCCGGCCGCGCGGCGTAGCATGGCGCGGCACCGATCTGACACAGCGGCGTCGAAAAAGGTTCATCGAACGCGGCAATGCTTCGGCCTTTCCCAATAAAGCCGGAGAGCGAGCCATGAACGAACACGAAATCCATGAGCACCACGAGCATGCCGCGCAGCATCATGAGAATGCGGCCAAGCATCATCGCGAAGCCGCCAAACATCACAAGGCCGGCAATCATGAAAAGGCCGCGCATCACTCCAAGATCGCGCACGGCCACCATCTGCATGCCGTCGAGCATCACGAGCACGCCGCCAAGAAACACGCGGAAGAGCACGACTAGGCCGTCGTAGTTGGTGAGGAACCAAGCGACCAGCGTTTCATGAGCATCGATGGCTGATGCGCTTTCGTTCTCCCTAGTGGAGCATGATCTTGTCGGAAAACCGGGTTCCACTTTTCCGGATCATGCTCTAACTGGTCTTGCTCTGCGCGCAACGGGTAACAAAAAGGCAGGCGGCCTCCGGAGGGAGCTTCCGGAGGCCGCAGCGGGATCGGAACACGCTACAAGGATCCCGCGGGAGCCGATGCAGAGATCAAAGCGGAGACCGCATCACAAATCGGCCAATTTGTTGCTCCCGATATTCGCGTCCTAAAACTGCCGTCCGCCGCAACTAGAACGGCAACACGATATCCAGCGCCTGCTGGCCCCATGGCACCTGCTGCGTGTTGGTAAGCACCCCGCGGCCGCCATAGGCGAGGCGCGCCTCCGCAATCTTCGGCAGATCGATCTCGTTGTCGCTCTCGATATCCTCAGGGCGCACCACGCCGGCGACGATGAGCTCGCGAATTTCGGCGTTGAGCCGGACTTCTTGCCGGCCTTCGATCACCATGTTGCCGTTGGGGAGAACCTGCGTAACCACCGCGGCGACATGGGTCACGAGCTGATCCTGCCGGTTGATGTTGCCGATCCCATTGCTCTGCATGTTGCTGTCGGCAGTGATGATCCTGCCCGGCAGGATTGCCTTGGCCGGATGCACGATGGTGTTGGCGCCGATGAAATTGGTGATCCCGGAGTCCTCGGTAGCAGTACGGCTGACCTGCGTTTGATCCTGAAATTGCGCGGTGTCGTTGATGTTGACCTTCACGGTCAGGATGTCGCCGACCTGGTGCGCCCGCTGGTCGTTGAAGAACGCGCGCGAGCCGTTGCGCCAGAGCGAATTGGGATTGTAGGAGGCCGGCTGCGGCGTCGGCATCGGCATCTGCACCGGCCTGTACCCCGGCTTGGTCGTCGGGTTATCCACCGGCGACAATGGCGGCTGCTGGCCGATCAGCCTGAGCTGATCGATGGCGGCGCAGCCGCTGAGCAGCGAGGCGAGGGCGGCAGCGCCGAACAGCGAACGGGCGTGCCGGAAACGCACGGAGGACTTGGGCATCTACTTTTACTCGGTGCTGGTCGCGCGTGGGCTTTGCGAGGTGGGGTCGGACGGCAGGACAGGGGCGCTGGAGGCCGGCTCCGGCGCATTCTCGACCAGACGCCGCGGCATGGCGCTGACCGTCACCCGGCCGGGTCCGGAAACGACAGCCTGCACGACGCGCTTCGACTGGACATTGAGAACGCTGATCGTGTCGCCGAGCGCGCCGACATCCTGCGCCTGGCCGCGCAGCGTCAGCGTCAGTCCCGGCGCCTCGTAGATGATCGTCACCGCCTCGCTCCGCTGGACTATGGCGGGCTTCATCAGGTCGGTCTGATGCAGCGGCTGTCCGGGTCGCAGCGGATGGCGCGCGGCGAGCCCCACGGCCGCGTTGATGTCGGTGATCGCCGGGCCCTCGGACTTCGGCCGCTGCGTCAAAGTGAGATCGGAGGCGTTGAGCACCTCGCCGTGTTCCATCGGGTGCTCGACGGTCACGGCGTCGATGGTCGCGACAGCGGTGCCGGTGAAGCGGAGTCCTTGTTCGCGCGGCGCCGCGCCCGTCGGCAGGTCCAATGTCACATCGAAACGCGTGGTCTGCGGGCTGTAGGCGAGTGCGACGACCCGCAGTTCGCGCGTCGCCCCCGGATCGACGTTGAGCGTGCGCACCGCGCGGTCGAACTCGACCGAAATGTTGTGCGCCTCGCCGAAGCCGTATTGGCCCTCGAGCGCGCGCGCAATGCGGGCGGAAATATCGCGCGCGGTGATGGCGCGGCTCGCCCGCGTGACGATCACCTCGGAAAGGCCGCGCGTGTCGATGGCGATGAGCTGGTGCGGCCGGATCGCCTCGACGATGCGCTCGGTTGCGACGGCGCCGCTCGTCCCGAGGTCGGGGGCGCGGAACACCGGCACGTCGGCTGCGGCCCCGGCATTTTCGACGAGGTCGCCGATGCGCACGATGTGGCCGGCGACGGTAACGCTCGACCGCAGCGCGGGTTTCGCCGATTGCGCGGCGGCTCCGGTCGTCCACGCGCCGCAAAGCGCCAGCGGCAGTGCGAGCATGCAAATGACAGGGCGGATCATGGAAAGCGCCTTTCTCAGCGCATCAGCTGCGCGGTGCTCTGCAGCATCTGGTCGGCTGCGGTGATCACCTTCGAGTTCATCTCGTAGGCACGCTGCGCCTGGATCAGGTTGGTAATTTCGGTGACCGCCTCGACGTTCGATTGTTCGAGGCTGCCCTGCAGCAGCGTGCCGGCGCCGTTCGTGGCCGCGACGCCGTCCTGCGGCGTGCCCGAGGCCGGCGTGGCGACGAACAGATTGTCGCCGTTCGCCTGCAGGCCGGCGTCGTTGAGGAAGGTCGTGATCGTGAACTGTCCGAGGATGCTGGAGCTGGTGGTGCCGGGAAGCGTCACCGAGACCTGGCCCTGCTGGTTGATGGTGAGCCCGGTCGAGTTCGGCGGGATGGTGATCGTCGGCTGGACGAGGTTGCCCTCGGCAGTGACGATGCGTCCCTGCGAATCCATCTGGAACGATCCGTCGCGCGTGTAGCTGAAGGTGCCGTCGGGCATCAGGATCTTGAACCAGCCCGTGCCCTGGATGGCGACGTCGAGCGTGTTGCCGGTCTGCTGCAGCGTTCCTTGCGTCATCAGGCGCGGCGTGCCGACCGTCTTCACCCCCGACCCGAGCTCGATGCCGACCGGAAGGATGTTGCCGTTGTCGGAAGCCTGCGCGCCGATGCGCTGCACGTGCTCGTAGATGAGATCCTGGAATTCCGCGCGCTGGCTCTTGAAGCCAGTCGTTCCCATGTTGGCGATGTTGCCGGCGATGACCTGGACCTTGAGGTCCTGGGCGGCCATTCCGGTCGCTGCGGTATCAAGCGCACGCATCGTATTGTTTCCTCAGACTCTAGCTTGATGGACCCGGCGCCTGGGCGAGTTGCTGCAGCGCATTGCGGCGCTGGTCGCCCTGCTGCTGGAGGATGGCGCCGATCTCGGTATAGCTGCGCGTGATCTCGATCATGCGCGTCATCTCGATAACCGCGCGGACGTTGGATTTCTCGACCGCGCCTTGCACCACGCGCGTCCCCGGGGGCGGCGGCGTGGCGTTCACTCCGTCTGGGGCCGTAAACGTCGATCCGCCGTCCTTCTGCAGCTGCCGCGGCTTGTCGAAGCCGACGATCTGCAGCTGCCCGCGAGGTGCGTCCACGTTACTCGCGCCCTCGCGTACCGTGATGATGCCGTTCGGACTGATCGACACGTTGTGATCGGTGCTCTGGAAGGTAATTGGGCCGCTCGTCCCGAGCACCGGGTCGCCCTGACTGGTGACGAGCTGGCCCGATCCATTGATTGCAAGCGCGCCGTTGCGCGTGTAGCGCTTGCCGCGCGTCGTTTGCACGACCAGATAGCCATTGCCGTCGATGGCGACGTCGAGCGGGTTGCCGGTGCGCTCGATCGCGCCGGCGCTCAGGTCGATCCAGCTCGCGCGGTCCTGCACAAAACTGATGCGCCGGTCGTTGCCGTTGAACTCGCCGTCGCTGGCGCCCGACGAGAGGAATTGTGAGAACGCGGCATTGTCGGCCTTGTAGCCATTGGTATCGATGTTGGCGATGTTGTTGGCGACGATGTCGAGCTCGCGGCTGAGCGCCATTTGCCGCGAAAGCCCAACGAGAAGGGCATTCTGCATCGCTACACTCCCCAAACCCGGAAGATGCTCGTGGGCACCTTCCTTCGTGTCGCCGCCGGCTCTCCCAAGCCGCGGCGACCGACGCACTGCAGAAGCCGTGCCAACGAAGAAAATTTCGTACAAACAAGCGCGTAGCATCCGCGTCGCGGGCGGCTGAGCCGGCAGAAACGGTCCCGCGGCGGCACCTCCCCGGCAAATAGTTCCTGGTGCGCTGCACCGCCCGCAAGTATCCGTTAACCATTCCTGCCTAGCTTCGCCGATGACGGCACCTGATACCTACGGCGCCGACTCGCGCTCGCGGCTTTTTGGTTCTGCGTTGTCTGCTGCCGGCCGCGTGCGCGCCTCACGCCAGCGGAGCGGTGATGGCTACGAAAAACGAAACGCGGACGAAAGCCGCAGACGCGGAGGCCGAGGCCGGCGAGCAGGCGGCGCCGGCGGTCGCGCGCCGGCTGCCCTTCAAGCCCATTCTGATTGGCGCATGCGGGCTGGTCGCCCTCGTCGCCGTCGGCGGCGGCGCCTATCACCTGCTGGGAAGCCGCAGTGCGGCAGCGACCGCCACTGCGGGCAAGCCCGCGGTGTTTCTCGACATGCCGGACGTGCTGGTGAACCTGTCGGCAGGAGGCGGCGAGCGAACGCAATATCTCAAAGTGAAGGTCACCCTTGAACTGCCAGATCAGGCGATGCAGGCGCAGATCCAGCCGGTGATGCCGCGGCTCATGGACGCCTTTCAGACCTATCTCCGCGAATTGCGTCCGACCGACCTCGACGGCTCCGCCGGGCTCTACCGGCTCAAGGAAGAATTGACGCGGCGCGTCAACGCCGCCATCGCGCCCGGCCGGATCAATGCCGTGCTGTTCAAGGAAATCGTCGTGCAGTGAGTTGGCGCGAGCGGTTCTTCACCGCGCCGCGCTGCCGCCAGTCCACCGTGCCGCCGCGACCCGGTCTGAGTAACCGCTCATGCGGAATGACCGGCGATGAGTGAACCCGATCGAAACAGATAACCGCGCCGAGCATCATGGCATTCAGGGATCAGGTCGACCAGGACGCGCTTGCCGCCGAATGGGGTGTCGCGCTCGAAGCTGAGCAGAACGCGGCCGCCGAAAGCGGTGTTGCGCCCCCACTCGAGGCCGAGAGCGGTGCCGAGGCCATGGCGGCCCATTGGGCGGCCATGGTCGATGACGGCCATTTCATTCAGGCAGCTAAGGGCGGCGCCGAGCGCATCCTCACGCAGGAGGAGATCGATTCGCTGCTCGGCTTCAGCCTCGCCGACGTCTCCCTCAATGACAATTCCGGCATCCGCGCGATCATCGACTCGGCGATGGTCTCCTACGAGCGGTTGCCGATGCTGGAGATCGTGTTCGACCGTCTGGTCCGGCTGTTGACCACCAGCCTGCGCAATTTCACTTCCGACAACGTCGAGGTGTCGCTCGACCGCATCACCTCGGTCCGCTTCGGCGACTATCTCAACTCGATCCCGCTCCCCGCCATCCTCGGCGTGTTCAAGGCCGAGGAGTGGGAAAATTCCGGCCTGATCACCGTCAATTCCAATCTCATCTATTCGATCATCGACGTGCTGCTCGGCGGCCGCCGCGGCCAGCTCGCGATCCGCATCGAAGGCCGTCCCTACACGACGATCGAGACCAACCTCATCAAGCGCATGATCGAGGTCGTGCTCGCCGACGCCGAACTCGCGTTCAAGCCGCTGTCGCCGGTGAAGTTCAACATCGACCGGCTCGAGACCAATCCGCGGTTCGCTGCCATCTCGCGGTCGGCCAATGCGGCAATCCTGGTGCGGCTGCGCATCGACATGGAGGATCGCGGCGGCACGATCGAGCTCTTGCTGCCATACGCCACCATCGAGCCGATCCGCGACGTGCTGCTGCAGATGTTCATGGGCGAGAAGTTCGGCCGCGACCCGACCTGGGAGGGCCATCTCGCCACCGAGATCGGCCAGGCGGAGGTATCCGTCGACGCGGTGCTCTATGAGGCGCAACTGCCGCTGCGGCAGATGATGGCGCTCGACGTCGGCGACACGCTGATGCTCGAGCGCAGGTCGGACGCGCTCGTGATCGTGCGCTGCGGCGAGGTGACGCTGACCGAAGGCCGTATCGGCCGCGTCGGCGACCGCGTCGCGGTGCGCGTCGCCAAGCCCTTGCGCAAACCCGGCATGACGCTCGCGATGTTCGAATCGGCGGGCGGCTCCGGCAACCGGATGGAGGCACCTTGAACAACGGCATCGGAATGATCATCAACGGCCTGATCGCGATTCTGCTTGTACTTACGATCGGTTATTGCATGCGGCTCAACCGGCGGCTCAAGCTCCTGAAATCCGACGAGCAGTCGCTGCGGGCGACCATCGCCGAGCTGGTGACGGCGACCGATATCGCCGAGCGCGCCATTACCGGGCTCAAGCTCACTGTCGAGGAATGCGAGGTGGGGCTCGCGGCGCGGCTCGCCAGCGGCGAACGCCTCACCGTCGATCTCGATCGCCGCATTGCCGCCGCCAAAAACGTGGTCGGGCGTCTCGTGCAGGCCGCCGCCAACGAAGGCCCGCGCGCTGAGCGGCCCGACACGCTGGCCCCGCTGCGGCGTAACGAGACGAACGCACCACAGCAGCACGACGTGCAGGCGGTCGCGGCGGCCGCGCAGGCCTTTGCCGAGAAGCTGCGGGTGAAGGTGCACGGTCTCGCCGCATGATCCGTTTCATCCGCGATCTGCGCCTGCTTCCGATCGCGCTGCTTGCAAGTGCGTGTCTCCTGGCGTTGAAGACGGCCGACCTCGTGCTCGACGGCGGCGGCTATCTGATGTTGACCGGGGCGTCGCCGACCGCCGAGGACGGTGACGCCGCCGTGGTCCGCGCCATGCCCGACGGGGCGCAACCCAACGACTGGCAGCGGTCCTGGGCGCAGCGGATGCTGAACTTCCCCGGTAGCAGCCACGCCTCGACCGGCGCGGCGCCGGCCCCGATTGTGGAAAGGGTGAACTCGGACATCATGGCATTGGTCCTGGGGGAGGGCGAAAGATCCGCGCCGGAGGGAAGTGACGACCGGGTCGGCGCGGTGGACAAAGATGACAAGGACGGCTCGCCCGCAAACGATGGCAAGGACGGTAAGGAAGCCAAGGACGGTAAGGACGCGAAGAACGGTAAGGAAGCCAAGGGAGGCAAGGAGGCGAGACCCGTGACCGGCGCCGCGATGCCCGCCGACGGTGCGCCGCCTCCGTCCGGCGCCGAACGCGCCATCCTCGAGCGGCTGCAGCAGCGGCGCCAGGAACTCGACACGCGCGCACGCGAACTCGATATCCGCGAAGGCCTCATTGCCGCAGCGGAAAAGCGCGTCGAGGCACGCCTCGCCGAACTCAAGGCGGTCGAGGCCCAGATCACCGTCGCGACCGGCAAGAAGGAGGAAGCCGAAGCCGCACGCTTCAAGGGCCTCGTCACCATGTACGAGAGCATGAAGCCGCGGGATGCGGCCAAGATCTTCGACCGGCTCGAAGTCGCCGTGCTTCTGGAAGTGGCGTCGCAGATCAACCCGCGGCGGATGGCCGATATTCTGGCGCTGATGGCGCCGGAGACGGCGCAACGGCTCACCGTCGAGCTCGCGACCCGCGCGCAGGCCGCGGCCAAAGGCGGCCCGGGCGATCTGCCGAAGATCGAGGGGCGGCCGACCACCCCCTGAGTGTCGGCCCGGGAAGGGCCCGAGACCGGCCTCCGAGAGCAGCAAGCTCTTGCCATTGGGCACGACCGGAACAAAATTCAGCAGGTGTCTGAACCCGAGCGGGCAATCGCGCGTTTATAGGCGAATCACGCCACACCGGAGGGACTTATGAATCAGAGATCGACCCCAGCCACGGATTTCAACCGCGCGCTCGGCGACGCCAAGAAACAAGCGAGCGGCGTCGCCGGAGCGGTTACCGATGCCGCTCAAGAGGTCTATGGGCAGGCCCGGGAAAGCGCCGCCGACGTGATGGACGCGGCCAGCGCCGCCGCCCAAAACACGGCCGGCTCGTTCGAGCGCGCTTTGCGGAACATGATCGAGCAACAGCCGTACACCGCCGTGGCCATCGCGCTCGGCGTGGGCTGGCTGTTCGGCAGAATGCACCGGCCGCTGTAGCGCGGCTTCGGCCTGATGCCGGCTGGAGCATGATCCGCAAAAGTGGATACCGGTTTTCCGACAAGATCATGCTCCAAGGGAAAACGAGAGCGTGATCGCTTCAGTTTGAAGCGATCACGCTCTACTCGCGATCGGTCCAATTTCAGAGCGACGCGACGAAAAATCCCCGGCGCCCGAAGTCGACGCGCTGATCTTTGGCATCTGACGTTGCCGCGGCCACGTAGCCCATCTCTGCACTTCGCTACGAGTATTGCGGGACCGCCTTCTCGATCGCCTTGAGCGCGTCCTGCAGGACCTTGCGGATGTGGGAGGCGTTGCAACAAAAACCATCAACACGATCCCGGAGTTGTCAGCAAAATGCTGCTGATGGTGCCGCACCCTTCAGCACCGTTGAAGGCCGCAAAAGAATGTTGCGAATCTGCGCACTGGAACCCAGGTCTAATCGATACGTTACCCGCGGCAACGTTTGCTAGCGCCAGGGCACTGGCCAGATTGGCGTACCTGCTCACCCTTTTCCCCAACTAAAATTTCGGCGCTAACTCATTGATTACGTGACAACCAGGCTTTCTGGACGAGGACCTCTACCCGTCGCCCCGAGGGGCAAACGGTTTGCTAGACCGTTTATGATGCCTGCGGCTCTCTTGTGATGTCAGTGGGTTGCACGTCATCGCCTAACGGGTGCTACCGGATTTGATACGTGTCCGGCTGTCTCTTTACTCTCTGATAACAGTGCCCCTATGTGGCCACGCATGCTCGGTCACAGATATTGAGGCACCGATGCCCTCTCTCAGTAAGTCACCGCCGAAGTCCGCTGAGGCCGAGAGTCCTAACACGGACCAGCCGCGGCGAGGCGAGCAGCGCGACCGGCACCTTCTCAGAATTTACGACGACCGGCCGGAGCGGGCGGCGCTGCCGATAACGGTGGCGGCGGCCATCCTGGGCATTTCAGACAGGACCATCCGACGAAATTTTAAGCTGATCCCGGTCTCCGATGGCCGTGTCGGTGTCTTAAAGTCCGAGCTCCTCAGGTCTCAGGGCGAGGTTGCGTGATGGCAAAGGATCGCGCCACCGTCGCCGCCACCGCGATCATGGCCGCCGTCATGGCGCACATCCGCGGCGGCAAGATTACCGACATCGACGCAATGCGCGCCGCGGTGACGGCAATCGTTGGCGAAGAGATTGACGACGTGGCGCGGCAGACCCGCGGCGAGCGCGAACCGCCGGACGACACCTGAGATCCCTTCTGATTGCCGGAGCAGCGCGCGGGCTCCGGCTCGCTCTCTACACCGCGCAGCAAACAGAGAAAGCCCACATGACAGCAAATGCAGCAACTA
>Ga0070671_100002642_pt1 | contig 13871 bp, 14 predicted proteins | sample KBSS73metaG_FD_65341 | JGI IMG/M metagenome (GOLD analysis project Ga0070671, IMG submission 65341) | Switchgrass rhizosphere microbial communities from Kellogg Biological Station, Michigan, USA - KBS S7-3 metaG | ecosystem: Host-associated > Plants > Roots > Rhizosphere > Soil ...
CAATGGTTCGTGGCGATGGACAAGCCGCTGCCGCACCTTCTGTCGGAGACCCGCGCCGAGCAGCGCTGGGACAATGAAGGGGGCTCAGACCCGCTCGACGGAACGGAAACGTCGCCGACCCTCCGCCAGCTCGCGATGAACGCCATCGCCGCCACCCGCTTCGTCCCCGAGAAAGGCCGCAACCGCCTCGGCTCGATGGTCGAAGGCCGCCCGGACTGGGTGCTCAGCCGCCAGCGCGCCTGGGGCGTGCCGATCGCAGTCTTCGTCGAAAGGAAGACTGGCGCCCTGCTTTTCGACCAGGAGGTCAACAAGCGAATCGTCGATGCCGTCAAGCGCGACGGCGTGGACGCCTGGGATCCCGACAACGCCGCTCATTTACTCGGGAACCGCAATCCCGACGATTATGAGATGGTGACCGACATTCTCGACGTCTGGTTCGACAGCGGCTGCACCCATGTGTTCACGCTGGAAAGCGGCCACTGGCCCGAAGAGCGCTGGCCCGCCGACCTCTACCTCGAAGGCAGCGACCAGCATCGCGGCTGGTTCCAGTCGTCGCTGCTCGAAAGCTGTGGCACAAGGGGACGCGCCCCTTACAATGCGGTCCTGACCCACGGCTTCACGATGGACGCCAAGGGCCTGAAGATGTCCAAGAGCCTGGGCAACACGGTCAACCCGCTCGACCTCATGAAGGAATATGGAGCGGACATCCTCCGCCTGTGGGCATTATCGGTCGACTTCACCGAGGATCACCGCATCGGGAAGGAGATATTGGCCGGTGTCGCCGACCAGTATCGCAAGCTCCGCAACACCTTCCGCTATCTGCTCGGTGCCCTCGACGGGTTCGAAGGCAGCGAGGGCGTCGCGCCGGCGGACATGCCCGAACTTGAGCGCTACATGCTCGTCCTTCTCGCCGAGCTCGACGAGAAGCTCCGGCACGCGGTCGAGAATTTCGACTTCAACAGTTATACTCGGCTTCTGACCGACTTCGCGAACAACGATCTCAGCGCCTTCTTCTTCGATATCCGTAAGGACGTCCTCTATTGCGAGGTAAACGCCGAGACGGGCGATCAGACCGCGAAACGCAGGGCCTACCGGACCGTGCTCGACGTCATATTCCAGGCGCTGGTCCGCTACGCCGCGCCCGTACTCGTGTTCACGAGCGAAGAGGTCTGGCAGACCCGCTATCCGGACGCCGGCAGCGTGCACCTTCTGGAATGGCCGAACATCTCAGTCGGCCAGATCGCCGATCCGGCACGCTGGGCCGAGCTTCGCGCGCTTCGGGAGCAGGTGACCGAGCAGATCGAACCGCTTCGCCGTGACAAGGTCGTGGGATCGAGCCTGGAGGCCGAAGTCACCGTTCCCAGTAATGAGGATCCGGTACTGCTGGCCGAGCTGTTCATCACATCGACAGTTCATGAAGGCGATTGGAAGGTCGTGAAGACTGACAACAACAAGTGCGGTCGCTGCTGGCGTCTGCTTCCCGAAGTGAAGAGCGATGGCGCCCTGTGCGGCCGCTGCGCCGAGGTGCTGAATGGCTGACCGGCGTCTTGGCTTCCTGATTGCCTTGGTCGTCTTCGCGATCGACCAGTTCATGAAATGGTGGGTCACCGGGCCCCTCGGCGTCAGCAATGTCGGCGACCAGCTCTACCTGCTGCCCTTCTTCCAGTTCACCTACACCGAGAATAACGGGATCTCGCTCGGCCTTCTCAATGCCACGACCGCAGTCGGTCGCTGGATGCTGGTCAGCCTCACTTCGGCGATCGCCATCGGCGTCGCCTTCTGGATGGGCCGCGAGAAGAACCGGATCGACCAGATCGCGCTCGGCATGGTCCTCGGCGGCGCGCTCGGGAATATCCTCGACCGCACCCGCCACGGCTTCGTGGTCGACTTCGCCGACCTTCATTTCGGCGAATGGCGACCTTTTTTGATCTTCAATGTCGGCGATGCGGCGATTAGCATTGCCGTCGTGATCCTGTTGCTGCGCGCGTTTCTGAGCCGTAAAGATCAGGAAAAGGGCGGCGACCCCAAGGAGACTATCGAACATGCGTAACGTTTTGACCGCTCTGGCGCTGGTTGCTGCCGTGACGACGAGCGGCTGCACAGCCCTCAAGGGTCGCCCCTCATCGCCGGACGAATTTGCGGTCGCGCGCAACGCCCCGCTGATCATCCCGCCCGATTTCAGCCTGGCGCCGCCGGTTGCCGGCACTGCCGGACTGAGCCCGACGGAAGCACAGCAGCAAGCGGTCGACGCTTTGTTCGGCGGCCCGGCCCCGCGTAGCCCGGGCGAGATGAGCCTGCTCGACCTCGCCGGCCGCAACAGCGCCCAGACCGGCATACGCAGCCAGGTGTGGGATCCCGATACGCGGATTGTCGACAAAGGCCGCACAACGCTGCAAATCCTGTCGACGGCGAGCATGAGCACCAACGTCGCCTCAGCCCAGCCCGGGCAATAAGAGCGAGGGGGAGAGAAGCTTAAGGATGGCAACTACCAATCTTCCTGCCCGGCTCGTCGAGATCGAATCGATGCTCGACCGCTCGCGCCGCCGCTTCGAGGAAGGCACCCGCCTGGTCGAGGAAGCCCACAAGCTTCTCGCCGACATTCAGCAGGCGATCATCGGCTCGCCGCGCACCGTTTCTCCAGAGGATAGCGAGGAAGCGGCGTCCAAGCTGCTCGCCAGCCTCAAGGCGACAGGCAGCGAAATGCCGGAAAGCCTGTGCGGTGGCCGCCTGTCAGTCGACCAGATCCAGCGGCTGATCCGCATCGACGGTCACCCGATCGGCATCACCGAGATGGAATATCGGGTGCTCGAGCTCCTCGCCTTCGCGCGCAACAATGTCGTCACCCGCGCGATGCTGTTGAAGCATCTGTACCGCCGCGCCGACGACCAGCCGCAGCCCAAGATCATCGACGTGTTCATCTCGAAGCTCCGCAAGAAGCTCCGCAACGCCAGCGGCGGCGCCGAGTTCATCGAGACCATTCCGCAACGCGGATGGATCCTCCGCGACGTCGACGAGAAGAGCGGGGCTTAAACTTTTGTTAGCTCCGACCGGCTTAGTCCGGTCGGATGCTTAGCCTGATTCCGCAGAACCAGCCTGAGGTCCCCGCGGCCTATGCCGAAGCGGTGGCACGGCTGGCGAGCGTTCGTCATGCCCTGCGCCTTGTCGACGGCGGCTTCTCCGCGGGACCGGAAGGCGACCTGGACGAGGACATCGCAGACTCATGGGAGGACAGCGGAGAGGCCAGGCAACGCTGGTTCGACCGCCGCACCGAGCGGCTCGTGGGCACGACCGCCGCCGGGATCGAAGCCCTCCTCAGCCAGCGCAGCGACGGCCGCGAACCGCATGTGCTTGCTTGCAAGACCCTGGTGGACGAGATCCGCCGTGAACTTCGCGAGGTCGCCGGAATCGTCCTCGCTTAAGCGGGGCCAGTTACCTTCGGTGTCGCCGGATCGGCGCCCCATTCGCTCCAGCTGCCGTCGTAGAGGCGCCCGGCATCGCTGCCGAGAAGATGCGCGGCGAAGATGATGCTGTTTGCCGTGACGCCCGACCCGCAGCTAGCGACGAACGGCCGCGACGGATCAATCCCCGCCGCGTCGAACAGCCCGCGGATATCATCGATCGACTTGAAGCGCCCATCTTCCCGGTAGATCAGGGCGAAGGGAAGGTTGCGGGCGCCCGGCGCGTGGCCGGCAGCGACGCCGGGTCGTGGATCGGCTTCCGTCCCCTCGAAACGCGGCTTCCCTCGAGCATCGACCCAGGGCGGCCGGTTGCCGGCAAGCAACTTCTCCTTGGTCACGATCTCGTCGCAGGCAACAGCATCGAACTGTACAGGGCGCGGCCCAGCCTCGCCGCTTTCCGTCGGTCGACCCTCCGCCAGCCATTTCTGAAAGCCCCCATCGAGGATGGCGACCTTCCCGGCTCCGAAATGCCGGAGCATGAACCAGCCACGCGCCGCCGTACGGATTGGAGAATTGTCGTAGACGACGATGCGATCGTCGCGACCGATACCGAGCCGTTGCATCGCCGCACCGAAGTCTGCGGCCCCCGGAAGCATGTGCGGCGCGGCATGCTCGGCATCTCGGATCTCGTCGATGTCGAGAAAGCGAGCACCGGGTACATGGCGATCGAGATATTCGGCACGCCCGCTGCGTCCGCTTGCCGGCATGTGCCAGCTAGCGTCCACGACGATGAGATCGGGTTCCCCCAGGTGCTTGGCGAGCCAATCGGTCGAGACGAGCGAGTCCATCGCCTGAGGATAGGCGGCCCGCGCGACTGCTGCTAGTTGCGAGCGAATGGAGACCCGCCATCTCGGCCAGGCCAGCGCCCTGCCCGCTTCGCCGGATGAAGCGGTCCTGGACTATGTGCCCAATCCGCGGCGCGGCTCGCTCTATCTGGTGCGCTTCGCGGCGCCCGAATTCACCTCGCTTTGCCCGGTAACGGGACAGCCGGATTTCGCCCATCTCGTCATCGATTATGCGCCCGGCGAGACGATCGTCGAGAGCAAGAGCCTCAAGCTCTTCCTTGGCAGCTTCCGCAACCATTGCGGTTTCCATGAGGATGTGACGGTCGGGATCGGCCAGCGGCTCACGGATGAAATGAAACCCAAATGGCTGCGCATCGGGGGATATTGGTACCCTCGCGGCGGCATGCCGATCGACGTCTTCTGGCAATCGGGCGCGCCCCCAGAAGGCCTGTGGCTTCCGGATCAGGGGGTGCAGACTTACCGCGGCAGGGGATGAGTGATGGCGGGGGGACCAAGAGTCGCAATATTGGGGGCCGGCTCGGTCGGCTGTTTCATTGGCGGGGCCTGGGCGTCGGCCGATGTTCCGGTCACTTTCATCGGGCGGCCGAGGCTCTCGGCAGACATCGACAAGCACGGCCTCACACTAAGCGATTACAGCGGTTGGCGAGTGCAGCTGCCGCCAGGAGAGGTGGACTATCGCTGCGGGCCTGAAGGGCTCGAGGACGCCGAACTCATCGCGCTCTGCGTAAAGAGCGGAGACACGGCCAAGGCGGCGGACGATATCGCCGAATATGCGAAGCCGGGCACCACAGTCATCAGCTTCCAGAACGGCATCAGCAATGTCGATGCACTGGAACGGGGTCTCGGCGGCCGCTTCGAGATTTCGCGTGGAATGGTGCCGTACAATATCGCCTATCTCGGCGATGGCCGCTTTCACAAGGGCGTTGCCGGGGATCTCTTCGCGGAGCAGCGCGCCGCCGTCCGCGCGCTTGCCGACCGAGTGGATGGCGGTCCGGCGGAGATCAAATTCTCCAAGGACATGCTGGGCCTCGCCTGGGGAAAGCTGCTCATCAACCTCAACAACGCCGTCAATGCCTTGTCCGGCAAGACCTTGCAGGACGAGCTCAAGCACAACGATTACCGCCGGGTCTTCGCAGCTTCCATGCGCGAGGGCCTGGACCTCCTGAAGCGCGCCGACATCGAGCCGGCAACCGTCGGTCCGATCTCGCCGAGCAGCCTGCCCCGGATTGTCAGCTCACCGGACTGGGTCTTCAACAATCTGTTCCTGAAACGCTGGAAGATCGACGCAAAGGCGCGTTCGTCCATGGCGGACGACCTTGCCGCAGGGCGGAAAACCGAAATCGAGTATCTCAACGGCGAGCTCGTGCGGCTCGCCGAACGGCTGCAGCGAGCGGCGCCCGTCAATCGCGCGATCGTCGAACTGGTCCACAAAGCCGAAAAGGGCGCCGAGTCCCTTAGCCCCGCGCAGCTCCGGAAAGCCGTCCTGGGTTAGTGAAACGACTGTTCCGGGACAACCGCGTCATCGTTCGGTGCGGGCGCATCCGAAGCTCGTGACTTCGTCCAGAAGTACAGTCCCGCCACTGCAAGAGCGAAGACGACCAGGCTGACGAGCATCACCGAGGAATAGGGCTCAACCAGCGCGAGCACGTTTGCGCTGTCGGCCGATCCTGCTTTCTCGGCGCCGGCAACTGCCGCGGCATAGACGACGCCCATGAGGCTTTCGCCGACGATGAGCCCGGTGGCCATCAGCACGCCCATGCGTTCGGCAAAGGCCGGGTTTTTCGACTGCATCGCCCAGCGATTGTAGAACCAGCCGAGCACGGCGCCGAGCGGGATCAGCAGATCCGCCTCGAGCGGGAGATAGATGCCCATGCCGATCGCTAGCGGCGGCAGGTGCAGCCGCTTGCCAGATGATTTTTTCAGCACCTCGTCGATGATGACAGCGATCACGCCGATGATCGCGCCCTCGCGGATCAGGCTCCAATCGAGACTGCCGCCGAGAACGCCCTGCGCAATCGTCGAGATGATCGCCGCCTGAGGCGCCGCGAGCGCAGTAGCTTTTGCTCCCGGGGCACCCTCGAAGGTGAAGGCCGTGTTCAAGAGGTCGAGAATCGGCGGAATCACGAGGGCGCCGAACACAACGCCCAGGACCAGCGCGACCTGTTGCCGCCACGGGGTGGCTTCGACCAACTGGCCGGTCTTCAGGTCCTGCAGATTGTTGTTGGAGATCGTGGCGACCCCGAAAATGATCGCGGTCACGAAGAGCGCGAAGGCGACCAGCGCCTTGGTCTCGTCGCCACCGACCTTTCCGTAGATCGCGACCAGGATCAGCGAAATTCCCAGCACCGAAAGGATGCCGACGCCCGAAATCGGGCTGTTCGAGGCACCGATCAGGCCTGCCATGTAGCCGCACACGGCAGCGATCACGACGCCGGCGATCAGCGTGTAAATAATGCTGGTGACGATCGTCACCGCAGGTTCTGCGGCGATCGGTGCCGTATTGCCGAAAGCGTAGAGGAGAAGGCCGATCGGGATCATCGATGCGAGGATCGTGGCGGACACGATCCCGATCGGGATGTCGCGCTCGGTGAGCGGCAGGTCAGCGCCACGGCCGGCCTTTCGCTCGCGGTTGGCGATCAGGGCCGAACGAATGCCGGCGATGATCGGACCGATGATCTTCAGCAGGGTCCAGATGGCGGCAACGCCGATGGTGCCGGCACCCACCATCCGCGCCTTCTGCTTGAAGGCCGCGCTGACGAGCTTTTCGAGATCGCCGCCGAACTGCGCCGCGAACGCCGCGTCCTGCGTCCAGTGTGGAACAATGAACACCCAGGTGATCAGCATGCCGACCACCATGGCCGCGCCTACCGCCACGCCGACCAAGTGACCGACACCGATTAGCGCCATCGAGAGACTGGCCGAGATTTGGGATCCGCCGGTCCCCACACGGAACATCTGCTTTGCGGTATCGGTCAGAAGCCGGGTCTTCGCGACGATGAAAAAAAGAGCGGAAACGATCGTGGATCCGCCAATCAGGATGAGACCGCGCCGGTTCTCCTCGGCCCCGCCCACGCCCGAGCCGACCTTCAGCACTTCGGCTGCCGCGACGCCTTCAGGGTAAGGAAGATCGGTGCCGGTCACGAGCGCGCGTCTCAGGGGCACGGAGTACATCACGCCAAGGATCCCTCCGATGCCGATGACGGCTACCGACAGCCAGTAGGGAAATCCGGTCCACCACCCGACCATGATCAGGCCGGGGAGCACGAAGATGATCGCCGACAGCGTTCCCGCCGCAGAGGCGATCGTCTGGACGATATTGTTTTCCTGGATCGTCGAATCGCGGAAGGCCTTGAGGATCGCCATCGAGATGACGGCCGCGGGGATCGAGGTCGCGAACGTGATTCCGATCTTGAGGCCGAGATAGACGTTGGCGGCGGTGAAAATGACGGTGATCAAGGCGCCGAGGATGATTCCCCGGATCGTCAGTTCCTTGATGTCGCCGCCCGCGCGAAAGCCGACAGCCGCGCCCTCACCAGTAGCCATCCCGTTCTCCCGTTATGCTTTAAGGTCGCAGGCGCCCGGTGGCGCCGGCGTCGAATGACGGCGGATCGCTTTCCAGTGCCCGTCATCGCGCACCCAGACGTCCGTCAGAACTACGCAGTCTTCGATGATCCTACCAAGATATTTGAGACGCCAGCGCGCGTGAACGGTTCCGATCATCACGTCCTTGGCAATGGTCGCGTCCTGGACGTCGACATCGATCGCATCGACCTCGCGGCGCTGGATCGCGTCGAGCCATTCGTCGCGGGTCATCATGAAGGGACCCGTCGACCGTGTCCCGATCAGCACGAAATCCTTGTGCACGAGCGCCTGGAGCCGTTCCATGTCCTTGCGGCAAAGGGCATCGCGCCACTCGCGCTCCAGTTCCGCAATCAGCTCACAACTCGGATCCGACACCAATTCTCTCTCCCCGGGCCTTCTTAAGGCCGAACACGGATAAAGCGAATCTCACTGTCATAGCGAGTCAGGACCAGGCCTTCGGGTGTCAGTGGCAGTGCCTCCCGATCGAATGCCGCCGTGCCGAGCTCATTGGCGTGGAAGCGCAAGGTCAGGCGATGGCCGCGGTCGGCGCTTAGCGGGAAATGTCCGCCGACGGTTCCGTAGACCGGCACCATCGGCTCTATCGCCGAGAGTTTGTGGTTGCCCGCCAGCACGCGTCCGCCGTCATCGGTCGTGACCAGGCCCTTCTCGCCCGACGCCGCATCGGTCCCGATCGCATCGAGCCTGTAGCTGCTGCCGAACCCAGGAGCTTCGACGACCATGGATACCTCGCCGATGGGTGCCGGATCGTCTCGGACGAGATCGAAAGCCGGCAGCTTCGGAGCCGGCTGCGTCGTCAGCCGGACCGTCTTGCCGTCGAACGTCCAGTCGCCTTGGGCATGTTCGGAGACGGCGCCATAGTCGAGCTGGTAGCGGAAATGGCCGTTCCCTTGCAGCTCCAGCGCGGCGCCCACCTCCATCTGATGCGACTGGTAGAGGCCGGCGACCGTCGCCGCTGGCGCAGTCGTGGCGAGGAGCAAGGTCAGAAGATGCATGGCAAGGCCTTTGTATCTCGCGTCGTCCGGCTTCGGAAATCTCAAATTTCGCGCATACTTCCCGAGGGATGGACGCCCTCACTTACGCGGGTTAGGCTTCCCGCCACGCAGAGGCTGAGGGGATCCGAACATGTCCGACGACAAGCCGACCTCGGAAGTTGACGTCACCAAGGAATGGCGCGCGACACAGGGCCAGAAGTCCGCCGCGACGCGCCTGCGCATCTTTGCGGCAATCTCCTGGGTCATCGCGATCGGGACAGAGATCGCCGGTATTGTCCTCCTCCGCCAGCACAAGTTCGACCACGGCAACCTGCCGCTGTTGATCGGCCTGCTCGTGGCCATCGCCGTTTTCGCGATCGCCGGCAGCCTGATGTGGAAAGCGGCCAACAAGCACGATCCGGCCCGCCAGTCCGACACGGCAAGGTTCTTCTTCCAGAACCAGCTGGGAGCGATCATCACCGTGATTGCCTTCCTGCCGCTCATTGTCCTGATCTTCATGGACAAGGACATGGACCCGAAAAACAAGAAGATCGCCGGCGGCATCGGCGTCGCCCTCGCCGCGGCGGCGACCATCTTCGGGATCGACTTCAATCCGCCGTCAGTGGAGCAATATACCAAGGACATGAACAGCTGCGCGGCGCAGATCAAAGCGAATCAGCCGACGACTGCCTGTTCGCCAGAAGTCGCCGAACAGGCCAAGGACATCGCCCGGGATTCCAGCACGGTCGCCGATGCGACCAAGGATGCCGCGCATCCGAACGGCCAGGACGTCGTTTACTGGATCGCCCCGGAGAACGGCGCCAAGAAGTCTTCGACGCCGCATGTGTTCCACATCTGTGAGGGCGTCAGCCCGCTTCGAGACAAGACCGTGAACCACGGCTCCGTTACGCAGGCTTATTCCGAGAACGCCACCCGAATTACGAAGCAGATCCCGATGGAACAGTCGCAGTGCGGCTTCGCCAAGTCGGATAAAGCCGCCGCCCCTGTTGCAGGATAATGATGAAGGCAGCGATCTACGCTGCCTTCTTCAATCAGGCGTTCGCTACTTCCCGGTGATGTCGATGCCGATGAAGGCTTCGGGCGCGTTGCCCCGCTTCACCAGCAACAGCACGCTCGATCGGCCGGCCTTGCGAGCGACATCGACCGCGGTACCCACCTGCGCGGGAGTCGCGACGGCCTGGTTGTTCACCGAGATGATGAGGTCGCCGCGCTGCAGGCCCTGCTCCGCCGCATTGGAGTTTCCATCGACGGACGTGATGATCACGCCGCGCGATGTCGCGGGAAGGTTGGCCGCACGGGCGAGGTCGGGTGTCAGCGGCGCCAGCGACAGGCCGAGTGCGCGCTGCGGCGCCGTCGGCGACGTGGAATCTCCACCCGGCGAATTGTCGCTGCCGCCGGAAAGCCTGGACAGCGCTTCCTCTGTCGGCCGTTCGCCGACCTGGATCGTCACCGTGGCGTGCTTTCCACCGCGAACGATCTCGAGCGGAACGCGTGATCCGACTGGCGTATTGGCGATAAGGTATGAAACGGTTTGATCAGGAGTGACCTGCTGACCGCCCACCTTCACGATGACGTCGCCCTGCTGGAGGCCGCCGCGGGCGCCTGGCCCGTTCGGCACGACCGTGCGAACGATTTCGCCGCTGTCCTTCGGGAGCCCAAGCGTCGGTGCCAAATCTTCATCGAGCGCCTGCAGGCCGACTCCAAGATAGCCGCGTTGCGGGCGCTGACCCTTCATCAGGGCGTCAATGACTGGCTTGGCGAGCTCGGCCGGAATAGCGAGGCCGATGCCGACCGATGCTCCGGTCGGCGAGATAAGCGCCGAGTTGATGCCGATCACATTGCCTTCAAGGTCGAACATCGGGCCACCGCTGTTGCCCATGTTGATGGCAGCATCGGTCTGAATGTAGCGGTCGTAGGCCCCGCTGCCGGTGATCCCGCGATGAAGCGCTGAGATGATACCAGCAGTCACGGTGCTGCCAACGCCGTACGGATCGCCGATCGCGATGACCCAGTCGCCGACCCGCGCCTTGGTGCTGTCGCCCCAGCGCACGAACGGGAGGCCGCGGCCTTCGATCTTGAGCAAGGCAAGGTCCGACGTGTCGTCGCGACCGATGATGCGCGCGGGATATTCGCGCCGGTCGGTCAAGGTCACGGTGACCGTGTCGACGGTGCCGGTTCCGGTCAGGCCCTGAATGAGGTGGTTGTTGGTGACGATGTAGCCGTCAGGCGAAATGATGAAACCGGAGCCAAGCGAGCCAGCCTGGCGAGTGCGGCCCTGCGCCCCACCTCCGCCGCTGCTGCCGCTGCCGCTGCCGCTGCCGCTGCCGCTACCACCACCGCTATTGTCGCCGCCCTGCGGCTGGTTCGGGTCGAAGCGCCTGAAGAATTCCTCGAACGGATCGCTTTGCGCACGGACGGGCACGCGCTGCTTCGTCGAAATGTTGACGACTGCCGGCTGCAGTTTGGCGACCAGGTCCGCAAAGGACATTGGCGCGCCGGGGCGCGGCGCAAGCGCGGACGTGCCGGGGGCGTTCTGCGCCACTTGGGCGCCCGCCTGGCCAGTGGCGAGGGAAAAGGCGGTCCCTCCAAGCAGCAGGGTCATTGCGACCCCGTAGGCATAGCGCACTTTTCCGGACTCCTTCGACCTCATCGATACTCCATCAATTCGGGTGGGACGCAAGCTTGTTTGGGGCTTGCGCGCTAATGTCGCCGTGGCCTTAACGCCGATTGAACGCATCCGGGCTCAGGAAACTTCCTTACCGCGCGCGTCCAGTAAATTCCTTCAGATAGTCGTTTTGCGGCGACAAAATGATGGTGGTGGGCGAAGCCTTCTCCTGGCCATCCCCTACGAACGTCGTCTGGTAGCTCTGCATCGCTCGGTAGAAATCGTAGAAATCCGCGTCCTTTCCGAAGCTTGCGGCGTATGTGCGTGCGGCGTCCGCATCCGCCTGCGCGCGGATGATCTGCGCTTGCTTGGCGCCCTCGGCGAGGATCGAGCGCGCTTCCTGCTCGCGAGCAGTCCGCATTCGGTCGAATGCAGCATCGAGGGGAGCGCCGTCGGGCAAGTCGGTGCGCTTGATCCGCACGTCGATGATCTGGACGCCATATTGCCCGGCGATGCGGTTCAGCGATGACTTGACGTCATCCATGATGCCCTGGCGCTCGGGAGTGAGAAGCGAGGCGAACTCGATGCGGCCGAGTTCGTTTCTCACCTCGGAGCCTAAGATGGGCTTCAATTGCTCGCGAAGCTGATCTTCGGTCCCTGCGCGAATGTACATCAGCAACGGATTGATGATGCGATAGCGGGCAAAGGCGTCGACCTGCAGGCGGCGCTGATCGGTCGAAAGAACCTGCTGGCGCTGCATGTCGACGTCCTGGACGCGCTTGTCGATCCACACGATCTGCTCGGCGAAGGGAATCCGCCAGCTGAGCCCTGCGCCCGCCGTGCCGATCGGCCGCCCCGCTTTATATTCATTGAGGATCCGAACGGGCTTTCCGAAACGGACCACGACCGCCTGCTTGGTTTCCGGCACGATCGGAAAACTGCCGAGAAGAATGACGAGCAGCAGGAAGCCGACGATGGCGGACAGTAGCGGACGGTTCCGAATGAAGTCGGTCATTGCTGCCGCTCCTGCGGCTGCTGCGGCTTCTTCACTTCCGGCAACGGCAGGTAGGGGGTCACGCCCGGTGCCTCGATAATCGTCTTGTCGACCTTGGACAGGATCTGCTCCATCGTTTCATAATACATGCGGCGCCGTGTCACCTCGGGCGCGAGCTTGTATTGCTCGTAGACCTTGTCGAACGCGGTCGCGTCGCCCTGTGCCTTCTGGCGCAGCTGGAGCGAATAAGCGTTGGCGTTGTTGATGAACGACTGCGCCTGCTGCTGTGCCGCGGTCACCCGCTTGAAGGCGTCGTTCACGGCGTCGGGAGGATCGGCCTGCTTGATGGCGATGCCCTGAACCTGGACGCCTGAGCGATAGGAATCGAGGATGCGCTGCATGTTCTGCGTGACCTGCGCCTCGATCTCGGCGCGCCGGTCACCCATTGCGTCGTTGAGGCTCACCTGGCTGATCACTGCGCGCATGGCACTTTCGGCGACCTCCCGGATCGTCTCATCGGGCTGCGCCATCTGGAAGAGGTAGAGCTCGGGCGTGCGGATGTACCAACGTACGGTATAGGCCAGGTCGAGCAGGTTTTGATCACCCGTTAGCATGAGGTCGTCTGCGTTTGAGGCGCCGAGATCGAAGGTCTGCACCTTCTCGACATTGATCTTCTTCACCCGCTCGATCGGCGAGGGAAGCGTGAAGCTGACACCCGGGCCAAGCGTGCGACTGTAGCGGCCGAACTGCGTGACGACGCCGCGCTCCGCAGGCGCGATCGAATGGGTGCTGGTGAAGACGAGCCAGATCAGAACGAAGCCAAGAATGGCCCAGATGATGAGGGAACGATCGGGCCGGCCAGGAAATCCGCCGCCACCACCACCGCCGCCGCCGAAACGCTCGCGGCTGCGTCGGACGAGCTCGTCGAGCGCGGACACGTTGGATCCTCCGAGGCCCGGCCTGCGTCCGCGGCGAGGAGGCTCGCCCCAGGGCCCGTTGGCCGAATTGCCGTCGTCGCCGGAAGGCGGGCCGCCGCCGTCGCTGCCGCTGGAGCCCCATGGGCCCTTTGTGTCGGTGAACAGGCCGCGGACGCGACTGCCCCACCCGGAAAAGCTTGTCATCGGCGCCGAATATAGAGGCACTGCGGACGAAAAACAGTGGCAAGGCGCGCCGGCGTTCCTATGTGCGCGCCATGGAGCATCCCGTAGACCCCCTGACCGGCCTTCCGCACGAGAGCCGCATCCGGTCCCGCAAGGTCGTGGGCGGGGTCGCGACGATCATCGTGGATGCCACCGGGCTGAGCCAGAAAGTGGCGGGGCAGATCGAGGAAGAGGTGCGTTCCGCAGCGCTGCGGGTGCCGGGCGTCAGCGAGGCCCGGATCGCAATGACTGCCGCGCAAACAGCCCGAACGCT
>Ga0070671_100002647_pt1 | contig 13859 bp, 17 predicted proteins | sample KBSS73metaG_FD_65341 | JGI IMG/M metagenome (GOLD analysis project Ga0070671, IMG submission 65341) | Switchgrass rhizosphere microbial communities from Kellogg Biological Station, Michigan, USA - KBS S7-3 metaG | ecosystem: Host-associated > Plants > Roots > Rhizosphere > Soil ...
ATTGAACGATTTCCCGCTTCGGTATGTCGGCAGGAACCTTTCGGGTCGCCGTGGTCGACGCTCGGGTTGCGGTCCGATCGCGCCAAGTGCCAACGGCATGCCGTTTATCTCCACAACCTCAACGTCGACGACGCCCGGTGCTGCCCGCTGTGCAACAGGTAACCGACTTCTCGCGCTCATGGACGGCGCTACTCGAGGCGGTCGCCGGACTCGGGGACGAAGACTTCGCGCAGCCGTCCGGCTGCACCGGATGGCTGGTGCGGGATCTGGTTTGCCACTTGATCATTGACGCTCAGGATGTGCTGATCACACTCGCAACACCGACCGATGCCGAACCCGCCCGCGACGAGGCGACCTACTGGGACATCGCCGACGAGCCGCCGAGCGGCGATGACCCGCTCGATGCGCTCACGGTCCGGTTGGCTGCCGCATACCAGGAGCCCTGGCTGCTCAGGTTCCATTTCGACGACGTCGGCGCCGCCGCCGGGCGCGCTGCCGAATTCGCCGATCCCGACGGTCGCGTCATCACGCGCGATCAGGTTCTCACCGCGGCCGATTACCTCTCCGCCTACGTCATGGAGTCGACGCTGCATCACCTCGACCTGATCGCATACCTCCCCCACGCGAACAGACCACCTGCGGAGGGCCTCGCGAGGTCACGGAAGATGCTGGAGAAGATCACCACGGCGGTGTTTCCACCGTCGTTCTCCGACACCGATGCGCTGTTGATCGGTACCGGCCGTCGTGCGCCGACTGATGCAGAGTCGGCTGCGCTCGGTGAGCTCGCTGCGAGGCTGCCGATCATTCTCGGGTGACGTCGAATTCACGAATCCTGGTCGAAATAACCGTGATTCGACCGCAGCGGCGGCACGGGCCGCAGGGGCTCGCGCACACCACTGTCGTCATCAGGAGGCGGCTCGATCCAAACCGTCACTGGATCCCAGCGGCGCAGAAGAGTTTTCGGCTCAGGCTCTTGGTCGACGACGATGCCATGCATCACGGGTTCGGCACTGTCGGGATCGGGCCCCTGCAGTAGCAGCCCGTGATCATGCCCGACAAGCCAGGCGTTGAGGGCCTGCATTCCCCGAAAGTCGGGTACCTCGATAGTTGGTTCGCGCAGTTCAGGTCACCGCGACCAATATTACGGCTATTCGACCGCGATTAGATAGCAGACGCTGAATCCGCGCACAGTTAGAGCTTAAGTTGGCTGACGAACATCGTCTTTGTGCCCTAATCGAGCAAGCACTAGGAGTGACGATGAAACATGTAAAGTTCGTGGCCGGCCTGGCAATCGCGGGCGGACTTGCCGCCGGCGCAGTAGGAATCGGCGCCGGAGTGGCGAATGCCGACCCCGGCCCGGGCGCGGTGCCTGTCGACTGGCACCAGGGACCGCCACCTCCCTGGCAGAACGGCCCCGGCTGGGGTGGGCCGGGTCCTGGCGGATGGGCGCCGCCTCCATGGCAGGGCGGCCCGATTCCCGGCGGCTGGAACGGCGGGTGGGAGCCCGCAGGCGGCGTCTGCCTGTTCAACCTCTGCGTCTAATAGAGAGGCGACCATGCCGAAGTTCGCAGTAGCCGACTCTCCCACTGGTCGCGGAACTTGAGCGCCTCGTACATATAGCTGCCCGGGCCGCGGTGTTCGGGTGCGATGTCAGAGGTCAGCAGGTGCACGAGCGTGGCGTAGTCTCCTGCCGGCGAAATCTTCTGCCACAGCATCGCTTCCCGCCTCCTACAGCTGCCATGCGCGACCTGGAAGCAGGCTTGGATGTCGAGTATCTGGGACGTCTTGGACAGCGGCCGGTAGTAGATCTCGTCCCACGACCGGATGTAATCGTCGAGCGCGGCGTCGGGCCAGCCGGTGTCCTCCATGAACAGGCTCAACGCATGAGTTGACCCATCCGTTGGCACGCTTTCGAAATCGACCCGCTGCAGCGGTGACCACTCGACCGGCAGCAGGATCTTGCCCGTGACGTCATGACGCATGGTGTCCAGCTCGCGCATCCACGGTTGCAGATCTCCCGATTGCACGCGGTGAGCCAGCCGCTCCCACGCTGAGCCGTCGGTGATTCCCGTGATGGTGACGACGTTGTAGGACACCCCGGAGCCGTGAGCGTGGTTGGCGTACCACAGAAGTCGCGCATCGTCGTCGCGAGCGAGCGTCGGCATCCAGCCGTCGCGGTAGGCGGCCTCGAAGTCGTCTTCGCGGGCGCCGACCACCTTGTGGGTTTCGTGAATGAACAGCATTGCGATTCCTCAGGTTTCATCGGCGATCAGCGCGGCGAGCTGGCGGCGGTTGACCTTGCCGGTGTCGTTGTACGGGATGTGGTCGACGAGCTTCAGCCGCTCCGGAAGCTTGAAGTAGGCGATCAGCTCTCCGCAATGCAACCGCAGCTCGTCGAGGGTCAGCGGGGAGTTGGTCACCACGGCGGCGCCTACCCGTTGGCCCATCTCGTCATCGGTGATTCCTGCGACCGCAACGTCGCTGACGGCGGGGTGGGTCCGGATGGCATCTTCGACCTCGATCGGCCCGAACTTCTCTCCCCCGCGATTGATGGTGTCCTTCAACCGACCGCTGGGATAGATGTAACCATCGGCATCCTGGCGCGCGAGATCGCCCGTGTGGAGCCAACCTTCACCGACATGTGCTGTCGTGTTGACCCACAACTCTCCGACCCCGCCCGCTTCGACGTCGATTCCCGTGTCCGGATCAACCACGCGAACCTCGACACCTGGCAACGGCCGACCCACCGATCCCACCCGGTTGGGGTCGCGATGGTCGTTCGGCAGCAGCGTCGTGTAGGCACCCAAGGTCTCAGTCTGACCAAACACGTTGGCGAACCCCACATTCGGTAGCGCCGCCATCGCCCTGCGCACCAATGTGACAGGTGCGGCCGCAGCTCCGTATGCGATGGTGGTCAACGACGACAGATCTGTGCTCCCGAAGTCGGGATGGTCGAGGATTCGCTGCAGCATCGTCGGCACCATGAACGTCGTCGTGACCCGGTGTGTCTGCGCCAGACGCAGCCAACGTCCGGCGTCGAACCGCGGCTGTATCACATAAGTGTTGCCCGCATACAAGTTGCCGAGCACCCCGATGGCGCCACCGACATGAAAGAACGGGACGCTCATCATGCTGACGGTGGGTGGCGCATCCGGTCGGAAAGGTGTGGTGATTCCGGTGATTCGGGCGCTCAGCTGTCGCTGCGAGATCGGGATCGATTTCGGCAGCCCCGTAGTGCCACTGGTGAACAGGACCAGCGCGTCGAGGTCATCGACGTCCGCGGCGACCGGTGTCGTGTCGGCGTCACCCAGCAGATCAGCGGCGGTGAACACCGTGGACACGCCCGCGTCGACGAGTCGGTCGGCAAATGCTTCCCCCGCGACGCCGACCGTGGCGCAACCGGCGTTCGATACCAGCGCGTGCAATTCCGGTGGCGTCAGGGCTGGATTCATCAGCGCCGCAGCAGCGCCGATCCGTGCGGCGCCGAGCATCGTCGCAATCGACAGGAGACTTCCGACGTCGACGACGGCGATGCGCTCGCCCGCCAATCCCTTGTCGGCCAGTCGCGCGGCACAGTTCTCGGTGGCGGTGGCGAGTTCGTGGTAGCTGATGACGCGCTCGTCGATGATGAGCGCGCTGCGGCCGGGATCGCCGGCTGCGGCAGCGTCGATGATCGTTCCGATGTTCATGGGTGCCTCAATGCAAGGGTGACCACGCCGATGTCCGCAGTAGCCGACTGGTCCACTGGTCGCGCAATTCGAGTGCGTCGTGCATCCACGTTCCCGGCCCACGGTATTCGGGTGGAATCTCGGTCTGCAGCAGCCTGAGAAGAGCCTGGGAGTCGTGGATTCGCTGCATCAGTGCCACCTCGCGGCGGCGCTGGCTGCCGAGGGCCGGCTGAAACGCGGCCTCGATGGTCAGTAGCGGGTTGGGCCGATCCAGGCTCTTGGAGTACACCTCGCCGCAGCGGTCGATGTATTCGCCGACCTTGTCCGGATACGGCCACATGGTGTCTTCCATGTACAAAGTGAGCTCGTGTTCTCGGCCGTCGATCGGTACTTCGTAGAAGTCGACGTCCTTGAGTGGTGACCATTCAAGCGGAACAAGCAATTTCGCGTCGACGTCGTAGCGGAGTTCGTCGACGTCGCGCATCCACTGCCGAAGGTCGCCCTTCTGGATCCGCAGGGCCAGACGCTCCCATGACGCGCCGTCGCGGACGACGGTCACCGTGACGACGGTGTAGGCGGGACCGCTGCCGTGGGCGTGGTTGGCGTACCAGAGCAGCCGGGCGTCGTCTCCGGCGCCGAGCATCGGCATCCAGCCCCCACGGTAAGCGGCCTCGAACGCGTCTTCGGCGCGCCCGCGTACGCGGTGCACCTCATGCATGAACAACACTGCCGAGACCTCCCAAGCGCAGCCGCTGCATCTGGACAGCGACGCTGAGAATCTGGTTTCCTCAAAAGGGTAACGGTCCTCACGCGCAGGAAGTTCGCTCATGGCAAGGCTCGATGTGCCGGATGGTCCCGGCGGTGAAGCCGCGATGATCTGGACCCTGCGGCCGCAGCTCGGCGCGATGGTCGAGCGGATGATTCGCGGGGCGTACCAGGAAAGCATCCTTCCGGCCGATGAACGCGAACTCGCCAGGATGCGGATTGCCCAAATCAACGACTGCGTCGCGTGCTCGGATTTCCGCGCGCCGTCCGTACTCGACGCGGGCATCGCGCCCGACCTCTACGAGAATGTCGCCGACTACGCCACCTATCCGAGTTACACCTCGCGGCAGCGCCTGGCCATCGAATATGCCGAGCGGTTCGCCACCGCACACGCCTCGATCGACGACGCCTTCTTCGCGCGATTACGCGGCCTGTTCAGCGACGAAGAGATCCTCGACCTGACGCTGTGCATCGCCGTGTTCCTCGGCCTCGGGCGGTCGCTCACCGTACTCGGCGTCGACCAATCCTGTCCGATCGACGTCTGACCGGTGGACATCTCCTCGGTCGACGAACTGCTCACCACCACGCGGTCGGTGCGCAAGCGCCTCGACCTGACGCGGCCGGTCGATCGTGCCGTGATTCTGGAGTGCGTGCGGCTCGCGATGCAGGCGCCTACCGCAAGCAATGCGCAGGACTGGCGCTGGGTGATCGTCACCGACGCGGACAAGCGCGCCGCTATCGCCGAGATCTACCGCAGCATCGGAGCCGAGTACCTGGCTCAGGCCGCCTCAACCACATCCGATGCCCAGACCCGGCGCGTGTATGAGAGTGCGTTCGGGCTGACCGAGACGCTGGCCAAGGTACCCGTTCATGTAATTCCGTGTTTGACAAGCCGTTTCGACGGAACCAACCAACTTGTGGCGGCCTCGGCATGGGCGTCGATCATTCCTGCCGGCTGGAGTTTCCTGCTGGCCCTGCGATCACGCGGTCTGGGATCGGTGTGGACGACAATGCACCTGGCCAAGGAGCGCGAAGTCGGCGAGCTGCTCGGAATACCCGACACCGTGACGCAGGCGGCGCTGTTCCCGGTTGCCTACACGATCGGCACCGACTTCCGGCCGGCCTCGCGGCCGCCCGCGGAAAGTATCACGTTCTGGAATACCTGGGGAGAGCCGTAATGCAGTCCTACACAGTGCGATTTCACATCGACGCGCCCCCGAAACGGGTGTGGCGGGTACTGCATCCCCCGGTACCGCCGAACGCACCGAAGCCCCGTGTGCTCAAATGGCCCACCGGCAGCATGGAGATCCTCAACGAGGGCGACGAGGCCGGTGAGGGTTTGGTGCGCACCTGCATTTTCGAGGTGCCCAAGTATCTGCTGTCCGGCGGCAAGGGCCGATCGTGGGAGACGGTGACCGAGGCGAAACTGAACAGGCTGTCGCGTTACACCGCGGTGGGCAAGCCGCTGTGGTCGCGCGCCGAGGGTTATCACGAACTCGAGGAACAACCCGACGGTACAACAATTCTCACGTTCCACGAGACGTACTACGCCTACAACCCGGTGTTGCGGTTCCTACTGGAACGTCCTGTGCACGCGAAGATCTCACGCGACAACCTCGACACCTATGAGCACGCGCTGGGGTTCGCCGGTCGCGTCACGCGGCTGGCGTAGTCTCAGCTGGCTGCTCTGTCAGTAGCCGCCCATATATCCCGGCGAGTGTTGCATGGTGCTCGGCGGTGTCGTTGTGCTCGTGGTAGTCGTCGAGTTCGACAGCAGCGGTCCTGTATTACCCGGCACGAATGCCAGCGCCGCGGCGCCGGCAATGATCAGGCCGGACGAGCAGACGGCCGCGAGGATCTTCCAAGACATCGGTGAACTCCGTCCCGGGTCCGCGGTCCTGGCGGACCCTGCACGTAAGGCACGATCGACAGGGCCGCACGGTTCAGTCACCGTCGGGGGCTACTTGGCCCATTGCCCGCGCGGCGGCGGGCAGGCGGCGTGATCCTGCAGCTCCTCACCTGCCCCTGGATTTCCCGCAGCCGGGTCGGCGCGACTTGCGAGCAGGACGAAGCCCGGTCGTCCATCGGGCAGATATGCGCCGACCACCACGAGTGTCTCGAGCCGCATATCGTCGGCGCGGTTCGCAAGTAGCTGAACCGGATTGGCTGCGTCGAGCGTCTCACCGTCAACGAGCATCGCCTGATATGGATGTCCGCTCAGCGGCTCGGGAAACGGCGCCCAATCCGGGCCGACATCGGCGATCCGGCGGTTCACGGCATCCCGGATGTCGGCGCGCACACAGTCGATATGAATGTGCAGCTGGTTCTGCGACCGCGCTACCGCGGAGTTGATCGCGAGGCTCATCCAGTCGCGCGGGATGTCTACGCCGGCCCGCTCGTCGACGAAGCTCCTTGCGTCCCAAGCAGATGCGACGTAGTTGGTGGCATCCGGCTGGAGAAGCACTGGGCTTTCGATACCGGGGATCCGCTCGGTCGGGATCAGCAAGAATTGCGTCGCGCCGACGAGGTCCTTGAGTACCGCATACCCGCGCTGCTCCCCCGCGCCGATGTTCACCTGCGAGCAGGGGCCGGGGTTGCCGCTGACTTGCTGATCGGGCACGCATTGGTCGTGCACGATCGTCCACAGCGCGTTCGGATCGGCATCCGCCTGTCCGGCCGTCGCCCCCGCGGTGGCAATGATGAGCGCTAATGCGAACGAGAACCACCGCCGACGATTCACGTCACGAAGGCTACTGCCCCTTTACAGTCATGACGTGGCGCGCACGAGCCCGGCAGGCGACGAGATCCAGCTAGCCGCTGACCACGTCGCCGCAACCGTCGGACATCTGGAACGCCGCATCCACGCGCGGTTCGGCGAGCGGGGCTTGACCAAGGCGGCCCGCGACCTCGGACACTTGGTCGTTTCGGTCCAGAGTCAGGCCGAAGAGTCTCACGACCGACTTCGACGCACGACGCTGGTGGCCCGCGCGGTGAGCATCACGATCGTCGCAGTCACGTTGGCGGCGCTCGTTTACAGCTTGCGCTCAGCCGTCATCGACGGGCTGGCTCACACTGCGGACTGGGTGCCGCTGGTCGAAAGCATCATCAACGATCTGGTGTTCGCGGCGATCGCGGTGGTGTTTCTCTGGGCGTTCCCCGAGCGTTTGGAGCGGCGCACGATGCTGCGGCTGCTGCACCGGATGCGATCGCTGGCGCATGTGATCGACATGCACCAGCTGTCCAAGGATCCGGAGCAGCTCAGCCCGACCTACACGCCGACCGAGCAGAGCATCGTGCACGGTCTCGACGCCGACCAGCTCTACCACTACCTGGGTTACTGCTCGGAAATGCTGAGCCTCACCGCCAAAACCGCCGCGCTGTGCGGCGAGTACAGCACCGACAGCGTGGTGCTCGAGACCATCTCCTACATCGAAACCCTTACGACCGAACTCTCCGACAAGATCTGGCAGAAAATATCGCTTCTCCCCCGCCCTTAGTCTTGGCGTATGGCGGTCCTGACTCCTCAGCGTGACGACTTCCCGCGTTGGTACCAAGATGTGCTGACCAAGGCGAAGCTGGCTGAGAACGGCCCAGCCCGCGGGACCATGGTGATCCGGCCCACCGGTTACGCCATATGGGAGCGGATGCAGGCCGAGGTCGACGGGCGCATCAAGGCGGCGGGCGCGCTAAACGCCTACTTCCCCTTGCTGATTCCGATGAACTTCTTCGAGCGCGAGGCCGAGCATGTCGAGGGCTTCAGCCCTGAGCTCGCGGTCGTCACGCACGGCGGCGGCAAGGAGCTGACCGAACCGCTGGCCATCCGCCCGACAAGCGAGGCCGTCATCGGCGAATACATGGCTAAATGGGTGGACAGCTACCGCGATCTACCGCTGCTTCTCAACCAGTGGTCCAATGTCGTCCGGTGGGAGCTGCGGCCCCGAATCTTCTTGCGCACCACCGAGTTTCTCTGGCAGGAAGGCCACACCGCGCACGCTACGGAGGCCGATGCCCGGCAGTATGCCCGCCGCATCCTGCACGACGTGTATCAGGATTTCCTGCGCAGCGTGTTGGCGATGCCGGTGATCGTTGGCCGCAAGACTGCCAAGGAGCGTTTCGCAGGCGCGGAGAACACCATGACGTGCGAGGGCGTCATGCGCGACGGCAAGGCGTTGCAGATGGCCACCTCGCATGAGCTCGGCCAGAGGTTCAGCCGCGCGTTCAACATCAGCTACTCCAACGCCGAAGGCGCGGCCGAGTTGTGCTGGACCACGTCGTGGGGTGCGTCCACCCGGATGCTTGGTGGGCTGATCATGTGCCACGGCGACGACAACGGGCTGGTCCTGCCTCCGAGGCTGGCACCTGTGCAGGTTGTCGTTGTGGTGGTCAAGGACACCGATGGCGGGGTCCGTCGCGCCGCCTCCGCCCTAGTCGAGGAGCTCACCCGCCTCGGAGTGCGCCCCCGGCTGGATGACAACACCGATCAGGCCTTCGGGTGGCGCGCCACCGACTGGGACCTGCAAGGTGTGCCGATCCGGGTGGAAATCGGGCCGCGTGACCTCGCAGAGAACGCCGCCCTGCTCTACCGGCGCGACACCCGCGACAAGACCAAGTTCGGGATCGACAAGGTCGCAGACGAGGTGCAACGGCTGACGGCCCAGATTCAGGACGACATGTTCGTGGCGGCGACGGCGCGCCGCGACGCCGCAATCACGGTCTGCACCACGCTTGAGCAGGCACGCGAGGTCGCGCAGACGGGCATCGCTCGGCTGCCGTGGGAGCTGGTCGGCACTGCCGGTGAGCGGGACCTGGCCACCGGCGGCCTCACGGTGCGATGCCTGCAGCGCGGCGACGGATCACTACCCGAGGCCGATCACGAGGCGGGTGCGCTCGCCTACGTTGCCCGGGCCTACTGATGCGTCACCTGCTGTTAAGACGGCTGTGATCCGATGTTGGCGTGCTTCAGCCAACTGACGACGCCATCGATCAACTACGCGCCGACTACGACACGACCCCGTACACCTCGGTTTCCTTTCCGCCGTCGGCCCCCGGCCAGCTGGCCGCGGTCGCTCATCTCTTCGGCTTGGCTACGCCCGAGGTATCCACTGCCCGAGTACTCGAAATCGGCTGTGCCACAGGCGGAAACATCATTCCGTTCGCCGCCGCGCACCCGCAGGCGCGCGCGGTTGGTCTCGACCTCTCACAGGTGCAGGTCGACTTGGCGCGCGCGAAGGTTCAGGCGTTGGGCCTCGACAATCTGGAGTTCGTCGCAGGCGATATCGCGCAGATGGACCTGACGGCCTTGGGTCAGTTCGACTTCATCATCGCCCACGGCGTCTACAGCTGGGTGCCCCAAGACGTCCAGGAAGCTCTGTTGGCTGCCTTCCGCACGCTGCTGGCACCCGACGGAGTGGCCTACATGAGCTACAACGTGTATCCGGGATGGAAGACCAAAGAGGTGCTGCGCGACGCCATGCTGTTGGCCAGCGGCGGCACCACTGTTCCTGATGAGAAGGCGCGCGAGGCGCGCGGCATGGTCGACTTCATCGAGGAAGTGGCGCCCCCCGATGGCGTGTTGTCGCGAGTCGTTGCCGAATTCCGGTCCCACTCAGAGGGTTTCGGCGATTCGTATTTGTTGCACGAAGAACTCGAGACATTCAACTCGCCGTGCTATTTCTCTGAGATGCTGGCCCGTGCCCGTGCGCATGGCCTGGCGTTCCTCGGAGAAGCTAGACCCGAAGCGATGTTTCCCGGCAACTACGGCCCCAAGGTCGAAGAGCACCTGCTCGAGAAGTGCGGCGGGGTGCAGGTGCTGGTGGAGCAGTACATCGATTTCGTCGTCAATCGGATGTTCCGGGAATCGCTTCTGGTGCACGCTGAACGTGAGCAGCAGATCCGGTACAACCCCGACCGAACTCGCATCCGCGACCTGCACGTCGCGGCGTGGGTTCCTCCCGTGGACGGGCCGACTCGCCTCGACAACTCCCGACAGGAGTTCCGCGAAGCCGACGGTGCGACGCTGTTCACCAACGACCCCGGCATCAAGGCTGCCCTAGACGCGCTCAGTGAGCAGTGGCCGTCGACGCTGTCACGCAACGAGCTGGTGAACGCGGTGCACAGCCGGCTGGTCGACGCCGGCCTCACCCCCAGCGACGGCCTGTCTGACGTCGTCGAGAATCTGATGGGCGTGCTGATCCTGCAGGGCCAGTCCCGGTACCGGCTTGATCCGGTCTCGCCTGCTCCGGCGTCGGAACCGCTGCGGCTCGACGAGACGGCCCGCCGGATGGTGGAGCTGAGCGACACTGAGACCCAGGCCTCGACATTCAACATTTGGCACGAGACACATATGTTGTCGCCACTGGACCGCCACGTGCTCCCACTGCTGGACGGCACACGTGATCGCGATGCGCTCATCGATGCACTGTTGCCAGCGGTTTCGATGGACCGCGACGCGATCGCCGACTACATCGACGCGCTTCCGCAGCACCTGGCCGAGATGAAGCTGCTACGAGTTCGTTAGGTCCCTGCGCTCATCTTCAGCGGGCAGTAACGGCAGCACGCCGTGGCTGGCCGCCGCGGCGACGAGAAGAACGGCGGCCGCCGTGAGCGATGCCGCGAGCCCGAAACTCGAGGCGACAAGCCCCCACACAAACGCTCCAAGAGCCTGGGAACCGATCAACACCACCAGGTAGATCGCCAGGCCGCGGGCCCGAACCCACTGCGGCAGTGCGAGTTGCGCGGCGACCGTCAAAGTGGTCAGCGTCGCAATCCAGGCCACGCCGGACAGCAGCAGCATGACGACGCCTGCGGCGAGCGGTAGGTAAGCCGCCGCAAGCAATCCCGCGGCATCAACCAACGCTGATAACACGAGCAAGGCATTGACCGAATACGTGTTGCGGAGCCGAGACATCACGAGTGCACCGAGCACCGCCCCCGCTCCCATCGTCCCGAGTACGGCACCGTAGCCGATCGCACGCAGATGCCAATGCTGCGATGCGGCAATGGGTAGCAACGCCCACAGCGCCGACACCGGGAATGCAAACAATGCCGCCCGCAACAGAATTCGACGAACCGGCTTGCTGTTGCGGACATATCGCAGGCCGGTGACAACCGATTGGCTCATCGGCTCTCGGACAATGACGGGCGTCGACGCCGGCCGTTTCCACGCCATCAGCGCGCCGATGACTACCGCGAATGACACCGCGTTGATCGCGAAGACGGCCTGCGGCCCTGCAGCGGCGACCAGCACGCCGGCGACGGGAGGTCCGATCGCTCTCGCCGCGTCGACGGTGACGCCGGTCAGCGACGCTGCGGCGGGGAACTGATCGCGCGGCACCAACTCCGGTTGAATCGCCTGCCAGGCCGGCGTCGTCATCGCGGCGGCACAGCCGATCGCGAACAAGAGCGACAGCAGTGAAAGCGGATTGAGCAGACCGGCAACCGTGATGGCCGTCAACACGGTCGCGGCGGCCGCGGCGTAGAGCTGCAGCGCAATCAGAAACCGTCGGCGATCTACACGATCGGCCAGTGCTCCCGCGAAGAGGGCCAGAATCAAAGTCGGCGACAGGCTGGCGGTTTGAACCAATGCGACCGTCGTCGGACTCGCATGTCCCGTCACTAGAAACCACTGTGCCCCAACGGTTTGCATCCACGTGCCGATATTGGAGGCGAGCGCTGCGATGAACAATCCGCGAAATGCGCCGATCCGCAAGGGTGCCCACGTCGATGAGGCGGAGCTGGCGTCATCGGATGCCATCGTCGTTCCCCCGGGTTTGATCTTTGCTCAAAATGGTATTGGCTGGCACGCTGGTTTAGGACTGTCTTCGGGGAGGTCCGCATGGAGAGCAATCACGAGGTCACCGTCCAATTGACCGGCGAGGACGCGTACGTGATCAAGCTGCTCGAGCGCGTGCAGATCGAACGACGAGACGGCGTCGTCGTCGGCCACTGGCCCGCGTTCAACCTGGATGCGAAGGGCGCCAACGAGGACGAGGTCTACCAACAGCTGCTCGGCGGTCTGCGGGAGCAGATGGGTGCGGGCCCCGGGTCGCCCGAGTTCGAGCCGTTTGCGGCGTACGTGCGCGAGCATGGCAGACGGCTGTCCGAAGAAGAGGCCGCCGCCAGGGAGTTGGCGCAACTGCGCGAGCTCACCATCCGCTGGGGCCTGACGGAAGACGAGCAATACAGCGTGCGGCTGTTCGCGGACGCCGAGGTGCGGCGTGACGGTGACACCGTCGCCGTGCGCGCCTTCGGGCTGGAAGGCAGCGGTGAACAGCTCGGCGAAGCAGTGCAAAAGCTCAACACCGCCATCAACGAGGCCTGCGGGGTGCCCGACGCACCTGGCCCGCGATTCGCGGAGATCACGAGCTGGGTGCGCTCGAACGGTGAGCCGGTACCGGCTGACGTTCTGGCGCAGGAGGCGAAGGACAAGCAGGCGTACTTGGTCGCCCGTGACCAATTGGCGCCCATTACGCCGGAGGACATCCCTCCGGAAAGCTCGACCGGCGTGCCGTTGCTTGTCGACTTCTGGGCTGAGTGGTGCGGGCCGTGCCGCATGGTGACACCGGTGCTCGCCGCGCTCGCCGAACAATGGGCCGGTCGGATCGTGGTACGCAAGATCGACGTCGACCAATTTGACGGCATCTGGGAGCGATTCAACTTCCGCGGCATCCCAGCCATGATCATGTTCAAGGACGGCAAGGAGATCCACCGTGTGATCGGTTTCGGCGGCAAGGCGAAGCTGGTTGCCGAACTGGAGCCGCACCTCGCGTGAGGGTGCCTCCGAGCTCTCAGGTGTAGGAGCAGTGCGACGGGGTATGCGGTGGTCGTATGACTGCCCAACCCCCGGACCCCGATCCGGCACGAACCCCCGGTCTCGAGCCCGGCGGCGGCGTCGCACCCGGTGCCACTCCCCCGGATTCGGCGCAGACGTCGGGTCTTTCCGAGCCAGAGCCGCGACCGCGTCGACGGCTGCGGCCCGCGACGGTCGTCGGCCTCGTCGCCATCGCCGCCCTGGTGCTGGTGTTCGCGACGACGGCCGTCGTGCTGCTGTTGAACCTGTAAATCCGTGCACGCCCGGAGGTAGGTTCCGTACATGGACCTTGGGGGCAAGACGGCACTTCTGACTGGTGCCACGGGCGGGTTGGGCAGGGCGATCGCCACCGCTTTGGCGGCGCGGGGTGCAAGGCTCATCTTGAGTTCTCGCAAGGCCGAGGAATTGGTGAAGCTTGCGCGATCCCTCCCCGGCGGCGGGCACACCACGATCGCCATTGACCTCGCGGACGACGGCGCGTCATTGTCGTTGCTCGAGCAGGCCGGGGATATCGACGTGCTGGTCGCCAATGCGGGGCTGCCCGCGTCCGGGCGTCTTGATGGCTTCAGTCAGTACGACATCAGCCGCGCGCTTCGGGTGAACCTCGAGACGCCGGT
>Ga0070671_100002649_pt1 | contig 13853 bp, 10 predicted proteins | sample KBSS73metaG_FD_65341 | JGI IMG/M metagenome (GOLD analysis project Ga0070671, IMG submission 65341) | Switchgrass rhizosphere microbial communities from Kellogg Biological Station, Michigan, USA - KBS S7-3 metaG | ecosystem: Host-associated > Plants > Roots > Rhizosphere > Soil ...
GCCAGGGCGAACCAGTGCCAACGCGTCTGACGGGTCAGAGCCGCCAATGCCCGTTCCCATGCTCCACCATTTGCCTCAGGCACGGCGGGCTGCTGCAGCGTCAGGCGGTATTCGCCCTTTGGGATGACCAGGCGCGCGCCGTTTTGGTCAACATAGAATTCGTCGATCCGCTTGCGCAGGCGGTGAACATAGACCCGGACGCCTGAATCCGCAGCTCCGTCGGGCAGGGTGCCATCACCGCCGAAAACAGCCAGCGCAATCTCGATTTCTTTCGGCGCACGGGGATCGGCAGACCGCTCTGCCAGAAAGTCGAAGAGCTTCAGTTGGGCGGAAGACCGGCTGGCCGAGAGCGCGGCGCGGAAGCGCACGATTTCGCGTTCCATCTCTGGCGGACGGGGTACGGCGCGATCGCCACTTGCTGATTCCAACCTTCGATCTCCCCTATCCGGCTCAAGCGGGAGCCCGGAACGGCTGGTCTGCTCTAGCCCCAATGGCATCGCTGCGCGACACAGAGTTGCATTTATTTCATATGTCAAATAATCGATACCCCGAGCGAGAACTTGCGCATGACTGGCAAGGCCTTCACGCCGCGCTCCGGCCTGCCCAAAGGCGGGATGGCCCGTAATGACAAGACGATGACCGTTCAGGCCATCACACCCGGTTGCGCGGGCGGACTACCATTCGCCTATGGTTCGAGGCATCTTGTCGACCTTTGCGTGAAGCGATGGAGTGGGGGAATGGAATCTGCGGTTTTCAGGCGCGCGGTTCGGGCAGGTTTTGCCGTCACGCTCCTCGCCAGCTCGGGCCTGGCACTGGCCGCAGGAGGCGACGAGGTCGGCCTCCAGCCCGTTATCGTCGAGGACAAGGAATACCGCTTCGACAGTGCCGAGCAACATGGCATCAGCGCCCGGGTAATTGCCCGCGGCCTTTCGCATATCTACAGCCTGGCCTTCCTGCCTGAGGGTGACGCGCTGGTGGTGGAGCGCGGATCGCGCCTGCGGCTGCTGCGGCGGGCGACATCTGAGAGGCCGGAACTGGCCACCGACGCTATTGGCGGGGTGCCCGAATATAGCCGGCAAGAGCACGTTCATCCCGACGACGTCCTGGGCATTCAGGATATCGCGCTAGATCCGGGATTTTCCAGCAACCGTCTGATCTACTTCACCTACAACAAGCCGATTGGCTTCAACGTAAAGGCAGGACGGCTGACTGTTTCCTCGGTTCTGGCGCGTGCCCGGCTCGACGGGATGCGCCTGATCGAGATGAAGGATTTGATGCTGGGTGAGCCGGTGATCGGTGCCGGCGGGTCACGCATCCAGTTCGGCCGGGATGGTCTGGTCTATGTCTCGGTCGGCGCATTGAGCACCGGCGATATCATGTCGGCGCAGCGGGTGGATAATATCTACGGCAAAGTCTTGCGGCTGAACGCAGATGGCACGCCCGCTGCCGGAAACCCGTTCGCGCGTCACAAGGGCGCCAGGCCTGAAATCCTGACGTACGGCCATCGCGATCCTCTCGGGCTTGCGATCGATCCGCGAAGCGGCGTGCTGTTGGCATCTGAGCACGGGCCGCAGGGCGGGGACGAGCTGAACCAGATCCTGCCGGGGCGAAACTATGGCTGGCCCGTGTCGACTTATGGCACTGAATATGGCGGATCGCCGCTGCCGCAGACGCCGGTCAAGGCCGGAACCCAAGGGCCGATGATGGTTTGGCTTCCCGCCATCGCACCGTCGGGCATCTCCTTCTATTCGGGCGACAAATTTGCCCACTGGAAGAACAATCTCTTCATCGCCAGCGCACGCAGAGGCCAGATCAATGGAACCGGAGCGCTAATCCGCGTGGTATTCAACGAAAACCTGCAGGAAATGCGCCAGGAGGTGCTGCTCGATGGCCTGCACCAGCGATTCAAGGATGTGCGCCAAGGGCCAGATGGCTTGCTCTATGCAGCGACCGACGAAGATGACGCTGTCATCATTCGACTATCGCCGCTGGCAGAGTGAGGAATGGGCCAGAAGGCCGGAGATGGCCCTGGGCGTGATCGGTTGATGCAATGGCGGCGTTGAGGGGGCTGCCGATGGATGCTCCGTTTTTGCCGAGACGGTGGCAGATGCGCCGTACCGTGTTGGACATTCTCGGCAGCTTTGCCGATTGCCGCTGCCACTGAACGCGGCAGGCAGGACTTATCTCACGACAGGAATATTCGGCATCACGTACCGTGCCGCCGCCGTCAGGCCTCATTGTGAGTCCTGATCGTTTCTTCGGAAGCAACTGGCCCGGATCGGCGAAACCGTGGCCGATCCTGCAATCGCTATAGATGCATTCGCATATAATTCTGATGGGAACAAGCGACACGCTTATCAAGAGGGAGTGTTCTCTAGCACGACGGCGCATGCGCTGCCTTGCGAGTGAATGCTTAGCGATTCGCATAAAAGGGTGGATAGATGATCTTTCGCAAGTTCAGTCGTGCGGCTTTGTTGTGCACTTCCCTGCCATTGGGAACTGTCGTCGCTCATGCACAGGAAGCCTCGCCTAATCGCGCTGATCCGGCCGGCATTGGGGAAATCGTCGTCACCGCCAACCGGCGTGAACAAAATCTCAGCCGAGTGCCCGCAAGTATCGTTGCCAAGGGGGCGGTCGAACTTGACAAGCAGGGTGTTCGTTCGATCGCCGATATTGCGCAGATCACGCCAAGCATCACGTTTGGTCAAAGTTCGGTGCTCTATGGAACCGGGCAGACATCGATCGCCATTCGCGGCGTCGATTCCTCGTCGGGGATTCCGACGACCGGCATCTATATCGACGATACCCCCGTGCAAACGCGCATCGGCGTCAGCCCTTCGCTCAGCAATCCCTATCCGCAAGTGTTTGATATCGAGCGCCTGGAGGTGCTGCGGGGGCCACAGGGCACGCTATTTGGCAGCGGATCGGTTGGCGGCGCGATCCGCTTCATCCTACCCGGCCCGGAATATTCGGATACTCACATCTACGGACGGAGTGAACTTGCGGCCACGCAGCATGGGGCAATGAGCTACGAGGCCGGGATCGCGGCGGGCACGCCGCTCGTCGAGGACAAGATCGGCTTTCGTGCCAGTGTCTGGTATCGCCACGATGGCGGTTATATCGACAGACTGGATCGCTACTCCAAGGCGCTGTTGCAAAAGGATATCAACAGTGCAGACACGTTTTCGTCGCGTTTTGTGCTGGGCTTGAAAGCGGGTGAGAATCTGACGATCACGCCATCGATCTTTTACCAGAACCAGAAGATTGCCGATGGATCGCGCTTCGAACTGGCAACATCGGATCGTTCCAGCGGCGATCTGAAGCTGAGCCTGAACAAGATCGCCGAACCGCTCAAGGATCAGTTCTACTTGCCCGCGCTGAAGATTGAACTTGACCTGGGTGCTGCCACCCTGGTTTCGAACACGTCTTATTTTTTCCGCAAGACCAATAGCAAGAGCGACGATACGACGCTCAATATCGCTCTCAATGCCGGGATCACGGGCGTTTTCCCGGAAGAGTTCAAGGACGATACGTTCTTCACTGCAAATCGTACGAAGCAGACTGCATTCACCCAGGAATTGCGGTTGCAGAATGCAAAGTCGAACGATCGGTTCAACTGGATTGTCGGTGCATTTTTCCAAAAATCCTATGTCAGCGATCAGTACGAGGGAAGCGTGCCACGAGCGCTCGCTCTCATCAATTATGGCGAGGCGCTTAGAGGCGAACCGCTCACGCCGTCGCTGACCGATATATTCGGCGTCGAGCTTTACCAAGGCCAATATTTCGTGGCTCAGCGCAACGAGCATCGCGATCGGCAGTTCGCGGTTTATGCGCAGGCGGATTATGAAGTCGTCCCGCGCGTGAAGCTGACAGCAGGCGCGCGTTACACGATCGCAAACTACAAGTTCAAAGGCTTTACTGCTGGTCCGCTTTATTCCACCAACGGGCGCATTGACACGGGCGACACCACGGTGCGCAACCTGACGCCGAAATTCTCGGCATCCTTTCAGGCCGACCAGAACAATCTTTTTTACGTCAGTGCATCGAAGGGTATCCGCGGTCCGGGTGTTTCACCGCCGGTGGGCGCGCGCTGCGCCGATGAGGCGGCGGCTATCGGGTTCGATCCTTATGCAACGCTCAAACTCAAGCCCGATTCCATCTGGAGTTACGAGATCGGCAGCAAGAACCGTCTATTCGGAGGCAAGGTCGCGATTGACGCGTCTGCCTATCGTATCGACTGGAAGAACGTGCAGAACATGTTCAATCTGCCGGTCTGCACGGTCTATGCCGCCCTCAATCTTGGCGACGCGAAAGTGGATGGCTTCGATCTGTCCGTCACGGTCAAACCTGTGCGCCAGCTGACGCTTGGCGTGTCGGCGGCTTATACCAATGCTCGTTTCACAACGGAAATTCCGGGCCTCAACGGCACGACGGTCCGCAAGGCAGGTGAGCCGTTTCCGCGCGTGGCGCCGTGGACGATCCAGTTGAATGGCGAGTTCACGCAGCCTGTCGACGATGCGGAACTCTACGCGCGTGCCGACTTCAGCTACAGTAGCCGCAATACCAAGCCGCTCGATCTCAACTCGGTGTTGACGGACCCTGACCTGCCGCGTCCGCCAGCCACTTCGCAGCTTGACTTGCGCTTGGGGGCCAGGATCTATCGCGGCAGAGACAGCACGGTGGACGTCAGCCTGTTCGTAAACAACGTGACCAACAGCCAACCGCTTCTGAGTCTTTATCATGAGTATCCCGGCTCGGTATGGTATCGTTCGGGCACGTTCCGTCCTCGTACGGTGGGAGCCACCGTTTCGGTACGCCAGTAAAGCGATGAATCCTGGGTGCCAAAGCAGTGCTGCGTTCGATAACTTGTCCGCACGCCTGCTTTGGGACCCGACGCGCGCTTGCGTCGAATATGAACGCGCAAAAATGCCGATGACGGTTGCGGTAACCGTGCGAGGAGGTCCACGATGAGGTTCACAAGGCTTGGGTCAATCGCGATCATGGTTGCTGCGACAGCCATGTCTCTCACATCTGCGGCGCATGCAAAGGGCGGGCCACGAGCGGGGTCTGCAGTTCGCGGCAGCGCCAAGCCCGTGACCGAACCAGATATCACGGGCGTTTGGGAACTCTACCCCGATCCCTATGGTGGAGAAGAGAATACCGTCATTGAGTTGACGGCGCCGGAAGGTGGCCCGAAGCTGAAAGAGCCATATGCCACGAAATGGAAGGAGCGCGTCGCGCGCCGGGAGGCCGCGCTCAAGGCCGGCACGCCGTTGGCTGACCGCAGCACACTGTGCCTTCCTGAAGGGGTGCCGCTGATCATGGGGGCAATTTTCCCGATCCAGATTCTTCAGAATCCAGGCCAAGTTACCGTTCTGGCCGAGTTTCTGACGCAAACGCGTCGCATCCATCTGGGCAAGCCGATGCCGGCGGTGGATGATATTCCTCCTTATTATTACGGCTATTCGGTTGGCCACTGGGAGGGCGATACGCTTGTCGCCACCACCATGGGAATCCGCGAGGATACCGAATTCTACGATATCCCGCATAGCGCCGACATGAAAATAACCGAACGGATCCGGCCGACCAAACCCGGCTACTTGGAAGACCGGGTCACCATCGAAGACCCCGCCGTGCTCGCCGAGCCTTATCGCTTCACCTACGGGTACAAGAGAAACGACACGTACGAAATCAATGAGTATTATTGCAATCCTTCGGATCAGTTGGTCAAGGTAAATGCTGATGGTACGGTGTCGATGAAGACCAATTGATCTTCCGCATAATTTCATTCAGCACTGATTGATGCAAGATAAACTCATGACGTAGGATGGGTGGGCCTGTTATGAGGCATCACCTGCAGCGTGTGTTTGATGGAAATGCCCACCTTCAAGATTATCCTGGTTTCATGGCCACAACATCAAACGTTGTCGGCTCTAACTGGCTGAGCGCGATGCGTCGTCGATAATGTAGCGCCACCCGCCATCGGCCTGGCGGCGCATGACTTCGATGCCGCCACCGGGTACTACCTGCTTGCTACCATCAGAGTTCGGAATTGTCAGCTTCCAATGGTTGGTTGTCAGCGCGGTGTCGCGATACACCAGATGCTTACGATCCCCGAGAACGATCTGCGGTTTCAATGCAATGATCCCGGCAAGGTTTTTGCGGACGTTTTCCCTTCCGACCAACTCTTTGCCGTCTGGATCTACATACAAGACATCGGCAGTGTATAGGCCGATCAATCCATCGATGTCCCCGGCATTGAAGAATGCCTGCCATGCGTCGTAGACTCTGTCGATGTCGGATATGGGCTTCGCGCGCGCACTCTTCGCTGCGATAGCTCGCTCGGCGGTTAGCGCCACGCCCGCGAGCACAGCCCCGGCCGTGGCCCCGCGCAGAACTTGCGCCCGCGTGAAATGAAGGCCCGCAGAGTCCAGTGAGGTCGCCGATACGTCCGTGCTTGCGCGCACCGCTTGCCAAGCTTTGCAGATGGATGAAATCATCGTCGCCCTCATAATCCTAAGCAAATGCTGTAATAGCGTGGCATCAAGGCGGGTTTCGGCGTGGGAGCCAGCCCTAATCAAGGCAAGATTGCGCGCGTGAACTGACCGAGTCCATGATGGTTTCTGCCATAATTAGGGCCGCTCCGGCCGAAGCGAGCGCGCCACGGATACGGCTTTGGCGGTGAAGTGCTCGACTGCCACGCGTGGCAGCGCCGCAGGATCGTGATAGGCGGCATTGACATCATTCGTTCGATTGCAGCGATGCCCGAGCGGGACGCCGGCTGGCCCGATCGTATGCGAACGTCGACACGCCTCGGCCAAGGGGCTATAACCCGGATATTGGGGACTTGGCGCCGCCAGAGCGCTAGCCCGATCGAGGGGACGGCAGCCATGTTCACCACACATACCACCCGTTCGGTCGCTGCTGAAGAGCGGCTGGATTATTGGAACAGCCTGGTGGAGGATCTTTTTCCCGGCATGGTGGTGGACGGAGCGCGCGATATAGACGCGAGCTGGACGGCCTGCTGGTTGGGCGACGTCGGCCTGAGCCAAGCCCTGTCGCAGCGCTCCACCGTGCGGCGATGGAGCAACCGGGCGCCAGTCTGCGCCGAGGGACGCGGGCTGATCCATTTCCAGTCACAGGGCTTCAGTGCCACGGCCCAACGCGACCACAGCGCCGCGCTGTTCGCCGGCGACCTGACCTTCTGTGTGCCGGACGAGCCCTATGATATCGAAATATCGCCGCGCAATGCGATGTATGTGCTCGATTTTTCTTGGGACACGCTGGCGCAGTGCGGAGCGCGTCCGGGCTTGGTACTGAACCACCGGATGCCTTCGGTGGGTGTGCTGCGCGGCTTCATCGCTTCGATCTTCGCACAGCAATGGAGCGGGACCCTGCCAGCCGAGGAAGGCGAGGCGCTGGGGCAGGTGCTGCGGCAATTGATCGCCAATGCGCTGCGTGCCGACCATACCGCGCCGGCTCGCACCCACCTGCACGAGCGGCTGCTGGCTTTCGTGGAGGACAATCTGGGCAATGGCGCCCTGCGCACCGGCGCCATCGCGCAGGGGCTGGGCGTGCCGGCGCGCGAGGTGCAGCTGGCCTTTGCCGAGATGGCGACAACGGCCAGCGAATATATCAATGGACGCCGGCTGGCACTGGCCTCGCATCGTCTGCGCAGCGGGCTGCGCGGCGCTTCGCTGAGCGACCTTGCATATGAACTGGGCTTTGCCGATTCCGCGCATTTCAGCCGGCGCTTCCGCGATCGCTTCGGCGAGACGCCCAGCAGCTACGTCCGCCGCTTCCAGCGCTAACGTTCGGCCCGCGCGTTCGTTCAAGCCGAACGCGGCCGGGCGTTCAAGACAGGGATTGCTATAGAATATATCGTTCCTCTCGTGCAGGCGGGCCAAAACCGCCGCCACTGGAGAGGGACCACCATGAGACACCTTCTATCCACCTCGGCCGCGATCGCTGCTTTGGCGGCCACGCCGGTTGCAGCGCAGCAGCAGAAGGCCGGCGCCGCTGCTGACGACACAGCGATCGGCGAGATCGTCGTGACCGCGCAAAAGCGCGCCGAAAACGTCCAGGCCGTGCCGATCGCGATCAGTGCCTTCACCGCGAACGCGCTGAAGGAACGCTCCGTCACCTCGGTCGTCTCGCTCTCGGCGCTGGTGCCCAATGTGAACCTGGACGGAGGCACGCCATTCTCGGGCTCGTCCGCCGTGCTCTCGGCCACGATCCGCGGCATCGGTTCCGATGACTTTGCCTTCAACATCGATCCTGGCGTGGGCATCTACCTCGATGGGGTGTACCTGGCCCGCACCGTGGGCGCCAACCAGGATCTGCCCGACGTCGAGCGGGTAGAGGTACTCAAGGGCCCGCAGGGCACCCTTTTCGGCCGGAACACCATCGGCGGTGCGATCAGCGTCGTCACGCACGATCCGGGCAAGGCCTTCAAGGGCAGCTTCGATGTCACCACTGGCAGCTATCACATGGTCAAGCTGCGGGCGACGGTGGACGTGCCACTGTCCGACAGCCTGTTTTCCTCGCTCACCGCGGCCAGCCTGAATCGCCAGGGTTTCCTCAAGCGGATTCCGTTCCCCGATCAGCGCGCGGGCAATTCCGATCCCTTCACCCGCTTCTCTAATGCCGCCTATGCCAACAGCGATCGTGAAGGCGGCGATGCCAGCGTCAGCCTGCGCGGCAAGCTGAAGTGGGACAACGGCGGCCCGGTCACCGCGATCCTTTCGGCCGACTACACGCATCAGGACAGCGCCGGTCAGGCAACCAAGCTGCTGGGCACCTTTCCGAATATTCCGGGGCCGTTCGCCGGCACCGCCAACCTCCCCGGCACGGCCTTCGACCCCACGGCGAGCACCGGCTTCCTGTTTGCCGGGCTCTACAACTTCTGTATCGGCAGCACCCCGGCGCAGATCGCCGCGCGCAATGCCCAGGCGCTGTGCGGCCCACGCGGCACGCAGTTCAACCCGCGTTACCAGCTGAGCGGGCTGGGCAGCGTGAACGTCGACGGCAACCCACTGAACGACCGCCTGCCTTGGGATTCCCGCTATGTGCTGAGCGATCCCGATCTCAGCTATGCCACCGGGCCGAGTTTCAACCGGCTGACGACCTGGGGGCTCGGCGGCACGATCCAGGCCGAGCTAAATCCGTCGCTCACGATCAAGTCGATCACCGCCTACCGCCAGACCAACTGGAAGGCCGGGGTCGACGCCGATGGCTCGCCATTGTCTTTCCTGGAACTGACCTTCAGCCAGAACCAGCGGCAGTTCAGCCAGGAGCTGCAGCTGCTGGGCAAGGCGTTGAATAGCAAGCTCAACTATGTGCTGGGTGCCTATTACTTCAAGGAAAGTGGTGACCTGCACGACTATGTGAACTTCGCCGAGGGCCTGCTCCAGGTGGATGGTCCAAACAAGTTCGATACCGAGAACTGGGCCGGGTTCGGGCAGATCGATTTCCGGCCGAGCGAGCTGCTGGGCTTCACCGCGGGCGGGCGCTACACGCGTGAGCGGAAGCTGTTCACCGGAGGCCAGCAGGACCTGAACGGCGGTAACTACAAGCTGTTCGGCTGCGCGGCGGGGGATGGCACCATCGCGCCCTTCGGCAACTTCCCACTGGCCCCGCCAGTGAGCGCCGGCGGGCCGCCGTGCTTTGCGGCGTTGTCCTTCCCCACCGCAGCCAATCCGGTGCAGGTCTATGTGCCCGGCGAGAACCGCAAGACCTTCAGCAACTTCTCGCCCAAGCTGGGCGTACAACTGCACCCCGCCCGCGACATCATGATCTACGGCTCGTGGTCGAAGGGCTACAAGACCGGCGGCTGGACCACGCGGCTCACCAACCCGCAGGGCGCCGTGGCGCCGGGCTTCAACGAGGAAAAGGCCACCACGATCGAGGCCGGCGTCAAGTCGAGCCTGCTAGACCGGCACCTGCAGGTCAATCTGGCAGCCTTCACTACCGCCTACGACGGGGTGCAGCTCAATATCCAGATCGGCACTTCGCCCACCATCGCCAATGCCGGCGCCGCGCGGATCAAGGGGCTGGAACTGGAAGTCGTGGCGGTGCCGGTGCGCGGGCTGACGATCAACGGCGCGCTGGGCTACATCGATGCCCACTATACCGCGCTCTTGCCTGCCGCGCTGGTCAATGCCAGCCCGATCCCGGGCATCCAGCAGGGCATCTTCGTGGGCGCGCCGCTGCCCAAGACCGCCGACTGGAAGATCAACATCTCGCCGCGTTATGAATACCGTCTGGAAAACGGCGCATCGCTGGTGGTGCTGGGAGACTGGAGCCATACCTCGCCGGTGTGGAACGACATTGCCCGGTCCGACCTGCTGCGCCGCCCGGCCAACGACTTGTTCAATGCCAGCCTCACGTACAACGCCCCTGATGACAGGTATTCGCTGACGGCGGGCGGCACCAACCTGACCGATACCCGGTACATCACCAGTGGGGGCGTGAATATCGCCGACGGCACCGCTTTCGGCACCTACAACCGCCCGCGCGAATGGTACCTGCGCTTCGGGATGGCGTTCTGATGGGCACCCCGGCGCTGGCCGCCGTGTCCAGGGTTGCGGGGGAGGCCCCGCAACTCGAGGACGTCACCATCGACGATCCCCGCGCCGGCGAGGTGCTGGTCCGGCTGGTCGCCACGGGCATCTGCCACACCGACATGGTCATGCGCGACGGGCACCTGCCGGTGCCGCTGCCGGTGGTGCTGGGGCATGAGGGGGCTGGCCACGTCGTCGCCGTGGGCACGGGAGTGACCCACGTGGCACCGGGCGATGCGGTGGTGCTGTCCTTCGCCAGTTGCGGTTCCTGCCCGAGCTGCGCGCATGACGCCCCGGCCTATTGCCACGCGTTCTTCCCGCGAAACTTCCTGGCCATGCGGGAGGACGGCTCGACCGCCATTCGCGGGCACGATGGCCCGGTGCACAGCCATGTGTTCGGGCAATCCTCCTTCGCCACCCACGCCATCGTGCAGGGGCGCAACGCCGTGAAAGTGGACGCCGATCTGCCGCTGGCGCTGATGGGGCCGCTCGGCTGCGGGTTTCTCACTGGCGCGGGCGCCGTGTTCAACGCGCTGGACGTGCTGGCCGGGCAGAGCCTGGTCGTGCTGGGCACTGGCGCAGTGGGCATGGCCGCGATCATGGCCGCGCGGATCCGCGCGGCAGGGCGCATCGTGGCGGTCGACCGCTCGCCCGAGCGCGTGGCTCTCGCGGTCGAACTGGGCGCGACCGAGGGGGTGGTGGCAGACGGACGCAGCCTGGCCGACCATGGCCTGGCCGATATCGACCATGTGCTCGATACCACCGGCCATGTGCCGCTGATCGAACAGGCGATGCTCACCCTGGCGCCGCGCGGACAGGCGGGGCTGCTGGCGGCCTTTGCGCCGGGGGCCACAGTCTCGCTGGATGCGGCCTTCGTGATGAGTGGCGGGCGCGTGGTGCGCGGGATCGTGGAGGGCTCAGCCGATCCGCAGCAGCTGATCCCCCAGCTCATTGCCCACTGGCGCGCCGGCCAGTTCCCCATCGAGCGGTTGACCCGTGTCTATCCCTTCGACCAGATCGCCGACGCCTTTGCAGCGGGGGAGAGCGGCGAAGTCATCAAGCCGATTGTGAGAATGTGACCATGGCACCCAAGTTGCACCTGCTGATCGATGGCCAATTGATTGCTGGAGCCGGCGAACTGCCGGTGATCAACCTGGCCACCGGCGCGGCCTTCGCCATGGCCCCGCGCGCCGATGGCGCGCAGCTCGACACCGCGGTCGCCGCCGCATGACCGATGTTGAAGTCCGCGCTGACGTGGCCGCCTATCTTGCCGAGCTGGCCGCGCGTGGTGCGCCGCCGATCGACCAGTTACCGGTGGAGATCGTGCGGCAGGCCATGCGCGCGCTGGGGCAGGCGATCGACCTGCCGCCGGTGACGCTGCCAGTGGTCCGCGATCTCGCTTGCCCGGCACCGCACGGCGACATCCCGCTGCGGCTGTATGACAGCGAAGCCACTCGCAGCGGCGGCCCGATTATCCTGTTTTTCCACGGCGGCGGCTTCGTGTTCGGCGATCTCGATTCACACGATTCGTTCTGTCGCCACCTGGCCCGGCGCAGCGGCCTGCCGGTGCTGGCGGTCGACTATCGCCTTGCGCCGGAGTATCCGTTTCCCGCCTTTGCCGAGGATGCCGAAACCGTGGCCCGCTGGGTGGCAGGGCGGCCCGCCGTCCTTGGCTTCGGGCCGGACGGCCTGATTACCTGCGGCGACAGCGCGGGTGGGCATATGGCGATCCTGGTTGCACAGTGCCTTGCCCTGCGGCCGGCAGCGCTACCGATGCTGGCGCAATGGGCGTTCTATCCGTTCCTGGGGGCAGGGGACGACTGGCCCTCGATCCGCGATTTCGCGGATGGCTACATGCTCACCCGCAGCGCGATGGACTGGTTCGACCAGCTGCTAGGGCAGGCACCGGGCGATCCGCGCTACAACCTGCTGCTGGGGCCCGTGCCGCCCACCCCGCTGTTGATCCAGACGGCAGGCCTGGACCCGCTGCGAGACCCGGCGCGGCATTATGCCGACCTGGTGCGGGCGCATGGCGCTCGCGTGACCTATCTGGAGGCACCAGGCATGATTCATGGCTATGTGAACATGCGCGCGGCTTTGCCCTCGGCGCAGCAGGACATCGAGGAATGCCTCGCGGCCGGGCTCGCGCTCCTGCCGGCCAGTACCGCAGTTTAGCGGGGAAGCGCAGCAGCCGGTGCGGTCGGGGCGGAGGCGGATGGTGCCGGGCGGGGTGCGCCGACTTAGGTCCAACATTCACCTTCACGTTGGCGGCCACAGTTGAACGTCGAAGCCCGGGGGCGCACGGCCTAACTCTCGGGTCGGTAGTGGCTGGGCGCCACGCCGATCAGGCGTTTGAACATCGTGGTGAAGGCGGCGGGGCTTTCATAGCCCAGATCGAAAGCGATGGTCGTCACGGCATCTCCAGCAGCCAGGCGGGGTAGCGCGATGAGCAGGCAGGCTTGCTGACGCCAAGCGCCGAAGCTGAGCCCGGTTTCACGTCGAAACGCACGAGTGAACGCGCGGCGTCCCATGCCCAAATCGGAGCTCCACTGGTCGATCGTGTCGTGCGCGCTGGGCGCTTCCAGGAATGTTCGGCATTTTCGCGCGATTTCGGCGTGCTGGGGAAAGGGAACAGCCAATGGCATCGTCGGTGCGCGGACAAGTTCAGCGAGCAGAAGCGACATAACCATGCCATCTCGCCCGGCGACATCATATTCGGGAGGTATCTCGCATGCGGCTTCCAACAGGTTGCGCAGGAGTGGCGAGACTGGGATGACCTTGTTGGCATTCCCCAGGGAGCCAGGGGCTTCCGGTTCGATCAAAACGCTGCGCGTGCTGACTGCACCCACCATCCGCACAGCATGGCTGACACCGCCAGGCGTCCAGATGGCCCGTTCGGGCGGGGCGACCCAGGCGCCATGTTGCGTGCTGACGACCACCACACCTCGCGCTGCATAAAGCAGCTGGCCGCGGCGATGCTGATGCCAATCGAGCTCGAATGCAGGGGGGTACTCGTTGCCGATAGCGACGATGGGGCGGTCGACATGCTCAACCAGCGCTGGATCGGACCAAGGCATTTGAATGTCCCACTTGAACAAGTGAATGACCCATACCGGAATGCGGGCCAGCGTGTGAACGCTTAGGGAAGCAACACGACCACCGCTACCGAGTGCTTGCCATGAACGCTACCAAAGCCGCTTCACCCTCCGCTGACGCTACCGTGTACGGCGTGATTGTCGCGATCAGCTTCTGCCATTTGCTCAACGACATGATGCAGTCGCTGCTGCCGGC
>Ga0070671_100002655_pt1 | contig 13847 bp, 11 predicted proteins | sample KBSS73metaG_FD_65341 | JGI IMG/M metagenome (GOLD analysis project Ga0070671, IMG submission 65341) | Switchgrass rhizosphere microbial communities from Kellogg Biological Station, Michigan, USA - KBS S7-3 metaG | ecosystem: Host-associated > Plants > Roots > Rhizosphere > Soil ...
AGGCCGCGCTCTCCTCGAGCGCGACCCTACCCGATGCTGTCAGCCATGTGCTGTCGTCGCTGTAAGTGCTGTCCTGTCGTCGGACACTTCAGGCGGCCCGTCAGACGCTTCAGCGCCTGGCCGGCTGACGCTTCATCACGAACACCAGCGCGGCGAGTCCGAAGCCGAACATCAGTAGCGAACCGGGCTCGTCAACCTCGCTTACACCACCGGCAGCAATCCCGCCGCCCGAGCCTTGGCCCGATCCGGGTGCGCCTGTGGTCGTGCCCGTGGTCGGGCCCACGGCCGGCTCGTCCGTGGGGCTCACGTTGGTGAACGCGAACACCAGGTCGTTGTAGTCGAAGTCGCCGCCGCCGAACAGATCCTCGAACCCGACGAGCACCCGCCCCTCTACCTGCTGCATCATGGCGTGCAACACGCCGTCGAGATTCTGGCTGCCGGGCCCGGTGTAGAAGATGTCCCCGGTCTGCTGCACCAGCAGCTTGAAGACGAGTTCCGTGCCGACGACAAAGGTTCCAAGGTTCATCGTGGCGCCCGCCGACGTCGTGCTGTTGTTGAAGATCGCACCGAGGCCGTCGCCGTACGATCCATCCAGGAAGAGCTCGCTCGTATACCCGGCTCCATTCGAGACGAACGTCACCACGACCTCACCACCGGTGGCGATCAGGGTCTGCTCGGTGATCGGAACCGCCTGAGCCGGTGAGGCCAGGGTGCACAGTAGAGCGAGAGTACCTACGACAGCGCAAACTCGAGTCATCGTGCCTCCGCGGATGCGGTGGGGAGTCGGATACGGCAGGGCAGAGCAATGCACGCGCCATGGCCGTCTCGTGCAGACACGGGCCCGAGTTGATTGCGTGCAATGTGGAACCGGCGCGAGCAGACGGGCTGCTTATCTCGACGGCTCGGGCGTCAGCCGCGAAATGTTTTCAAGACGTGCACGACGCTGCGGCGATCGCCTGGTGCAGCTGGCGCAGCCCATCGGTCAACGCCGCCGGTCCGGGTTGAAGGATGAGCGGCGACTTGATCTCGTAGATCTGTTCGCGTTGCACTGCCGGGACGGTGTCCCAGCCCGTCCGCGATCGAATCCGTTCGGGCCGCACCGCTTTGCCGCACCACGACGCCACGATCACATCAGGCGATCGCCGCACGACCTCGTCGGCCTCGACGATCCGATCCTTTCCCAGCTTCGCGTCGCGCAGCTCCGGGAAGATCGGAGTGCCGCCCGCGATCTCCACGAGCTCGTCGACCCAGCGGATGCCCGAGATGAGCGGCGTGTCCCACTCTTCGAAGAAGACGCGCGGCCGCGACGGCAGGCGCCCGGCGCGTGTGCGTACCTCGTCGAGCCCGGTTTCGAGTTCGGCCACGAGCGCGGCCGCGCGATCGGTGCGGCCGACCAGCCCGCCGACGACGAGAATCATCTGCAGGATCTCGGCAATGCTGCGCTGGTTGAACAGCATCACCGAATAGCCGCGCCTGGCCAGGTCGGCGGCGATGTCGCTCTGCAGGTCCGAGAACGCCAGGACCAGGTCTGGCGCGAGCGCTTCGATCTTCTCGTAGCGTGCGTGCGTGAAGGCCGACACCCGTGGCTTGCGGCGCGCCTCGGGGGGACGCACGGTGTAGCCCGACACCCCCACGACGCGGTCGCCTTCGCCGAGAAGGTACAGCGTTTCGGTGGTCTCTTCGGTGAGGCAGACGATGCGCCGCGGATAGCGGTCGGCGGTCATGCGCCCGATGAGGCGAGCGCCGGGGTGAAGTCTCGCCAGGTAAAAGGCGGCTTCGTCACTATCACGCCGGTGTCGATCGGCACCGGCGACGCGAACATCGGGCCGGCGTAGACGCAGGTGTGGAACTCGCCGTTCTCGCCGCACGGGTCGATGCCGGCCGGGAGGTCGGCGAGCAGCGAGGCGTCGAACTCGCGCCCGCAGAACGAGGCGTCGAGCACGCGCGTATCCACACAGGCGAGACGGGCGCGCAGACCGCCGTCGATCATCTCCCGTGCCAGCTGCCGCGTCGGGATCTGCCACAGCGGAAACAGCGGCGTAAGCCCGGTCTCGGCCAGGTTGGTCTCGCGGTAGCGGCGTACGTCTTCAAGGAAGAGGTCTCCGAATGCCACGTGCGTGAACCCGTCGCGGATCACCGAATCGATGCAGACCCGAATCCGCGATTCGTACTCGTCGTTCGAGCACGGGTCGGGAATCGGGACCACCCGGACGGGCAGTCCAGCGGCCGACGCCTGCGCGTCGAGCACGTCGCGCCTCACGGCGTGCATGGCTACCCGCTGCACGGCCTCGTTGATGGTGGTGAGCAGCCCCGCCACGGCGCCGGGATGCCGTTGCTGCAGCACGTGAAGCGCCCACGCGCTGTCCTTGCCCGAGCTCCACGAGAGCAGGATTTTCACTTGAAGGCATCCGGGTGCAGCGTCCGAGCAATCGCCTCGGCGCCGTCGGCGAGGCGCGGGCCGGCTACGACGACGAAGTCGCCCACCAGCAGGTGCACCTGGCGGTCGCGGACGGCCGGAATCGAGGCCAGCGTATTCCACACCTCGAGATCGCCGGCCGGATAGTCGCCGGCGGGCTGCGCGGCGCGCAATTCGATCAAGACGTCGGGGGCGCGCTGCAGCAGCGTTTCCGACGAGGGTTGCGCCGACTCCCGCTTGATGTCCTCGAACACGTTCTGGCCGCCGGCGATCTCGAGCAGCTCGTTGAGGAAGCCGCTGCCTCCAGCCACGAACATGCCCTGCAGCGTGCCCGGCTGGCGGCCGATGACCAGCATCGTCCGCGGGCGGCTGAGTCCGGCGACGCGCATGCGGACGCGGTCGAGCCCCGTCGTCATCCGCACCACGACCTCGCGGGCCTGCGCGTCGTGGCCGGTGACGGCGCCGAGGGCCGTGATGGTGTCGAGCGTGCCGAGGATGGCGTCGGTGACCGCGTGGCGGTAGTTGAAGACCGGGATGCCCGCCTTCTTGAAGCGGGCTTCGGTATCGGTCTGCGAACCGTAGACGACGACCAGATCGGGCCGCAGCGACAGGATGCGCTCCGTGTCGGGATCGAGGAGGGCCCCGACCTTCGGCAGCTTCTCGACTGCAGGAGGAAAGTGGTCGTAGCTGCTGACGCCGACCACCTGCGGCGCGGCGCCGATGGCGAACAGCATCTCGGTCACCGCGGGGACGAGCGACACGATGCGCTGCGCCTTGCCCGGCGGCGGCGGCGCGGCGCCGCGGCAGGCCGCGCCGATCGTCAGCAGCAGCGCGAGGGCAAGACCGAACCGGAGTTTCATCAGGCCTCGCGGACGAGGAGCCACAGGAAGAACGGACCGCCGATGATGGCGGTGACGACGCCGACGGGAATCTCCACCGGCGCCAGCAGCGTGCGGGACAGCAGGTCGCACAGCACCAGAAACGTCGCGCCGAAGAGCGCCGAGGCCGGCAGCACGATGCGGTGATCGACGCCGACGAGCAGCCGGACGAGATGCGGAACGACGATGCCGATGAAACCGATGGGGCCGGCCAGCGCCACCGCTGCGCTGGTGGCCAGCGACGCGCTGAAGAAGGCCCAGCGCTGCGTGCTGGCCACGTCCACGCCGCGGGACGAGGCCGAGTCCGGATCCACGCCCATCAGGTTCAACGCCGCCGGCAGCCGTATGAAGATGAGCGCCGCCACGACGACGAGCGGCAGCGCCGCGATGATGGGGTCGAAGCCGCCGACGTCGAGGTCGCCCATCAACCAGCGTGCGGCGCGTGCGACCTCGGCGAAGTCGGCCAGGTACTGCACGAACACGATGAGCGCGGAGAAGAACGCATTGAGCGTGACGCCGGCGAGCAGCAGGACCGTGGTGGACATCACCCGCCGCGGACCGTTGGCGAGCGCGTAGACGATTGCGGCGGCGAGGCCGGCGCCGGCAAGGCTGGCGGCCGGGACCGGCGACCAGGGGCCGACGGCGAGCGTGCCGCCGAGGATGATGACGAGCATCGCGCCGAGCGAGGCGCCCGCCGACACGCCGAGCGTGAACGGCGTGGCGAGCGGGTTGCGGAGCAGCGCCTGGAAGACGACGCCCGACGAGGCCAGCGCGGCGCCCACCAGCACGCCGGCCAGCACGCGGGGCAGCCGCGCGATGTACAGGATCTGCGCGTCCACGTTGGTGGCAAACGGAATCGAGGTGTCGACGGCGCGGCGCAGGTTGATCGACGAGCTGCCGACGAGCGGAGCCACAACACAGGTGATGAGCGTCAGCGCGCCAAAGCCGGCCACGGTGAGGACCAGCCGCGTGCGGATCGGCCGCGACGGCGTCAGCGGAGAGTGAAGCGCCGTGTGAGCGGCACCGTCCGCGATCATCCTGCCCGCCGCACCGGCGTCACCGTCAGGTGGCCCGCCGCCTGGTGGAACTGCACATCGGCTTCGACGTCGTAGAGCTCGCGCACGGCGCCCCGGTTCAATACCTCCGCCGTCGTCCCGTGCCGCAGCAGACGCCCGTCGCGCAGCAGCGCCAGCGCGTCGCACATCGACGCGGCCAGGTTGAGATCGTGCGTCGCCATGACCATCGTCACGTCGTGCTCACGGCTCAAGCGGCGGAGCAGCGACGCCACCTCGAGCTGATACCCGAGGTCGAGCGAGGCGGTCGGCTCGTCGAGCAGCAGGACATCGGGCTGCTGCGCGAGCGCGCTGGCGATGACCACCCGCTGCCGCTCGCCGCCGCTGAGCGAGGTGAACGGCCGGTCCGCGAGGTGGCGCGTGCCGGTGGCGTCGAGCGACTGGTGCGCGATGGCCAGATCACCGGGCCCTTCGAGCTGCGTGGGGCGCAGGTGCGGGTGCCGCCCCATCAGCACGATCTCGAGCGCCGTGTAGTCGAACGCCGGATGCGTGTCCTGTGGCACCACGGCGATGTGCCGCGCCGCGGTGCGGCGAGGCAGATCGGCGAGCACGCGCCCTTCGAGCGTGACGGTGCCGGATTCCGGTCGCAGCACGCCGGCCATCAGCTTGAGGAGCGTCGTCTTGCCGCAGCCGTTCGGGCCGAGGAGGCCGGTGAACGAGCCCCGCGCGACGGCCAGGCTGACACCCGACACGGCGGGTACGAGGCCGCCGCGGCCGCGGCGCGGATAGGCGTACGAGACCTCGTGCGCGACGAGATACGTCGAGGAATCCGGTGACATGTCTCCCCCCAGCGTCCTTCGCGCTGGAACAAGGAACGAAAGCACCGGGTGAGAGGTCTCCTGGCTCGCGGAGCAATCGAGCGGTCCGGCCAGTCTTCCCGCGCAAACGCCGTAGCGTTCAGGCAGTGACGTGGATGGCCGAACCTCTCCGCTTACAGTGGCGGGACCGCGTGGGCTTTTCACCCACTTCCCTGTTCGCCCGGTAAGGGTCGAGGCGAGTATAGCACCCGGCCCTCGTCGGGCCGGGTGCCTGGCTGGGTTCAGCGTTTAGTGGTCGTGATCGTCGTCGTGGTCGTCGTCATCGTCACCGTCGCCATGGTGATGCAGCTTGAAGCCGGAGATCTTCAGCAGCGCGCCGTGGTTCGTCTCGCCCGCGGCGTCGTTGACGGAACGGTGCTGGATGCTGACCAGCGCCTCCTCACCGGAGGCGAAGAAGATGAACCCGGTCGGCTCCGCTGACGTGTCCTTTACCGAGGCGAAGCGTACGCAGCCGTCGGTCTCTTCGTCGTCGTCCTTTCCGTCCGGCAGGCAGATCCAGAGGTCGTTACCGCGTGGCTCCACCACACCACCGGTCTTCACGATGCTCGTGGGACCGTCTTCGAGCACGACCAGATTGCCGGTCTTCGGCTGAAACGCCACGTTGTCGTACATCCCGCGCTCCTGGCTGCCGGGAACGAATCGGCTGACGGTCGGGATCGTCCCGGTCACAGGTGTGGGGTCGTTGGCGCTCGGCGGGTTCTCGACGAGGCACATCACCTCGCTTCGCACGGCGCTGTTCTCGACGATGCTGGCGCCCGCGTGGCTCAGGCGGCCAGTGTTCGCCCAGCACGCGCGGAACACGCCCTTCTCCTTCGCGATGGGATCGACATCCATATCCTCGGGCCGGTAGTAGCCGGTGAACTTCTGGAGCAGCTGCGCGTTCCGCAGCAGGATGTTGCCGCTCGCGTCCACGACGCCCGCGCCCGCGAGGCCCACCTCGACCCACGCGCCGGCGCCGGTCTCGGCACCCTGTCCCCAGTTGGACGACTTCGAGGCTGCCACCCGAAGTCCGTACACCTTGCCCGAGTCCAGCGGCGAGGCCGATGCGATGCTGATCGGACCGCCGCCGGCGAACGGAAATGCCGGCACGAACTTGTAGATGCCGCCGCCGTTGGCCCCGCCGCTTGGCGCGAGCTCGTCGCCGTAGATCATCGTGCCGTCCTCTTTGATGGCGAAGGACTCGAACGAGAGGCTGCCCACCGCCTTGCGCTTCACGAGGTGCGCCGGATCGCTCGTGGCACCGGTGGTGCGGTTGGTGACCGCGATCGGCGCGTTGATCGATGCCGGGTTGATCAGTTCGTAGAGCCCGCCGGTCAGCCCCCCTTCTTCGGCGACGATGATCGTTCCCCACGCGGTGCGCCGTACCGGATCGCACGACGACAGGCCGGTGACGATGGTCGTGGCGTTCGCGCCGGGAGGCAGCGTCAGGTCGACGCGCTGCACTGCCGGGGTGCTGGTCTCTTCGTCGCAGACGAACACGTATCGCGGGTGCTCGTCATCGGGCCAGAACGCGATCTGGTCGGCGGCCGATGCCACCGAACTCGAGACGAGCGAGACCTTCAAGCCGTCGGCGACCTCGATCGCCTTGGTGTTGTCGGCGCCGTCGTACGGTCCGAGCGAGCTTTTCGCCAGCGGACGGCGGAAGCCGAACAGCTGTTCGGAGTGGTCGCGCAGCTGGTCCTGGACCCAGGCGCCGAAGTCGAGAGCCGATGCGCCCGCGGTCATCCAGACGAGCGCGAGCGCGCAAAAGAGCAGTGAAAATCTGACGGTAGATCGAAGCATCGAAATCCTCCCTAAGCCTCTCAGCCCGTCCGGCATCGTTGTCGAGCCGCGTAATCACGCCGCGACGGCGGGGTTAATTCGATGAATCGACTGGCGAAATGGGCGTTCTTGGAGGGGGCCCGGCCGGCACGATAAAATCGGGCTCTGGTGAGAGCCCGCATCCGGGCGGCCGGACTGGCCGAAATCGACGAGAAGCTTCAGAGTTCCGAGCGTCTGACGCTCGAGGAGGGCGTGCGCCTGTTCGAGACGTCCGACCTGCTGGCTGTCGGCTACCTGGCCAACCGCGAGCGGGAGAAGCGGCACGGCGCGCGGACGTACTTCAATTACAACCTGCGGCTCGAGCCGACCAACGTGTGCGAAGCCACGTGCCTCTTCTGCTCGTTCTCGCGCCTGCAGGAAGGCATGCCCGAGGCGTACACGATGTCGCTCGAGCAGGCGTGGGACAAGCTGCGGCAGCGCGCGAACCAGCCGCTCACCGAGGTGCACGTCGTCAACGGGCTCAACCCGCACCTGCCTTTCAGCTACTACACGGAGCTGCTGCGCGGGTTCAAGCGCATCCGTCCGTCGATTCACTTGAAGTGCTTCACGGCGGTCGAAATCGCCTACTTCTCGCAGCTCTATGGCATGAGCGACGATCAGATCCTTCGCGAGCTGAAAGAGGCCGGCCTCGATTCATTGCCGGGCGGCGGCGCCGAGATCTTCGCCGAGCGGGTTCGCCGGAAGATCTGCCACGACAAGGCCGACGCCGATCGCTACCTCTCGATTCATCGCACCGCGCACCGCATGGGGCTGCGCACCAACGTCACGATGCTCTACGGGCACATCGAGACGATGGAGGAGCGCGTCGATCACATGCTGCGCGCCCGCGCGCTGCAGGACGAAACGGGCGGATTCCAGGCGTTCATCCCGCTCGCGTTCCATCCCGACAACAACCAGATGCGGAAGCTGCCGGCGCCGACCGGCACCGACACGCTGCGCGTGCACGCGGTGTCGCGGCTGATGTGCGACAACATCCCGCACATCAAGGCGTTCTGGATTGCGACCGGGCTCGAGATGGCGCAGACGGCGCTCTGGTTCGGTGTCGACGACCTGGACGGGACCGTGCAGGAAGAGAAGATCTACCACATGGCCGGATCGCCCACCCCCGAGGGGATGACCACCGCGGGCCTCACCCGCCTGGTCCGCGCTGCCGGCCGCGAGCCCTACGAGCGCGACACGCTCTATAACATCGTCAACGTCCCCCCCGTCGAGCCGGCTTTTGCCGGCTGAACGGTGGCCCGTGCGCGCCCACGCCAAATAGCGAACCGGCGTTAAGCCGGTTTGCCAGATGGAGATACCGCGGCGTTGGATCTTCGTCGCGCCGCGGTATAATTCCCTCAGTCCAAATCCTCAGGCGAGAGCCGACGGGGGTTTGGGCTTTTTCATATCCGGAGATTGCGAAAAGTTTCACAAGGGCACGAGCACCAAATCAGGGGAGGACAGACCGCCGATGCCGTCCATCATTCCGCTGCTCACCGAGTACGAGAAGCAGCATCTCTCCGAGCGCCAGGCGCTGCCCGAGAAGTATCTCGGTCTGCCGGACGCCGAGATGGAGGCACGGATTGCAGCTGCCCGCGCGACGCTCGGCTCGAGGCTCGTCATCCTCGGACATCACTACCAGCGCGACGAGGTGATCAAGTTCGCCGATTACACCGGCGACTCGTTCCGGCTCGCGCGACAGATTGCCAGCCGGCCCGAGGCCGACTACATCATTTTCTGCGGCGTGCACTTCATGGCGGAGAGCGCTGACGTCTTGTGCGCGCCGCACCAGCAGGTGATCCTGCCGGACCTTGCGGCGGGCTGCTCGATGGCCGACATGGTCGATCAGGACCAGCTCGAAACGGCGTGGGAAGAGCTGCAGCAGATGGGCATCACTGGCGTGGTGCCCGTCACCTACATCAATTCGGCGGCGTCGATTAAGGCGTTCGTGGGCGAGCGCGGCGGCACGGTGTGCACGTCGTCGAACGCGGCGGCCACGCTCAAGTGGGCGTTCAACCGGGGCGAGCGCGTGCTGTTCCTGCCGGATCAGCATCTGGGGCGGAACACCGCCTACAAGATGGGGATTCCGCTCGACGAGATGCAGGTGTGGGACCCCTACGAGATCTTCGGCGGCCTTACGCCCGAGCAGGCTCAGGGCGCGAAGATGCTGCTCTGGAAGGGGCACTGCTCGGTGCACACCCGCTTCACCGCCGCGCAGATCGCGGGCGTGCGCAAGCAGCACCCGGGCATCCGCGTCATCGTGCACCCCGAGGTGCCGTGGGACGTGGTTCAGGCGGCCGACGACAGCGGCAGCACCGAATACATCATCAAAGCGGTGTCGAGCAGCCCCGCCGGGTCGGTCTGGGCGGTCGGGACCGAGGTGCACCTCGTCAACCGCCTCGCGCACGACGTGGCGCCGGACCGCACGGTGATCTCGCTCGATCAGTTCGGCTGCCTGTGCTCGACGATGTTCCGGGTATCGCCCAACCACCTGCTGTGGATTCTCGAGGAGCTCATCGAGGGGCGGGTGCACAACCGGATCGTGGTGCCCGACGAGCAGAAGCACTGGACAAAGGTCGCGCTGGATCGAATGCTGTCCATCGTCTGAAGTACGATTGTGGGCTCAGGAGGACTCATGGCTCACGAACTTCCGAAGCTTCCCTACGACTTCGCCGCGCTCGAGCCTCACATCGACGCGCAGACGATGCAGATCCATCACGGGAAGCATCACCAGACCTACGTCACCAATCTAAACAACGCGCTCGCCAACCATCCCGATCTGCAGGGCAAGAGCGTCGACGAGCTGTGCAAGGGCCTGAGCAGCCTGCCGCAGGACATTCAGACGGCGGTGCGCAACAACGGCGGCGGCCACTGGAACCACAGCAAATTCTGGACGTGGATGGCGCCGAACGCCGGCGGCGCGCCGACCGGTAAGGTTGCCGATGCCATCAACGGCTCGTTCGGCGGGTTCGATGCGTTCAAGGAGCAGTGGGGCAAGGCCGGCGCCGGACGTTTCGGCAGCGGCTGGGTGTGGCTGCTCAAGGACGGCTCCAAGCTCTCGATCACCAGCACGCCGAACCAGGACAACCCGCTGATGGAAGGCAAGACAGCGATCCTTGGGCTCGACGTGTGGGAGCACGCGTATTACCTGAAGTACCAGAACCGCCGGCCCGACTATATCGGCGCGTGGTGGAGCGTCGTGAACTGGGCCGAGGTGAACAAAGCGCTGTAAGTAATAACCCTTTGAGGTAGCGGTGCCCGGCCCATCCAAAAGGATGGGCTGGCGTGCCCTATAATCAGCCGCTGATGCAGCCTACCAACGTCGGGGATCCGAACTACTTCCACAAAGTCGTCGATTGCCAGTGGGCGTGTCCGGCCCATACCAACGTTCCCCAATACATCAGGCTCATCGCGCAGGGGAAGTTCACCGAAGCCTACATGGTGAACCGCGAGTCCAACGTGTTCCCGGGCATCCTCGGGCGCACGTGCGATCGCCCCTGTGAGCCCGCCTGCCGCCGCACCCGCGTGGACGGCAAGCCCGTGGCCATCTGCCGCCTCAAGCGTGTCGCCGCCGACAACCGCGACGACGTGACGGACCTGATCCCCAAGGCGCCCGCGAAGAAGAACGGGAAGAAGGTGGCGCTCGTCGGCGCGGGACCGGCCTCGCTCACGGTGGCCAACGACCTCATGCCGCTTGGCTACGAGGTGACGATTTTCGAGAAGCTGCCACAGCCCGGCGGCCTGATGCGGATCAACATCCCGTCGTTCCGCCTGCCGGCCGAAGTGCTCGACGAAGAGATCGGCTACATCGTCGACATGGGCGTCGACGTCCGCTACAACACGCCGGTCGAGAGCCTGAAAAAGCTGGCCGACAGCGGCGAATACGACGCCGTCTTCGTCGGCAGCGGGGCCCCCAAGGGCAAGGAGCTCGACATCCCCGGCCGTCACGACAGCGACCAGGTGTTCATCGGCATCGAATGGCTCGAGTCGATCCACTTCGGACACGTGGAGTCGGTGGGAAAGCGCGTCCTGATCATCGGCGTCGGCAATACTGCGATGGACTGCTGCCGCTCGGCCAAGCGCCTCGGCGCCACCGACGTCAAAGTGATCGCCCGCAAGACGCGGAAGTACTTCAAGGCGTCGCCGTGGGAGCTCGAGGACGCCGAAGAGGAACAGGTCCATATCCTCGAGAACCTGCAGCCTGTGCGCTTCGTCGTCGAGAACGGGAAGCTCACCGGGATGGAGTTCGAGAAGTTCACCTCCACTGAAATCGACGGTCAGCTCAAACAGGAGACGATCGGCCGCGAGATCATCCCGTGCGACACCGTCGTGCTCGCCATCGGCCAGGACAACGCGTTTCCCTGGATCGAGCGCGACATGGGGATCGAGTTCGGCAAATGGGACATGCCGGTGGTGGACAAGAAGACCTTCATGTCCACGCGTCCGGGCATCTTCTTCGGCGGCGACGCCGCGTTCGGCCCGGCCAACATCATCTGGGCGGTCGAGCAGGGCCACCAGGCCGCGATCTCGATCTCCAACTACTGCCAGGGCGTGCCGGTAACCGAGCGGCCGCCGCAAGGCATGACGCTCGCGAGCACCAAGATGGGGCTGCACGAGTGGTCGTACAGCAACAACTACGACCCGGTCCAGCGGCAGAAGATGAAGCACGTCGATCTGCCGGTGCGTTTCAAGAACATGAGCACCGAAGTCGAGCTCGGCTTCACCCCCGAGCAGACCGCGGCGGAAGTGGAACGCTGTCTCAACTGCGACGTGCAGACGCACTTCACCGACTCGCTCTGCATCGAGTGCGACGCCTGCATCGACATCTGCCCCACGGATTGCCTGACCATCACCGTGAACGGAGACGAACCCGATCTGCGCGGCCGGCTCACCGCCCCGGCGATCGAGCCCGGCCAGGAGCTGTTCGTGTCCGGCGCCCTCAAGCAGACGGGGCGCGTGATGGTGAAGGACGAGAACGTCTGCCTGCACTGCGGCCTGTGTGCCGAGCGCTGCCCCACCTATGCGTGGGACATGCGTAAGTTCGCCGTCGAAATTCCCCTTGCCGGTGCGTTGCAGCCGGTAAAAACGTAGCTGCCGCCGGATGCACATAGCAGCCAGGCTGGGTCCCTGTCGACCCTGACGGATACCTGATGGACCGCGTCAACGACTTCGCGTTCAAGATCGCCACGGCCAACGGCACCGGATCGGCATCCGCCAACGGCCTGATCATGCAGGCCATTTTCCGGATGGGCGTGCCGGTGACCGGCAAGAACGTCTTCCCCTCGAACATCCAGGGTCTTCCCACCTGGTACGAGATCCGCGTCAACAAGAACGGCTACACCGCGCGCACCGCGCAGTTCGACCTGATGGTGGCGCTCAATGCCGCCACCTACGCGAAGGATGTGGCCGAAGTCCATTCCGGCGGCTGGCTGCTGTACGACTCTTCATGGCCGCTCGACGAGCGCCTGAAGCGGCCCGACGTCACCTACCTGGGCGTGCCGCTGGCCGAGATGTGCAACGCGTCGTTCAAGGGCGTGCGCGAGCGCATCCTGATGAAGAACATCGCCTACGCCGGCGCGCTGGCGGCGCTGCTCGACTTCGACACCGAGATCATGCGGGCGCTGCTCAAGGAGAAGTTCGGGAAGAAGCCGGCGCTGATGGACTCGAACCAGAAGGCGATCGACCTGGGCTTCGACTACGCGAAGGCGCAGTTCGACTGCCCGCTGCCGATCCGCCTCGAGAAGCTGGACCGCACGAAGGACGCGATCCTGATTGACGGCAACACTGCGGCGGCGCTGGGTTGTGTGTACGCCGGCGCCACCGTCGGCGCCTGGTATCCGATCACGCCGTCCACCTCGCTGATGGACGCGTTCAGCGGCTTCTGCCAGAAGTACCGCCGCACCGCGGAAGGCAAGAACCGCTTCGCGATCATCCAGGCCGAGGACGAGCTCGCCGCGATCGGCATGGTGATCGGCGCCGGCTGGGCAGGCGCGCGCGCGTTCACGTCGACCGCCGGACCGGGCATCTCGCTGATGAACGAGTTCATCGGCCTGGCTTACTACGGCGAGATTCCCGCCGTCATTTTCGACGTGCAGCGCGCCGGGCCGTCCACCGGCATGCCGACGCGCACGCAGCAGGGCGACATCATGATGTGCGCCTACGCGTCGCACGGCGACACGCGGCACATCTGTCTATACCCCTCCGATCCCCGCGAGGCGTTCGAGTTCGCGGTCAAGGCGTTCGACCTGGCCGAGCGGTTCCAGACGCCGGTGTTCGTGTTGAGCGATCTCGACATCGGCATGAACGACTGGATGGTGCCGCGTCTCGAGTGGGACGACAGCTACCGGCCCGACCGCGGCAAGGTGCTGTCGGCGGAGGAGCTCGAGAAAGCGAAGAGCTTTTCGCGCTATCTCGACGTGGACGGCGACGGCATCCCGTATCGAAGCCTTCCCGGCGTCCATCCGAAGGGCGCCTATTTCACGCGCGGGTCCGGGCACACCAAGCACGCCACCTACACCGAGGACGACGCCGAGTACACCGAAGTGCTCGACCGCATCGATCGCAAGGTGCAGCGCGCGGCGCGGTTCGTGCCGGCGCCGATCGTCCGCAAGGCGGCGGGCGCCGCCAAGATGGGACTCCTCACCGTCGGCGGCTGCCATGCCGCGTGCATGGAGGCATTGGACCAGCTCGCCAGGGAAGGCGTGGCGATCGACTACATGCGCGTGCGCGGGTTCCCCTTCGGCGACGACGTCCGCAAGTTCCTCGAATCGCACGACGTCAATTTCGTCGTCGAGCAGAACCGCGACGGCCAGCTGCGCAACCTGCTGACGCTCGACACCGGGTTCCCGATCGACCGGATGGA
>Ga0070671_100002656_pt1 | contig 13846 bp, 13 predicted proteins | sample KBSS73metaG_FD_65341 | JGI IMG/M metagenome (GOLD analysis project Ga0070671, IMG submission 65341) | Switchgrass rhizosphere microbial communities from Kellogg Biological Station, Michigan, USA - KBS S7-3 metaG | ecosystem: Host-associated > Plants > Roots > Rhizosphere > Soil ...
CCGCTGGTGACGATGGACGGCGAGGTGGTCGGCATCGTCACCGCGATCCTGAATCCGAACCGGCAGCGCGTCTTCATCGGCATCGGCTTTGCCGTGCCGATCGAGAACGCGGCGGCGGCGGCGGGAATGCCGCCGTTCTGACACGCGCGCGCCGCCTTCCGTAGTCTCCGTTCGACCGCCCGGCGCGAGCCGCTCCCTTCCCTTCCTTCGGACCCGCGATGACCGAGACCAACTCCATTCCCGGCGATGCCGCGACGCTGATGGAGCGCGTCCTCTACGAGGTCAAGCGCGTCGTCGTCGGCCAGGACCACTTCCTCGAGCGCGTCATGGTCGCCGTCCTCGCGCAGGGGCACCTGCTCGTCGAAGGCGTTCCCGGCCTGGCCAAGACGCTGACCGTGAAGACGCTGGCGCAGACGCTGCGCGGCACCTTCAAGCGGATCCAGTTCACTCCCGACCTCGTCCCGGCCGACCTGGTCGGCACGCGCATCTTCAATCCGCGCACTGGCGAGTTCAGCACCTCGCTCGGCCCGGTCTTCACCCATCTGCTGCTCGCCGACGAGATCAACCGCGCGCCGGCCAAGGTGCAGAGCGCGCTGCTCGAGGTGATGCAGGAGCGTCAGGTGACGATCGCCGGCGAGACGCACAAGGTGCCCGAGCCGTTCCTCGTCATGGCGACGCAGAACCCGATCGAGACCGAAGGGACCTACCCGCTGCCGGAGGCGCAGGTCGACCGCTTCATGATGAAGGTGCTCGTCGACTACCCGAACGAGGAAGAGGAGTTCGTGATCGCGCAGCGGGTCACGGGCGTTCCGGTCGGGCTCAGCCCGGTCGCGAGCATGGGCCAGCTCGCCGAGCTGCAGCAGGAGTGCCGAAAGGTCTACGTCGATCCGTCGCTGATGCAGTACGCCGTGAAGCTCGTCAGCGCGACGCGCCGGCCCGACCGCTACGAGCTCGCCGACATCGCCAAGTACCTGACCTTCGGCGCGAGCCCGCGCGCGACGATCGGCCTGATCGAGGGCGCGCGAGCGCTCGCCTTCATGCGCGGGCGCAGCTACGCGCTGCCCGAGGACATGACCGGCCTCGTCGGCGACGTGCTGCGCCATCGCCTCGTCCTTTCGTACGAGGCGCTCGCCGAGGGCTTCGACGCCGACGCGATCATCCAGCGCGTCATGAAGAAGATCCCCGTTCCCGACAAGCCGCTCGAGAAATGACTGCAGCGAGCGCGCCCGCCTTCGCCCCGCCGCGCGGCGCGGCCGCGCTTCGGGCGCGTGCCCGCGCCGCAGGCAGCGGCCACGGGACCGACTCGCCGGGCGCCGATTCGACCGGCGCCGAGGCGCTCCTCAAGCGCCTTGAGTGGACCGTCTTGCGCCGACTCGACGGCGTCCTCCAGGGCGACCACCGCACGCTGATGCGCGGCGCCGGGCTCGACCTCGCCGACCTGCGCGAGTATCAGCACCACGACGACGTCCGCCACATCGACTGGAACGTCACCGCGCGGCTGCAGACGCCGTACGTGCGCCAGTTCACCGAGGACCGCGAGCTCTCGGCGTGGTTCCTCGTCGACCTCTCGGCGAGCGTCGACTTCGGCTCGAACCGCTTCACCAAGCGCAAGGTCGCGCGCGAGTTCGTCGCCGTCCTCTCGCGCCTGCTGACGCGGCGCGGCAACCGCGTCGGCGCGCTGCTCTACGGCAACAACGTCGACACCGTCCTGCCGGCGCGCGGCGGCCGCGTCCACGTCCTCGAGCTGCTGCAGCGCATGGCGGCACGCCCGGCCGAGGCGGCGGCGGGAGCGACCGACCTGCGCGAGCTGCTGATCGCCGCCCAGCGCACCGTCAAGCGCCGCTCGACGCTCTTCGTGATCTCGGATTTCATCAGCGCGCCGGGCTGGGAGAAGGCGCTCGGCCAGCTCGCCCAGCGCCACGAAGTCACCGCGGTGCGATTGTTCGATGCGCTCGAGATGGATCTGCCCGACCTCGGCCTGGTGACAATGAAGGACGCCGAGACCGGCGAGCAGATCGTCGTCGACACCCACAACCGGCGCTTCCGCGAGCGCTTCGCCGCCGCCGCCGTGAAGCGCGAGACGAGCTTGCGCGAGTCGCTCGCTCGCGCCGGCGTCGACACCCTCGAGCTCGGCACCGACGACGACCTGGTCGACGCCGTGCTTCGCTTCTCCGACCTCAAGAAGCAGCGCAGCCGGCTCGCCAACTGGAGCGGCGTCGCGCGGCGCTCGACCGGCCACGTCCGCCCGGCGCTGCGCGAGAAGTGGACGCTGCCATGAGCCGGCCTCCTGCAGGGAGACAGCCATGACGGCAACGCCGTGGATGACGTTCCTCTGGCCGTCGATGCTGTGGGCGCTGCTGGCGCTGCCGGCGATCGTCCTGCTCTACGTGTTCCTCATCACGCGGCGCAAGAAGACGACCCTGCGCTACGCCAATCTCGGCCTCGTCAAGGAGGCGCTCGGCAGCCGCAGCGCCTGGCGTCGCCACGTTCCCCCGGCGCTGCTCTTCCTGGCCCTGGCGACGCTCCTGTTCGCATCGTCGCGGCCGGCGGCGCTGATCACGCTGCCTTCGGCGCAGGAGACGATCGTGCTGGCGATGGACGTCTCCGGCAGCATGCGCGCCGCCGATGTCCAGCCGAACCGGCTCGTCGCCTCGCAGGAAGCCGCCAAGGCCTTCGTCGCCGACCTGCCGAGGAACGTCAAGATCGCCGTCGTCTCGTTCGCCGGAACGGCCGCGGTCGTCCAGGCGCCGACGCTCAGCCGCGACGACGTCAACGCCGCGATCGACCGCTTCCAGTTGCAGCGCGGCACGGCGATCGGCAGCGGCATCGTCCTGTCGCTGGCGACGATCTTCCCCGAAGCCGGCATCGACCTCTCGCAGATCACCGGCGCGCGCGCGATGCCGCCGGGCCCGAACGACAAGCCGCCGCCCGAGTTCAAGCCGGTGCCGCCGGGCTCGTACTCGTCGGCGGCGATCATCCTGCTCACCGACGGCCAGCGCACGACCGGCCCCGATTCGCTCGAGGCCGCGAAGATGGCGGCCGACCGCGGCGTTCGCATCTACACCGTCGGCATCGGTACCAAGGAAGGCGAGACGATCGGCTTCGAGGGCTGGTCGATGCGGGTTCGCCTCGACGAGGACACGTTGAAGGCGGTCGCCAAGCTGACCAATGCCGACTACTTCTACGCCGGCACGGCGCAGGACCTGAAGAAGGTCTACCAGGGGCTCAGCACGCGGTTGATCGTCGAGAAGAAGGAAACCGAGATCAGCGCCCTGCTGGCGACGATTGGCGCGCTGCTCGTCGTGCTGAGCGCGGGCCTCTCGGTGTGGTGGTTCGGGCGAGTCGCATAGCCTGCTGCCGAGGCGCTCCGTGCGCCTGCCTTCGTGGCCATGTCTCGGGGCTTCCCGCCCCGAACATTCGGTGACGTCCGCTCGCAACGCCTCGTTACCGACCTGACGCGATCGCAACGATCGGCCGCTCCAGGGGCGACACAAACCTGCCGAAGCACACTTTGTACCGGCTGCGGGCCACTTCGCTTGTCGATTCGGGGCGCAGGCACGGTACGTTCGGCAATTCAACACGGGGTCGCACCGCGAAGGCAGATCGAATGAGTACGTACAGGCTGTTCAAGTCGCCCGAAGGCGACATCGTCCGCGTCAAGATGGGTTTTTCGTGGCAGGCCTTCTTCATCGGCTCGCTGTCGGCGATCGTGCGGCGCACCTGGCTGCTGGCCGCGGTCGCCGCCCTCTACTACGCTGGCGAGACCTTCTACAACGGCACCCCGACGCCGACGACCCGGACCTTCGGCGTCGCTCTCGCGGCGCTCGCGTTCTACGCCGTGTACATGCTCTTTTGCGGCGTCAACGGCAACCGCTGGCTGAGCGATTCGCTGCGCCGGCGCGGATTCACTCTCATCGGCGAAGAGCGCCGCTGAAGGCACGATCGCGATACAGCGTGTCCTGATCGCTTCGGCTTCATCGCCGATTCTCCGGCGGCCTCTTCGGGTTTGCCGAGGCGGCTGCCGCCTACGCCCGGGGGGTGGTTAAAGTCTGAATGGTTCGAAGACTGACACGACGTGTCGCCGCCGACCCATGGAAACTTTCGATCGCGTTCGCCGCGTCGCCACCCGGCTGGGCATCAAGGCCGGCTGGCTCAAGGGCAATCCTGACCTGCACGCGTTCGGCATCGATCCGGCGGAGCAGCGCCGCATGCGCCAGGCGCCGCCCACCGAGGTCCACCGTGCCTTCTATTCGCACGGCAAGCGGCCGGCGCACAAGTGGGCCCACTACCTCGACCTCTACGACCGCTATCTCGATCGTTACCGCGGCAGCGCCGTGAAGATGATCGAGATCGGCGTGTTCGACGGAGGCTCGCTGGAGATGTGGCGGCGCTACTTCGGGCCCCAGGCCTCGATCGTCGGCATCGACATCAATCCACGCTGCGCCGATTGCGTCGATCCGCCCAATGTCGTTCGGATCGGCTCGCAGGCCGATCGCGCGTTCCTGGAAGGCGTCGTCGCCGAGTTCGGCGCCCCGGAACTGATCCTCGACGACGGCTCGCACATCGCCAAGCATCAGCGCGCCAGCTTCGAGATCCTGTTTCCGCTCCTCCAGGACGGCGGCCTCTACATCATCGAGGACACGCATACGTCCTATTGGAACGAGTGGGACGGCGGCTATCGCCGGGCCGGCACGGCGATCGAGATGGCCAAGTCGCTGGTCGACGATCTGCACGCGTGGTGCCATCACAAGGGCAGCACCCGCAAGGCCAACGAAGACGCCGAAAGCGTCCACTTTCACGATTCGATGGTCGTCATCGAGAAGCGCCGGCGCCAGCGGCCGGGGCAGATGTCGTCCGAGGGCGGCCGGGACGCCTGACCCGCATCCCGTGGTGGGCACCGACATCGCGAGCAGCGTGAACCGCTTCGATCCCGGCAACGCCGAGCGCTGTCGCCGCGCCTAGGAGACGCTTTCTGCTATCCGAAGCGGCCGTGAAGAAACCAGCCGCTTTCGTTCCCGCCCGCCGCCGAGAGCGGCAGGCGGGCTCGGTAGATCCAGACCAGCGCGCCGTCGGCGGCCTCGGCGATGAAGTAGTCGCGCTCGGCCAGACCCTCGTCCCACCAGCCCGCTTCGATCCGCTCGGGTCCTGAAAGGAGGCTGAGCGGACGGCCGTCGAGAAGCGGCCGCGAGCGCAGCTCGGCGAGCGGCTCGACGACCTCCTGCAGCCAGACCGGCCGCGACGAGGAAGAAGCGCTCGCCACGGGCGCGCCGTCATCGCTGCGCGCGCTGCCGCGCCGGCCGCGCCCTGCGCGTGGCGGCCGAACCGCAGCTTCGGCGCGCTGCGCCCGGCTCGCGCGCTCGGGGCGATGGTCTTCGACGCCGGCAAGCCGCTGCACCCGGTCGGCGCCCAGGCGCGCCTGCAACCGCTCGATCAGGCGGCTCAGCCCTTCGTTCTCGCTCTGCGGCGTCGGGAAGAGCTCGCTGTTGGGCGCGGCGCGCTTGACGATGTCCTCGGCCTGCAAGGCGAGCTCGAGCGTCGGCGCCGGCAACTGCACCTGCGCGAGGCGCTCGCGCAGCAGGACGAGCAGGTGCTCGCGGTCGCGCGCCGGCTCGGCGAGCGCGACCTCGAGCGACGTCGCCTGCGGCGTCCGGTCGCCCTGCTGCCAGCGCGTCTCGTGGTGCATCAGCAGGCGAAAGCGGCGCACGAACGAATGCTGCGCCGCCAGCCACGCGACCAGCCGGGCGAGCAGGATCGATGCGCCGTGCAGGACCTGCTCGGTGCTGTCGGCGCGGGCGAAGAGCTCGAGGCGGCTCTCGAACAGGCGCGCCGGAACGATCGCCTCGCGCGGATCGGGGCGTCGGCCGAAGGCGGCGTCGATCTCGGCGAGCAGCGTCTCGCCGAAGCGGCGCGCCAGGCCGGCGCGCGGCAGGCCGAGCAGGTCGCCGACCTGGCGCAGGCCCATCCCCTGCAGCGCCTCCCAGTGCTCGCGGCCGGGGCCGAGCAGCCAGACCGGCGCAGCGACAAGCGCCTGCCGCGTCGCCTCGAGATTCGCGCAGCGCGGCGGCGGCTCGACACGCGCCAGCACGGCGGCGCCCTGTGCCGTCGCCGCCGTGGCGATGCGAACCGCATGGCCGAGCGGAGCGATCGCGTGCTGCAGCCGCTCGAGCAGGCGATCGATGCCGTCGAAGTAGCGCAGGCTCGCGTTGACCTCGAGCAGCACGATGTCGGCCGCCGCGTCGGGCACGCGAGGCGGCTGCAGCGAGACGTGGGGCGTGAAGGCGAGCGCGGCATGCGCCAGCGGCAGCATCGCTTCGGCATCGCGCGCGGGATCGGCCCGGCCGAGCGTGAGGCGCGGCGCGAGCGCGAGCGCGGTCGCCCGCTTCATCCCGGGCTTGACGCCTTGCGCCTGCGCCGCCGCGTTGGCGGCCGAGATGCGGTGCTCGTCGACGAGGGCGATCGCCGGCGCCGCGTCGCCGTTGGCGCCGGCGCCGGCCAGCGTCGCCGCGAACGATTCGAGCGAGAGCAAAGGCAGATGCAGCGCGACCCAGAGCACGACGGATGCAGCGAAAGGAAAAGGCGGAAGCGGATCAGCGCCAGGACGAGAAGCGAGAAGCGACTCAGGCGAAGTTGACGAAGGTGGCGGCGTTGAGCGCCACGGCGCGCTCGCTTTCGCGCTCGCTCAGCGAGCGCCGCCGTGCCGCCACCGAGAGGACGGTCGGCAGCTCGATCGAGAGCGGCGCTTCGAGCGGCGGACCGCGCCGCTTCAGGATCCGCACCTGCAGGCGATCGGCGCCGCCGGCGCGCAGGTCGAGACGCAGCGGCGACGCCGTCGGCCGGCCCGCGACGGCCGTCTCGCGCAGCACGAAGGCCGGGCCGTCGTGGTGGTGCGCCGCGAGCTGGAGCCGGCGCAGCCGCTCGCCGCGCAGGCGCGGCGGCAGCCAGGCGACGACCGCGCCGACATGGCCGCTCTTCAGCGCCTGCTCGAGCGCCCACAGGCTGTCGCTGCCGGCAACGACACGCGCGCGCGTGTGGACGACGAGCAGTTCCTCGACGTCGAGGGCGAGGCGGGCGAGCGCCGCCGCCGACAGCGCTGCCGGCGGGTCGAACACCATCACCAGGCGGCCCGCCCGCTGCGCCGCGACCAGCGCCGGCGCGAGCAGGCGGATCTCGCCGACGCCGGCGTGCGGCAGCAGCAGCTCCGACAAGGCGCGGCGCGGCCAGCCGCCGCCGGGCAGTTCGGCGTCGAGACGGGCGAAGCCGCTCGTCACGGCGTCGCTGCCGATGCGGCCGAGCTGATGGCCGAGCCAGAGCGCCGGGTGCAGCGTTTCGGGGGCGCGCCGGACCTCGTCGCGCGCGTGCGCCTCGGCCTTGCGCGCGAGCGAACGAGGCGAGAAGTGGCGCTCGGCGTCCGGCAATGCCGGCCGCTGCAGCGCCGCCAAGGGGGCAGAAACGGCATCCATGAATTGACTGTACGTTTATACAGTAGTGGCGGCAAGACCGCCTGTCGAGACCCCAACGTACCCGTCTCGAAGCTGTCGCAGGGCCGACCGAATGATTGCCTCAGGCAACTATCTCGTCCAGAATGCCGGCGATGGAAACCGCCTCCGAAGCGCCGACCGCAGCGATCCGCCGCTTCAACCGCTTCTACACGCGGCGCATCGGCGTCCTCCACGAGAAGCTCGCCGCGACGCGCTTCTCGCTCACCGAGTCGCGCCTGCTCTGGGAGCTCGCCCAGCGCGGCCGGGCCACCGGCGCCGAGCTGGCGCGCGACCTCGATCTCGACCCCGGCTACCTGAGCCGCCTGCTGCGCGGCCTGAAGGAGCAGGCGCTGATCCGCAGCGAGCGATCGCAGAGCGACGCGCGCCACTTGCATCTGAGCCTCACCGCCGCCGGCCGGCGCGCCTTCGCGTCGCTCGACCGCCAGAGCGAGGCCGACGTCGCCGCCCTCCTCGCCACGCTTCCCGAGGCCGGGCAGCGCGCCATGCTGCGCGCGATGGCCGAGATCGAGGCGATCCTCGGCGAGCGCGACCGCGCCGCGGCCCCCTGGCAGCTCAGGCCGCCGCAGCCGGGCGACATCGGCTGGACGATCGATCGCCATGGCCGCCTCTACGCCGCCGAATACGGCTGGGACGTCCGCTTCGAAGCGCTGGTCGCGCGGATCGCCGCCGACTTCGTCGACCGCTTCGACGCCAAGCGCGAGGCGTGCTGGATCGCCGAGCGCGACGGCGTCAACGTCGGCTGCGTCTTCCTCGTCCAGGCACGCGACGACGGCAGCGGCGCCGTCGTCGACGGCACGGCGCAGCTGCGCCTGCTGCTGGTCGAGCCGGCGGCGCGCGGCCTCGGCATCGGGGCGCGCCTCGTCGACGAGTGCGAGCGCTTCGCCCGAGCCGCCGGCTACCGGCGCATCGTCCTCTGGACCAACAGCGTGCTGCTGGCAGCGCGCGGCATCTACGCGAAGGCCGGCTACCGCCTCGTCGCGAGCGAGCCGCATGTCAGCTTCGGCCATTCGCTGGTCGGCGAAACCTGGCAGCTCGAGCTCGCCTGATCGAGCTCGCCTGAATGCGGGCAATCGACAGGATCGCGGGGGCAGGCGCGATGCCATCATTGCCGCTCGCCGCCCGGCGAGACATGGAGACGACATGAACGGTTCGATGATGCAGCTGCCGCTGCTGATCTCTTCGCTCCTGATTCACGCGGAGCGCCACCACGCCGAGCAGGAGGTGGTGTCGCGACGGGTCGAGGGCGATATCCATCGCACGAACTTCCGCGAGATGGCGGCGCGGTCGCGGCGGATGGCCAACGCCCTCGCCGGCCTCGGCATCAAGAGCGGCGACCGCGTCGCCACGCTGGCCTGGAACGGCTATCGCCACATGGAGCTCTACTACGCGGTCTCGGGATCGGGGGCGGTGCTGCACACGCTCAATCCGCGCCTGCATCCCGACCAGGTGGTCTACATCGCCGACCACGCCGAGGACCAGGCGCTGTTCTTCGATCTCACCTTCCTGCCGCTTGTCGAGGCGATCGCAAATCGCGTCAAGACGATCAAGACCTTCGTCGCGATGACCGACCGCGCCCACATGCCGGCGACGAGCAAGATCCCGAACCTGCGCTGCTACGAGGAGCTCGTCGCCGCGAACAGCGACTCGTACACGTGGCCGACCTTCGACGAGAACCAGGCGTCGTCGCTCTGCTACACGTCGGGGACGACGGGCAACCCGAAGGGCGTCCTCTACAGCCACCGCTCGACGCTGCTGCACACGTTCGCGATCGCCTTGCCCGACGCGCTCAACTGCTCGGCCAAGGACGTGATCCTGCCGGTCGTGCCCATGTTCCACGTCAACGCCTGGGGCCTGCCGTACGCCGCCTGCATGATGGGATCGAAGCTCGTCTTCCCGGGCCCCGGCCTCGACGGCAAGTCGCTGTACGAGCTGTTCGAGAACGAGCGGGTCACGCTCTCGGCCGGCGTGCCGACGGTGTGGCAGGGCCTGCTCGGCCACGTCGAAGCGAACGGGCTCAGGTTCTCGACCATGAGGCGAACGATCATCGGCGGCTCCGCCTGCCCGCCGGCGATGATGAGCACCTTCCAGGAGAAGTACGACGTGCAGGTGCTGCACGCCTGGGGAATGACCGAGATGAGCCCGGTCGGCACCGTCGCGACGCTGAAGGGCTCGCAGGTCGACCTCGATCCGCAGGCGCGCTTCGCGCTCCAGTCGAAGCAGGGCCGCGCCGTCTATGGCGTCGACATGAAGATCGTCGGCACCGACGGCGAAGAGCTGCCGTGGGACGGCGCCCAGTCGGGCGAGCTGATGGTGCGCGGGCCCTGGGTGATCGAGAAGTACTTCAAGGGCGAAGGCGGCGACCCGCTCGTCAAGGACGCCCGGGGCCACGGCTGGTTCCCGACCGGCGACGTCGCGACGATCGATCCGAGCGGCTTCATGCAGATCACCGACCGCTCGAAGGACGTCATCAAGTCGGGCGGCGAGTGGATCGGCTCGATCGACCTCGAGAACATCGCGATGGCGCATCCGTGCGTGCAGATGGCCGCGTGCATCGCCGCCACGCACGCGAAGTGGGACGAGCGGCCGCTCCTGATCGTCGTCAAGAAGCCGAACGCCGAGCTGACTCGCGATGAGCTGCTCTCGTTCTTCGAGGGCCGAATCGCCAAGTGGTGGACTCCCGACGACGTCGTCTTCGTCGAAGCGATCCCGCTCGGCGCGACCGGCAAGATGCTGAAGAACCGGCTGCGCGAGCAGTACGGACGGCATCTGCTCGACAAGTCCTGAGCGCCGCCGGCCCTCGGCTCGCCGCCCGCGCCGACGCCGGCGTGTGGGCGGCCGCGCTCGCGTTCACGCTCTGGGGATTCTTCCCGCTCTACTTCCGGCTCGAGCCGGGGATCGTTCCGGTCGAGGTGCTCGCCAACCGCATCGTCTGGGCGCTGCTGCTGGTGACGGTCGTCCTCACGTGGCAATCGCGCTGGTCGTGGCTCGCGCCGGCGCTGCGCTCGCGCCGCGTGATGGCGAGCTTCGTCGCCAGCGCCCTTCTCCTCTCGGCGAACTGGATGACCTACATCTGGGCGGTCTCGAACGGCCATGTCGTCGAGGCGAGCCTGGGCTACTTCATCACCCCGCTCGTCAACGTCGCGCTCGGCTTCTTCCTGCTCGGCGAGCGGCCGCGGCGGGCGCAGTGGATCGCGCTGGCGATCGCCGCGGCGGGAGTCGTCTGGCTGACCGCGAGCGCCGGGCGGCTGCCGTGGATCGGCCTCGTCCTCGGCCTCAGCTTCGGCGCCTACGGGCTGCTGCGCAAGGTCGCGACGCTCGGCGCGCTCGAAGGCCTGACGCTCGAGACGATGATCCTCGCGCCGGCCGCGGTGGCGGCGATGGCGTGGTGGTGGGGCGGCAGCGCGACCAGCTTTCCGGCGCCGACGCTGGCGACCAACGTCTGGCTCGTCGGCCTGGGCCCGGCGACGACCGCGCCGTTGCTGCTGTTCGCGCTCGCGGCGCGGCGGCTGCCGATGACGACGCTCGGCCTCGTCCAGTACCTGAGCCCGACGATCCAGTTCCTGCTCGGCATCTGGCTCTTCCATGAGCCGTTCAGCGCGACCCGGCTGGTCGGCTTCGTCCTGATCTGGATCGCGCTCGCGCTCTACAGCCTCGACGGCTGGCGCCGGCGCGGTCTCCGGGTCGTGCCCGAGCCCTAGGCCCAGTCCGCGAGCCCCAGGCCCAGTCGCGAGGCCGCGCTCAGCTGCCCGAGTCCCTCGCTCTGTAGAGCGAGCCCTCAGCCGGCGCTGATCACCTGCGCCGCGGCGTTGACGACCGCAGCGATGCGACCGATGTCACGCAGCTGCTGCGTCGTCATGCCTTCCTTCTTCAGCAAGGCGTAGTGCGACGAGATGCAGAAGTGGCACTTGCCGACGATCGACGCGGCGAGCGCGTAGGCCTCGAACTTCGTCTTGTCGACGCCGCCCGAGGTCGCGTAGGCGTTCATGCGCAGCTCGGCGCGCTGCGTCTTCAGGTCCTCGTCGCCGGCCATCTCGACGTACGGATACCAGACGTTGTTCATCCCCATCAGCGCCGCGGCCGTGAGCGCCGCGTTCGCTTCGGCGGCCGGCGCGGCGGCGCGGAAGGCGTCGATCAGCGGCTTGCTCTTCGCCGCGAACGCCGCGGCGAGGGCAACGCCGAGCGAGTCCTCGGGCGCCAGGCTCGAGCGCGCGATCGCGCCGTCGAGGTTGAGGCGGATGTCCTTCGCGTAGTCGGGGATCTGTTCCTTGATCGTGGCGAGGAATTCCATGTCTTGTTCTCCTGGAAAGTGATCGAGAAAAAGCCCGCCGGAGCGGGCTTTCATGAACGAGGCGGGATGCCTTCGCTCAGAGCGTTTCGCCGCCGACCGTGCGATTGCACGGGCAGAGCTCGTCGGTCTGCAGGCCGTCGAGGATGCGAAGCACTTCCTCGGGGTTGCGGCCGACGTTGAGGTTGTTGACGCTCACGTGCTGGATCGTGTTGTCGGGATCGACGATGAAGGTCGCCCGCAGCGCCACGCCTTCGGCCTTGTCACGGATGCCGAGCTGGTCGACGAGCGAGCCCTTCGAGTCGCCGAAGCTCCAGTGGCCGAGCTTGGAGAGATCCTTGTGGTCGCGGCGCCAGCCGAGCTTGGAGAACTCGTTGTCGGTCGAGCCGCCCATCAGGACCGCGTCGCGCTCCTCGAACTGCGACGCCAGCCTGTCGAAGCCGACGATCTCGGTCGGGCAGACGAAGGTGAAGTCCTTTGGCCAGAAGTAGATGACCTTCCACTTGCCCGGGAAGCTCTTCTCGGTGATCGTCTCGAACGCCGAGACGCCGTTTTCCTCGTGCTGGTTGAAGCCCGGCTTGACGCCGGTGACGCTGAACGCTTCGAGCTTGTCGCCAATGGTTTTCATGTGTTCCTGTCCTGTTGATCGGTGTGCGCCGGGTGGCGCGACATGAACAGAGTTTAGGCTATCACTTCACATGAACCAATTGAAATCGCCTAAGATGTCGATTGGACGAAGACCGGGCTAGCGCAGGTCCCCGGCAAGGCTCGCGAGCGTCTCCTGCGAAATGTCGGTGTGTGCCGGATAGTGGGTGTGGTCGCAGCCGAGGCGCACGCTCGCGCCGGCGCGAACCGCGCCGCGCGCCGCCGGCGCCAGCTCAAAGCGCAGGAAGTGGACCGCCGACGTCTTCTCGTCGTTCTCGCGGTCGAGGTCCTCGTCGGCGATCGCGTAGACACGCTCGTGCCCCTCGACCTCGACGAAGACGCGGTCCTCGACGCCGATCAGGCGCGCCAGCTCGCGCTTCCGCTCGTTCGGATCCGGATACTCGATCAGCATCGTCGCCTTCCAGTTCGTGCCGTCGGGAACGAGCGGCGCATAGGCCTCGATCTCGCTCTCGATGCCGGCCTCGTCGAAGATCTTCTCGATGTGCAGCATCTCCTGGATCTGGCGCCGGATCGTCGTCTCGTCCTCGAACTGGACGCTCAGGTGCTCGCCGAGCCGCACCGTGCGGAGCTTGCGGTGGGCGATGACCTCGATCTGGTTTGCCTTGCGCACCTTGGCGTACGCCTCCAGCGTGAGAAGGCTCGAGCGGGTGATCGCCATGTCTAGTCGAGCCCGTACGCCTGGCGCAGGAGGCTGAGCGGGTGGCGCAGCGCAGGCGGCGCGGCGCCGTCGTTCGCCATGCCTTGCGCGATGTGGTGGCCCGCGAGCGCGCAATCCGAGCTGATGACGTCGGGCACCGGCGCCGCCATCGCCTTGAACACCGGCTTGCCGATCTTCATCGCCAGCGGATGGGTCGCGGTCTTGACGCCGTACGTTCCGGCATGCCCGGAGCAGCGCTCGACGGTCGTCAGCTCGACCGCCACCGTCTTGCCGATCAGCTTCAGCATCTCCTCGGTCTTGCGGCCGATCTTCTGGACCCGGTTGTGGCACGGCACGTGGTAGCTCACCTTGCCGAGCGGACGCGTGAAGTCGGTCCTGAGCAGGCCGTCGCGGTGGCGCGCGACGAAGTACTCGAACGGATCGAACATGGCCTCCTGCACCGCCTTGACGTCGGCGTCATCGGGGAACAGCAGCGGCAGCTCCTGCTTGAACATCAGCGTGCACGACGGGATCGCGGTCAGGATCGCGAAGCCCTCGCGTGCATACCGGGCGAGGACCGGAACGTTCTTCTCCTTCAGCCGCGCGACGCCTTCGAGGTCGCCGAGCTCGAGCTTGGGCATGCCGCAGCAGCTCTCCTTCTCGACGACCTGGTACGGGATCGCGTTGTGCTCGAGGACGGCGACGAGATCGAGGCCGATTCCTGGCTCGTTGTAGTTGACGATGCAGGTCGAGAACAGC
>Ga0070671_100002660_pt1 | contig 13841 bp, 12 predicted proteins | sample KBSS73metaG_FD_65341 | JGI IMG/M metagenome (GOLD analysis project Ga0070671, IMG submission 65341) | Switchgrass rhizosphere microbial communities from Kellogg Biological Station, Michigan, USA - KBS S7-3 metaG | ecosystem: Host-associated > Plants > Roots > Rhizosphere > Soil ...
GTGGCCGCGGCGTCGAGCGCGTCCCACGTGAAGTTGAGCTGCGTCCGGTAATGGCCGGTCAGGCACAGGTAGCGATACGCGAGCGGATCGTAGCCGCGGTCGATCAGCGACTGCACGCGCAGGAACTCGCCCGACGACTTCGCCATTTTCGCGTCGTTCAGGATGAGGAAGTAGCCGTGCATCCAGAAGTTCGCGAGACGCGTGCCCACGCGCGCCTCGGTCTGCGCGATCTCGTTCGTGTGATGGACGGGGATGTGGTCCTCGCCGCCGCAATGGATGTCGAAGAAGTCGCCGAGGTACTGCTGCGCCATCGCCGAGCACTCGATGTGCCAGCCGGGGAAGCCGCGTCCCCACGGGCTGTCCCATTCCATCTGGCGCTTCTCGCCGGGCGCCGAGAACTTCCACAGCGCAAAGTCGGTGGGGTGGCGCTTGTCGCCCTGCTCGACCCGCTTGCCCGCCTCGAGGCCGTGCACGTCGAGGCGCGCGAGATAGCCGTAGTCGGGCTGCTTCGACGTGTCGAAATACACGCCGTCGCCGGTCACGTACGCGAAGCCGTTCTTCTCGATGTCGGCGATGAACGCGATCTGCTCGGCGATGTGGTCGGTCGCGCGGCACAGGACGGCGGGATCCTCGATGTTCAGGAGCTTCAGGTCCGCGACGAACGCCTGCGTGTAGAGCTCCGCGATCTCCCAGGCCGTGCGCCCCGTGCGGCGGGCGCCCTTCTCCATCTTGTCCTCGCCGGTGTCGGCGTCCGACGTCAGGTGTCCGACGTCGGTGACGTTCATCACGTGGCGCACGCGGTAGCCGTTCCACTCGAGGACGCGCTTCAGCACGTCCTCGAACATGAACGTCCGGTAGTTGCCGATGTGCTGGTAGTCGTAGACGGTCGGCCCGCATGTATAGAGGCCGACGGGCGCCGACGCGTCGAGCGGCGCGAATTCGCGCAGCGTGCGCGTGTAGTTGTCGTAGAGCGAGAGCGGCGGGCGCATGGGCAAATTCTGCGATGGTAGCGGCATTCGCCGGGACGGGGCAATGACGGTGCTGCGCTCCGGCCCGGGCGGCAGATCGCCCGCGTGTAGAATCCGCAGCGCGATGATGCCCCCGCTTTCCGCGCCCGCCCTGCGGCGATCCCGCGAGGGCGCGCCTCCGGGCGCCGCCGGCGCGCTGTCCCGCAACGCGTGGATCGCCGTGGCGATCGTGATGACCGTGCTGTGGTTCGCGCTGCTCGGCACGCGCGCGCTCCAGCATCCCGACGAAGGCCGCTACGCCGAGATCGGCCGCGAGATGCTCGCCACCGGCGACTGGACGACGCCGCGCCTCAACGGCCTCAAGTATTTCGAGAAGCCGGCGCTCCAGTACTGGGTCACCGCCGCGAGCTTCGCCGCGTTCGGCGTCAACGCGTGGGCCGCGCGCCTGCCCGTCGCGCTCTCGGGCTGGCTCGCCGTCATCGCCGTGGGCTACGCCGGACTGCGCCTCGCCGGCCCGACCGTCGGCGCCTACGCGGGCGTCGCGCTCGCGGGCACGGTGTGGCACTTCGGCATGGCGCACGTCGTCACGCTCGACGCGATGCTGTCGTTCTGGCTGACCGTCGCGCTCTGCGCGTTCCTTGTCGCGCAGCGCGCCGCTGCCCTTCCGGCGGAACGGCGCATGTTCATGCTCGTCGCGTGGGCCGCCATGGCGGGGGCGCTGCTGACGAAGGGGCTCGTCGGACTCCTGATCCCGGGCGCCGCACTCGTCGCGTACACGGTGGCGACGCGCGACGTCGCGCTGTGGCGACGCCTCGAGATCCTGCGCGGGACCGCGCTCCTGCTCGTGCTGGCGGTGCCGTGGTTCGTCGTGGTCTCGACGCGCAATCCCGAGTTCGCGCACTTCTTCTTCATCCACGAGCACGTCGAGCGCTTCCTCACGACCGAGCATCGGCGCGACGGGCCCTGGTGGTACTTCGTTCCGCTGCTGGTCGTCGGCCTGCTGCCCTGGGTGGGCGTGTTCGCGGTCGCGGCCGTGCGCGGGTGGCGGGACGCCCCGCGCGAGGCGAACGGCTTCTCGTGGCCGCGGTTCTGCCTCGTGTGGATCGCGTTCGTGTTCCTGTTCTTCAGCGCCTCCGGGTCGAAGCTGCCGTCGTACATCCTGCCGCTGTTCCCTGCGGCAGGCCTGCTCGTCGGATGGCAGCTCGCCGTGATCGACCGGCGTCTGCTGCTCCGCCTCGCGCTGCCGCTCGCCGTCGGCGCATGGCTGCTCCTCGCAGGCGCGGTCGCGTTTTCCGGCGCGCTGATCGCGCACCTCGCGAGCCCGGCCACGCCGGCGGCGATTTTCGCGGCGCTGGAGCCCTACGTCGTGGCGGCGCTGGCGGTGGCGGCGCTCGGCTACACGCTCGCGGTCGTCGCCTTTCGCCGCGACGGCGAAGCGCGGCGAACGTGGGGCGTGATCGGCGTCTCGCTCGCGACGATGGCGATGCTCCAGCTCCTGCTGGCGGGCAACGACGCGTTCCGCGTCACGCGCTCGGCGGTCGACGCGGTGCGCGTCTTGCGAAGCGAGGCGCAGCCGCCGTTCGATCCGGCTGCGCCGGTGTTCCAGGTCGGCATCTACGACCAGACGCTGCCGTTCTACCTGGGCCGGCCGACGACGCTGGTCGCCTTCCGCGACGAGTTCGCGCTCGGCATCGACGCCGAGCCGCAGAAGGCGATTCCGCATCTCGGCGACTGGCTCGCGCAGTGGGCGGGCCTCGCACAGGGGTACGCGCTCGTCGGGCACGACACGCTGGACCAGATGACGGCGCACGGCGCGACGTTTCGCGTCGTCATGCGCGATGCGCGACGCGCGCTGATCGCGCGCCGCTGACCGACGAGGCTTCGATGACCGTTGCCGCCTTCGCCTTCCTGCTGACTGGCGTGCTGCTGAACGCGGCGGCGCAGCTCCTGCTCAAGGCCGGCACCAATGCCACGGGCGTCATCACGCTGACGCGCGACAACTGGCTGTCGACATTCCTCGGCATGGCCACCGAAGGCCACTTCGTCGCGGGGATTGCGTTGTACGCGATCAGCGTCGTCGTCTGGATCCTCGGGTTGTCGCGGGTGCCGGTGTCGATCGCCTATCCGATGCTGTCGCTCGGCTACGTCGTGAACGCGATCGCCGCGCATTACCTGTTCGGCGAAGCGGTCACGCTGGCGAGGTGGCTCGGCATCGGCTTCATCATCGCGGGCGTGTGGCTCGTCGCCAGGAGCTGACGATGGCCGTGTCCGAACTGCCGCCGCTCAAGTTCGCGAGCCCCGTGGTCGACGAGGCGACGATCGCCGCCGTCGGCGACGTGCTGCGCTCCGGCCACATCACCAGCGGACCGTGGGTCGAGGCGTTCGAGCGCGAGCTGGCGTCGTTCTGCGGCGGCCGCCACGTTCGCGTGATGACGTCGGCGACGGCGGCCGTCGAGGTCGCCCTGCAGGTCTGCGGCATCGGCCCCGGCGACGAGGTCATCGCCTGCGCGCAGACGTTCTTCACGGTCAGCAACATGATCGTGAAAGTCGGCGCCACGCCGGTGTTCGTGGACTGCGACCTGGTCACGCGCAACATCGACCTCGACGCCGTCGAGCGGCGCATCGGACCGCGCACGCGGGCGATCCTCCCGACGCACTGGCCCGGCTCGCTCGTCGACATGGATAGGCTGCACGCGCTCGCGAAGGCGCGCGGCGTGCGCGTCATCGAGGACGCCGCGCTCGTCATCGGCTCGCGCTGGAAGGGTCGCAACGTCGGCGCGATCGGCGACCTCGTCACGTTCAGTTTCCACCCGAACAAGAACATCACGTCGATCGAAGGCGGCGCGCTGGTGCTCGACAGCGACGACGAGGCGCGACGCGTCGACGCGCTGCGCTTCCACGGCATCCTGCGGCTGCCCGACGGCACGCGCGACGTCGAGTTTCCCGGCGGCAAGTTCAACCTCCCGGACGTCAACGCGCGAATCGGCGTCGCGCAGCTCGCGCGCCTGCCCGACTTCCTCGCGCGCCGCCGCGCCCTCGTCGAGCGCTACTTCCGCAAGTGGCGCGCCGATCCCGCGTGCGTGCTGCCGCCGGCGCCGGAGCCCGACGACGGGCAGTCGTGGAACATGTTCTGCGTGCTGCTGCCGCTCGAGCGGCTGACGATCGACCGCACGGCGTTCCGCGCGGCGCTGGCCGCGCGCGGCATCGCCACCGGCATCTCGTACGAGGCGCTGCACCTGAGCACGCTGGGACGGCGCTTCGGCTATCATCGCGGCGACCTGCCGAACACCGAACGCATCGCGGATACGACCGTGACGCTGCCGCTGCACGCCGCCATGACCGACGCCGACGTCGACCGCGTCTGCGCCGCCTGCGCGGACGTCCTCGCCGCGCACCGCCGATGAGCGTCCGTCTCCCGGAACCTCGCGCGTGACGCCGCAGCTGTCCGTCGTCATTCCGGTCTACAACGAGGAAGCCGGTCTCGCGGCGCTGTTCGCGCGCCTGTACCCCGCGCTCGACGCCCTGCGCGTCCCGTACGAGGTGATCTTCGTCAACGACGGCAGCCGCGACCGCTCGGCGGCGATGCTGAAGGACCAGTTCGCCGCGCGCCCGGACGTGACGCGCGTCGTGCTGTTCAACGCCAACTACGGCCAGCATCTCGCGATCATCGCGGGTTTCGAGCGCGCGCGCGGCGAGCGCATCGTCACGCTCGACGCCGACCTGCAGAATCCGCCCGAGGAGATCGGCAAGCTGCTCGCCGCGATGGATGCCGGCGCGGACTACGTCGGCGGCGTGCGCGCCGTGCGCGAGGACACGTGGTGGCGGCGCGCGGCGTCGCGCCTGATGAACCGCGTGCGCGAGCGGATCACGCGGATCCGCATGACCGACCAGGGCTGCATGCTGCGCGCGTACAGCCGCGACATCGTGGACGCGATCGCGGTGAGCCGCGAAGTCAGCACGTTCATCCCGGCGCTCGCCTACACGTACGCCCATCGCCCCACCGAGGTCGCGGTCGCGCACGAGCCGCGCGCCGCGGGCGAATCCAAGTATTCGCTGTACAACCTGATCCGGCTCAACTTCGACCTCGTGACCGGTTTCTCGCTGGTGCCGCTGCAGATGTTCTCGATCTTCGGGATGCTGGTGTCGGTGGGCTCCGTCGTCGTCTACCTGATCGTGATCGTCGAGCGGCTGGTGATCGGAGGTTGGCGCGAGGGCTGGGCGACGCTCTGGGATCGCGACCTTCTGGCGTTCTTCCTGATCGGCATGGTGCTGTTCGGCCTCGGCATCGTCGGCGAGTACGTCGGCCGCATCTACCAGCAGGTGCGCTCGCGGCCGCGCTACACGGTGCAGGCGGTGCTCGAGCGCGAGCCCGCGCCGCCGACCGCCGCGCGCGCCGGGCCATGAACCCGACAGGGCGCGCGCACCCGGGCGTGCACGCCGAGCGCGTTCGTCGATGACGGTCGCGGTCGCATTCGCGTACCACGACGTCGGCGCGCGCGGCCTGCGCGTGATGCTCGCGCGCGGCCTCGACGTGCGCCTCGTCGTCACGCACGCCGACGACCCGCGCGAGACGCTCTGGTTCGAGCGCGTCGCCGACGTCGCGCGAAGCTACGGCATTCCCACGATCGCGCCGGACGATGCGAACGCGCCCGACGTCGTGGCGCGTGTGGCCGCCTGCGCGCCCGACTTCCTGTTCAGCCTGTACTACCGCAGGATGCTCGGCGCGCCGCTGCTGCGCCTCCCGCGCCGCGGCGCGCTGAACGTCCATGGGTCGCTGCTGCCGCGCTACCGCGGCCGCGCGCCGGTGAACTGGGCGATCCTGCACGGCGAGACGCACACCGGCGCGACGCTGCACTACATGGAAGCGAAGCCCGACGCGGGCGACATCGTGGCGCAGCAGGCGGTGCCGATCCTTCCCGACGACACGGCGCGCGACGTGTTCGCGAAAGTCACGGTCGCGGCCGAGATCGTCCTCGACGCGGCGATCCCGTCGCTGGTCGCCGGCATGGCGCCGCGCCGGCGGCAGGATCTGAGCCAGGGCTCGTACTTCGGCGGCCGCACGGCGGCGGATGGCCGCATCGACTGGTCGCGCTCCGCGGTCGACGTGCACAACCTCGTGCGAGCGGTCGCGCCGCCCTACCCCGGCGCGCTGACGACGATCGCCGGGCGTCCGGCGCGCATCCTCGCCACGCGCGTGATCGACGCAGGCGGACCGCCGGCGCCGCCGGCGCTCGCGGTCGCCGGGGACCGCCTCGTCGCGCGCTGCGGCGGCGGCGGCACGCTCGCGCTATATTCGCTGGAGATCGACGGCGCCGCCTGCGACGCCGCGGCGTTTCGCGCGGCGTTCGGCGACGGTCCCCTCGCGCCCGACGCGGCCGCCATACCGACATGAGCACTGCCGAGCCCCCTGCCCCGAGCGTCGTCGAGCCGGCCGCCACCGCCACGCCGCGGCGTGTGCGCGGCTTCGAGAAGAACCGGCTCGAGGCGCTCGCCGACGGCGTGTTCGCGGTCGCGCTGACGCTGCTCGTCCTCGACATCAAGCTTCCCGAGCAGACGTTCACGTCGAACGACGAGCTCTGGCGACGGCTGGTCGAGCTCGAGCGTCACTTCGCGATCTACGTGATCAGCTTCGTCGTCATCGCGATGTACTGGATCAGCCACCACATCCAGTTCCACTTCGTCCGCTTCACGGACCGCCGGCTCATCTGGATCAACATGTTCTACCTGCTCCTGATCAGCTTCGTGCCGTTCACGACGGACCTGGTCGGCGACCACGAGGACCTGGTCCTGCCGTGCGAGATCTACGGCCTCGCGCTGCTCTCGATCTCGGGCCTGTCGTTCCTGCACCTCGACTACCTTTCGCGCAACGCGTACCTCACGTCGCGCGCGCTGACGCCCACCGTCGTGCACCTGATCAAGCGCCGCATCCTGCTGTTCACGCTGGTCCCGCTCACGTCGATGCTCATCGCGTTCGTCAATACCCGGGCCTCGCTGTACATCTACCTGCTGCTCCTCCTCGCGCACTTCTTCACGGGGCCGGTCGACGACCACATCCATACGACGCCGGTGGACGATGCCGGCGAAGACGAATGACCAAGCGAATCCTGATCCTCGGCGTCAACGGCTTCATCGGCCACCACCTGTCGCGCAGCATCCTCGACGCGACCGACTGGGAGATCTACGGCATGGACATGCAGTCCGAGCGCATCGCCGGCCTGCTGTCCGACCCGCGCTTTCATTTCTTCGAAGGCGACATCACGATCAACCGCGAGTGGATCGAGTATCACGTCAAGAAATGCGACGTCCTGCTGCCGCTCGTGGCGATCGCGACGCCCGCGACGTACGTGCGCGAGCCGCTGCGGGTGTTCGAGCTCGACTTCGAGGCCAATTTGCCGATCGTCCGCGCGGCGGTGCGTTACGGGAAGCGCCTCGTCTTCCCGTCGACGTCCGAGGTCTACGGCATGTGCACCGACGCCGAGTTCGATCCCGCGCTGTCGAACCTCGTGCTGGGCCCCATCGAGAAGCCGCGCTGGATTTACGCCTGCGCGAAGCAGCTGATGGACCGCGTGATTCACGCGTACGGGATGGAGCAGGGACTCGACTACACGCTGTTCCGGCCGTTCAACTGGATCGGCGCCGGGCTCGACTCGATCAACACCGCGAAGGAAGGCAGCTCCCGCGTGATCACGCAGTTCCTCGGGCACATCGTGCGGGGCGAACCGATCAAGCTCGTCGACGGCGGGACGCAAAAGCGCGCGTTCACGTACATCGACGACGGCATCGCGGCGCTGATGAAGATCATCGCGAACGAGCGCGGCATCGCCAGCGGCAAGATCTACAACATCGGCAATCCGGCGAACAACTACTCGGTGCGCGACGTGGCGACGATGATGCTCGCGGTCGCGGCGAAGTATCCGGAGTACCGCGACACGGCGGCGCGGGTCGCGCTCGTCGACACGACGGCGGACGGCTACTACGGCAAGGGCTACCAGGACGTGCAGAACCGCGTCCCGAAGATCGACAACACGTGCGCGGACCTCGACTGGCGGCCGCAGGTGGACATGGACACCGCGCTCGCGCACATCTTCGACGCCTACCGGGCGCACGTCGCCGACGCGCGCGCGCTCGTCGAGTGACGGGCCGGCTGCCGATGCGGCTCGCCCTCAAGGTGGACGTCGACACGCTGCGCGGCACGCGCGAAGGGGTGCCGGGGCTGGTCGAGCTGTTCCGCAGGCACGGCGTCACGGCGACGTTCCTGTTCGCCGTCGGTCCCGACCACACCGGGCGCGCGATCAAGCGCGTCTTCCGGCCCGGCTTCCTCGGCAAGGTGCAGCGGACGTCGGTCGTGCGCCACTACGGCGTGCGCACGCTGCTGTACGGCACGGTGCTGCCCGGGCCCGACATCGGGCGGCGCGGCGGCGACGTCATGCGCGCCGTTCGCGACACCGGTCACGAGACCGGCATCCATTGCTACGACCACGTGCGCTGGCAGGACGGCGTGGCGAGCGCCGACGCCGCCTGGACCGAGCGCGAGATGACGCGGGCGTGCGAGCGCTACACCGACGTGTTCAAGGCGCCGCCGCTCACCCACGGCGCGGCCGGCTGGCAGATGAACCTTCACGCGCTGCGCCTCACGCAGCGCCTCGGATTCGACTACTGCAGCGACGGCCGGGGCCGCCACCCGCACCTGCCGGTGCGGCACGCCGAGCTGATCCGCTGCCCGCAGTTCCCGACCACGCTGCCCACGCTCGACGAGCTCATCGGCACCGACGGCATCACGGAAGGCAACGTCGCCGCGCACCTGCTCGACCTCACGCGCGAGCCACGCGAGTGGGGCCACGTGTTCACGCTGCACGCCGAGCTCGAGGGGATGCTGCTGGCGCCCGTGCTGGAGCAGCTCCTGCAGGGGTGGAAGGCGCAGGGATGGACGCTCGGGCCGGTGCGCGCGCTCCACGAGGCGTTCGAGCCGATGGCGCTGCCACGCTGCGAGGTCGGGATGGGAACGGTGCCCGGACGCAGCGGCACCTTGTTTGTCCAGCGCGGCGAGTTCCTCGCCGACGTATCCTTGGCGCGGGCCGCCTGACGCGCGCTTCGCCCTGCACTTCGAGACCGGGAGACACGATGATCGGCAATAGCGTGGCGGATTTTTCCGCACCGTCCACCGCGGGCACGTTCAAGCTGTCCGACCACAAGGGGCATCCGGTCGTGCTGTACTTCTATCCGAAGGACAACACGCCGGGCTGCACGACCGAAGGCGCGAACTTCCGCGACCTGCACAAGGCCTTCGCCAGGCTCGGCGCCGTCGTCGTCGGATGCTCGCGCGACTCGGTGAAATCGCATGAGGGCTTCAAGGCGAAGATGGAGTTCCCGTTCGACCTGGTCTCGGACGCCGACGAGGCACTCTGCCGGCAGTTCGACGTCATCAAGATGAAGAACATGTACGGCAAGCAGGTGCGCGGCATCGAGCGCAGCACGTTCGTCATCGACGGGGGCGGCAAGCTCGCGCGCGAGTGGCGCGGCGTCAAGGTGGCCGGCCACGTGCAGGAAGTGCTGGACTACGTGAAGACGCTGTAGCCGCGGTTGCCGTCCAACGACCCGGCGCCGATGAAGCTCACGTGCTACGCGCTCCGCCCCGACGCGCCGGTGATCCGCGCGGCGCCGCCGACGCGGCGGTGGATGGACGCCGTCATCGACAATCACGCGTACCGGTGCCTGCCGCTGACGATCGCCAACAGCCACGGCTGGGAGGTGCTGGCGCCGTTCGCCTTCTCGGCGACGTGGGGCGGCGGGGATCGTCCCGAAGCGCTCACGCTGCGGCGCGACGACGGGACGCCGCCGCCCGCGCACGTCGTCGCGTCACACTTCGGCTACGGGATCGTCACGATCCACCTGGGCTACCTGTTCCGCACCGAGCCAGGCTTCGACGTCTTTGCCACCGGCTCGGTCAACGATGCGCGGGACGGCGTCGCGCCGTTGTCGGGCGTGGTCGAGACCGACTGGCTGCCCTACCCCTTTACGATGAACTGGAAGCTCACGCGACCCGGGACGGTGCGTTTCGAGCGCGACGAGCCCGTCTGCATGGTGTTTCCCGTTCCGCACGCGACGCTGGAGGACGTCGAGCCCGAGATCGTCGACCTGCGCGACGCGCCGGAGATCGATCGCGCCCTGCGCGCCTGGCAGTCGCGGCGCGCGGAGTTCGCGCGCGAGCTCTATCACGCGCCGAAGGCTTTGAAGGACGCGTGGCAGCGCGACTACTTCGTGGGCCGCACCGGCGACGGCGAGGCCGTTCCGCAGCACGTGACCCGGCTGCGACTCAAGGAACCGGTCCGGCGTCCGCGGGGCCGCGGGTAGACCGCACAGGGCTGCGCGGCCGGCGCTGTCCGCTTTACACCACAATTTCTTCCGTTTTTCATTCTTTACCACCACAATGGCTTGTATCGGATTGAAATCCGGCGTGGAATTGAAGCCGCGCCGTCTCTAAAAGCTGTCAGGAGGATCATGGTCGAACGCAAGCTCCGCCCCGCCCCTTCCACGCTGCATCTCCTGCCCTCACGCAAGCCCGCCAAGACCGGCCACGCGTCCGCCTCCAAGCTGTTCGTGCTCGACACCAACGTGCTGATGCACGATCCGACGAGCCTGTTCCGCTTCGAGGAGCACGACATCTTCCTGCCGATCCTCACGCTCGAGGAGCTCGACGCCAACAAGAAAGGCGTCACCGAGGTCGCGCGCAACGCTCGCCAGGCGTCGCGCTTCCTGGACGAGCTCGTCACCGCGCACGCGGACCGCAACGAGGCGATCGCGCAGGGCATCCCGCTCGCGGAGAAATCGGGCAACGCGGCGACCGGCCGGCTGTTCCTCCAGACGGAGGCGATCACGACGACGCTCCCGCCGTCGCTGGCCGGCGGCAAGGCCGACAACCAGATCCTCGCCGTCGTGATGCACCTCGCCCGCACGCAGCCCAAGCGCAGCGTGATCCTGGTGTCGAAGGACATCAACATGCGGATCAAGGCGCGGGCGCTCGGGCTCGCCGCCGAGGACTACTTCAACGACAAGGTGCTCGAGGACACGGAGCTCCTCTATTCAGGCACGCGCGAGCTGCCGGCCGACTTCTGGGATCGCCACGGCAAGGGGATGGAGTCGTGGCAGCAGGGCGGGCACACGTACTACCGCGTCACGGGACCGCTCGTGCAGTCGCTGCACGTCAACGAGTTCCTGTACCACGAGAAGCCGGGTGAGTCGCCGCTGTACACGATCGTCAAGGAGATCACCGGCAAGACCGCGCTCCTGTCGACGCTCAAGGACTACACGCACCAGAAGAACAACGTGTGGGGGATCGTCGCGCGCAACCGTGAGCAGAACTTCGCCCTCAACCTGCTCATGAATCCCGAGATCGACTTCGTCACGCTGCTCGGGCAGGCGGGCACGGGCAAGACGCTGCTGACGCTCGCGGCGGGCCTGATGCTCACGCTCGAGTTCAAGGTCTACACCGAGATCATCATGACCCGCGTCACCGTGCCCGTCGGCGAGGACATCGGCTTCCTCCCGGGGACGGAGGAAGAGAAGATGAACCCGTGGATGGGCGCGCTCGAGGACAACCTCGACGTGCTCAACAAGACCGACGACGAGGCCGGCGAATGGGGCCGCGCCGCGACGCGCGATCTCATCCGCTCGCGCATCAAGGTCAAGAGCCTCAACTTCATGCGCGGGCGCACGTTCATCAACAAGTTCCTGATCATCGACGAGGCGCAGAACCTCACGCCCAAGCAGATGAAGACGCTGATCACCCGCGCGGGCCCGGGGACGAAGGTCGTATGCCTCGGCAACATCGCGCAGATCGACACGCCGTACCTGACCGAAGGGAGCTCCGGCCTCACCTACGTCGTCGACCGCTTCAAGGGCTGGTCGCATTCCGGGCACGTGACGCTGCAGCGCGGCGAGCGCTCGCGGCTCGCGGACCACGCCGCGGAAGTGCTGTAGCGCGCCGCGTCGCGCGATGCGCGGGGTCAGCGGGACGGCGCAAGCCGCAGCTGGAGCGCGGGTGGCAGACGCTTCAGCACGAAGGCGCGACTGGCGTTCCAGAACGCCGAGAGCAGGAGCAGCGCCGAGCCCAGAGCGAGCGCGGTGATCGCGAAATTCAGGCTCACCACGCCGTATTGCTTCAGCAGCGCACTGAACGTGTAGAGAACGTAACTCAGTGCCGCGACCATCAGCGCCCGGCGGTCGATGGACAGGGAGACGAGCGCCAACGCCACGTACAGCGCCACGACTGCGACGGCTTCCCGCACGCTCGCCTGACCCTCCGATAGGCCGAGCGCCGCAAATGCGGCGCGCACGAGGAGCGGCGCCGCCAGCAGATGAAGCCAGAACGCAACGTCCGACCTGCGGGTCTCCCGCAGCCGGTCCGTGGCGTCCCAGCGCATCGCCAGCGCGAATACGGCGATTCCGGCCAGAAACGAGATGACGTTCATCCAGCGTTTCGCCTCGGGCACCAGCGTCAGGAGCAGCGCGACGGCGAATCCGACGGCCGCAGCCGCTGCGACGGCCACCGTGATCGGGACGCGAAACCGCCGCCAATGAAGCCACGCGCCTGCGAGCGCCACGAGGCTTGCCACGACGAAGGTGAAACGCGTGCCCTCGAAGAACAGAAGGCTCGCGGAGAACAGGCCGCCGACGAACGACAGCAGCAGAACGATCGCCGGCAGCGCCATTCGACGCCTGCGAACGAAGAACTCCGCCAGCGCCCATGCCGTCAACGCCGCCGCCAGCGATCCGAGGCCTGGCGCCAGCACCGACCCGATCCAGGCCACCGACGCGAGCGTCAGCGCGCAGGCGATCACGACGAAGATGTCGTTGAATCCGGTCACGAGACGGAAGCGTTCGTCGTCCACGGACGTGCCGTCGCTCGATCGTCCCACGTGACGGCGGAACGCCGCCGCCGCTTCTTCGGTGAGGACGCCGGATTTCACGGCAGAAACCAGATCTTCGTCGCTGTACAAGCTTCCTCCGGCCGCCGGAGCGCCCGCTAGCCGCCGGGCGAGAAGTTCTCGAAGCGCGTGTACTCGCCGAGGAACGTGAGCCGCACGGTGCCGATGGGCCCGTTGCGCTGCTTGCCGATGATGATCTCGGCGGTGCCCTTGTCCTGCGACTCGGGGTTGTAGACCTCGTCGCGGTAGATGAAGAGGATGACGTCGGCGTCCTGCTCGATGGCGCCCGACTCGCGCAGGTCCGACATCACCGGTCGCTTGTTGGGACGCTGCTCGAGCGACCGGTTGAGCTGCGACAGCGCGACCACCGGCACCTGCAGCTCCTTGGCGAGCGCCTTCATCGAGCGCGAGATCTCGGAGATCTCGGTCGCGCGGTTCTCGCCCTGCGACGTCGACTGCATCAGCTGCAGGTAGTCGACGATCACCATGCCGAGCCCGCCGCGCTGCTTCATGATCCGGCGCGCACGCGAGCGCACCTCGATCGCGTTGAGCGCGGGCGTTTCGTCGATCAGGATCGGCGCCTCGTTCAGCAGGCCGAGCGCCGACGACAGCCGGTCCCAGTCGTCGGGACCAAGGCGGCCCGTGCGCAGCTTGTGCTGGTCGAGCCGGCCCACCGAGCCGATCATCCGCATCGCGAGCTGGGAAGCGCCCATTTCCATCGAGAACACGGCGACCGCCTTCTTGTGGTGCAGCGCGACGTGTTCGCCGACGTTCAAGGCGAACGCCGTCTTGCCCATGCTCGGCCGTCCGGCGACGACGACCAGGTCCCCCGGCTGCAGCCCCGACGTCATCCGATCGAGATCGGCGTAGCCGGTGGGCACGCCGGTGACGTCCGACGGATTGTCGCGGCTGTAGAGCGTCTCGATCCGCTCGACGACCGACGCGAGCA
>Ga0070671_100002662_pt1 | contig 13841 bp, 13 predicted proteins | sample KBSS73metaG_FD_65341 | JGI IMG/M metagenome (GOLD analysis project Ga0070671, IMG submission 65341) | Switchgrass rhizosphere microbial communities from Kellogg Biological Station, Michigan, USA - KBS S7-3 metaG | ecosystem: Host-associated > Plants > Roots > Rhizosphere > Soil ...
GGTGAAGAGCCGCGGCGCGGAATTCTCCCTGTCGGGAAGCGTCACGCCGCGTCTCGATATCGTCGCTGGTGGCATGATCCTGAAACCCAAGGTGACCGCATCCAGCACGGCTTCGGGCAACATCGGTTCAAAGCCGGTCGGCCTGCCGGCCCATCTGCTGATTGCCAACGCCAATTGGAAAACGCCGTTCGCGAAGGGTCTGGAGCTCGACATGGCCGTGTCGCATCGAGGCCGGACGGCTGCGACGACAGACAATCTCCTCTTCCTGCCGCCGCGCGCTCGCGTGGACATCGGCACCCACTATCGGTTCAAGATCGCCAACCGCAGCGCGACCCTTCGACTGCAGCTGGTCAATCTCTTCGATAATCCCGGCTACAGCCTCGCGGGATCGGGGGTGTACACCGCCAATGCCGGCAGGTTCGCCCAGGGCTATCTGACCGTCGACTTCTAGTCCTGAAGCCGAAGCGCGACTTCGCTCATGAAGCGCGCATCGTCGCCGTCCGCCAGCCATTCGGCCTCGGCGGCGATAGCGGCAAGAAGGTCGCTCAGCGGCTCCATCTCGGCCTTGCGGTAATTGCCGAGCACGTGCGGGGTGACGAGATCCTTGCGGCCCGGGCCAGGGTGCCCGATGCCGATGCGTACCCGCCTGAAATCTGGCCCTAGCGAAGCATCGATCGATCGCAGGCCGTTATGCCCGGCGGTGCCTCCGCCGACCTTCACCTTCACCTTGAACGGCGCGAGGTCGAGCTCGTCATGGAAGGCGGTCAGCGCGTCTGTATCGAGCTTGTAGAAGCGGAGCGCTTGCTGAACCGCGTCGCCGCTGTCGTTCATGAAGGTCTGCGGTTTCAACAGCAGCACGCGATTGCGGCCGATGCGGCCCTCCGCGATGAGGCTTCGAAACTTCTTCGACCAGGGCGAAAAACCGTGAACCTCGGCGATGATGTCGGCCGCCATGAAGCCGACATTGTGCCGGTGCAGCGCATATTGCGCGCCGGGATTGCCGAGACCGACCCAGATTTGCATGCCGTTACCTAGCGTGAGCGCCGCCTAAAAAGAAACCGCCCACCCTTGCGGGTGAGCGGTCCTTTTTCTTGGCAGAGAGGCGAGGGGCTTATTCGCCGCCTTCGCCAGCTTCGCCCTCGGCGGCTTCGCCGCCCTCTTCCTCGCCCTCGACGGTCGGGACCTCGCCAGCCGGCGCGGCCTCTTCCTCTTCCGCCTTCATCGCCGACGGAGCGACGATGGTAGCGACGGTGAAGTCCTCGTCGGTGTTGGCCGGAATGACCCCGTTGGGCAGCTTCACCTGGCCGATGTGGATGGAATCGCCGATCTCCATTCCGTCGAGCGGGACGTGGATCTCGTTCGGGATGTGCGCCGCGTCGCAGACGATTTCGAGCTCGTGCACAACGACGTTAAGCACGCCGCCGCGCTTCAGGCCCGGCGAGGCCTCTTCGTTGTCGAACCGCATTGGAACGGCGACGTGCACCTTGGTGTGCTCGCCGATGCGCAGGAAATCGACGTGCATCGGCCTGCTCGTGACCGGATGGAAATCGACAGCCTTCGGCAGGGTGCGATGCGCCTTGCCGGACATGTCGATCATCACGACCGAGTTCATGAAGTGACCGGTCGAAAGCATCTTGGACAGAAGCTTCTCCTCGACATGGATCGAAAGAGGCTCTTTCTTTTCGCCGTAAACCACGGCGGGGACCCGACCTTCGCGGCGCAATTCACGGGAGGCTCCCTTGCCAGCCCGGTCGCGCGCTTCGGCGGGCAGCGTCAGCTGATCGCTCATTTGCTATGCTCCGTTTTCTAATGACCCGCCACGCCTCCAGGGATGACCATGGCTGGGAGCGCGCCCCCCTAAGGGAGCGGCGCCGGAAAAGCAAGTTTGGCAGTCAGTTGACGCGTTGCGAAGGAATGCCGCGCTCGGCCAGCCGGACGAGAAGGCTGTCCTGTCCCGCAAGATGGCCGGCGCCGACCGCGACGAACACGGTTCCCGGCGTCCGCATCCGCGCCCTGATCCAGTCGGCCCACCGCTCGTTACGTTCGGTAAACATCATCCGATAGGTGTCCGGCGATGCGCTCTTAAGCTGCTGGAGCATGCGGACGAAGATTGCCTGATCGCCGCGCTTCCAGGCGGCCTGCATCTCGGCCATTGCCTTTGACAGGCTCTGGATCGGATCGCCCGCGACGGGCTCGCCCTGACGCAGCGTCCGCGCAGGCGCAGGCCCTGCCGGCATTTTGTCGAACATGTTGAGCTGGAACTGGAACGTTTCCAGACCCTCGACGACCTTGCCATCGGCTTCAGCCTGATGCCGAAGGATCATGTCCGCGCCGTTATCGACCTGCATGCCCTGCGTGCGGCCCGCACTGATGGCCATGCGCGTGGTCGCCAGGAATGACGCTGAAGGAGTTACGGTCGGCCCACGAAAGCCCGGACCGGACTGGATTGGCTGGGGATTTTCCGGGATCACCGTCTCGAGGACGAGCTCGCTCGACTGGTTGAAGGCTTGCCGGACGCCGGCGTCGAACCAGTGCGCCTTTCCGTCCAGCGCATGGAAGGTCCCGAAGATGTAGACGGTGGTGTCCGTATCGCGGACGACGAACATCGCGGGCTCATCGACGGCTGGAGGCCCGGGAGGAGGCGCAGGTGCGTCGGATGGCGTGGCGGCGGCCAGCGCAGCGGCGACGAGTAAGTTCACCATCCATCACCCTCCAGAGGCGAATGGTGCTGGATTGAATGGTGCCTGAAGGGCTTTCAGACGCCTTGGCGTCCGTCGCGGAACGCCCGTTCCGCAAGCCGCTCCAAGCATCAGACCCCCCAGCCCGATACAATGGGAGGATGGTCACCATTTGCTTAAGAAATGTCTAGCGCAATCCGTAAAAACGTTAAGATTTATCGGTGGATAGCCCGGATTGGCGTCACGCGATCGACCTACTGGAGGCGGCGGACCCTGTATCCGTCCTTCTTCAGCATCTCGAGCACTGAATCCTTGCCTGCGAGGTGACCTGCGCCGACCGCAATCATTACGGAACCGGGCTGAGTCATGCGCTGCTCGATCCATTTGCTCCAGTTCGCATTGCGCTGGTGAATCAGGTTGTGCTGGAGCGCGGGGCTTCCCGAAAGGTCGCGGTCGAAGGTGTTTGCAATCCCCTGGACGTCGCCCGCCGTCCATGCCTTCAGCATGCCGGCGAATTCCTTGTCCATTGCCGCCTTGTCGTCGATCGCGCCTTCCAGCAGCGAGCGCTGCGCGGTTTCCGGGAGCTTGTCGAAGAAGCTCAATTGCTCGAGGTTTGTCTCGAGCTCACCGATCTGCTTGCCGCTGGACGTGAAGTTGCTCTTGAGGACGCCTTCGACACCGCCCGACAGGCCAAGCTCCCGGAACTTGTTGCCGAGGAGGATGAAGGCCGCGGTCCAGGTCTTCATCTTGTCGAGTGCCTGCGGTGGAAAGCCGCTCTTCTTGATGGCAGCCTCAAGCGCCGGCCGCTGGGTCTTCGGTAGCCGATCGACCAAAGGGGGGAGGTTGGGCGCAAAGCCGATCGAGGCCATCGCCTGCATCAGCTTGGCCGGGTTCTTCTCATCGATCAGAGTCTCGACCACCAGTTCCTGGGCATTTGCGAGGGCCTGGTCGAGTTTCGGCGTACGCCATTGAAGATCCTCGGGAAGCAGGTGGATCGTCCCGAATAGATAGATAGTCGTGTCGGGGTCGGAGACTTCCCACAGGGCCGGCTGCGCCGTTTGTGGTGCCCGCGCGGCGACCGGAACGGCGCCCAGCAAAAGCGAGAGGCCGAGTGCGGCGCCGACCCGGCGCAAAAGCGTCTTCAACATCAAATTCCAACCCTCCCGAACCGGTGGCCTTGCATGCCGAACTACCGACAGCAAGCTGAACCCCGACTTGCCCCTTCCAGAAGCATCGGCCAAAGCGCCCGCGTCACTTTTTGCGGGGCATTCGCTTGAGCCTGAGCTTCCAGGACCTGATCCTAACGCTCCACCATTATTGGGGCTCGCAAGGCTGCGTGATCTTGCAGCCATACGACATGGAGATGGGGGCGGGGACTTTCCACCCCGCGACGGTGCTTCGCGCGCTCGGGCCAGACGCATGGAAGGCAGCCTATGTGCAGCCGTGTCGTCGTCCCACCGACGGCCGTTATGGGGAGAATCCGAACCGGCTTGGTCATTATTATCAATATCAGGTCGTTCTGAAGCCGAGCCCGCAGGATCTCCAGGCTCTCTATCTCGGCAGCCTGGTCGAGATCGGGATCGACCCGCTGAAGCACGATATCCGCTTCGTCGAAGATGATTGGGAAAGCCCGACCTTGGGTGCCTGGGGCCTCGGCTGGGAAGTCTGGTGCGACGGTATGGAAGTGACGCAGTTCACTTATTTCCAGCAGGTCGGCGGGTTCGAATGCCGTCCGGTGACGGGCGAGCTGACCTACGGTCTCGAGCGGCTGGCGATGTACATCCAGGGCGTCGACAATGTGTTCGACCTCAGGTTCAACAATGAGGGCGTGACCTACGGCGACGTCTTCCTAGAGAATGAGCGAGAGATGTCGGCCTATAATTTCGAAGTGGCGGACACCGAGGCCCTGTTCGACCTGTTCCGCAAGGCCGCCTCCGAGTGCGAGCGCTGCCTCGAGGCCAAGCTTCCGATTCCGGCTTATGAGCAGGCAATCAAGGCAAGCCATGTCTTCAACACGCTACAGGCACGCGGCGTGATCAGCGTCGCCGAGCGCCAAGCCTATATCGGCCGCGTCCGCGACCTCGCGAAGGCGGCGTGCGGCGCATGGCTGGAGCGCGCCGCCTGATGGCCGACTTTCTGCTCGAGCTCCGGTCGGAGGAAATTCCGGCGCGGATGCAGGCGAAGGCGCGCAATGACCTGTCGCGGCTGTTTGCCGAATGCACGGCCGAAGCGGGACTGAATACCGGCGCGATCGAAGCTTTCTCGACGCCGCGAAGACTGGTCTTGATTGCTCGAGAGGTCGCCGATGCGACGGAGGCCAGCCGCGAGGAGCTGAAGGGACCCCGAACCTCCGCTCCGCCGCAAGCCCTCGAAGGCTTTCTTCGCAAGACCGGCCTCAGGCAAGACCAGCTCGAGGAACGTGCCGGCGTCTATTTCGCAATCATCGAGCGGGAAGGGCGCCAGGCGGGCGAGATCCTGTCGGATGCGATCAGGCGGATCGTCGCCGACTTCCCGTGGCCGAAATCGATGCGTTGGGGCTCTGGATCGCTCCGCTGGGTTCGGCCGCTGCACGGGATCGTCGCGATCCTCGGTGAGGAGATCGTCGCGGTCGAAATCGAGGGCGTTGCGGCGGGCGCGACCACTGTCGGTCATCGTTTCCACCATCCCGGGCCGATCACGGTCGGCGGCGCTGCCGACTATGTCGAGAAGCTGCGCGCCTGCCATGTCATCGTCGATCAGGCGGAGCGCGAGCGGATCATCCGCGAGGGCGCAGAGGTGGCCGCTGCCGAAGCAGGCTTGAGCCTGCTCGCGGACGAGGGGCTCGTGGTCGAAAATGCAGGGCTGACGGAATGGCCCGTACCGCTGCTCGGGCGCTTCGATCCTGAATTCCTGGATGTGCCGCGCGAGGTGATCGTGCTCACCATGCGCACCAACCAGAAGTACTTCGCCTGCACCAACGACGAGGGCCTGCTTGCGCCGGCGTTCGTTTGCGTCGCCAATGTCGCGTCGAACGACGACGGCGCTGCGATTGTCGAGGGCAATCGACGTGTCCTCGCTGCCCGGCTTTCCGATGCTCGCTTCTTCTGGGAGCAGGACCTCAAGATCCCCCTCGAGGATCAGGCCAGGAAGCTCGGCGGCATTGTCTTCCACGAGAAGCTCGGCACTATCTCCGACAAGGTCGAGCGCGTCGCGAAGCTTGCGCGCTGGCTTGTCGAAATCGGCGCCGTGAAGGCGGACGCGGAGCAGGTCGAGCGGACCGCACGACTTGCCAAGGCCGACCTCGTGACCGGAATGGTGGGCGAGTTCCCGGAACTGCAGGGCGTGATCGGCGGCTATCTTGCCGAGGCTCAGGGCGAGCCTGGCGCGGTCGCGGATGCGATCCGGGACCATTACAAGCCGGCGGGGCAGGGCGACGAGGTGCCGACCGCGCCGGTCAGCGTCGCAGTGGCGCTTGCCGACAAGCTCGATTCCATCTGCTCCTTTTTCAGCGTCGATCTGAAACCGACGGGATCGAAGGATCCGTTTGCGCTGCGGCGAGCGGCGATCTCCTCGATCGAGATCATCGTTCGGAACGAATTGCGGCTGAGCCTTACCCAGGCGCTTCGGGGCGGGCTCGCGAACCGGGCCGGGCAGGATAGCGACAGCGGCGCCGCGCACCGGCTCGACGGTACCGCGGACGATCTTCTCGATTTCTTTGCAGACCGCCTGAAGGTCCAACAGCGCGAGGCGGGGGTCCGGCACGACCTGATCGACGCCGTTTTCGCACTTGGGGGGGAGGACGATCTCGTCCGCCTGCTGGCCCGCGTCGGGGCGTTGCAAGCGTTCATCGAAACGAAGGACGGAGCCGACCTGCTCACCGCTTACAAGCGCGCGGCGAACATCCTGAAGAAGGAGAATTGGGTCGGTCCGCAGGTGCTGAGTTCGGCGCAGGAGGACGGCATTCCACAGACGGGCGAAGAGGATCCTTTGGTCCTTGTCGACGAGCCGATCCTCAAGGAAGCCATTGCCGAGATGGCCTCAGGCCAGGTCGGGGCAGAGCTGCCGCAGGAAAAGTCGCTCATCGCCGCCCTCGAAGCGGGGCAGCCGCGAGCCGCGGGCGCCGTCGACGCCGAAGACTTCACCGGCGCGATGTCGGCGTTGGCTACGCTCCGCGGGCCGATCGACGACTTCTTCGACCATGTGACCGTCAATGACCCCGACGCCGCCAAGCGCGAGCGCCGGCTCAACCTGCTGATGCGCTTCCGCGACGCGGTGAACCGGGTCGCCGACTTCTCGCGGATCGAGGGCTAGCTACAGCGGCCGGTCGTCCGGTGGCGACTTGACGGCGGCGCCCCGCAGGCTGTCGCGCTCCCGCCATTCCTTCTCGCGCGTTTCAAAATCGCGCGCCCGTTCCTCATGTGCTTTCTCGAGCTCGCGTCGACGCTCCAACTCGCTGTTGTAGCGCGTCCTCCACTTGCGCCGGCCACCGGCGGTCAGGAACACGCCGATGAGCAAGCCGAGCAGGAAGACCAGTCCGCAGATCGCCCACAAGTTCGGGTCGGTCGTTATGTTCATGTCGCGTCCTCAACGAAATGGATACGCGGCGACTACGCTTCAGCGCGCCGCCGCGTTCCCAAACCATGTTGAGGAAGTCGCCGCCCGACAGTGCCGGGCGGCGGTCCATTACCTGCCGTGCAGGAAGCTGTCGTTGATCGAGCAGCTGGCCGGGCCAAGGATGACCACGAACAGCGTCGGAAGAATGAACAGGATCAGCGGCACGGTCATGATCGCGGGCAGACGAGCTGCCTTCTCTTCCGCGCGCATCATGCGCTGGTGACGGAATTCAGCAGACAGCACGCGCAACGCACTGGCCAGCGGCGTACCGTATTTTTCGGTCTGGATCATGGTCGTGACGACGCCGCGCACGGCTTCCAGATCGACGCGTTGTGCGAGGTTCTCGAAGGCCTGGCGACGCTCGCTGAGGAAGCCCAGCTCGATCGCGGTCAAGCCGAATTCGTCGCCGAGTTCCGGATAGGCCTTGCCGAGTTCCTTCGCCACGCGGTTGAAGGCGGCGTCGACCGTGAGGCCGGCTTCGGCGCAGATGACCAGGAGGTCGAGCGCGTCCGGAAGACCCTTGCGGATCGCATGGCTGCGCTTGGTGACCTTGTTCTTGAGCCAGATGTCCGGCGCCTTGTAGCTACCGACGAGAAGGCCTGCGACGGTCGCGTAACGGCGGAACCACGACCAATCGGGGAAGTAGTTCAGCACATAGAGAGCGACGACCGCGGCGACGCCGATCACAACCGGGATCACGAAGCGCGCGAAGATCAGGAAGAAGGCGAGGTCCTTGGTCCGGATACCTGCCTGCATCAGGCGGGTCTGGATCTTCTTGACCTGCTCGTCCTGGAGCATCTTGAACTGCGACAGAAGCTGCCGGACGTTGTCCGCCGCCTGGTTGCGGTTGGTCAGTTTCTTGCGCTTGTTCGTCGAGGCGACGATGCCCGCCTTCAGCTGCTCGCGACGCTCATTGAGGGCTTTCACCCTGCGCGCCATCGGATCCTTCACCGTGGTCGCCGCATAGATTGCGAGCATCACGGCGAAGGTCGCGACGGCGCTCAGGATCGTCGCGATCCAAATGACGTCGAAGCCGAGGATTGACGGGCCGGAAGGCGGCTGAATCTGCATGATCTAACGTGCCTCCCTTAGATCTCGAAGTTGACCATCTTGGCCATGATGAGCGCGCCGATCCCCATCCAGATCATGCCGCCGACACCGGCGACCATCAGGCGCTGGTCGGTGAAAAATCCGCCCATGTAATGGGGGTTGATCATCCAAACGAGGGTGAACACCACGAACGGCAACGAACCGACGATGTAGGCGGAAGCCTTCGATTCCGAGCTCATCGCCCGGATCTTGAGCTTCATCTGAGCGCGCTTCCGGAGCACGTCCGCGAGATTCGACAATGTCTCGGCGAGGTTGCCGCCGGTCTCGCGCTGGATCGCAAGCGTGATCACGAAGAACTGGAATTCGGCGGTGCCGAGCCGGTCCGCAGTCTCCTGCAGCGCGGCTTCCATCGTGCGACCGATCTTCATCTTGTCCGAAACCATGCGGAATTCGATTCCGACCGGGCCGGGGATTTCGCCGGCGACGATTCCCAGGGTTTCGGTGATCGGCAAGCCAGAGCGAAGTCCGCGGACCATGAGTTCGATGGCGTCGGGAAAGTTCGAATTGAACTTGTTGATGCGGCGCTTGATCATGCGGCCGATCACGAAGTGCGGTCCGCCGATGCCGAAGAACATGCCCAGCAGTAGCGACAGGATCAGGGGTGCGCCTTTGATCTGCAGCGCGAGGACCACGGCGACAATGACGCCGAGGCAGATCATCGCATATTTGCCGAGGCTGATTTCCTTGCCCGTCTGCTCCAGCCGCTGGCGCAATAGCGCCGGCTTCGGGATCAGGGTCGATGCATAGCCCTCAAGCTTGCTGGTGCGCTCGGCGAAGAGCTTCCGGATCTGCGCCTGGGCGCTGCCCGCGATGACGTCGCCGTGACGTTCCTTGATGAGCTCGACGCGGCGCTTGAGCGCTTTGGACGCGGACGGGCCCTGCACTGCCATGTAGGCGAGGAACAGTGCGCCGACGCCGCCGATGATGAGTAGCCACAAGAGCATACCAGCCTTCGCCTCTCACTTGCTTTGTCCCGGCGCTGACGCCGGGACACCCCCCCGATGCTTACGCGGCCTTGTCTTTGGGCTTCGACAGCATCGACTTCAGGTTGTTGACCAGCGATTTGCCGCCGGCGGCGCTCTGCGCTTCCGGAGCCGAACCTTCCTCGGTGGCGTGGTTCAGAACCATGCCGGCAAGGGAGTTGAACGGCGCGGCGAGCTTGCCTGAAGCAACCTCGGCCATCGGCTTGCCAAGCTTGGCGGCCTGGGCCGCGACCTTGGCATCGTACGGGAAGACGACATCGACCGAACGTTCGATCGACTGCTCGAAATCCTTGCGGCTGATCTCCAGCGCGCCGCCGGAGGGGACGCCATTGGCGACCACCACGACCTTGGTCTGCGGCGCGTTCGATTTCAGCCATGCCAGCACGCGGATCGTATCGCGCGTCGCAGCCAGCGTAAGCTCAGCAACGACCACCGCGACGTGCGCATCGTGCACCAGGTGCGGATACTGGATCAGCATGTGGCGCGGCAGATCGAGCACGGTCGATTCGAACGCGTTGCGCATTTCCTCCTGCAGCTGGAAGAAGGCAGTGCCATCCGTAACCAGCGGCTGGTGGATCGGCGCTTCGGCCGAGAGGACCGAGAGACGCTCGTTGGCGCGAACCATCGCGCGCTCGATGAACAGGCCGTCGATGCGGCTCGGGTTCTCGATCGCGTCAGTGAGACCGCGGCCCGGCTCGAGATCGAGCGCCAGGGCGCCGGTCCCGAAGTGGACGTCGAGGTCGAGCAAAGCGGTCGTACGACGAGACTTTTCGCCGAAAAGCCATGCGAGCGACGTCGCGATGGTCGACGCGCCGACGCCGCCGCGGACGCCGACAACGGCGGCCATGACGTGCGGCTTGTCTGCCTGCGCTTCGCCGCGCGGACCCGACAGGATCATCTGCGCGTGGCTGAAGCAGTCGCGGAGCTGATCGACCGTGAACGGCTTCAGCAGATAGTCGTGGATCCCGCTCGCGACGAGGTCGCGATAGAGACGCACGTCGTTGACTGCGCCGGCCGCGATCACGATCGTGCCGGGTTCGCAGACTTCCGCGAGTGCATTGATGTCGTTCAGCGGATCGGCGGACTCACTGAGGTCGACGAACAGGATGTTCGGGCTAGCAGAGACGGACAGCGACTGAACCGCGTTGCGCAGCCCGCCCTTGTTGACCTTCTCCGGTGACCAGCCGTGCTCCACCGCAACCGGCCGCAGCATGTCGGCCGTGGCGTCGTCGCACACGAAGGCTGTGAACGGATCGCGCAATCCTGCGCGTGCCTGGAACGGGGCGTTCATTACTTGCTTCCCTTCGTGCTCACGTCCTGAAGACCGCCTTGACCCGTCGGGGCCTTCTTGCGGTACATCTCGACAGCCCGAGCTGCGGTTACGGTGTCAGTGACCGACGCGCCTTCACGGCCGTGGACGAGGTCTTCCGGATTGGCGACCATGGCGGCGAAATTCGAATTCACCCCGCAGCCGAAGCTCGGCATGGTCTTGTTGTCCCAGTCGGGCTGAGAATACTGGTTCCAGTTCGGGCAGCCCGGAACCGTTGCACGGCGACGGGCGACCACGACACGAACCTGTCCGGCGCCGACCATCCCGGCCGTGACCGGGGCGCCCGGCGTGACGAGCATGCCGTAGCGGCCAGCGACCGCGGCGATCTGGTTGTGGGCTGCGGGCGCATAACCGTCGACATAGACGGTGTCGCCGTAACCAAGGCCGAGGCCCTGGAACCAGCCGTTCAGACGATCGGCTTCGCCGCCGGCGAGGGTGCCGCCAGGGGCAGCAGCGTCGAACACATAGTCCGCGCTGGTGACCACCGGGACGTTGACCGAAGCCAGTCCCTTGCCTGCATTATCGGGCGTCCCTGGCGTCTGGCAGCCTGCCAGGGCAGAGCCGAGAGCGATGATGAGATACTTCGAGCGCATCGTCGATTCCTTCCTTGGGCCGCACATCACATCTTGAACCCGGGAGCCGGCGCCGTGCCGGCACCCGAAGGCGCCGCCTGAGCGGGAGCCTGGATGGCCGTGGGTTCACGGCTTCCGGTGACGCCGGAGAAGCTCTGGCCCCCGAAGTCGCGCTGGAGGTCGTTCGGCACGCGATAGCCGTCGACCGGGGTCGCAAGCTGACCGGAGACCGGACGGACCAGGTACGGCGTGACGATCACGACCAGCTCCGTCTCTTCGCGCTTGAAGCTCGTCGAACGGAACAAAGTGCCGAGGATCGGCAGGTCGCCAAGGAACGGCGCCTTGTCGATGCTGTTCTGCGCGGTGTTGCGCAGCAGGCCGGCGATCATGAAGCTCTGGCCAGAGCCGAGTTCCACGGTCGTTTCCGCACGGCGGGTCGTCAAAGCCGGAACGGTGTAGCCGTTGAGGCTGACCGCGCCCGAGTTGGACAACTCGCTCACTTCGGGCCGGACGCGCATCGAGATGCGGCCGTCGCCGAGGACGATCGGCGTGAAGGCGAGGCCTACGCCGTATTGCTTGTACTCGATCGTGACGGCGCCGAGTGACTGGCTGACCGGGATCGGGAACTCGCCGCCCGCGAGGAAGCTCGCCGTCTCGCCCGAGAGGGCGGTCAGGTTCGGCTCGGCAAGGATCGTCACCAGACCATCCTTGGCCGCGATGTCCAGGGTGCTCAGGAGATCGAGCCCCAGGATGTGGCCGAAGCCGGCCAGCGTCGTCGCGGTCGTCGAGAAGTTCGCCACCGCGCTGGTGCCGCCCGCCGAGATGGTCCCGGGGGTGCCGCGCGCGATTCCGAAGTTGAAACCGCCGGTCGTGTCCCTGGACAGCAGGTTCGCGCCCATCGACTTGACCAACGTGCGGTTGATCTCGGCGATGCGAACCTTCAGCGTCACCTGCAGCGGCGTCGCGGAACGAAGGCGGCTCACCACCTGGGTTTCGCCACCGACATAGGCCTGCGTCAGGCGCTGCGCCTCGGCGACGTCATCCGGGTTGGAGACGGTGCCGGTGAGCAACACGAGGTTGTTCATCGGTGTCGCCTGGATGCTGGCATCCGGCATGGCCAGGTGAAGCATTTCACCGACTGAGCTGATGTTGTTGCCGACGCGGACGTTGGCGGCGTAGACCACGCGGCCGTTCTTGGCGGTCGCGTAGATCGTCGTTTCGCCCGAACCCTTGCCGAAAACGTAGAGCTGGGTTGCCGACTTCACCTGGACGTCGGCGACCGTGTCATTCGCGACGAACACGTCGCTCATGGGTTCCGACAGGCGAACCAGGCTACCCGTGCCGCGGCTGAGGTTCAGCGTCTCGGCCGGCTTGGCGGCGGTTGGCTGGGCAATGGCGGGAGCAGCAGCGCCCACCGTGCCAAGCGCAATCGCCAGGGCGGCCATTGCGGTGCCGAGACGAGCCCGGCGAGTGATCCCTTGCTTTTTCATCTTAGCGAGCTCCCACCGGAACAACGGTGACATTATTGCCGCGAGCGACCGTAACGACCGGGCCGTCGGACATGCCGGGCCGACCAGAGATCGCCTGGCCAAGACCCTTGCCGAAGCTGTTCATGGCTTTGGCGAGCATCTTTTCCTTGTCCTGCGGACGGGCAGGGACACTGCGGCGCTGGAAGCGCGACACGTCGCCGCCGGTCGAGAACGTCGTGTTGGTGTCGATCGGCCGGTTGGCCATCGCCAGCACCATCTGCTTCTCCTGGTCGGGGCTGGTGCCCGCCGGGACCTTCAGATTGCCGGAAGCGACCGCACGATCGATCTCTGCCGTATTGTCGGCGATCGAGCGCAGCGACAGTGACAGCGAGCCGAGGCTCTGGGCCACTGCGACCTTCTCCGCGATGCGCGGGGTAACCTCGAGCGTCACGTTGGCGAAGACCTTGACGGCGGTCTTGCCGTCATCGTCCTTGTCCGTGATGCGCTGGTCGGTCGCGAGGACGCGCAGGTTGCGGATGATGGTCTCGGAGACCTTCAGCGCCGGACCGTCGCCGCCGCCGTCGACCTGCTGCGTCAGCACCAGGTCGATATGGTCGCCCGGGAACACGAAGCCGGCGACGCCTGAAGAGACGTTCACGGGCACCGTGATGGCGCGCATTCCGGCACCGAGAGCCGCGGCGAGAAAGCCACGATCCTGCGGGCCGACGAGCGAGCCGCGGGTGACGGGCTGTCCGGCGGTGACCGGGAAGCGCACGACCGTGCCGAGCAGCTTCTTCGGATCGCCGTCAGGCTGTCCATCGACGTAATAGGCGCTCTGCATGAGCTCCTTAGGCCACGGCTGGAAGGTGAAGCTGTCGGCATCGATGATCGTGCCGACGGGCAACGCCTTCTTCGCGACGAGGACCTTGGGTCCGACCGGAACGACAGCGGCAGCGGCCTGCTGCGCACCAGCGCCGGCGAACATGTTCTTGGCCATGACAGCAGTGACTACCGCGATGACCAGCGCTCCAACGAGCAGCGCGAGCTTCTTTACATCCATGGCGAAATCGCCTCCCCCTTGCGGGCCCCTTGAACAGCCTCACACA
>Ga0070671_100002665_pt1 | contig 13833 bp, 13 predicted proteins | sample KBSS73metaG_FD_65341 | JGI IMG/M metagenome (GOLD analysis project Ga0070671, IMG submission 65341) | Switchgrass rhizosphere microbial communities from Kellogg Biological Station, Michigan, USA - KBS S7-3 metaG | ecosystem: Host-associated > Plants > Roots > Rhizosphere > Soil ...
GCGGTCGCGAACGACTGCCAGAAGTGCTCGGCCATCTCCGGGTTGAACGGCGGGTCGCCGAGCGGCAGGACCTCGCCGAAGGGCACGTCGTACACGACGAACGGTCGCCCCGACAGGTCGAGCGCGACCTCGACGAGCGCCTCGTCGAGCGGGTACAGCCCCGAGGCGAAGCGACGGATGCCCGCCTTGTCGCCGAGCGCCTCGCCGAACGCCTCGCCCAGCGCGATGCCGACGTCCTCGACCGTGTGGTGGGCGTCGACCTCCAGGTCCCCCGTCGCCCGCAAGGTGAGGTCGAACCCTCCATGCCGGCCGATCTGGTCGAGCATGTGGTCGAAGAACGGCAACCCGGTGGAGATCTCCGTCAGCCCCGAGCCGTCGAGCGCGATCGACAGCTCGATCGACGTCTCCTTGGTGGTGCGGCGGCGAGTGGCGGAGCGCGTCGTCATTCCAATACCTCGGTGAGGGCGGCGAGGAAGGCGTCGTCCTCGGCAGGGGTGCCCACGGTGACACGCAGGCAGCCTTCGAGGCCAGGCCACGACGACGTGTCGCGGACGAGCACCGAGCGGTCGAGCAAGCCTTGCCACACGTCGCGGCCGGCCTTGGCCCGCGGGCGGAACAGGATGAAGTTCGCCCCGGAGGGCCACTGCTCGACCGGCAGGGTCGCCAGCGCCGCCACCAGCCGCTCGCGCTCGGCCACCAGGTGCTGCACCCGCTCGAGCATCTCGGTCTCGAACCGCAGCGCCACGCGCCCGGCGAGCTGCTTCACCGTGTCGAGGTGGTACGGGAGCGCCACCTTCTCGAGCTCGGCCACCAACCACGACGGCCCGATCAGGTAGCCCAGGCGGGCGGCGGCCATCGACCAGGTCTTCGAGTAGGTGCGCGTCACGACCAGCGGGCGGTCCTCGTCGAGGAGCTCGAGCGCCGACCAGTCAGCGAACTGCCCGTACGCCTCGTCGACGACCACGACGCCGGGCGCCAGCGCGACCGCTTCGCGCACGACGGCGGGTGCTTCGATCATCCCCGTCGGGTTGTTGGGCGAGCACAGGAACGTGATGGCGGGTGTCTTGTCGCGCAGCACCGCCCGCACCTCGTCGAGGTCGAGCGAGAAGTCAGCGGCGCGGCGCCCATGGTGCACCGACGTACCGGCCACCTCGGCGATCTGGCCGTGCATCAGGTACGTCGGCTGGAAGTCGACCGCCCAGCGCCCGTGCCCGCCGTACGCCAGGCACACGATCTGGAGCACCTCGTTGGAGCCGTTGGCGACGAAGACCTGCGAGGGGTCGACCCCCGTGGCCTTCGCGAGGTCTTCGCGCAGCGCGGTCGCGGCTCGATCGGGATAGCGATGCCACTCGACCCGGGAGAGCTCGGCGGCCAGCGCGTCGCGGAACCCGTCGGGCGGCGGGTACGGCGACTCGTTCGTGTTGAGCCGGACCTCGACCTCGATCTGCGGCGAGTGGTAGCCCTCGAGCTCGCGCAGGTCGTCGCGGATCGCCGGGCGCGTCACAGCCGGCTCCGCACCGACTCGGCGTGGGCGGCCAGGCCTTCGGCGTCGGCGAGCGTGGCGACCACCGGCGCGACGCGCACCAACGCCTCATGGGTGAGCGACACCACGTGCACGTGCTTCACGAAGTCGTCCACGCGCAGGGCCTCGCTGAAGCGGGCCGAGCCGTTGGTGGGCAGCACGTGGTTCGGTCCGGCGAGGTAGTCGCCCACCGATGCCGGTGCCCACGGCCCGCAGAACACGGCACCGGCGTGGCGCACGAGCGGCAGCAGCCCGTCGGGGTCGGCGACCATCAGCTCGAGGTGCTCGGGCGCGATGGCGTTGGCGACGGCGAGCGCCTGCTCGGGCCCGTCGCACACGACCGCGTAGCCGCCGCCATCGAGCGTCGCTTCGATCTCGGCGCGTCGCGGCGACGCCTCGACGATGCGTGTCAGCTCGGACGTGACCTCGTCGGCCACCGCTTCGTCCCACGTCACGAGCCATGCCAGACCGTCGGGCCCGTGCTCGGCCTGGAGCACCACGTCGACGGCGGCGAACCGCGCCGGCGCCGAGCCGTCGGCGACCACCACCACCTCCGACGGCCCGGCGAACGACGACGGGATGCCGACGACGCCGGCGACCTCGCGCTTGGCCAGCGCCACGTACACGTTCCCGGGCCCGACGATCACGTCGACCGCCGCGATGCTCTCCGTGCCGTACGCCATGGCGGCGATCGCTTGCGCGCCACCGATGCGGTACACCTCGCCGACCCCGGCGATGGCCGCGGCGGCGAGCACGACGTCGGGCACCGAGCCGTCCTTGCGCGGCGGCACGCACAGGACGATGTCGGCGACACCGGCGACGCGCGCCGGCACGGCGGTCATGAGCACGGTCGACGGGTACGCCGCCCGCCCCCCCGGCACGTAGAGCCCGGCGCGGTCGACGGCGCGGTGCAGGTCGCGCACCACGATGCCGTCGCGCTCGTGGGTGACCTCGGGCGCCACCTGCGTCTCGTGGTACGCCCAGATGTTGTCGTGCGCGGTGTGCAGCGCCGCCCGCAGGTCGTCCGGGATCCGCTCGAGGGCGGCATGCAGCTCACCGGGCGCGACCCGCAGGTCGTCGAGGTGGACACCGTCGAACCGCTCGGTGCACTCGCGCACGGCCTCGTCGCCGCGGGCGCGCACGTCGGCGAGGATGGCCTGGACCGCGGCGATCGGGCCGTCACCGACGGGCGACGGCCGCGGCAAGCGGTCGCGCAGGTCGAGGCCCGCGCCGCGGAGGTCGAGTCGCCGGAGCACGAGTGACGGAGCGTACCGGTGGGCCGAATCGTGGTAATCCACCTTTCATGAGCATCCGCCCCCAGCTGTCGTCCGTGAGCACCGCCCTGGTCGAGCTCACCGACCGGGTGGGCCATCTCGCCGAGTCGGCGTCGGGCGCCGAGCGCGACGACGTCGCCGGCGCCCTGTTCGAGATCGAGCGCTCGCTGCAGACCGCCTGCCGCCGCCTCGAGCAGCTCCTCAACGACCTGCGGTAGCGCCGCCCGCCCGTTCTTCGTCGATCAGCTGGCCGTGCGCTCCTCGGAGGGCACCAGCCAGCGGCCGATGACCGGCAGCTCCCAGAACGATTCGGCTCGGGCGATGGCGAAGGCGACCGGCACGAGGTGCTCGGGCGAGTCGTAGACGACGTAGCGCGGCGCCCAGTCGGGATCGAACTTGGCGTTGAACTTCCAGAGCGACTCGATCTGCATCGAGCCCGACATGCGCCGGAGGGCCCACCGCTCGACGCTGCCGACGATGCCGGCCCCCGACTCGCCCGCCAGCACGGCGCGCATGGTGGCGAAGTTGAGGCCGAGCCGCTCGAGGCCCTCGGCGCGCAGGTGCTCGATCGTGCGCACGATGACGAAGTCGAGGAGGCCGTTGGGATGCTCGCCGGCGTCGCGGCGCATGAGGTCGAGCGAGTACCCGCGGATGCCGGGTGCCGGCACGTACTGGCAGAAGGCGACGGGCTCGCCGGTCGGCGCGTGGCACACGGCGAGCAGCAGACCCTGGTCGGTCGGGTCGAAGATGCGGCCCAGCGTCATCGAGAAGCCGCGCTCGACATCGCCCCGCCGGCTCTTGCCCATGACCTCTCGCACACCGGCCTGCAGCTCCGCCGACGCGGTGGCCGGGTCGTGGAAGCTGATCGTGTAGCCGTGGTTGGCGATGCGGTTGACGGCTTGGCGCAACGCCTTGCGCCGACCCCCTTCGAGGTTGAAGCGCCGGACGTCGACCACCCCTTCGTCGCCCACGTAGAGGTGGTGCATGCCGAAGGTGCGGTAGATGTCGAGCCACGACTCGCCGGCACCGAGCACGGCCACCGACCACCCGTGCTCGTCGGTGAACTGGCGGAACGCGGTCCACACGCCGTCGCGCTCCCAATCGGGGCCGACGGGGTCGGGCGACACGAGGCAGACGCCGTGGTGCACGGCGTAGGCGACGACCGACGCCTCCCACACGAAGAGCTGCTTGTCGTCGCGCAGGGCGAAGTAGTCGAGGGTCCCGGCCGCCCATCGGTTCACGAGCAGGCGGGCCCGGGCCACCGCGTCCGCCGGCGCCCGGCGCGCCACCGCCGGGCGGACGGCGAGCCACAGCACCCACACGAGGAAGCCCACGCCAACCGCCGCGAGCGTGGGCGCGGCGAAGTCGTCGAACCGATCGGGAAGCGTGACCTGCTGAATGCCGACGAGTCGCTCGAGCACGGCTTGGGTCGCTTGCCCGATCGGCAACCGGGGGCCTTGGGCCTCGGTCACGATCTCCACCGCGCCGATGGCGCCGAGGATCGTGACCGGCAGGGCCACGACGAAGCGCACGAGCCCGTCGCGCAGCGCCACGCGGTGCGACTTCGCGCGGAACGCGTCTCGGTGCACGGCGAGGTACGTGCCGACCACGACCGCGGCGGCCGCCTCCTCGACGTCGGCCCCCTTGATCACGTGCAGCGCGACGGACCCGGCGAGCAACGCCAGGGCGACCCGCCACGCGTCGCGCTGGCCACGGCGGACGCCACGGGCCAGCGCGAGCAGTGCGAGACCGGCGGCGGCGACGAGTGCCGTCGCGGTCTGCGGCACGGCGAGCGGGACGAGCCGGAGCACGACCTTCAAGCGGTCCTGCAAGGGTGGCGTCACCGCCGAGCCGAGATCGAGGATGCCGGCGACGGCGATGGCGATCGAGCCGCGGCGGCGCACGCGGTTCAGCCGGCGCAGCGGCGCCTCGAACGGCGGCCACGTCTCGCCACCGGGCCACGAACCGACGAGGTGGGGGCGGTCGGCGTCGGGGCACCGCTGGGCGACGAGCCGCTCGACGAAGGAGGCGCCCGTCGCGTCGGCCTGCCCGTGCACGAGACGGGTGTGGAGGCGCGCGCCGGCCTCGATCTCGACCCAGTCGATCTCGCGGACGGGAACGAACACCGGTGGCAGGCCGAGCCGCCCCGGTCGCTCGACGACCAGCTCGGTGGCGGCACCGGCCGCCGCGAAGAAGCCGCGACCGAGGTCGGCCAGCTCGGGCGTCCGCGTGTGACCGACGACGAGCCCGGCGTAGCCCTCGGCGACGAGTCGTCGCGCTTCGGCGCGCGCCAGGTCGTCGAGGCCGGTGACGCGCTCGGGGCCGGCGACGGCGCGCCAACCCCGCGTGAGCAGCGCGGCCACGGCCGCCATGAGGAGCACGGCGTCGATCGCGGTCGTGACGGCGGCGAGACCGAGCCGGTGCGACCACGGGCCGAGCGAGTCGCCCAGGCGGTCGGCGTAGGCGAACGACAGCGGCACCTTCACGACCAATGCCAAGGCGAACGGCGCGAGCAGCACCCACCACCAGCGACCGAGGCGCCGGTAGAGGAGGCGCGACGCGACGAAGCGCGGGAGGTGGCCGATGTCGACGAGACGATCGGAGCCGCCGGCCCACGCGTTGTCGAGGGCGGGCACGACGTCGGTGATGACGTGCGAGCCGAACGGTGTCTCCACGGGACTGCGCGGATCGGTGCGGGCGAAGCGCGGGTCGAAGCGATGGCCCGGCTCGATGCGCACCCGCCGCTCGCCCTCGCCGGTGGTGGCGTGCACGTCGATCGTGAGCGCCACGTCGATGGCGGCCTCCGACCGCAGCTCCTTCTGGGCCGTCTCGTCCCACGCCAGGCGCCCGTCGCGGGCGCCGGGAAGGCAGACGGCGCGCCGGTTCGGCTCGGCGGTGAAGGCGCGTAGTGCCGCGGCGAGCCGGGGATGCGCGGCCAGCGCCGCCGACGGGCCGTTGCGCTCGTCGCCCAGCATCTCGAACAAGCCGCCGGCGAACACCACGACGCCCGGGCCGTCCCACCCCGCGAGCGCGCCGGCGACCTCGGCGGCGGCGACCTCGCTCGACGGTGAGCTCGTGCGGCCGAGGAGCATGTCGGCGACGACGAGCACGCGGCCGCCCAACGGGACGGCCAGCTCCAGGGGCTCGGTGCCGGCGAGGGTCATCGCCCGGCTGCCACGAACGCCGAGGGGCAGAAGTCGTTGAGCACGCAGTCCTCGCAGCGGGGCTTGCGGGCGTCGCACACCCGTCGACCGTGGAGGATCAGTCGCTCCGACAGCAGGCCCCAGTCCCGTCCGGGCAGCAGCGCGCCGAGGGCATGCTCGACCTTGACGGGGTCGGTCTCGGCGGTGAGGCCGAGGCGGACGGAGAGCCGCAGCACGTGGGTGTCGACCGGCAGGCCGGGGAGGTCGAACCCGACGCTGCGGATGACGTTCGCCGTCTTGCGGCCCACACCGGGGAGCTTCACGAGGTCGTGCATCTCCGTGGGCACCTGGCCACCGTGGTGCTCGAGGAGGCGCCGGGCCATCCCCTGGATGCTCTTCGCCTTCTGCCGGAAGAAGCCCGTCGGATGGAGGACCTCCTCGAGCTCGACCGGGTCGGCGCCGGCGAGCGCCTCGGGGTCGGGCCACTTGGCGAAGACGACGGGGGTGACGGTGTTGACGCGGGCGTCGGTCGTCTGGGCCGAGAGGATCGTCGCCACCAGGAGCTGGAACGGCGACTCGTGGTCGAGCTCGCACAGCTCCTTGGCGGTGCCGGGGTACTCACCGCTGAGGCGATCGAACGTCTCGCGTGCCCGCCCCTTGGGCGTCCTCGGTCGTACTGCCATCTACGGTGACTCTATGACCGTCGACCACGGGCACCGGGCCTGGCAGGTGCACATCGACGGGCACCTCGACCCCGACGCGCTCGCCGAGTCCCTCGTCGCGGTGCGGGCGGGCGGCGGTGGGCCGGTGTTCGTGTGGGTGTCCGAGCCGACCCCGTCGGACGATGCGGTGGCCGCGGCGGCCGGCCTGGTGCCGGGGCGCGACCTGTACCAGCTGCGGGTGGCGCTGCCCCTCGAGGACCCGCATCTGGTGTGGCGGCCGTTCCGCCCGGGCGACGACGACGAGGAGTGGCTGGCCGTCAACAACCGGGCGTTCGCGTGGCACCCCGAGCAGGGCGGGTGGACGATCGAGATGCTGCGAGCGCGCATGGCCGAGCCGTGGTTCGACCCCGCGGGGTTCGTCGTGCACGAGCGCGACGGCCGGATGGCCGGGTTCTGCTGGACCAAGGTGCACCCCGCCACGGCCGACGATCCGGCCCTCGGGGAGATCTACGTCATCGCCGCCGATCCCGACTTCGCCGGGCACGGCCTGGGACGGGCGCTGACACTGGCCGGGTTGTGGTGGCTGCACCACGTCCGCGGGATCGACGTCGGGATGCTCTACGTCGACGGCGCCAACGAGCGCGCCATGAAGCTGTACGAGCACCTCGGCTTCCAGGTCCACCACATCGACCGCGCCTACTCCGGTGAGGTCACCTGACGCGCGCTCAGACGGTGACCCCGACGGCGCGCCCGATGGAGAAGGCGATCGCCGCGGGGATGAGCGTGAAGGCAACCTGGCGGAGCACCGTGCGGCCGACCCGGCGCGTGGTGTAGCGAGCGATGGCGAAGCCGACGACGACGGCCGCGATGGTGGCGAACACGAGCGAGGCGGCGATGGCACCGCCGTGCCCGATGGCGAACCACGGGAGCAGCGGCACGAGGGCGCCCAACGAGAACGACACGAACGACGACGAGGCGGCGGCGAAGGGCGACCCGAGGGCACCGGGCGAGATGCCGAGCTCCTCGAAGGCGTGCGCCTCGAGGGCGCGGTCGGGGTCGCTCATCATCGTCTCGGCCAGGGCGCGGGCCTGGTCGGCCTCGAGCCCCTTCGCCTGGTAGATCTGCGTCAGCTCGACGGTCTCGACGTGCGGGAACCGGGCGAGGGCGTGGCGCTCGAGGTCGAGCTCGCGCTCCATCAGCTCCCGCTGCACCTGCATCGAGTTGAACTCACCGGCGGCCATGGAGACGGCGCCGGCGATGAGTCCGGCGAGCCCGGCCAGCCGGACGAACGTGCGGCCCGGGTCGGCGCCGGCCACGCCGAGGATGAGACCCACGTTGGTGAGCAGCCCGTCCTGGATGCCGAACACGGCGGCGCGTGCGGCGCCGCCGTGCAGGTCGCGGTGGTGGTGCTCGACGGGCGCGATCGAGGCGTCGGCCATCGCGTCAACGCTAGTGCCCGGTCGTAACCTTGATCGCCGTGCCCTCCCGCTACGACGCCACCCGCGAGGACCTCGCCGCGCTGCTGGCCGGCGAGCCCCCGTTCCGGGTGCGCCAGGTGTGGGACGGCCTGCACCGCCGGGTCGTGGCTCCCGGCGCCATGACCGACCTCCCGGCCGCGCTGCGCGCCCGCCTCGACGCCGCCTTGCCTCCGGCGCTCACCCCGGCCAACGAATCGGTCAGCGACGACGGCGAGACCGTGAAGTGGCTGTGGCGCCTGCACGACGGGGCTCTCATCGAGACGGTCCTCATGCACTACGACGACCGCACCACCGTGTGCGTCTCGTCGCAAGCCGGGTGCGCCATGGGGTGCGGGTTCTGCGCCACCGGTCAGGCCGGGTTCGACCGGCAGCTCACGCCCGGCGAGATCATCGAGCAGGTCGCCCACGCCATCGAGCGAGCCCGCCCGCGCGACCGCCGCGTCTCCAACATCGTCCTCATGGGCATGGGCGAGCCGATGGCCAACTACGACAACGTCTGGTCGGCGGTCCATCGACTGCACGACGACATGGGCATCTCGGCCCGACACCTCACGATCTCGACGGTCGGCATCATCCCCGGCATCCGCCGCCTCGCCGCCGACGACCTCCCGGTCAACCTCGCGGTGTCGCTGCACGCGGCCAACGACCGGTTGCGCGACGAGCTCGTGCCCATCAACCGTCGGTATCCGCTTGCCGACCTCACCGCCGCGTGCGCCGAGTACACGGCGGCGACGCACCGCCGGCTGTCGTTCGAGTGGGCCCTCATCGCCGGTGTCAACGACCGCGGCACCGACGCCCACGAGCTGGCGGCGCGGGCCCGTCCGCTGGGCGCCCACGTGAACCTGATCCCGCTCAACCCGACGCCGGGCTACGCCACGCCGGGCACGCCCCCCGAGGGAGTCCGCCACTTCCGCGATGCGCTGCGTGCGCTCGGCGTGAACGTCACCGTGCGCCAGAACCGCGGCACCGAGATCGACGCCGCCTGCGGCCAGCTCCGCGCGAGCGCGGTCTCCGTGCGCAGCAAGGCATGAGGTTCCAAGCGATCCATCCCGACGAGGAGCCGGCGCGCTCGCTGCTGGCGGCGATGGAAGCCGAGCTCGCCGAGATGTACGGCGGGTGCGGCGTCGTCGAGCGCGGCGACCTCTGGCTCCCGCGCGGCTCGTTCCTGGTCGGCTTCGAGGACGATCGGCCGGTGGCGGGCGGCGGCTTCCGGTGGATGCGCGACGGCACCGCTGAGATCAAGCGCATGTACGTCGTTCCCGACGCCCGCAGCCGCGGGATCGCCCGCGCGCTGCTCGTCGCCGTCGAGGACGCGGCTCGGAGCGCCGGCTACGCGCGCGTCGCGCTCGACACGGGCGCCAAGCAACCGCACGCCGAGGCGCTCTACCGGTCGGCCGGCTACACCGAGGTCGAGCCGTTCAACGACGCCCCCGCCGTGTTCTGGGGCGAGAAGCCCCTCACCTGACGAGGACGGTGACGCGGTCGTCGATGCGGATGGCGTCGACGAGCACCTCCCCGGCGGCGACGACGGCGCCCGGCCACACCACCGAGCGCACCAGCCGACCGTCGACCCGGGCGCCCGCACCGACCACCGATTCGCCGCCGGACGCCGCGAGGTTGGCGGCGAGGTAGTCACGCGGTCGATCGCAGGCCACGAATGCCCCTTGGGCACCCACCACCTCGAGGCGACCGTCGGCCTGCCGCAGGCGCCAGCACGCCTCGTACAGGCCGGCGGGCCGATGGGGCAACGCGGCGATCGCGTCGGGCGGCAGCAGCGAGCCGAGCACCCGGGCACCGGGTCGGAGCTCCGGCGGTCCCATGACCAGCACGCGCACGGTCGACCCATCCCACCCGGCGACCAACGGCCCGAGGTCGATGTCCGTCCACGTGTCGCCGTTCACGACGAGCGCGGCGCGCCCGTCGAGCCACGGCCGGAGATGGGCGACACCTCCGGCCGTGCCCAGCGCCTCGGGTGAACCGGCAGCCTCGTCGGACACGTGGGCGCGGCCCGCCACGTGACCGGCGATGGCCTCGGCGTCGTGGTGCACGTTCACCGCGACGTGCGCCGGGCCCTGCCCCACGACCGCCGCCACGCGCGCCAAGTTGCTGTCCACCAACGGTACGTCGCCGACCGGGCACAGCACCTTCGGGCGGAAGCGGGTCAGGGGCTGGAGACGGGTCCCGGCACCGGCCCCGAGGACGATCGCTGCCAGACTGTGGGGATGGAGACCCGGCGCTGGACCAACCCGTCGCAGCCGCAGACGCTGCAGATCGCGGTGTTCCTGCTCTACATCAACGCCTTCTTCGCGCTCATCGGCGGCGGGCTGCTCTCCCCCATCGCCCTGCTGCTCGTGGCCGGCGGAGTCGCTGCCGGGTTCGGCATCGCCAACGAGCGGAAGTGGGGCTACGGCCTCGGGCTCCTCATGGCGTTCCTGCCGTTCGTGGAGACGATCATCCACGGCAACGGCCTCGTCGGCACCGATCTCATCACGCTGGCGTTCGAGATCGCACTGGTGGCGCTCCTGCTGCATCCGCAGAGCCGCGACTACCAGCGCATCTGGTTCAGCTGAGCTCGTTCGCTCACGCTCGCCATCTCGACGACGCTAACCACCTCATGCCTGCCGCTTCTCGATGACCACGAACCTGGCCGATGCCTTCGAGGCGCGGGCCGCGGCCACGCCGGACGCCCCGGCGATCGTCGTCGACGACGAGGTCGGCCTCACGTACGCGGAGCTCGACGAGCGGGCGAACCGCCTGGCCCAGGTCCTGGTCGACCGGGGGGTCGGCGCCGGTGATCGCGTCGGCGTGCTCCTCGCCAACGGCAACGAGCACCTCGAGGTCCTCCTCGCCTGCTTCAAGCTCCGAGCCCTGGCGGTGAACGTCAACACCCGCTACCTGCCGGGCGAGGTGGCCAGCCTGCTCGCCGACGCCGGGACCCGTTTGGTGGTGCACGAGCCGGAGCTCGCGGCCTCGATCCCCGCCGGGCTCGACGGCCTGGCCCGCGGCGACGACTACGAAGCCGCGCTGGCCGCCGCCGAACCGACGGCGCTCGCGGCCGACGACCGGTCCGGCGCCGACCACTACGTGCTCTACACGGGCGGGACGACGGGCCGGCCGAAGGGCGTCGTGTGGCGCCAGGGCGACCTGCGCCTCGCCGCGCTGGCCGCGGCCGATGCCGACTTCGTCGGTCGCCGCGTCTTCGTCGCCTGCCCGCTCTTCCACGGGACCGGTCAGTGGATGGCGCTCGCCGCGCTGCTGGCCGGGGGCACGGTCGTCGTGTCGCGCCACGCGAGCGTCGACGCCGTCGCCCTGTGGGACCTCGCCGGCCGCGAGCAGGTCAGCCACCTCGTGCTGGTCGGCGACGCCTACGCGCTTCCGCTCGTCGAGGCGCTCGAGGCCGATCCCGAGCGGTGGCCGCTCGACGCGCTGACCGTCATCCTCTCCGGCGGCGCGCCGCTGTCGACGGACGTGGCGGGGCGCCTGCTGCGCGCCCTGCCCCACCTGATGGTCGTCGACGGCTACGGCGCCACCGAGACCGGCGGGCACGCCCGCATCGTGCACGTCGCCGGTGCGGCACCGGCGAGCGCGTTCCTCGTCGACGAGGACACCGCCGTCCTCGACGACGACCTGCGCCCGATCGCGTGGGACGACCCCCGCGAGGGCTGGCTGGCGCGGCGGGGCCCGCTGCCCCTCGGTTACGAGGGCGACCACGACCTCACCCGCCAGACCTTCCCCATCGTCGACGGCGAGCGGTGGGCCATCCCCGGCGACCGCGCCCGCTGGGTGGCTCGGGGCCGGCTGGAGATCCTCGGACGCGGCAGCCTGACGGTGAACACCGGCGGCGAGAAGGTCCACGTCGAAGAGGTGGAGGCCGTGTTGCGCACCCACGACGGCGTGGTCGACGCCGTCGTCGTCGGCGCGCCCGACGATCGCTGGGGCGAGATCGTGACCGCGGTCGTCCAGGCCCATCCGGGGCAGGCGCCCACGCTCGACGAGCTGGCCGACCACTGCCGGGCACAACTGGCGCCGTTCAAGGTGCCGCGGCGCTTGGTGCTCGTCGACGCCGTCCGCCGGTCGGCGTCGGGCAAGCCGGACTACCGCTGGGCGCGCTCTACGGTGGGCGAGTGAGCCTGCCGCAAGGCGCCGAGAAGCAGCGCATGGTGCGCGACATGTTCGACGCGATCGCGCCGCGCTACGACCTCGTCAACCGGATCATGACGTTCCGGCTCGACGTGCGCTGGCGCAGGCGGACCGTGCGCGACCTCGCCCTGCCGCGTGGCTCGCGCGTGCTCGACCTCGCCGCCGGGACCGGTGACCTGTGCCGCGACCTCGCCGCCGCCGGCCACCGACCCGTCGGTGTCGACCTGTCGTACGGGATGCTCGCCGCGGCGCGCACGGACGCGCCGCTCGTGGAGGCCGATGCGCTGCGCCTGCCCTGGGCCGACGGCGTGGCCGACGGCGTCACGTGCGGCTTCGCGCTCCGCAACTTCGTCGACCTCGGCGCGTTCCTCCACGAGGTCGGACGGGTGGTCCGGCCCGGCGGGCGCATGGCGCTGCTCGAGGTGGCGGAGCCCCGAAACGCGATGCTCCGCTTCGGGCACGGCGTGTACTTCGGCAAGGTCGTCCCTCGCATCGGCGCACTGCTGTCGGACGGGTCGGCGTACCGCTACCTGCCGAAGTCGGTGGCGTACCTGCCCACGCCCGAGCGACTGATGGAGATGGTGCACGGGGCGGGCTTCACCGACGCGACGCGCACGCTGCTCAATGGCGGCATCGCGCAGCTGATCGTGGGAACACGGGAGCCGTGACGCTCGTCGCGCGCACCCGCCGGCTCGACCACGACGTCGACCTCGTGGCCGTGTGCGGCGCCGACGGGGTGCTCTTCGAGCAGGCGGGCATCGGCCTCGCCGGCCGAGGTGAGGCGGTGCGCGTCCCTCTCCCGGTCGGACCAGGACGACTGACCACCGCGGCCGACGAGGTGGCGGCCGCCCTCGCCACGATCGAGCGCGACGACGAGGTCGGACTGCCGGGGTGCGGGCCGGTCGCCTTCGCCGCGCTGCCGTTCGCCGACGAGTCGCCCGGGTCGGTGGTGGTGCCGTCGATCGTCGTGGGGCGCGCGGAAGACGGCACCCGCTGGGTCACCACGATCGGCCACGACGGCGACCTCCTCGCCCCGAGCCCCCCCATCGCCACGCCCTCGCAGTTCACGGTGACCGCCAGCCGCCCCCCGGACGAGTGGTGCGACGCGGTGGCCACCGCGGTCAAGCGCCTCGTGGAGGGATGGCACGACCTCCAGAAGGTGGTGCTGGCACGCGAGGTGGTGGTCGAGGCCGACGCCCCGATCGACGTCGTCGCCGTGCTGCGCCGGCTCCGCGCCGCGTACCCGGCCACGATGCTCTACGCCGTCGACGGCTTCGTGGGGGCGACGCCCGAGCTGCTCGTGTCGCGCTTCGGCGACGTGGTGCGGTCGCACCCGTTCGCCGGCACGACGCCGCGGACCGGCGACCCGGCGGCCGACGCACGCGCCGCTGCCATGCTGCTCGCCTCGGCCAAGGACCGCGCCGAGCACCAGATCACGATCGACATGGTGCTCGACACGGTGCTGCCGTTCTGCTCCTACGTCGACTCCGAACCCGAACCGTCGATCGTGAGCCTGGCCAACGTGCAACACCTGGCGTCCCTCGTCGAGGGTCGCCTGTCCTCCCCGCCGGCGACCGCGCTCGCCCTCGTCGCCGCGCTCCACCCGACGCCGGC
>Ga0070671_100002666_pt1 | contig 13832 bp, 5 predicted proteins | sample KBSS73metaG_FD_65341 | JGI IMG/M metagenome (GOLD analysis project Ga0070671, IMG submission 65341) | Switchgrass rhizosphere microbial communities from Kellogg Biological Station, Michigan, USA - KBS S7-3 metaG | ecosystem: Host-associated > Plants > Roots > Rhizosphere > Soil ...
TAAATTTCCCATGCTGATTGATGCAAAGCATGGTTTTTGTTTCGTTAATAGTCAGCTTTTGAGCTTTTGCCAGGTCTGCCGGACTAAAAATCTCATTCATCGTAGCATCAGAATAGTTAGCGTATGAACTGAACTTTCTGCGCATCGGGTATATCTGTTCGTTTAGCTCATCGCGGCTTATAAACGGGTAACTTTTACCCTGAACATAGAAATTAAAGAACGGATCAATGGATCCGTTGTTATCGAAATCGGCAGCATACATTTCAGCCGGTTCTTTTGCTGATGCATGAATTTGCGAGTTCAGTCCCAGGTTACCTGCAACCATATCAGGCTCACCATCGCCATTTACATCGGCAAATGCGATCGAAGACCAAAAACCGTTTTGCGGCGCATCGAAATAGCCGGATGTTTTGTCTTTAAATCCTTCGGGGGTGTTGATCAGTACCGTTATCGGCATAAACTCGCCGCATATCACCAGGTCTTTACGCCCGTCTTTATTCAGGTCAATCCATTGCGCATCGGTTACCATCCCTATCTTATTGAAAGGTACTTTGGCAGCAGTAAACTTTCCTTTACCATCATTCACCAATAAATAGCTCTCCGGAGTAACCGGGTACCGGCCGGGTGTCACCCTACCTCCTACAAACAGATCGATATCGCCATCGCCATCAAAATCGCATGGGCGTACGCATGATTTACTGTTTGCATTAAGTACTGGTAAAGCATTAGGTGACAGCACAAAATTACCCTGACCATTATTTATATACAGCTCATCCTGCAGATCAGGGGTATTAGGTTCATATAATGAGTACCCGCCTTTAGCAATATACAGGTCGGGCTGCCCATCGCCATTTGCATTAAAGAAGGCTGCAGCAGCAGTGGTGCCGATATTATCAGTGCTGCCCCTAAAGAGCTTCATAACTGTATACTTGCCGCCCGGTTGCTGCAAATATATTTTACCTGGACTATCCTGGTCTCCACTAATAAACAAGTCTTCCAAACCATCATGATTTACATCGGCCTTTGTAATTACCGGCGCTGTTTTTGAATACATAAACAGCATGAGTAGCTGGCGCTTAAAATCGTTGAGGGTTATTTCTTCCGGTTTGAAATCGATGATTGGATCGCTGTGTTTAAATATAGGCTTAACCACCGCAGCCGTCGCGACGTATGGTCTTGATGCACCGGGATAATCAATATTCAACAACTGGTTTACCTTAACAGATGTTATCGATTTTGCAGTTTGATCGGGCCATATCACACGCACTGAATCCACCATTTTATTGTCTCCCAAACCAAAGTTTAACGTGGTTGAAATGCATGACAAATATCCCCTGTTAGGATTAACTTCCTGGTATTGTAAGTTTCCGGCTGTGTATACATAAACCTCTGCTCCGATGGCATTGGTATTTTTGGCTGTACCCTTTAACTTAATCGCAAGGTAATTGGTGTTATTATTCTCACGGCTCATGTTTTGATAAACAGACGCCGGCTGATTGATGTTATTAATAACCAAATCCAGGTCGCCGTCATTATCCAGATCGACATATACTGCGCCGTTCGAAATCGTCGCCTGGTCCAACCCCCATTCTGCCTGTTTGTTTGCAAAAGTCAGATCGTGGTTATTGCGGAAAATGTAGTTCGGCAATTTGGTTGAAGGCATTGCCTTTATCAGATCCATCAGCAAAAAAGGCTCGGATGCCATTGCCTTTTTGATCTTGTAATCGCCCCAGTAACGCAAAAAGTCTTTGTTGGTATAGTCCCTTAAATAGCCGTTACTTACAAAAATGTCTTTATATCCATCGTTGTCAAAATCTGCAATCAGCGGGCACCAGCTCCAGTCGGTGTTTGAAACACCTGCCAACTGCCCCATCTCACTAAAGGTGCCGTCGCCATTGTTGAGCTGCAGCATATTGCGCATATATTGTTTATACAATCCCTGCAATTGCATCAGTGCAAAGGATTCGTAGTTTTCTTCCAGTTGAAGTGATTTCTGACGGTGGTTATCCTCCGGAAGCATGTCTAAAGTCATTACATCCGGCAGACCGTCATTGTTAAAATCGGCAATATCTACTCCCATCGAAAAATGGGAAATGTGCCTGAACATTTGTTTGGATTTCTCGGTAAATGTGCCATCATGATTATTGATGTATAAATAATCGGGCTCATTATAATCGTTGGTTACATAAATATCGGGCCAGCCGTCTTTATCTACATCGGCAATAGCCACGCCTAAACCAAAAGTCAGGGGGTTTTGTACAATTCCCGCCTTTTTTGAAACATCAGTGAAATGGCCACCATCATTCCTGAATAATTTATTACTTGCCAGATCATCAGTTTGATCCTTATATCTTGCAAGCTCCATGTTGTCAATCTTTTTTATGTTGTGGTTCAGCAGGAACATATCCAGATCGCCGTCATTGTCGTAGTCAAAAAATGCGGCCTGAGTGCTATATCCCGGGTCATCCAGTCCATAGGCTTTAGCCTCTTCTTTAAATTTGTTTTTCCCTTGATTGATGAATAATTGATTTCTGCGGGTTTCATTATCGGTCTTGCCCGAATAGCACACATAAATATCTAATAAACCATCGCCGTTTACATCAGCCATCGTAACACCCGTTTTCCAGGCACCCGACCGCCCTTCAAGCTCGGGACAGGCCTCCTTTGTGATGTCCTTAAACTTCATATGCCCCAGGTTCAGATATAATTTATTTGAACCCATGTTACCGGTGAAAAAAATATCCGTTAGCCCATCGTTATTAATATCTCCTACTGCAACGCCGCCACCGTTATAAAAATATTCATAAGACAGTACATTCAATGATTCCGTCTCATTAATATCATTACTGAATTTAACGCCGGTTTCTTTGGGGGATAAAAGCTTGAATAAGGACTGTTGCGAAAAAGCAGAAACTGCTGAAAGACAGATAAAAGCTAAAGCAGTGAAAACCGCTTTAATTTCTTTTTTAGCTGACAATATTTTAACCCTGCACATTCTTAATCAAATAGGGACACTTGAAATCTCTATCACAAAATAGCGATTTATAATTTGTAATAAAACAAGCAGGGAGACAATAATTGTCTCCCTGCAATATATTAAATTAGGGGAATTACTTATCCCACCATACTCTGGAGCTGAACTGATCACCTCCGGTAATTTTACCTATAGCCGCAGCTAAATTTGCACCATTTGTAGAAGGCAGCCCAACTGGGTATTCCATTCTCCTTGGTATAACTGTGCTAAATTGCGATGGATAAACCACAGGACTTTCTACAGGAAAACCTGATCTTCTCCAGTTGGCCCAGGTTTCGTTGAAATTGAACATAGTTGAAGTTTCAACGAAATACTCCATGTTGATTTGCTGTAAAGCTGTAGCCGGTACCAAAGGATGTGCAGCAACATATGCAGCTATGCTCGCTGCATCAACTACTGCCACCGAAGGTGAATTAAGCTGTGCAAGCGAAGCAATATCAGCAGCAAGCGCATTAGCATAATGCGTTGCAGCGCTACCTGTAGCCCATCCCCGGGTTGCCGCTTCAGCAAGCAGCAACTCAGTTTCGCCATAAGTTAAAAGCGAATTCACACGGTTATAATCGTCATAAACAAGATATCTAGGACGAGAATATTTGCCATCAGGAGCAGCAACATCGCCGGAAACAGATGGATCGGCGGGAGTGGCGCCCGGATAACCTGGTGCATGCGATATATCTGTTGCGCCTCCGTTCAGATCGTAGCCATTCGGCATGCCAATTTGTAATGCTGCAGTGCTAATACCAGGGACTTTAGCCTCGTTGGCGGTTTTTCCTGTTCCTGCTGATATTTCACCTACCGCGCTGATACGTGGATCATTGGTTAACTGCATATAATCCATCAGTGTTTTTCCCCAGCGAACTTCCCTGAAGTCATCTTTTACATTTAATGCATTAGCATCGCTATTGCTGTTTCCGTTAGGCTGATCAGCTTTAACACCCGCATTATCTGCAATACTGGCCATAGTACCACCCGCATAAGCCTTCTCAGCATATGTTTGAGCCGTTGCCGGGTCAACTTTGGTCAAACGCATAGCTACACGCAGCATCAGTGAGTAACCCAGCTTTTTCCATTTGGCCACATCACCACCGTAAAACAAGTCAGATGTTGGTCCGGGTTTGGATGCATCTAAAGCAGCAGTAGCAGTCTCCAATGTACTAAGCATCGAAGTGTAAATGCTTTGTTGAGTGTCAAAAACCGGTTGAGTTATGCCGCTTTTTGCCTGCAATGCCTGTGAATAAGGGATATCACCATAAGCGTCGGTAATACGCTCCAGCTCCATCACTAACAAAATGCTTCCGCAGTTGTCCAGGTTGCTGTAGGCGGCATTGCCTTTAATAAGGTTTTTCATTTCATAAACCAGGGTTGCAGCGCCATAGCTTGTATTCCAGGTACGCGCTTTATAATCCTGTGCACTACCGCGGTATACATATTTATCCCCGTTTCCGTAGTAATCATATGTCGATGCCAATGATTGCGACCACATACTTTGATACAATAGTTGGTCATAACCGGTGTTTGAAAACTGGATTTGCGACTGAGCCATCAAAAAGTTCGGGTTAAACAAGCTACCGCTCACTTTAGTTGGATCAGTATTAATTTTATCGAAATTTTTGGTACAACCCGCTAACAAGGTGGCACCTACAAGCAGGCAACTATATATAAGTCGTTTTTTCATCTCGTTATTTTTTAAATTTGAAGTTAACATTAAACCCAAACGTCCTAACAGCAGGTACGCTTGTACCTTCAATACCGGCGTAAGCAATTCCTGGAGCAAAATTTGACTCTGGATCGATATTGTCTGTGTGCTTCATAATAGTCCACAAATTGCGCCCTACTAAAGAGAAGGTAATAGAGTTAAACGGCGTTGAACTCAATAAGTCTCTGGAGAAAGTATAACCTAATGTTACCTGGCGCAGTTTGATAAAGCTACCATCCAGAACATTCAGGGCAGAAACATTACGCGCTAAATTCTGATAATAATCTTGAGCAGCTACATTAACAGTATTAGGAGACCCTGATTCTGTCACACCCACACCAACAACTCCTGTTTCACGGCCTACCAAAGTCATTTTATTTAAACCACGGTAGATGGTGTAGTAGTTAGTCGCGGATAACACTTTATTCCCAAAACGATAATCGGTAAGGAACGATAAGTTAAAGTGCTTATAGGTGAATTCGTTATTTAAACCACCATAAATTTTAGGCACAACGCTACCCATTGGTATACGCCCGGTAGCTTCTGCATTACCTGTAGCATCATATATAATATTGCCACTGGCGTCGCGTTTGTAATCGTTAGCCAAAATTTGAGGGCCATCCAAACCTTTTACGAAAGCAGTAGTTGCATTTAACGGACGGTAAGTACCTAAATTAATATTAGTACCGTCTGCGTTGGTTTCTAACTCCTTGTTCTTAACATAGGTGAAATTGAATGCTGGTGTCCAGCTAAAATCATGGGTTTTAAACGGCGTTCCGTGTATCTCAATTTCTACCCCTCTATTTTGCATAACTGATTCGGCAACCCAATTGTTCCAGTAGCCAGTTGAAATATCCAGACTGCCTTTAATGATCTCGTTTTTGGTCTTTTTGGCAAAATAAGCAACGTCTAATCCCAGGCGGTCACCGAAGAATTTCAACTCTGTACCAATTTCAAGTTCGCTTAACAAAAATGGTTTTAAGTACAAGTTTGGCAATTGAGTATCGAAACTACCGGCGCTTACACCGTTAATAGAATTAGCAACGTTATAGGTTACCTTGTTAGCGTATGGGTTAGCACTGTTACTGGTTTTGGCGTAAGAAGCGCGAATCTTACCAAAATCAAGCCCATCGATATGATAAAGATCAGAGAAAATAAAACTGGCAGAAACCGATGGTGTGAATATACCTGGATTTATACCATTACCTATACTAGAATAATAATCATAACGGCCAGTTGTACCTAATACCAGGAAGTCTTTTATAGTAAAGTCAGCAGTATAGTATGCAGAATTTACCTGTAAGGCTTGTACATTGATGTTTCCACTATTTCTGCTTGGCAAGTTTGAAACATCATAAAAATAAGGGATGATAAAGTTGCCACCACTTATATAAGTACCTGAAGAATTACTTTTGCGAATGTTACCACCCACTGATAAGTCAAGATTTAAGAGGTCCTTAACAATATCATGTTTCGCGCCTAATAATACGTCAGCGTTAAATTCTGTGATTTGAGAAGTTTGAACATTCATGTCGCCATTACCGCTTGCATAAGCAGTACCAGTTGGAGTAATACTTAAACGTGAGTCATGTATCTTATCATAACCAACCCTGCCTTGTAAATAAGCCCATGGGGTAAAGCTATATTTGGCAGACAATGATGAAATTAACCGCTCTCTTGTCGTGTTTGATACAAATTTGTAAGCAGCAAAATATGGATTGGTTACATAGATATCGTCTGTAAAAGATGTTTCTTTTCCATTGGCATCATAACCAGGAGCTAAAATGCTTTGGGCTTCGTTCGGTGCCAAAAACTGAACGTTGTTTGGGTTACCCGGACCATCACTCAAACCAGAACGGTTCTTTTCATTGTCAATAATATAGTTGGCAATTACGTTTACATCCAGGTTCTTAATAACAGTTTGTGAACCGTTAAAGTTGAAGGTCTTTCGGTCAAGTCCGCTATTAGGGGTAATGGCATGGTTGTTCAAATCAGATAATGATAACCTGAAAGCTCCACCCTCATTACCGCCTGTAAGTGCTACTGTATTAGTAAGTGTAGTACCAAGTTTATAAAATTTGGTGTAATTATCATTGGTTTTTGAATAAACGTGGTTTTGACCGTCAAACTGAGGAACCGATGAGCCATCCAGCCTTGCACCCCATGCTTCACTACCTGAATTTAACGCATCAGCCGTATTTAGTGGCTTAGCCCCGTTTAAACCTTGTCCGTATACTGTTTGAAAATCAGTATTATCTGCTACCTTATCCAACTGGAGGTTAACATTGTATTCTGCGCCGAAACCAGAATTTTTCTTACCGGATTTTGTAGTGATCAAAATAACGCCATTAACGGCACGTGTTCCATATAATGCCGAAGCGGACTGACCTTTCAGTACGGTCATTGTTTCAATATCGTCAGGGTTGATATTGGATATACCGTCACCATAATCAGCACCACCCCATTCGCCTGACTGGCCTCTTTGGGTATTGTCCATCGGCACACCGTTGATTACGAACAATGGTGGACCTGCACTAGCACTAGTTACACCACGGAGTAGTATACGGGCTGATGAACCTGCGCCACCATTGGTACCGCTGATACTTAAGCCTGCAACACGCCCCTCCAATGAATATGCCACGTTTGATTCTTTAGCTTTATCTAATAAATCGCCGTTTACAGTAGATACAGAGTAACCCAGTTTTTTCTCTTCCTTTTTGATACCCAATGCAGTAACAACTACTTCATTCAGACTTTTGCTTGAAGCAACCAGGGTTACTGAAATAGAGGTTTTACCCGCAACGGAAATTTCTTGCGACTCATAGCCGATGAAAGAGATCACCAACACAGCGTTATCCGGTACATTGATGGAGAAACCACCATTAATATCAGAAACGGTTCCAGTAGCAGTTCCCTTTAACTTGATAGATACGCCCGGCAGCGGAATACCTTTTTCGTCAACTACCTTACCGGTAACTACCTTATTGGCAACTATTTCGTTTTTGCCGGTAATTACGATCAGGTTATTGTCCAGTTGCGTATAGGTAAAATCTGTATTTGCCAACAACTGATCCAAAACTGAGGAAACATTCTCGTTTTGAACATTGATCGAAATGTTTTTAGCAGGCGGTATTTTACGCTCGCTAAATACAAAATGATAGTTGGTTTGCTTTTGAATGGCAGTAATAACTTTCTTGAAGTCGGCTGCTTTCAAATTAATGGTTACTTTTTGCTGCGAATAGACATTAGCTAATGCCTGCAGGTTAAAGATTGCCACAAATATTAATATCAATTTCATTATCAATATGGACTTTAGTAGCCGATATTTATTTCTTACACCCCGAAGGTGTTTAAAATATTTCATATTTTTACTTAATTAAAGGTGAATGAGTACATAGCTACATTCTGTTCCAGAGAAGTGTAGCACGATTAATTAACGGATGTTCATCTTTTCCGGGGGTTACCTAACTGTGGTGATTCCCGTTTTTTTTGGTTTTGAGTAAGTTTTTTTCAATCCATAAGCATTAAATTAATTAGGGTTAATAAATGGATACTGTTTCGTTTTTATACTTGTAATCAAATGGTTCTATCATCTTCAGCGCATTTAATGCCTCGACGATATTTTCTTTTACAAAGACACCCGTAAAACGGTAATCTTTAGTGTCTGCGTTTTTAAACTTAATTTTTATGCCATACCATCTTTCCATCTGGTTAGCCAAATCGCTAAAAGCTTCATCCTTAAAAATAAGTTCATTGTTCACCCATGAAGTCTCAACTATCGTGGTATCGTTTGATCGGAAACGAGTTAGATTTGTAAGTGAATAATTGGTGTTACTATCCTCAGAAACGGATAGGTTATTATTAATTTGTGGCCTTTTAAAGGTCTTATTATTCAGAATTAATTTCTCATTTGGCTTCAATATAATCCTGTCTGAAGGACGATCTGACAAGGTTACTTCTATAGCGCCCCTTATCAGTGTTGTTTCAGTGTTCTTATCATTAGCATAAGATTTCACATTGAATGAGGTTCCTAATACTTTAATGTTCATTTTGCCGGCGTGAACTATAAATGGGTGTTTATGATCTTTGGCCACGTTGAAAAAAGCTTCACCGTTAAGGTAAACTTCGCGGGTAGCTCCTTCAAATGAAGATGGATACCTTAACACCGTTTCTGAGTTTAATGTCACCACTGAACCATCACTTAAATATATTTTTGATTTTGTACGGCTCGGGGTTTTTGTAATTGCAATATTCCGTTCGTTAGTGTTTTGTAATTTGTGCCCGGAATAACGATAATACAGGAATAGCCCGATCCCTAAAATCAAAACAGCAGCAAGGCCCCTCCAAAAGGGCAATCTTCTAAACCAGCTTTTTTTTGAATCATTCTCCTCATGTTCTTCGGGGATTTTGATCCTGTTTTTTAGGCGCTGAAACAACAATTCCTCGTCAGAGTGTTTTTCCTGGTCTTGTGCCCAATAGTTTTTAAAGAAATTATACTGCTCACGGCATTCCTCATCGTTGGCCAACATATCATTTAATTCCGCTAATTCACTTTCATTAATTTCATCTGAAAGTTTTTTAGTAAGTAAATGAATAAACCTGTCGCTGACCATTAATTTTAGAAAATATCCGTTTTAAGGGAGGACAACATTTTTTTGCAAATTGCCTACAAACCTGTAAAAAATATTTTTATTGCCAAGAAAAGTAAGGTAAATCCCAGTAGCGGAGTGCTTGCCGACGGGCTATTGATAGTTTTTGAAGATAACTGATGCGCAGCTAAAATAGTGCTCAGTTTTTTTATGGCCCTGAATAACTGGGTTTGTACGGTGCGGGGTGAAATATTCAGTATCTCTGCTACTTCTTTATATTTCATCCCATCCTCTTTTATAAGCCTGAATACAATGCAAGCTTGCTGAGGCAATTTAGAGATCGCCTGATCAAGAAGAAAGTGAAGTTCTTTGCGTTCCAGTTCCTTTTCAGGATCATAAGTATTGATGAATTCAACCTGGTCGGACGACTCGATTTGAACCAGGTGTATGTTTGAATACTTTTTAACGTAGTTTAAAGATTGGTTCTTTACACAAACGAATAAGTAGGTTTCCGGATTAATAATCCCGGTTAGATTCTTCCGCCCTTCCCAGAACCTTACAAAGACATCTGACACTATCTCCTCTGCGGCTTCCTTTTGGTGTACGTATAAGATACAAAACTTTATAAGCCGGTTGTTGAGACTATAAAATAGCGACTCGAATGCCTTAAGGTCATCGTTGAAACATATTTGCTTCCATAAACCAGAACTATCGGGTCTGTGTTTCAAATCTTTTGGGTTATTAACACAATAATACGATTTAAGTTACAAATTCATAACAAAACTTAATAATTTTTTAATAAGTAGGTAAACTTTTTAAAAAACTAAACTATGTAAGCAAATTATTAATATTAATTGTCATTAGTAATATAACCTCGCCAATTTGATTTAATTTCAAACCAGGAATCTGTAAAAAATGAAAAGAACAATCGCATTATTAGCTCCGGTATTCATTGCTATAACTAACCTTTTTGCACAACAGCACCAGATGTCAAAAAGCTATATACCTCCCGATGACCCTTTGGTAAAAGAAAAGCTGGCCAATTGGCAGGATCTGAAATTTGGATTATTTATGCACTGGGGCACCTACAGTCAGTGGGGCGTGGTTGAAAGCTGGAGCATATGCCCGGAAGATGAGGGCTGGACACAGCGCCGCGGGCCTTATAGTGCAAGTTACAATACCTATAAAACTGCCTACGAGAATTTGCAAACCAGTTTCAACCCAACCAAATTCAATCCCGAAAAGTGGGTGCAGGCCGCCAAAAATGCCGGAATGAAATACGTGGTTTTTACAACCAAACACCACGACGGCTTTTGCATGTTTGATACCAAACAAACGGACTATAAAATAACCAGTTCGAAAACGCCTTTCTCTTCTAACCCGAGAAGCAATGTTGCTAAAGAGATATTTAATGCTTTCAGAAAAGAAAACTTTATGATTGGCACTTATTTTTCTAAACCGGATTGGCATACAGAATATTACTGGTGGCCTTATTTTCCGCCTAAAGACCGGAATGTAAATTATGATCCTGCAAAGTATCCCGAACGCTGGCAGAAATTCAAAGACTTTACTTATAACCAGATAGGTGAGTTAATGGGCGGTGATTATGGCAAGATAGATATATTATGGCTCGATGGCGGCTGGGTGAGGCCCAAAAGCACTATCGACACTGCTATTGACTGGCAAAGAACAATTACCTACAATCAGGATATCGACATGCCTAAGATTGCCGCAATGGCGCGCACCAAACAGCCGGGGTTGATCGTTGTTGACCGCACGGTTACAGGTCAGTACGAAAATTACACTACTCCTGAGCAACAGGTGCCGGATGTACCGTTAGATCATCCATGGGAAAGCTGCATCACTATGGGCAATTCCTGGAGCTACGTGCCCGGCGATCATTATAAATCTGCAGACGAGATTATTTCATTACTGGTAAAAATCGTTTCGCGCGGCGGTAATTTATTAATGAATATCGGCCCTGGCCCTGATGGTGATTGGGATCCGGTTGCCTACGAAAGATTGCAGCAGATTGGCGACTGGATAAAAATAAACGGTGAAGGTATATATAATAGCATCTCGGTAGCGCCATATTCTGAGGGGAATATTTTTTATACCAAACTAAAGGACTCAAACACTATTTATGCATTTGTTTTGGCCAATCAAGGTTCAGTTACATTGCCTGCAAAAGCTTTTTTGCATTTAAAAGTTAATAGTAAGGTAAAAAAGATCAGCTTACTTGGCGTTGATAAGAAGTTAAAATGGGCGCAATACGGAGACAGTATTAATGTACTTATACCGAAAGATTTACAAACTAATAACGGGTTAAGTTACGCCGCTGGGTTCAAGATTCAATATTAAATATATTATACGAACAAGCCGGGATTCGTCCCTGAGAACATCTAACTAATGCTACTTAAATATTTTACCACTGCTTTTTGCGTATTTTTTTCATTCCAGGCTTTTGCCCAGGCGAAACATAATAATGTTAAAGAGCCGTCTGATCTAACCCATTATGTCGACCCGTATATTGGCACGGGCTTTCATGGGCACGTGTTTGTAGGTGCCAATGTTCCGTTTGGCGCAGTTCAATTGGGGCCGACCAATCTTTCTAAAGGCTGGGACTGGTGCTCAGGTTATCATATATCCGATTCTACTATCATCGGATTTCAACATACACACTTAAGCGGAACCGGCATCGGCGATCTGGGTGATATTTTACTTATGCCGACAACCGGAGCAGTACATTCCATGAAAGGATCATTGGCTGATCCCCAAAATGGTTATTTCTCGCTGTTTAATCGTAAGGACGAAGTAGTTAAAACGGGCTATTATTCAGTAAAACTGAAGCGGTATAATATTAACGTTAAGCTCACAGCCTCAAACCGGGTTGGTTTTCATGAGTACACCTACCCTGCCTCCAAACAGTCGCACATTATTATCGACCTGCAGGAAGGCATCGCCGATATTGCAACAGAAACCTATATTAAACAGGTTAATAAATATACCGTTGAAGGCTACCGGTACTCAAGAGGCTGGGCCAGGGACCAGCGCATCTATTTCACCGCAGTGCTATCAAGGCCTATCGAAAAGTTTGCAGTTTATGATACCACAGAATTAAAAAACGGCCTATCACTGAAAGGAAAAGCTGTAAAAGGTATTTTAACTTTCAGCACTAAAGCTGGTGAAAAAGTATTTGTGAAGGTAGGAATATCACCGGTAAGCTCTGCTAATGCATTGCTTAATATCAGCAAGGAAATACCTGATTGGAATTTTGCTACAGTGGTATCATCAGCACATCGCGCCTGGAATACAGAATTGGGAAAAATACAGATCAGGGCCGATTCGCCTTCACAATACAAAAAATTCTATACTGCCATGTATCATACCATGATCGCCCCGTCAACATTTAACGATGTTAACGGCGATTATTGGGGCACCGACAAAAAAGTACATAATGATAAATCATTTACTAACCTCACTACTTTTTCGCTATGGGATACCTATCGCGCAGCTAACCCGCTTTACACCATTATTCAGCCTGAGCGAATAAAAGATATTATCAACACCATGCTGACCATCTATCAGCAGCAGGGCCGCTTACCTGTATGGCATTTAATGGCCAATGAAACCAATACCATGGTTGGTAATAGCGCAGTACCCGTAATAGTTGATGCTTATCTGAAAGGGTTTAAAGGCTTTGACGTCAACCTGGCTTATGAGGCGGCAAAAACAACTCAGATGCAGGATATCAGGGGATTGAAGTATGTAAAAAGACAAGGATTTATCCCAGCCGACAGTACCATCGAATCCGTCGCCATGGGGCTTGAGTATGCCATTAATGATTGGTGTATTGCCCGAATGGCATTGAAAATGGGCAAGCAGGAAGACTATGCCTATTTCAGCAAAAGGGCAAAATATTATCAGAACTACTTTGATAAACAAACCGGATTTATGCGGGGAAAAGTATCTGCAACAGAATGGCGTACCCCTTTCAGCCCGTTTGTATCACGTCACGAAAAGGATGATTACACAGAAGGGAATGCCTGGCAATATACCTGGCTGGTGCCACAGGATGTTGAGGGCCTGATTGCTTTGCAGGGTGGCGATGCCGGATTTATCAAAAAGTTAGATTCCTTATTTATTGTAAAAGGCGACCTGGGCAAGGAAGCATCTCCTGACATTTCAGGTTTGATCGGACAGTATGCACATGGCAATGAACCAAGCCATCATATTGCTTATTTGTACACATTCGCAGGGCAGCCATGGAAAACGCAGGAAAAGGTGCGCCAGGTATTAAATAATTTTTACACCATCAAACCAGATGGCATTATCGGTAATGAGGACGTCGGCCAAATGTCGGCCTGGTATGTACTATCGGCATTAGGTATCTACCAGGTGAACCCGGCTAATGGCCTATATGTTTTTGGCAGCCCGGTTATCAATGATGCTATTGTAAAACTACCCGGGGGTAAGAGCTTTCATATAGTGGTAAGGAATAATAGCAATACCA
>Ga0070671_100002667_pt1 | contig 13832 bp, 3 predicted proteins | sample KBSS73metaG_FD_65341 | JGI IMG/M metagenome (GOLD analysis project Ga0070671, IMG submission 65341) | Switchgrass rhizosphere microbial communities from Kellogg Biological Station, Michigan, USA - KBS S7-3 metaG | ecosystem: Host-associated > Plants > Roots > Rhizosphere > Soil ...
CGAAGCGGCTCCTCGTCTCGCATGCCTTCCACTCCGCGATGATGGATCCGGTCCTGCGCCCCTTCGAGGAGCGCGCGCGGGCGGCGAGGCTGAGCGCGCCGTCGATCCCGATGCTGTCGAACCTCACCGGGACATGGATCACCGCCGCGCAGGCGACCGATCCCGCGTACTGGTCCGCGCACCTGCGGGGGACCGTGCGCTTCGCGGACGACCTCGCCGCGCTGGCCGAGGACTCCGCGCGCGTCCTGCTCGAGCTGGGGCCCGGATCCGCGATGACGGCGCTCGCGCGCCGCGCCGCGCGCGGATCGACGGCGATCGCCGCGATGGGAGGCGTGGAGGACGCCGGCGCTGCGGCCTTCGACCTTCTCGAGGCGCTCGGCTCGCTCTGGTGTGCGGGCGTCGACATCGACTGGGACGCGCTCCACGCCGGCCGTCGCGCCTGCCGGGTGAGCCTCCCGACGTATCCGTTCGAGCGCAGGCGCCACTGGATCGACGCGCCCTCGGGAGCGGACCCGGAGAAGGACGCGAGCCCGGCGGCCGGCGGCGCTCCGGCCAAGGAGCCCGATCGCGCGCGCTGGTTCTACGTGCCCGGCTGGAAGCGCTCCGTGCTCCGAACCGCGCCCTCCGCAGCGCCCGAGCCCCTCTGGCTCGTCTTCTCCGACGGCTCCGCGCTGGCGTGCGCCGTTGCCGAAAGGGGCGCGGCGCGCGGCGCGCGCGTCGCGGTCGTGCGCGCCGGGGCGTCCTACGGACGGGAAGGGGACACGTTCACGATCGATCCATCCCGCCGAGAGCACTACGAGTCGCTCGCGCGCGACCTGAAGCAGGAAGGCGCTCTCCCGGGGCGGGTCGTCCATCTCTGGGCCTCGTCGCCGGTTCACGCGCCAGGCGCCGCCGCTGCTGCGGCCGCCTCCGCCGCGGTTTCCACGGGCGCGAACGCAGTGCCGGGATCGCCGTCCGCGTCCGACGAGTCGAGCGTCTTCTGGCCTCTCCTCTATTGGCTGCAGGCGGCGGGCGCGGCGGGGATCGGCGCCGGCGCACGACTGATCGCGGTCGCGAACGGGCTCTTCGACGTCGCGGGCGACACGCCGCGGGGACCCGATCGCGCGCTCCTTGCGGGCATCTGCCGGGTCGCGATGCAGGAATATCCCGGCCTCGTCTGCCGTCTCGCGGACGTCGCCTCGCTCCCGGGCCCCGCACTTCCGGCGGCATCCGAGCCGCCAGCCCTGGGAGAGCCGGTCGATTCGGCCCTCCGGATCGTCGACGAGCTCGACACGGACGACCGCGAGCCGGTCGTCGCCTGGCGTCGTGGCTACCGGTGGATCCCGTCCTACACCCGGGTGTCGCTGGAAGCCCCCTCCGGGGCGCCGCCGGGGATCCGCAACGGCGGGGTGTACGTCCTGACCGGAGGGACGGGTCCTCTGGAGATCGCGATCGCCGAGCGTCTCGCCGCGTCCGGCGCACGGGCGGTTCTCTTCCTCGGGTGCGGCGAAGGCGCGGAGCCGGAAGCGCTCGCCGCGCTGCGCGCGGCCGGCGTGACGGTCGAGCTTTCGGGCGCGAGCATCACCGAGCGACATTCCATCCCTTCGAGAGTCGCCGCCCTGCGAGAGAGGTTCGAGCGTATCGATGCGGTCTTCCATACCCCCGGCGGCATCGGGGGAGGGATGATCCAGCTCAAGGAACGCGAGGTCGCCGAGCGCGTCCTCGCACCGCGCATCGCCGGTCTCGGCGCCCTCGCGGACGCGCTTCGGGAAGGTGAGCGGCTGGTCCTCTTTTCTTCGGCGATCTCGGCGACGGGGGTCTTCGGTCAGGTGGATTACTGCGCGGCGAGCCTGTATCTCGACGCGTTCGCGCAGGCGCGCCGGCCGGACGGATCCGGACCGCGCGTCACGGCGATCGACTGGGGAACCGCGCACTGGGACCGATGGCAGACCCCGTCGGGGCCCGCCGGCGAAGCGCTCCTCGCGCAGCTGAGGGAGATCCAGGAGTCGGTCGGCATCAGCGTCGAGGAGGGGGTCGACGCCCTCTGGCGCGCGCTCGCGCTGGACGAGCCCCAGGTCGTCGTCTCGCCCCAGGATCTGGAGGAGCTCGTCGCGCAGGCGACCGCGTCCACGGTGACGGAGTTCCTGGAGTCGATGCGGGCGGCGGGCGGGGCGGCGGGGCGGCGCGACGACCGCGCGATCGACCCAGCCCGGTCCGAGGTCGAGAGCCGCGTGTCCGCGCTCTGGAGCGACCTTCTCGGCATCGCGCCGATCGGCCGTCACGACAACTTCTTCGATCTGGGCGGCAACTCGCTCCTGGCGATCCAGCTCGCGAGCCAGCTGCGTGCGGCCTTCGACATCGACCTGACGATCGCGAGCCTTTTCGAATCGGCCGACCTGGCCGCGCTGGCGACGACGGTGGAGGCCGCGCGCGCCGCACGTCGCGATGCGGAGGAGGTCGCGCGTCTGCTGGCGGAGATCGAAGCGCTCTCCGAAGAAGAGGTCCACCGGGCGCTGGAGGAAAGCGCTCCCATGGAGCCGGCGGCCCCTCCCGCGCGGGCCGCGGTCTCCGTCGAACCGAGGGAGTCGGCGCCATGAGCGACGGGAACGACCGCCTCGCCCGGCTGACGCCCGAGCAGCGCCGCCTGCTCGAGGTGCGCCTGCGGGAGCGCGGCCTGGCGGGGGCTCCGTCCCCGGAGGCCGGCGTGCGCGATGCGAGCGCCGGCGCGGGGTTCACATCCGAGGAACCGGAAGCGCCCGACGCGTGGCGCGCGCGGCGTCCGGAGCGCAAGGTCGCCTTCAGCCTCTATTTCTTCTCCGACGACGGATCGCGCGAGAGCGGCGGGAAGTACCGGCTGGCGCTCGAGAGCGCGCGCTTCGCAGACGCCCACGCATTCGTCGCGGTCTGGACTCCGGAGCGCCACTTCCAGGCGTTCGGAGGCCTCTATCCGAATCCCTCGGTGCTCGGCGCGGCGCTCGCGGCCGTCACCTCGCGCATCGGTATCCGCGCGGGGAGCGTCGCGCTGCCCCTGCACAATCCCGTGCGCGTCGCCGAAGAGTGGTCGGTCGTCGACAATCTCTCGAACGGCCGGGTCGCAGTGTCGTTCGCCTCGGGCTGGCATCCCGACGACTTCGTCCTCTATCCGAGCCCCTACGCCGAGCGCAAGCACGTCATGCTGCAAGGCATCGAGACGATCCGCCGTCTCTGGGCGGGTGAGCCGGTCGTCCTGGCGGGTCCGGACGGGCCGGTCGAGCTGAGGACGCTCCCGAGGCCGATCCAGAAGGTTCTGCCGGTATGGGTGACGACGGCGGGGAGCGGGGAGACGTGGGAGCGCGCCGGAGCGATCGGCGCGAACGTCCTCGCGGCGCTCGTCGGGTACGGCCCGGAGGAGCTCACGGCGCAGATCGGGCGCTACCGCCGCGCGCGCGAGCAGGCGGGACACGATCCCGATACGGGCATCGTGACGCTCGTGGCTCATGCCTACGTGGGAACCGACGATCGTGAAGTACGGACGCTCGTGCGGGAGCCGATGACGGACTACCTGCAGACCTACCTGCGGCAGTTCCGCAAGGAAGGAAGCCCGGGTACGCCGGGCGCGGGGCCTTCCGAGCGCGACGCGCGCGAGGTCGCCGGGCTCGCGTTCGAGCACTACTACGGCACGGCCACGCTCCTGGGAACCGCCGGCAAGTGCGCGCGGATCGTCGAAGCGCTCGCCGCGTGCGGAGCGAACGAGGTCGCCTGCCTCGTGGACTTCGGGCTCCCGGCGGACACGGTGCTCGAGGCTCTGCCGCGGCTCGCCGAGCTCGCGCGGCACTTTTCCGGCGTTGAAGCGGATGCACCAGCACAGGCGCACGCGCACACGGGCACGACGACAGCAGCGAACATCCAGCAACCAGCGAACACGATGCGGGACGGCGCTCTTCGCGAGAGCGGGGGCGCCGGCGGGGGAAGCGACTGACCGGACGGCGCGCCCAGGCAGGAGGCGCGGGACAGGAGATACAGGACATGCTCGGACGGAAGCTCGAAGACACGCTCAAGAACGACCCGCTTCGCATGAAGCTCATCTCGCATCCCTTCTTCGCCCGGGTCGCGCAGGAGAGCCTCACGCGCGGTCAGGTCGGTACGTTCCTCGGGCAGTGGTGGCACCCGCTCCACTATTTCCCGGTCTTCCTCTCGCGGCTGATCTCGGTCGCGCCGCGCATCGAGCCGAAGACCTCGATCGCGAAGATCCTCTACCAGGAGCTGGGAGAAGGAGACGCGCGGCGGGCGCACGAGGTCGTGTACACGGACACGATGACGGCGCTCGGATTCACGCGCGCCGAAGTGAGCGGCGCCGCGCCGCTCCCCGCGACGGCGCGCCTCGTGGCCGCCTACGCCGAGGCTTCGGCCGAGATCGTCTTCGGGCTGGGATTCCTCTACGGGACCGAGGTCGCGGACCTCACGATGGTGTCGGGGATCGGAACGGCGGTGCGCCGCGTGACCGGCGCCGAGAGGCTCCCCTGGGTCGATATCCACGTCGAGCAGGAGCCCGAGCACGTCGTGCGCGCGAACGAGACCGTGGCCCTCGATTTCAGCGAGGCGGAAGTGCAGGCGCTGCACTCGGCGGCCGGCTCGATGTGGCTCCACTGGATCGCGTTCTTCGACGAGCTCGAGCGCGCGGTGTTCCCCGTCCGGACCTCGTCCGCCGCGTCGTGAACGACCTGAGCCAGCGGCTCGCGGCGCTTTCGCCCGAGCAGCGCGCACTCTTCGAAGCCCGGCTCAAGAGCCAGGGCCTGAGCGCGCCGAAGCCCAGGACCATCCGGCCGATCCCGGGACGGGAGAGGCTTGCGTGGTTCCCGACGTCGCTGGACCAGGAGCGGCTCTGGTTCATCGACCAGATGGAGCCGGGCAACCCTGCGTACAACATCCACTCGTCCTGTCGGCTCTTTGGACGGATGGATCCCGATCTCATGCGCCGCGCGGTGAACGCGTCGATCGCGCGCCACGAGATCCTCCGCACGACCTTCCGCGTCGTGGACGGGCGTCCCGTGCAGGTGGTCGCGCCGCAACTCGAGATCGACCTCCCCGTCGTCGACCTGCAGCACGTTCCGGAAGCCGAGCGCGAGAAAGCGGCGCTCGCCGCGGCGGTGGAGGCGGCCTCGGTCCGGTTCGATCTCGAGAGAGGACCGCTCGTGCGCGTGAGCCTCGCGCGGCTGGGGCCGGAAGACCACGTCCTCATGATGGTCATGCAGCATGCCATCACCGATCGCTGGTCCTTCGACATCTTCGAGAACGAGATCTCGCGGATGTACGTGTCCCTGCGGGACACGGGCGAGCCGGTCACCTGGCCGCCCCTGCCCATCCAGTTCGCGGACTTCGCGGCGTGGCAGCGCGAGGAGCTGTCGGGCGAGAGCCTCGAGCGGCACCTCGCGTGGTGGCGACACCGGCTCCTCGGCGCGCAGACGGTCCTCGAGATCCCGACCGACCGTCCGCGCCCTCCGGTCATGACGTTCGCGGGCGCGCGGGCCTACATCGTCTATCCCGACGCGGTCCTGAGCGCGCTCAAGCAGCTCACGCAGCGCATGGGCGCGACGATGTTCATGACGACGCTCGCCGCCCTCGACGTCCTCTGCTGGAAGTACACGGGCCAGCGGGACCTGATCATCGGGTCCGCCATCGCGGACCGCAATCGACCCGAGACGGAGCCCCTCATCGGGTATTTCCTCAACATGCTGCTGCTGCGCGCGACGATCGATCCGGCGATGAGCTTCGCGCAGCTCCTCGCGCAGGTGCGCGAAACGGCGCACGGCGCCTACGCGCACCAGGACGTTCCGTTCGCCTCGCTCGTGGCCGAGCTGCGTCCGCGCCAGGACCCGTCCCGCAATCCGCTGATGCAGGTCTCCTTCATCTATCTGGACTTCCCGATCCTGGAGACGCCCGAGTACGCGGGCCTCACCTCGGGGGGGATGGATGTCGACAACGGTGCCTCGCGCTTCGACCTGACGCTCGCCTGCACCGAGCTGCCCGGGACGGGGATCCACTCCTACTTCGAGTACAACTCCGATCTCTACGACCGCGAGAAGGTCGAGCGCATGCTGCTGCATCTCGGACGGATCCTGGAGGAAGTCGCCGCGCACCCCGATCGCCCCCTGGGCGCTCTCGACCTGCGCACGGGCGACGAGAAGGAGCGGGACGCAGCGATCACCTCGGGTCCCTCGCGCGTATATGACGCGCAACTCCTGCACGAGAGCGTTGAGCGGCAGGCGGCGCGCCGTCCACAGGCCCCAGCCATCGTCCAGGACGGAGAGGTCATGACGCTGGGGGCGCTGGACGCGGCGGCGGACCGGATCGCGGAGCGTCTTGCGCACACGGGAGCAGGACCGGGGATCTTCGTACACGTCTGCGCCGAGCGGGGGGCGTTGCAGGCCTCCGCGATCCTCGGTGCGCTCAAGGCTGGAGCCGCTTACGTCCCGCTCGATCCCGGCCTTCCGACCGCCAGGCTGGCGGCCATGCTGCAGGGAGCGCACCCCGCGATCGTCCTCGTTCAGAGGAGCCTCGCGGGAGCGTTGCCGGCGACGGAGGTGCCCGTTCTGGCGATCGAGGACGCGGCCGACCCCGCTGCCGCCCGCGAAGCGCCCGCCAGGGGGAGCGGCCGGCTCCCCGTGCGCCCCACGGGCGAGGACCTGGCCTACGTCATGTTCACCTCGGGATCCACGGGAGTTCCCAAGGGAGTCATGGTCCCGCACCGGGCGATCGCCAACCGGCTGGCCTGGGCGCAGGACCGCTACCCGCTGGCGGACACCGACCGAGTGCTCGCGACCGCGTCGTTCGGATTCGACATCGCCGCGTGGGAGCTCTTCGCGCCGCTCGCCGCCGGCGCCGCCGTCGTTCTCCCCCACGAAGGAGAGCACAAGGACCCCGCGGCCCTTGCGCGCCTGGCGCGCGACGAGCGGATCACGGTCGCCCACTTCGTCCCCTCGCTGCTCCGGCCGCTCCTCGAAGAGCCCGCCCTGGCCTCGAGCACGGATCTGCGGGCGGTCTTCTGCGGAGGGGAGGGCATGGGCCGCGATCTCCACGATCGGTTCTTCGAGGTATTTCCCGGTCGCACGCTCGCGCATTTCTACGGACCGACCGAAGCCGCCATCAGCTGTCTCTACGAGGACTGCTCATCCACCGCACATACGACGTTCTCGGACGAGAACGCGGCCAGAGCGGACGCCCGGCGGCCGGGTGCGATCCCGATCGGCCTGCCGATCGCGAACGTCGACGTGCACGTCCTCGACGAGACCCTTCATCCCGTCCCCGAGGGCGTCCCGGGGGAGATCTACATCGGCGGTATCGCACTTGCGCGCGGCTACCTCGGGCGGGCGGATCTCACTGCGGAACGCTTCGTGCCCGATCCCGTCGGTCGGACCGCGGGAGGGCGCCTCTACCGGACGGGAGATGTCGGGAAGCGGGGCGTGGACGGGGCGATCACGTTCCTCGGACGCGCCGACCGTCAGGTCAAGGTCCGGGGCCATCGCATCGAGCCGGCCGAGATCGAATCCGCGCTCGAGCGCGCGTCGGAGATCGCCGGAGCGGTCGTTGTCGCGCACGGGGATGGTGAGGATCGGCGCCTCGTCGCCTACCTTGAATGTCCCGGAGAGGTTCCCGACGAAAGCGAGCTCCGCGCGCACCTGCGCCGGACGCTCCCCGAGCCGATGGTCCCCTCTACCTTCGTCGTGATCGAGGCGTTTCCTCTCGGACCCAACGGGAAAGTCGACCGTGCGGCGCTCCCCGAGCCGGGACGCGCCGCGTCGCCCACTGGCTCGATCGCACCGAGGACGCCGACCGAGCAGGCGATCGCAGACATCTGGGGAGCGCTCTTGCTCCGCGACGACGTCGGGGTGGAGGACGACTTCTTCGATATGGGAGGCGATTCGCTCCTGGCGACCCAGGTCGTGTCGCGTCTGCGTGCGACGTTCGAGGTGGAGATGCCCCTGCGTCGATTCTTCGAGGGGGCGACTGTCGCCGCGCTCGCGGAGATGGTGGAAGGACTTCTCATCGAAAAGCTGGAGGCGATGTCCGAGGAGGAAGCCGAACGCCGCGTTGCGGGGGACGCCCTGCTTCCGGGAGAGGCCCGGTGAGCGAGCGAACGACGCGCGCGGACTCTCTATCCGCTTCGAAGCGAGCGCTCCTCCAGCGGATGTTGGAGGGCCCCGCCGCAACGCAGCAGCGCCGAGGAACGATCCCGCGCCGTCCGTCCGGGGCTTCCGCGCCGCTCTCCTTCGCGCAGCAGCGCCTCTGGTTCGTCCACCAGATCGACCCCCGGAGCCCCGCCTACAACGTGCCGAGCGCGCTGCGGCTGCAGGGCCCCCTCGACATCTCCATCCTCGCGAGCGCTCTCAGCGAGATCGTGCGCCGTCACGAGTCCCTCCGCACGCGGTTCGAAGCGGAAGAGGGTGCGCCGCGTCAGGTGGTGGACCCGCCCGCGCCGGTCCCGCTCGCGATGCTCGACCTGTCCTCCCTCCCCCTCCCGGAGCGGGCGCGCGAGGTCGCGCGGCTCGCGCGGGAGGAGGCAGCCGGATCCTTCGACCTGCGGCGTGGGCCGCTCCTGCGCGCGAGGCTCCTGCGCCTCGCCCCCGACGATCACGCCTTTCTTCTCACGATGCATCACATCATCTCGGACGGATGGTCCGTCGGCGTGCTCGTGACCGAAATCGCCGCGCTCTACACGGCGCTCGTGAAGGGCCAGCCTTCCCCCCTGCCGCCCCTCTCCGTGCAGTACGCAGATTTCGCCGTGTGGCAGCGGGAGGCGCTCTCGGGCGCGCGCGGTGAGGAGCAGACTGCCTACTGGCGGGAGCAACTGACGCCTCTGCCGCCCCCCCTCGAGCTCCCGACGGACCGACCGCGCCCGCCGATCCAGAGCTTCCGGGGCGCCGTCGAAAAGGTGGCCATCCCCGCGGAGATCGCGGGGGCGCTGCGCACGCTCGCGCGGAAGGAAGAGGCCACGCTGTTCATGGTGCTCCACGCGGCGTTTGTGGGACTTTTGTCGCGCCTCACGGGCCAGGAGGACGTCGCGATCGGCACGGCCGTCGCCAACAGGAGCCTCCCCGAGCTCGAGCCCCTGATCGGGTTCTTCGTAAACGTCCTCGTCCTCAGGTCGCGGTGCAAGGGCGACCCCTCTTTCCGTGCGTTGCTCGCGAGTACCAAGGAGACGACGCTCGGCGCCTTCGCGCACCAGGATCTTCCCTTCGAGCGGATCGTCGAGGTGCTCCATCCCGATCGCGATCTCGGGCGCAACCCTCTCTTTCAGGTGATGTTCACCCTCCAGAACGCGCCGCTCCGCGATCTCGATCTGCAAGGACTCTCGATCAGGAGCACGCCGTCCGACACCGGGGCGACCCGCTTCGACCTCGAGTTCCACTTCTGGGAGAGACAGGACGGGGGCCTCGACGGCCTTCTCACCTACGCGACCGACCTCTTCGAGGCCGCGACGGTTCGGAGGTTCGTGGCCTGCTATGGCGCCATCGTGGCTTCCATCGCGGAGGACCCGGATCTCCCGCTCTCGCGGCTGCGCATAGCGGCAGGCGACGAGCTGGCGCAGGCGATCCGGCTCGCGCGGGGGGACTCTCAACCAGTCCCACGCGTACGTCCCCTCGCGATGATCGAGGAGCAAGTCGCGCATCAGCCCGGCGCGCTCGCGGTCGCCGATGATGCGATCGCGCTCACCTACGACGAGCTCGATGTCGCCGCTCGCCGGCTGGCCGCGACGCTCCGCGCGCGGGGCGCGGGGCGCGGCTCGCGTGTCGCCGTCCTCGCGGAGCGCTCGGCCGCGCAGGTCGCCGCGATCCTCGCCGTGGCGAAGACGGGCGCGGCGTACGTCCCGCTCGATCCCGCGAACCCTGACGCGCGGCTCCTGGCCATGCTCGCGAGGTCGGGAGCGGACCTCGTGGTCGCGCCCCCCTCGCTCGCCCGGCGCGTCCGCCAGGGAAGCGCGAGGCCGGTGAGCCTCGACCTGAACGCCCTCCTCGCGATGGGAGAGCTAGGGGGAGACGGTGCGTTCGATGGGGCGGAACAGGAGGCGATCGAGGTAACGGACGCGGATCTCGCGTACGTCATGTTCACCTCCGGGTCGACCGGCGAGCCGAACGGGGTCGAGATCACGCACGAAGGGCTCGCGAACTTCGTCGCCTGGCAGCGCGCCGCGTTCGGTATGACGGCGGCGGATCGGGCCACGCTCATCGCAGGTCCCAGCTTCGACGCGAGCATCGCCGAGATCTGGCCCACTCTCGCGTCGGGCGCCGCGCTGCTCGTTCCCGACGACGCCCAGCGTCTCGATCCTCCGGCCCTGCGCGACTGGCTCGTCGAGAAGGGCGTCTCGATCACCTTTCTCCCGACGCCTCTCGCCGAACGGGTCCTGGCGCTTGCGTGGCCCGAAACGTGCGCGCTGCGGATACTCTTCACCGGCGGCGACCGCCTTCACGAGCTCGATGGCAGGCGCCGGCCCTTCCGTGTCGTGAACATCTACGGTCCGACCGAGGCGGTCGTGCTGGCGACCGCGGGCGATGCGGACGAAGGGGGATCGCGCCGTGCGCCCACGATCGGCCGCCCGATCGCCAACGTCGGGGTCTACCTCCTCGGCCCCGGGATGACGCCCGTGCCGACGGGCGTGGCGGGGGAGGTGTATATCGGCGGGAAGGGGGTCGGGCGCGGGTACGCGGGGAAGCCGGATCTCACAGCGGAGCGCTTCCTCCCCGATCCATTTTCCGCCCGGCCCGGAGCGCGGCTGTACCGCACAGGCGACCGCGCGCGGCAGCTCGCCGACGGGCGCATCGAGTTCCTCGACCGGGTGGATGCTCAGCTCAAGATCAGGGGTCAGCGCGTGGAGCCGGCCGAGATCGAGTCGGCGCTGGTCCGCCATCCGCAGATCGCGGCCGCCGCGGTCATCGCCCTCGAGCACGAGGGAGAGAAGCGCCTCGTCGCGCACCTCGTCCCGCGACGGGGAGGATCAGACGGTGATCCGTGGGAAGCGCAATTCGTCGCCCACTGGCGCGAGCTCTACGACGCGACGTACCTCGGATCGTCGGCGGGGCCCCCGGACGACTTCAACATCTCCGGCTGGAACAGCAGCTACACGGGCGCGCCCATCGACCCCGGGGAAATGCGCGAATGGCTCGAGGAGACGGTCGCACGGATCCTTGCGCTCGGCCCGAGACGGGTTCTCGAGATCGGGTGCGGGACGGGGCTTCTGCTCACGCGGGTGGCGCCTCACTGCGAGCGCTACGTGGCGACGGACTTCTCGAGAGCGTCACTGGATCTCGTCGCCCGGCTCTGCGCGGGGCGGGACGATCTCGCCTCCGTCGAGATACGCGAGCAGGAAGCGGACGACTTCACGGGTCTTGAAGCCGGCGCCTTCGACCTGGTGATCCTGAACTCCGTCGTCCAGTACTTTCCGGATCGCGCCTATCTGGAAAGGGTCCTGGGCGGCGCCATGAGGGCGGTCGCGACCGGCGGGAACGTGTTCGTCGGCGACGTGCGCGACCTGCGGCTCCAGCGCGCGTTCGCGATCTCGATCGCGCTCGAGGAGGAACGAAGGGCGGCGGGAGAAGGGGACGCCGGGGGCGCCGGCGGATCGATCCTCGCGCGCGCGTCGGAGCTCGTCGCGAGCGATGAGGAGCTTCTGGTGCATCCCGCGCTGTTCACCGCGATCGCCGCGTCCGAACCTCGCGGCGCCTCGGCGCGGAGCCTGGTCAAGAAAGGCCTCGCAGACAACGAGCTGACCCGCTTCCGGTACGACGTCGTCCTGCGCATCGGGTGCCGCGAAGGGATCGACGACGATCGATCCATGTTGAAGCGGATCCGCTTCGAGGGCCTCCCGGCGCGCGCCGTCGATATCGGGGATGGGACGAACGGCGGGCGCGAGAGGGAGGCGGGCGTGGCCTCGGGCGCGTCGAGGAACCCACCGGAGGGCGCGCCCGCGGATCTCGTGGACGCCTTCCGCTCAGGCGCGGATGTCGTCGTCCTCGCGGATGTCCCCAATGCACGGCTCGCGGGTCCGATGGTGGAGGCCCTGCGTTTGGCGGGGCTCGCTCCGATGCTGCATGCGGCCGAGGCTGCGTCCCTTCATCCGGACGCCGCCGCCGCCCTCGGCGATGCGTACGGATACGCGGGTGCCGCCATGCTGTCGGAGGCTCGCGCCGACGTGTTCGATGTGGTGTTCGGGCGCGCCGAAGGCCTGGATGCCCCCCCGGCGCTCCCGAACACGCTCGGAAAGGCGGCGGCGCTGCATTCGCTCATCCCGTCGCCGGTCGGCCACGCGGGCCCCGGTGAGGAGCTTACGAACATGCCGCTGCGCGCGACGCTCGCCGAGGCTCTGTTGGGCTCGCTGCGGGAGCACGCGGCATCGCTCCTTCCGGAGGCCATGGTCCCGTCGCTGTTCGTTTTCCACGATGAGCTCCCGTCCACCCCCAGCGGCAAGATCGATCGCGCGCGCCTCCGCGCCTCCGTGGAGCCGCACGCCGCGTCTTCCTTCTTCGTCGAACCGCGCACGCCGACCGAGCGGGTGATCGCGGGGATCTGGTCGGAAGTGCTCGAGGTAGCCCGCGTCGGCGCGGCGGACGACTTCTTCGCCCTCGGAGGGCACAGCCTGCTCGCCACGCAGGTTCTCTCGCGATTGCGCGCGGCCCTCGGCGTCGACGTCCCGCTGCGCACGGTGTTCGAGGTGCCCGTCCTCGCCGGTCTCGCGGCGTACATCGATGCCCGGAAGGGTCGCGAGGGAGCCGCCGCGATGGCCGCGGGGGGCGACGCGGGAGACCGTCACCCGAGCTCTGCCGCTGGGACAACGATCGGGGCGGCGGAAGAGTCCGCTCCCTTGGAGCCCATCCCGCGCGTCGAACGCGGCGCCCCGCTGCCGATCTCCTTCGCACAGCAGCGTCTCTGGTTCATCGATGTCCTGGAGCCGGGCGGAGCTGCCTACAACATCCCGGAAGCGATCCGCCTCCGGGGACATCTGGACGTCGAGGCGCTCGGCCGCGCGCTGGAAGGGATCGTCCGCCGCCACGAGCCGCTACGGACGCGGTTCGTGGCCGGGCCTGCGGGTCCGCTGCAGGCCATCGACCCGCCGTCGCGCCCCGAGCTCGCCGTGGAGGACCTCTCCGTCGAGACCGATCCCGAGGAGCGGGCGCGCGCGCTCCTGCGGGAGGAGCACATGCGGCCCTTCCATCTGGCGCGAGGGCCTCTTCTGCGCGCGCGCCTCCTGAGGCTTGGCGTGCGCGACCATATCCTCTCCCTGGTCGTCCATCACATCGTGGCCGACGGTTGGTCGGTCGGCGTCTTTGTGCGGGAGCTGGGCGCGCTCTATGCGGCGCTCGCTCGGGGCGAGGAGAGCCCGCTCACGGATCTCTCCGTCCAGTACGCGGACTGGGCGCAGTGGCAAAGGGCCGATCTCGAGCGAGGGGGTCTGCGACGTCAGCTCGATTGGTGGCGCGCGGAGCTCGCCGGCGTCGGTCCTCTGGACCTTCCCACCGACCACCCTCGCCCAGCCTACCCCAGCCAGCTCGGGGAGACGATCGATGTGACGCTCGATCCGGGTCTGGTGCGGAGGATCTCGCGTGTCGCGCAGGACTCCGGCGCGACCCTCCACATGGCGCTCCTGGCGGTGTTCGGCGCGGTCCTGGGAAGGTGGTCAGGGCAGGACGCCTTCGCGGTCGGGACGCCCGTCGCGGGCCGCTCGCGCGTCGAGATCGAGCCGCTCATCGGTTTCTTCGTGAACACGCTCGCGCTGAGGATGCGCCTCGAGGGAGAGCGGCTCACGTATCGCGAGCTGCTCCGGCGGGTCCGGGACACGGCGCTGTCGGCCTATGCCCATCAGGACGTGCCCTTCGAGCGCGTCG
>Ga0070671_100002669_pt1 | contig 13831 bp, 12 predicted proteins | sample KBSS73metaG_FD_65341 | JGI IMG/M metagenome (GOLD analysis project Ga0070671, IMG submission 65341) | Switchgrass rhizosphere microbial communities from Kellogg Biological Station, Michigan, USA - KBS S7-3 metaG | ecosystem: Host-associated > Plants > Roots > Rhizosphere > Soil ...
TGTCGATCGGACCGTTGACGCTGGAGCGCCCATGTTCGTTGCGATAGTAGCTCGTCACGCGCGGATCGGCATAGATCATCTTCTTCTCAGCGCGGTCTAGCTCGTCGTTGAAGCGCCAGTAGGCCTCCTCGCTCACTTCGACGCTGCGGTGTCCGGTCTCGATCATTCCGGCAACGCACTGCATCGCGAACCGGATCTCCATTTCCAGCAGATCGATGATTTGCAGTCCGCCAAAACCGTTTGTGTTGGGTCCGTAAGCCATGAACAGGTTCGGAAAACCAGGCATCATCGAGCCAATGTAAGCGCGTGGCCCATCCTTCGCCCACAAGGTTTCGGGCCGCACACCGTCCCGGCCTTCGATATTCATCGGCCAGAGGAAGTCGTTAGCTCTGAACCCGGTGGCGAGCACGATCACGTCAAGCGGGATTTCCTCGCCGCCGGCCAGGATCCCATCGGGCGTAACCCGTTCGATCGCATCGGTCACCAAGTCACAATCGTCCCGCAGCAGCGCCGTGTAGACGTTATCCTTGGGATCAATCCGGATAGGCCTGGATGTCATCGGCGGAATTTTCGGGGTCATCTTTTCAATCAGGTCCGGATGGCCAGCCAACACCTCGTTGATGAAGGCCAGACAGCCGTCACGCATCGCCTTGTTCACGGCGCTGCGGGCATGGGGATCCTTGAAATCCGGGTCGACGTGCTGGCTGCGCAACGAACTCTCCGGACCGTACATGCGCGCAGTGCGGAAGCGGGAGAAATTGACGTAGAAGGGTATGTTGCGCTCGCCCCACAGCACTTCATCCGGCAAGGGGTCGATATACCCCGGCGTCGCGTAGCACCAGCTTGGCTGACGCTGGAACAGGGTCGTATGCGCGGCGAGCTTGGCGATAACCGGCAGGGTCTGGTAACCGGATGCACCCGTGCCGATGATCGCCACGCGCTTGCCCGAAAGGTCAAGGTCCGCGGGCCACTCGGCCGTGTGGGTTACCGTGCCGCGGAACGTATCAAGCCCGGCGATCTGCGCCTTGCGGGGACGCGACAAGAAGCCGACACAAGTGAATACCGCATTGCCATGCAGCGTCAGGGGGGCGTCCTTCCCCCGCGCGGCGATCTGCCAGGTGGCGCTGTCCTCATCCCACCGCATGTCCGAAACCTCGGTATCGAAGATGAAGTGTGAACGCAGGTCGTACTTGTCGATCACCCATTCGAGGTAACGGACGTTCTCGGCCCCCGGGCAGAAGGAATAGGGCTGCGGGTATTCCAACCCGAACAGGTGCAGGTAGCCGCGGCTTGGTGAATCGACGCGAATTCCGGGATAGCGGTTCTCAAACCAGACGCCGCCGACGCCGGAGTTCTTCTCGATGACCACGAACGGGATCCCCGCGGCCTTCAGATGAACCGCCGCGTTGACGCCCGAGATACCGCTCCCGATGACGACGACCTGAAACGCCTCCTTTTGCGCGGGCGTCGGCTGGCCCTTCCACCGCAACCCACGTGCGAGGGGATCGAGCCCGGTCTCCTCCAGCCACATCTCCATCTCGGATTGAGGGATCGCGGCATTGGCGATAAGCTCGAGGCTGCGGGGGAGCCGTTCCAGCGGGCCGATATCCACTTCGGTTGCGCCACTGTCGCGCAGATGCCGGAGCAGGGCGGTCGCCTTGTCACGCACGAGGCGCAGATCGTCCTCGCTGGCGATACGGTCCTGGAACGAATAGCCGAAAGCCACCTGCTCGACGTGGATGTCGGCAAGTTTCTCGTCGCCGGTAAGCTGATAGACGAGCCCACGCAGCACCACCGCATCGGCGTGTCGCACGCATTCCTCGATCGTGGCATCGCTGGCCTGGCGCAACTCGTCGCCGACGCGCGCTTTCGCCGCCAAGTTGAGGCCGTTGCGGCCGGTGACATGCCTTTCGCTGACACGCGTGCTATCTTCAAAAGTCCGCATGGTGTTCTTGTCCTTGGCTCTAAAGCTGTTCTTGGCTGCGCAAATACCTGGGGCGGCGTCGATCAGCCGCGGAAGTATCCGCTTAGCCAATCCGTTAATTCGGCTCCGTTGTGCGGAGTGGGCGAGTCATACGAGGCCCTACGACACGGGACTGTGGTGCGCTCAGTCATTTATCGGCATTCACTCCGAGGACGGCACCGGCGCTGGCCACTTCCGGCGTGGGAAACAGTCCCGCCGCAAGGTACCCACCATCCACAGCCAGGGTCTGTCCACTGACATAACTCGACATGTCCGAGAGGAAGAAGGTGATCGCGTTCGCGATTTCGTCGGTCGTGCCACGTCGACCCATTGGGATGATCTTCGAAGACTGCCGCTCCGCCTCGGGATCCCGAAGGGGAATGCGGGGAGTTACAATGGCCCCCGGCGCGACCAGGTTGACCCTGATGCCCCGTTCCGCCCATTCCATCGTCATGGACCGCGCAAGGTTCATGAGGCCTGCCTTTGCGGCGCCGTAGGAGGCATGGCTGGGGGCAGAGCGCATGCCGTCGACCGAGCAGACCCCGACGATCGATCCCGGTGCGCCGCGTGCCACCAAGCGGCGCGCGACGGCCTGGGCAACGAGGAAGAAATAGCGAAGATTGCGATGCTGGTCGTTGTCCCACATCTGCGGGGTCATCTCGAGTAGCGTGCTCCAACCGGCCATCCCGACGATCGCGGCCATCCCGCTTAGCGGCCCCACCCGGGCCTCCGCTTCCGTGACAGCGCCGGCGATCTGGTCGTCATCGAGCACATCGGCCACGATCGCGGCACTGCGCACGCCCGCCGCATCCGCTTCGGTGGCACTGGCCTCTGCCCGGTCCTGATCAACATCAAGCACCGCTACGTTTGCGCCGAGCGAGGCGAGGCGGTGAACGGTCGACGATCCCATCCCCTGGCCGCCGCCCACTACAAGAAATGATTTGCCCTCAAGGCCGAACAGTTCGCGCATCACTTTTCCTTCACTTTGTATCGTAGCGACCGGCATTGTGCCGGACCCGCTTGAATTCTCTCGTCCGGGACCGCGCTAGTCGAGCGCCTCACGGTACATCCCGGCAAGCTGCCCGCCATCGACCACAAGCGACGTGCCTGTGCAGTAACTGCTCTCGTCACTGGCGAAGAACAGCACGGCCATGGCGACTTCCTCCGGCCGACCCATGCGCGGTATCGGCTGCCGTGCGATCGGCTCCTGCAACCGAGCTAACGATTCCGGAGTGGTTCCAAGCACAGTCGGGGTCGCGGTAATTCCTGGGTGCACGCTGTTCACGCGGATGCCCTTGTCGCCCAACTCGAGCGCCAACGAGCGTGTGAGCCCGAGCACCGCATGCTTCGCCGCAACGTAGCTCGACAGGTTTCGGATGCCCACGAGTCCGTCGATCGAGGAGATGTTGACCACCGAGCCTCCGCCCTTAGCCGCCATGGCCGGGATGGCGCTGCGGATACCGTTCCATGTGCCGGTCACGTTGATGTCGAGCGTCATCGCGTGTGAGGCTGGAGTCTGCTTCTGGATGGAACCAATGGCGTGGGCCCCTCCGGCGTTGTTCACCAGTATGTCGAGACCGCCATGAGCCTCGGTTACCAGCGCGATCAGGGCCTCCCACGCGGCAAGGTCGGTCACATCCAGGGCGGTGAAAGTGCTGCCACCGCCGATTTCCCGCGCCAAGTGTTCGCCCCTTGCAGCGTTGATATCGGTAACGAAGACCGTGGCGCCTTGCGCGGCCAGCGCGCGGGCGCAGGCCTCGCCAATCCCTTCCGCCGCCCCAGTGACGACCGCGACCTTTCCTGCAATCCTGGATCCTTCGTGCACCAACTCCGCCCCTTTTCGTTTGTGACGGAGCCGAGAGGCGTTTCCACGCCAGTCTGCCGCGCCCGCATCGTCTTGCTAGCCTGGGGGGCAATTGACAACGCCGTAAGGCCGCTTGCTGAAAATCTGTAATTACGCAATTTGAGACGAACGCGCTTGTGGCGTCGGCCAATCCGGAACTGCTTCAGTCAGGCCAAGACCATCGCGAGTTCGCGATGAGCCCCGCAAGTAGACCGACAAAAACATTTAGCAGGTTGCGGTGTAAGCCTTGGGCATAGGGCTGAGAGCCCGTCTGTCGAGGTGGATGCCTGCAGAGGGCGCCGAACTGAAAATCTTCATTGCGCCGCTCTCATCCGTATGGGTTTAAGTGCCACGGGTCATCGCCTGTATCCCGAGCCACGCACGAGCCGGCCAGGCAATTCATCAGTCGCGAGGCCGTCTCGATAAGTCGGTACCCCTGCGACGATAGTCAGGTCATAGCCGCTCGCCCGCTGCCGAAGCCGGCCGCGCCCAGTCGGCAGATCATATACCATTTCCGGCGCGAACAGACCGACCTCGTCTGGATTGATGACGTTGATGTCGGCCCGCATTCCAGGTTTGAGTAGCCCACGATCAGCCAAACGCATGAACTTTGCGTTATTCCAAGTGAGCTTTCCCACGACCTGCGCCATTGTCAGTCCATCGTCTCCTTTTGCCCATCGAGACATGGCGTAAGTTTGGAAACTCGCATCGCAAATAGAGCTACAATGTGCGCCCCCGTCACCAAGGCCAATCAGAGTATGGGGATTAGCCAACATCGTACGCACCGCATCAATCCTGCCTCCAACATAGTTGCTGGTCGGCATATAGATCATGCGCTTGCCACCTTCGGCGATCGTGAGGTCGTAGGCATGCTCCACCGGCGATATACCCAGGTTTTTGGCCTGACCCGCGATGCTGTCCCCTGCAAGCGGCTCATAATCTGGACGATCGGCCATGGGATACATGTTTTCCAAGCGCCAGTAGCTTGCCCGCTTTCCTGAGACGGCCTCTGGAAACTCCGCGACGAGACGGCGTCGGACCTCGGGGTCACGCATGGCCTGGAGGCGCTCGCCGAAGGAGAGATCTTCGATCGCGCCGTAGGCTGGGCAGAACGAGAATGGATTGTGGAAGGCTTCCAAGCCGAGGATCGCGCCGACTGGGCGAGGCGCGACTTGCGCGGTGACTTCGATGCCGTCCGAATTTGCCCGATCGATCAGTTGCAGGACCGATTTCCAACGCTCGGGTGCATGGCTTTGCTGCATCAACGAGATGGACAGCGGCCGCCCCGAGGATTGAGCGACGCGTTGGAGCATCGCAAACTCCGGCTCGACCGTGTCGAAATCGGAGATGAGTTGGAGTACGCCGCTCCCCGCATCGGCCAAACCGGCGGCGATCCCGGTCAGCTCTCTTTCGCCCGCCGCGTAGGAGGGGGTGAGCCACCCATCGCGTGCCCGATGGTTGAGCGTACGCGATGTGGAGAAGCCGAGCGCGCCGGCAGCGATGGCCTCGCGCGCTATGGTCCGCATAACGGCGACATCTTCTGGCGTCGCGGCATCGCGCGCGGTGGCACGCTCACCCATGACGAAGACGCGCAGCGGTGCGTGGGGTAGATACGCGGCAACGTCCATGTCGTACGTTCGCTCGCCGAGGCGGTCGAGGTAGTCGGGAAAGCTCTCCCAATCCCACGTCAGCCCCGAAGTCATGACGACCTCTGGAACGTCTTCGACACCCTCCATGAGGGATACTAGCCGATCGCGGTCATGGGGCTTGCATGGCGCGAAGCCTACCCCGCAGTTGCCCATCACCACTGTCGTAACGCCGTGGAAGGAAGACGGATTGAGCCGGTCTTCCCAGATGGCGTGACCATCGTAATGGGTGTGAATGTCCACGAACCCGGGCGTTACGATCCGGTCGCGGGCATCCAGTTCTTCGCGGCCTTGCCTGGTTACGGAGCCAACTTGTGCGATCATGCCGTCACGAATGGCGACATCGGCGATGCGAGGCTCTGCCCCACTGCCATCGACGACAAGTCCGTTCCGGATGACCAGGTCGCAAGCATCCTCATCCAGCCGTGGCATGGGAATTCCCTTTGAAGGCCATGTCAGGGGTGATCACTGGCGAAGAGTATGAGTCGCATGTTCGCCTATCCGCATCCTTCTCAAGCAAATCTTCTGTCCGCCTATCATTTATACATATCGTTCAGGCGGAAAACATCGAAGAGGCTTTATGGTTTAATCAGTCGCACTCCCGGAAGTTCGGTGTCAACGGTGCGATCTTCTGGCCTCAAAATACATATAGCCGGCAATTTTCCCGTTTATATGGAAGCTGCAGATCTCTGCATTGGTCGCGACCCTTCAGTCGTCGGCAAATACCCGTCCGTCACGGTTCCCATTCCGCAACCGCTTGCTGTTCCAGCAAGCGGGCAATGCGCACATCGTCATAGCCGAGCAATTCGGCCATGATCTCGCGCGAATGTTGCCCCAGTAACGGTGGGGCGGTCGCAGTCGCCTGGGGTGTGCTCCAAAGGCGCGCGGGATTGGCGATGACAGGCACATCTCCCGCTGTCGGGTGAGGGATGCGGTAGACCATTTGCCGCTCTGCCGTGAGCGGATCGAGTAGCGCCTCTCCGACGTCCTTCATTACGCCGCAAGGTACGCCGGCAGCCTTGCAACGCTCTGCCCAGAAGGCGCTCGAGCGCGTGGCCAGTATCGCGTTTATTTCTCCAAGCAACTCGTCGGCATGTTCAGCGCGGCGGCTCTCGGTGGTCAAACGAGAGTCGCTCGCCCATTCCGGCCGTTCCACAACCTGTTCGGCAAAGGCCCGAAACATCTTGTCACCGCCACCGGTGATCACGACGACTCCGTCCAGAGTCTGAAACTGGCCTCGCGGTATGCCCCGCCTGGCCTGCACCGGGATGGCGCGCGGCTCCTCACCGGAAACGAGGCATTCATACCCCCGGAAGGTGAGGTTGGAGAGCGCCGTGTCATACATCGCCGCTTCTACCATCTGGCCGTTGCCGGTCCGAGTTCGCGCCTGCAGAGCCATCAGGATGGCGATCGCAGCATTGAGGCCGGTCGTCAGATCCGTCCAGGGCGTACCGCCGATCGTGGGCGCCTCGCCTGGCCGAGAATTGAGCCGACACAGGCCTGCTTCGGCCGAGACGGGCGTGTCAAATCCTGCTGCCTCGGCAAGACTGCCGGTCCGGCCATACGCTGAAATAGAGCAGTAGATCAGACGAGGGAAACGGCCTTTGATGCTTTCGTAGTCGAGTCCGCAGCGCCGCATGACCCGGCTTGTGAAATTCTCCACAAGGACGTCGCAGGACTCCAAGAGGTCAAGGATCACTTCACGCCCAGCCGCCGAATTGATGTCGATGGCGATCGAGCGCTTGTTGCGGTTTAACGCGAGAAAGAAGGCGGACACATCGCCGATGCAATGTTCCGGAGGCGACATTCGCGAATCGTCGCCCTTGCCCGGCCTTTCCACCTTGATGACATCGGCGCCGAAGTCGCCAAGCACCTGGGTCGCTTGCGGTCCCGCAAGCGCGCGCGTGAAGTCGAGGATCCGGACGCCTTCGAGAGGCAGGGCGGTCGGACGGTCCAGATCTCGCTCACGACGCAGCAGTCGTGAAATCGGGCTTCGTTCAGGGTCAGGCATTCAGACCGCCATTCACGCTGATCACTTGGCCGGTGATGCAGGCTGAGCCCGGCCCGAGCAGGAACAGTACCAGTGGAGAGATGTCGGATGGCTTCGGCAAGCCCAGCCCGGCCGCCGCGAGGCCGCTTGCGCGCGCCCTTCGGCTACTTGCGAGAACCGCTCGAAAATTGCCGTCTCCGCAACGAAGCTCGGGGTGACGCAGTTCACGCGGATGTTGTCCCGCGCCACTTCCAGCGCGATATTGCGGACGAAGCCGATGATGCCCGCCATGCTCGCGCCTACCACTGCTTGGCGAGGCGCGGCGAAACGACCGGAGTCCGAGGCGAAGGCCACGAATGAACCGCCCTGCCTTGCCAAATGAGGCAAAGCCGCGAAACACAGGGTCTGCAGGTTGCCGAGCGCCGCTGCGGCATGAGCCTCAAAAAATGTCGAGGGTTGGTCGCGGCGAAGGGCCCGGTGACTTGGCCGGATGGACCGCCGAGCGCACAATCCACAACGCCATCCAGCCGCCCCGCATCCGCGACAAATTGCTCGACCAAGGCTGCGATGGCGCCATTCTCCCTGAAGTCAGCAGGCAAGGGCACGAATTGTCCTGCCGGAACACGCCGACGCAGCTTCTCCAGCGCGCCACCGACTGATTCCGGTCGAGATCCGTGAACGCCCACCACGGCACCCTCTGCGGCGGTCCGAGCAGCGATCTCCAACCCTATGCTGCCCGTGGCGCCGGTAATCAGGATTGCCGAGCCTCTCGCCGATTCTTGCATTGATTTTATCAACGTCCAATCCAGGACGTCATGGTCCGAGTATTTCGGGGACCTGACAATCCAACTGCGATCCTGATTAATCACTCAACTCATATATGTTCTTAGTTGCGGCCGCATGGCGATGGCGGTTCGTTACGAGCGATAGAGTGCGCGTCAAAGGCGGCAAAGGCTCGGTTGAGCTCGGTCTGCAGCTTGCAACGCACATCCGATGCGCGTCGGAATCAAGGCTGGATCCGGAAAAATCGCTTGGCAGATAGCTCGAGGCCGGTCGTCCACCGCGCGACCCCCGTATAGGGCCTTACGCGATGCCAGACGACGTCGATGGGAGAAACGGCAATGACCAGGGTGACCCAAGCGCGCAACTGCCCCTTGTGTGAAGCAATGTGCGGATTGCTGGTGGATGCCGACCAAGGCGCGGGGCTCGCCATTGGCGCTCGAGGAGATGGTCACCACCCCCTCAGCCGGGGCCGCGTCTGTCCCAAGTCGCAGGCTATCCTGGGATTGCGAACCGATCCCGACAGGCTGCGCCGGCCCCTTCGAAGGACCGGTCGGGATTTCGAGGAGATCGGATGGGATGAGGCGATCGCAGAGGCTTGCGACCGGCTCAACGCCATCCGCAAGGCGGACGGCAACGATGCCGTAGGGTTCTATTTCGGCAATCCCCTTGGGCATCGTCCCAATCTCGCCTTGTACATGGCGGCCCTCGCCGGGGCGCTCGCGACGCGCCAGACATACTGGGTCGGCCCTATCGATCAGGCGCCCCGGCTGCTGTCGTGCCTGCTGATGTTCGGAAGTTCGGTCTATCGGCCGATCCCCGACATCGATCGCACGATGTGCATGGTGATCGTCGGCGCCAATCCGGTCGTGTCCAATGGCAGCCTCGTCGCCCCCGGTTTCCGCCGCCGGCTCGATGCGCTGCGATCCCGCGGAGGCAAGCTGATCGTGATCGACCCACGGCGCACCGAGACGGCGGGCATCGCCGACGCGCACCTCGCGGTCCGGCCAGGGTCCGATGCCGCCCTGCTGCTGGCGGTCATCAACGTGTTGTTTGCCGAAGAGCTGGTCAACCTTGGCGCTTGCGAAGGTCTGGTCAAGGGCATCGGTGCGCTGCGCGATGCCGCGGCAGGGATGCCGATCGAGCGCACGGAGCAAGTGACCGGGATCGCCAGCGGGGACATTCGAGAGCTTGCACATACCATCGCCGCGGCTCCGAGTGCCGTGGTCTACGGGCGGCTGGGGGCTTGCGTCCAGCAATTCGGGAGCCTGACGAATTGGCTGATGGACTGCATCAACATCCTGACCGGAAACCTAGACCGTCCGGGCGGTGCCATGTTCAATCACGGTGTTCCGCTGTCGACCCGTGTGGACGTGGGCACGCTACCGCTGGGGCGTTGGCGATCACGCGTGCGGGGCCTGCCCGAGTTCATGGGAATGATGCCTTCGGCCGTACTGGCGGAGGAATTGCTGGCGCGCGGGCGCGGCGCCATGCGCGGCTTTGTGATCTTGGCAGGCAATCCCGTTCTCTCCAACCCGAACGGGCGGGGGATCGCGGAAGGACTGTCTCGGCTGGATTTCCTGCTGTCCATCGATATCTACCTCAACGAGACGTCGCGCCTCGCCGACTTGGTGCTCCCGAGCCGCGACTACCTTGAGGAGTCCGACTATCCCGCCTCCACCTCGGCATCGATGGTGCGACATTACGCGAAGTGGTCTCCTCCGCTGTTTGCCGCGGCGGACGATATCCCTTCCGATGCCGAGCTCATGGTCCGGCTTGCCGCAGGCCTGCGGGGTGTTTCGCCTGATGACGTCGAGGAAGAGATGCTCGTGCGGATGCTGGATATGGCGCGGGCGCGCGGCCGTCCCGAATGCCGAGGGATGGCCGAGGCGGAGATGCGCGACGCCTTGACCGCGGCCCCAGGGGGAGACCGCCTGTTCGACATCATGCTTCGCGCCGGGCCTTACGGCGACGCCTTCGGACGGGTTGAAGGGGGGCTGACGCTGGACATGTTGAAGCGGCACCCCCACGGTATCGACTTCGGTCCACTCCAGCCCGAGCTGCCGGGCGTTCTGGGCACGGCTGCGGTCATCTGGAGCGGGCGATCGTTGTTTTGCAGCGTGCTCCGCTTGATTGACAACCGTTCTCCACTCGCTTCTAAGTGGGCGGTGAGGGACGTGGTGTGAGCATTGTCGATGCGCCGAAATATCGGGGCCGATCGCGCGGGGTAGTTGTGCGGCGTCCCGGCGATCGAACGAATGTGTCGCGCTCGGCCACGCGAGCGCTGGATGTGCTCGAATATTTCGGCCTGGCTCGAGAGCCGTTGCGGGCCTTCAAAATCTCGCGCCGGCTTGGCATGAGCCCCTCTACGACAAATCAGCTGCTCAAGACCATGGTGGCTTCTTCGCATCTTGTCTTTGATGCACGCAGCAAGGCCTACCTTCCCTCTCCAAGACTTGCCCTGTTCTCCCGCTGGCTGAGGGAGCTCTATGGCGATGGCGGAAATCTGGAGACACTCGTACGCGATGTGCAGTCGCAGACTGGGATGACCGTCACGATCTGCGTGCAGAACGACCTGTTCATGCAACTGCTCGATGTTTCCGCCGTGGCCGGTTCGGGCATCGAGCGTGGGATGCAGATCGGGATTTTCGGCTCGGCCACGGGCAGTGCCCTGTTGACGATGCTGGATGACGTCGAGATTGCCCGGCTCGCGCAGCGTGCGCGGATCGACCCAGCCGATTTCGCTGACCTCATGTGCCGGATCATCCAGATTCGGAGCGACGGCTATGCCGATGGAACGATCGATGGCCAAGCCAACTGGTCGATCGCGGTGCCTCTTACCGGATTGCATGTACCCGCCGTCCTGGGTCTCTCAGGCTCGCGTGAGGAGGTCATTCCGCGTATCGACGAGTTGCATCAGCTTATGCGGGCCGCGGTCGAGCGATGGATCGATGCCAGCCAGCATTCGTCGGAGCAAGACCGGGAGGGTGATCGGCCCTCTACCTAGCCAGGAATCGCGCCGACTGGCTTAGCATCGATCGACACGCATCGTGCCGCGACGGTCGTCAACACGGAACCAGACATCGTCTTTGCCCAGCCTGCGGTTGATTGGGCATATCATCGGCGCGGCAAGTCGCGCTCGCTGGTGACGACGTGCTGCCGACACAGAACGTTATTTCGATCGTAAGTGTGCTGATCGCGTCTGTGAATTGCAATGTCGGATAATTGCGGCAACTTCGCGGGAAATGAGAAGTAAGCGGAGAACGCAGGATGCATGAACGACTTTTGGCGGAGTTCGACTTGTCAGGTCGTGTAGCGGTAATCACCGGGGCGGCTTCGGGTATCGGTCGCGTAGTGGCGAGCACCTTGGCCGAGGCGGGCGCGATCCCGGTCCTGGCGGATCGCGATCAGGCCGGCATGGACGGCACGGCCGCCTCGGTTGCTGAGATCGGCCTTGCCGCTTCCTGCCATCAACTCGATGTGACCGATCGCTGCGCGGTCGATGTCCTTGCGGATCGCGTCTTCACCGAGCACGGCCGGCTCGATGCGTGGGTCAACTGTGCTGGGGCCATCTTTTCGCGTCCCGTGATCGAAGCGCGTGAGGATGAAGTCGAGCGGTTGCTCGACGTGAATCTCAAGGGCACCTACTGGGGCTGCGCGGCCGCTGGGCGGATCATGCAGGCGCAGGGGCGCGGGGCGATCGTGAACTTCTCCTCGGCCGGCGCGGAAATCCCGGCACCTGGCCTCTCGGTTTACTCAATGACGAAGGCTGGCGTCGTCGCGCTCACGCGGACCCTTGCCCACGAACTCGCGCCGTTCGGGGTCAGGGCCAATGCGGTTGCTCCGGGCTGGGTCGAAACGCCGCTCGCGCTCCACTCGGTGACCGCGCAGGACGGCGCGGTCGATCAGGCCGCGCGCGAGAAGCTGGTCAGTCAACGCGCCGCCGGAACCCCACTGGGGACGATCGGCACGGCGCGGGACATGGCCCTCGCCGCGCTTTACCTCGTGGCGGACGCAAGCCGTTTCATGACCGGCCAAGTTCTGCGGCCGAACGGCGGCATCGTGATGGTTTGACCATCGCGGGCGATCCTTCGAAGCAGGACGGCCGCAGGGCAGAGGCGTCCCGGTCCGCCATGGGGAGACGTTGGCCTTCCGACTTTGCGCGCGACCATCCTGGAGGCGGACGAGACCGGCGCGATCACGCGCCGCTTCCCTTGCCGTCTACTCTGTGTCGAAACGCGCAAGGTCATGCGATTGCAGGGGGATCACAGGGTCGCGATCGTGGTCGAAGGTGAACCCACGCTGCCGGGAAGGCGCAGTGGCGGTGCTGTAAGCAGGAAGGAGGAAGGAGGAGCGCCGGTGTGCTGCAAGCCAGTCGGCAAGCTCCTCGAGGTACCGCAGTTCCCCCAGGAATATGCCTTGCTTGAACAGGCACAGATCGTGGATCGGCAAACGAGCCGCTCCGGTGTCGGCCAGCATGTTTCCCAGCCATTCGACTGCAATCGTGTCCGAGCACAAGGCTACGACCCCGCTGTCGACGATCCACTGACGTAGACGGGGGTCATTGCCATCGAGCGTGGCACATTGGCTGAACAGGCGTTCCCGATCAGGCTTCCGGTCCATGTCCAGGAGCAGGCGATCGAAACCAGAATAAAAAAGCGCCAAATCGACCGGCTTTACGACGACCTGCTGGCGTTCGATCGTCTGCATCAGCTCCTCATACCCTGTCGGCCGCAAGTCCATGCCGAATTCCGCCTTCAGGTTTATGAGGACGTCGCACGTCCTTGCACACCGGCGGTAGCGAGCGAGTCAATTCCCAGCGCGCGCGCATAGACGCGGCCCTCAGCGTCCGGACCGACAAGGTGATCGTCCGCGCGGTAGCCGTTGTAGTAAACCTTCTCAGCCACCCCGTCGCCATCGGCATCGACATGTGGCCGTGATGAGCCAAGGAGTCACACTGCGTGGAGTATTGGCTATGCAACACGACATAATCATCGCAAGTAACTTCCGATCCCTGCTTCCAATTCATGTTATAGTGACAGCAGCTGTCGCTGCGCGATCCAAACAGCTGAGGCGGCGCTCGGAAATCCACGAGTTTGCCGCCCGGGAAATCAAGCGGGAGGCTGAGGCTGAACGCGATCCCTTCCTGGACTTCCCGCCGGCAGCCAACCGTCTCTCAGGTGTCAACAGGTTCATCCGGCCGATCTGATCATCGGCACCGAAATCTCCCCAGTTCGACCCTTCGGTCCTGTTAACCCGTCGTTGCATCGCTCTCTCCATGATTGAAACAGACTGGATGATTGAAACTGACTGGCTTCGGAGGCTGCCGCTCCTGTCGTCGTGAGGCCGCCCGCGTTAGGTCCTGCCGCTGAGCAGTACTGTCAAAGATTAGTCCGGCGGCTTTTGTGGACTGGCCGGAAGGCGCGAGCAAATCGTCGGATTTCGTCCACGAGCGCTTGCGGCGGCTCCATGGCCGCGAAATGGCCGCCCTTGGACGAGGCTGTGTAAAAACGCGTAAAGGAGGAGGTGTCGGATCTTAGCGCGGTGACAGGCTCCGCACGATTTTCGCTTAAGTCGCGGATCGCGATCAGGTGCGGATCGCTGCAATG
>Ga0070671_100002670_pt1 | contig 13826 bp, 12 predicted proteins | sample KBSS73metaG_FD_65341 | JGI IMG/M metagenome (GOLD analysis project Ga0070671, IMG submission 65341) | Switchgrass rhizosphere microbial communities from Kellogg Biological Station, Michigan, USA - KBS S7-3 metaG | ecosystem: Host-associated > Plants > Roots > Rhizosphere > Soil ...
TTGCTCGCGATTTCGACGTGGTCGAAATCCGCCGAACCTGGCACTTCGATTCCGCTGTCCGACTCGACTAAAGGGCGCGGAGCGTCACCACCTCAAACAGCCGCTCCAGCGCATCACCGGGGCCGTATCGCTCGAAACTCCGTGGACCTGGTGTTCGTCGGCGTTACTGCCGCCGCTGTCGGTCGGAAGCTAAACGCTTCACTTCGCCGGTGGCTTGGCGTCTGGATTTCATAGGATGTGACCTCCGACACGTTCGCGCTCAAATATCCATTCGATAATTCCATAACGATTCCCGCGGCTCCACTCCCAACCCGACGGCCGTTGGCAGCCGATAGCATCCCGCGTCGCACGCCATCGTCGTCTCCACGTGCGCGAGGTTGCGGTCGAACACCGAGTGCTGATATTCGTGATACGGGCAGTCCTCGAGCGTCGATGCAGCGTGCAGGCTCGCGGCCATGAAAATGCCGACGCCGATCGTCGCGTGCGGAATGACGCTCGCGTCGTTCGCCTGCGCCATTCGTGCGATCGACAGAAATTGCGATACGCCCGTGTGTGCGATCTCCGGCTGAACGTACCTGACCTTCGCGCGCGATAATCGGAGCTTCGTCTCGTAGATGTTGTGCCATTCCTCGCCAGCGGCTATGGGAACAGCACTGGCCTCGGCCACACACGCCAATCCATCGACGTCCTCCGGCGCGCATGGCGCTTCGAGGAAGTACGGTTTGAACGGTGCAAGCTCGCTTGCGAGCGGCAACGCTTCTTCCGGCCGATAGCGCCAATGCAGATCGACCATGAGGTCCGCGCGGGGCAGCGCAGCGCGCAGTGCCTGCATCTCGGCCACGACCGCATCCTCCGAGATCGCGGCGGCGTACTTGATACCCCGGAATCCCCGATCGAAAAAGGATCGCGCCAGCGCTACGCGCTCGTGCAGGGTGGCTTTCGGCAAGCCCGATGCATACGCGGGAATTTCCGTGCGAAGCGCGTTGCCCAAAGCGGCGTTCAACGGCACGCCCGCTTCGCGCGCCGTCGCGTCCCAGAGCGCGATGTCGATCGCCGCGAGCGCATCGCCGTAAAGGCCCGACGACGCGCCGCGCACGCGCTGCAGGTCGTAGAGCTCGTCGTAGATCGCCGGCGCGTCGCGCGCATCGCGCCCTTCGACGAACGGAAACAACACCTCGCGCAGGATCGCGACAACGGCTTGTGGCGCGACAATCCCGTACGTCTCGCCCCAGCCGACCGTTCCCTTGCGAGTCGTCGCTTTGACGATGACGGACATGTCGCGGTCGGGGTAAATGGTGCGATTGCCGCGACGCACGATATAGCCCTTCGCATTCACGGATTCGCCGTCGCGCAAAGGACCGAGGTACGGCACCTCGCGCGGCAGCGAGACGGCGAACGCCTCGAGCGATCGGATCACCGCTGCCATTTCATCCGCACGACAATTCCGCAGAATGCTTTCGCGGATTGCAGTTCACAGAACGTGCACGCCGACGCGCGCGAGCAGCGTGGCGGTTTCGCATAGCGGAAGGCCGACGACGCCGGAATAGCTGCCCTCGATCCGTGCAACGAAGGCCGCCGCCCGGCCTTGCAGGGCGTAACTCCCCGCCTTGTCGAGCGGCTCTCCGGTTTGCACGTAGCGCTCGATTTCCGCCGCGGCGAGCCGACGCAACGTGACGCGCGACGAGGAAAGGTCCACCTCGATCGCGTTGCGATAACGAATCGCGACGGCGGTCAGCACCTGATGCGTGCGTCCCGAGAGTCGCTTGAGCATGCGAACTGCATCGTTGGCGTTGCGCGGTTTTCCGAATATCTCTCCATCCAGCACGACCTCGGTGTCGGCGCCGAGCACCGCGCGCTCCGCCAGCTTGCGGTCCTGCATCCGTTGCCAGCCGACCTGCGCCTTGGTGCGTGCGATGCGCTCGACATAGTGCGGCGCGGGCTCCTCGTCGAGCGCGACCTCGACCACGTCCCGCTCGCGTCCGACGGCCTCGCGCAGCAGCAGCGTCTCGAACTCGATGCCGAGCTGGGCGAGCAGGCTTTGCCGACGGGGACTCTTCGATGCCAGGTACAGGAGCGGAGCGCTCATCCGGACCTCGTGATTTCCGGTTCAGGAACCTCTGCCCATCGCCGTTCGCGCGAAGGCGCTACTCGCGATGATACGGGTGTCCCGTCATCATCGTATGGGCGCGATAGAGCTGCTCCACCAGCAGGACGCGAGCGATACCGTGAGGCAGCGTCATCGTCGACAGTGCCATGATTGCGGCAGCGCCAGTCTTGACGCTGTCGGCGAGCCCGTCGGCGCTTCCAATGACGAACGCGAGGTCATCGCCGGTGGCCTGCCACTTGGCGAGTGCATCCGCGAACTTCGACGTAGTGAACGAGACCCCATGTTCGTCGAGCGCAATCACTCGGCGGCCTGCCGTGGCCCTCGCGATTCGCGCACCCTCGGCAGTGAGCATCTGCGCGAAAGTGCGGCTTCCGTCGCGGGGTTCGCTCCGAAGCTCCACGGCTTCGAAAGCCCACTCACGCGGCAGGCGCTTCGCGTAGTGCTCGAAGCCCGCCTTCAGCCAGTCGGGCAGCCGATGACCGACCGACACAACCCGAATTCTCATCGACGGCGCCGGCGCATCAGGCAGCCGTCGCCGCTGGTCACGCGGCGTCCGAAAGGAGTGCCGCTCGATTCAAGCGTGAGCAGGCGATCCGCCTCTCACGACGAGCCAACGTCGAGCGGTATCCCGTTCGCCCGCCGCGATCATGCGGCGGATGCGCGAGCGCGACGATACGTGGGCGGCGCCCAGAGCTCTTCGAGGTTGTAGTACTCGCGCACCGCCGGCTGCATGACGTGCACGACGATGTCGCCCGCGTCGACGAGTACCCACTCGCCGGCGTCTTCGCCTTCCACACCGAGGATCTCTCCGCCCGCTTCCTTGACCTTCTCGCGGACGTGGTTGGCGAGCGCCTTCACCTGCCGATTGGAGTCGGCGGAAGCGATGATCAGGCTGTCGTACAGGCTGGTTTGGTGGCGGACATCGAACACTGCGATGTCGCGGGCCTTGATGTCCTCGAGCGCCGCGACGGCGACCTGCTGCAACTTTTCAACCCGCATTAGGTGTGTGTCGGTAGAGTTGTTTCGAATCAATATAGGCCAAAACCGAAGCCGGGAGCAAACCGGCAATTTCGACCGGTTTTCCGCGACTCCCGTTCAAGGCCGCACGTATGGCCGTCGACGAAATCGGATGCGCGGCAACCGGCTGAATGTAAATGGAGCCGGCCGTCCGCTCACGCAAGACCCGCGCGTCGTCCGTCTTCCGCGCACGCCACTCGTCGGCCAATGTGACGGGAAGCCCGGCTTCCAGATCGATGCCGGGGCGCGGCACGACCACGACGTGCGCCAGCTCGAAGAGCTGATGCCAGCGATGCCACTTTGGGAAGCCGTGGAAAGCGTCGGCGCCGACCAGCAGCAGCAGCGGCCGTCGCGGTTCTTCATCGCGGAGGCTTGCGAGCGTGTCGACGGTGTAGCTCTTGCCCGGGCGTTCGATCTCCCGCGTGTCGATCCCGAGTGCCGGAAATTCGGCGAGCGCGAGCCGCAGCATCGCGATGCGATCGGCAGCGGATGCGCGGGTTGCACCGCGGTGCGGAGGATCGCTCGCCGGAACGAGTCGGACCTCGAGCGGCGCGAGCGCGGTTTGCACCTCGTCTGCAAATCGCAGGTGACCGTAATGAACGGGATCGAACATCCCGCCGAGGATCGCGAGTGGAATCAAAAGCGCGAGCCGGGTTGCGCGAGGAAGGAGAGCTCCTCGGGCGTCGACGGGCGGTCGAGGATCTCGTTGCGATGTGGAAAGCGACCAAAACGGGCAATCACGTCTCGGTGTCGCCGCGTCCACGGCAGTGGGCTGTCGAGGCCGGTTTCGGCGGCAAGCGCGACGAAGAGCGTGACCGCCTGGTCCTGCGTCTCGAGGTCCTCGCTGTGCACGAACGGCATGTACATGAACCAGCGTTCGTAAGGGTCGAGCTCGCGGTCGAATTCTCGCTCGAGGGCGTGCTTAGCCGTTGCGAGCGCGCGGGCGTCACCGGCAAATGCCTGCGGCGTTCCGCGAAATGCGTTCCGCGTGAACTGATCGAGCAGGATCACCCGCGCGAGGGATCCGCGGGGTGTCGTGCACCAGTCGCCGAAGGCGCCGGCGAGCCCCGGGGCAATAGCCTCGCCAAAGCGCTCGCGAATCTCGGCGTCGAATGCATCGTCCTTGCGAAACCAGACCTCGCGGTCCTCGCGCGGACCGGAGGTGAACCAGAACGTGAGGATCTCCTCCGCGAACGGTGCAAGGGGCGCCGAGGTCGGCGGGGCGGTGGTTGGCATCATGACGCTGCGCTTTATCATACGGACTTTTCGCGCATCGTCCCGGGCAGCGAGCATTGCCCGCGCGATTGCCACGTTCGATCGTGCAGACCTCGCGCCGGGACATCTTTCTTCTCGCCTGTTGCCAGGCATTGCTGCTCGCCAACGCCTCGGGGCTGATTTCGATGAACGGCCTCGTCGGATTCTCGCTCGCGCAAACGAAAACGCTCGCTACGTTTGGTGCAACGACGTACGTGCTCGGTTCCGCGCTCGCAACGATGCCCATGTCGCTGTGGATGGGAAAGGTGGGGCGCCGCGCTGGATTCATGGCGGGCGCCGTCATCAACATCGTTGGCTGCTCGCTCGCCGTGCTGGCGCTGCAATGGCACAGCTTTGCGCTGTTCTGCGTCGCAACCGCGGTGATCGGCGTGTACAACGCGGTCGGTTTGCAGTACCGCTTCGCCGCGGCGGAAGTATCGACACAGGCCGACCGTGCGAAGGCGATCTCGCTCGTTCTCGCCGGGGGCGTCGTCGGCGGATTCATCGGGCCGCAATCCGCCCGCTTCGCCCGCGATCTGTTCCCGACGCCGTTCCAGGGATCGTTCATCGTGCTCGCGTGCATCGCACTGATCGCGCTTGCCGTGCAGTCGCAGGTCCACGTGCCGAAGCCGACGCTGGACGAGCGCGCGGCCGGCAGGCGACCGCTTTCCGAAATCGCGCGCCAGCCGGCATTCATCGTTGCCGTGCTTTCGGCTGCGCTCGGCTACGGCATCATGAACCTGCTGATGACCGCAACGCCGATCGCGATGGATTTCTGCGGGCATCCTTTCAGCGCGGCGGCGTTCGTGATCGAATGGCACGTCGTCGCGATGTTTGCACCCGGCTTCTTCACCGGCACGCTGATCCGGCGGCACGGAACGTTGCGGATCATTCTCGCCGGCGTCGCGTTGACCGTCGTGGCGGTCTTCGTCGCGCTGAACGGAATCACCGTCACTCACTTCGTCGTGGCCCTGGCCTTCGTCGGCACGGGGTGGAACTTCATGTACACCGGCGGCACGACGCTCCTGACCGAGACCTACCGGCCGAACGAGAAGTCGCGCACGCAGGGGCTCAACGACTTCATCGTTTTTGCGACGATGGGCGTGTCGTCGTTCGCATCCGGCGCGCTCGTCACGGCGACCGGGTGGGAAACGATGAATCGCGCAGCGCTGCCGATATTGGCCGTTATTGCCGCGGCTGCGTTGTGGCTGATGTGGATGCGTCGAGCTGCCCGTCCCGTTGCAACTTGAAAGTCATTGCCTGATTTGCCCGCTGCCGAGCACGATCCACTTGCGGCTCGTCAGCCCTTCGAGGCCCACCGGGCCGCGCGCATGAAGCTTGTTGGTGGAGATGCCGATCTCCGCACCGAGCCCGTACTCGTAGCCGTCGGCGAAGCGCGTCGACGCATTCACCATCACGGAGCTGGAATCGACTTCGCGCAGGAAGCGCATCGCGTTCGTGTGGTTTTCGGTGACGATCGCGTCCGTATGCCGCGATCCGTAACAGGCGATGTGGTCGATGGCCTGGTCGAGGGAATCGACGACGCGGATCGCGATGATCGGCGCCAGGTATTCGGTGTACCAATCATCCTCGGTCGCGACTGTCATCGACGGGACCAGCGCACGCGCAGCGTCGTCGCCGCGCATCTCGACGCCTTTCGACCCGTAGATGGCGGCAAGCGACGGCAGCACTCGCGGAGCGATGTCCCGATGGACGAGCAGCGTTTCCATCGTGTTGCAGGGTGAATAGCGTTGTGTCTTGGCGTTATCGGCAATGCGAATCGCCATGTCCACGTCGGCGGACGAATCGATGTAGACGTGGCAAACGCCATCGAGATGCTTGATGACCGGAACACGTGCGTCGCGCGCCACGCGCTCGATCAGGGATTTGCCGCCGCGCGGCACGATGACGTCGACGTGCTCTTCGTCCGCGATCAGGCAGCCGACGGCCGCACGATCCGTGGTCTCGACGAGTTGCACCGCATGCTCCGGGAGTCCCGCCTCGCGCAGACCTTCGCCGATGCACGCGGCGATCGCCCGATTGCTGTGAATCGCTTCCGAGCCACCGCGCAGGATCACGGCATTGCCGGACTTCAGGCACAGTCCGGCCGCGTCGGCCGTGACGTTCGGCCGCGACTCGTAGACGATGCCGATGACTCCCAGTGGCACGCGCATCATGCCGACCTGGACGCCCGACGGCCGATACTTGAGCTCGGAGATCTCGCCGACCGGGTCCGGAAGCGCGGCGATCTCCTCGAGCCCCCGCGCCATCGCCTCGATTGCCTTGTCGTGAAGCGTCAGGCGATCGACGAACGCCGCATCGTGCTGCGCTTCGCGCGCGGCCGCCACATCGCGCGCATTGGCATCGAGGAGCGCGCTGCCCGCGTTGCGTATCGCAGTCGCGATGCCTTCGAGCGCACGGTTCTTCGCATGCGTGTCCGCACGCGCCAGTTCGCGCGCAGCGGTCCGCGCGGCCTCACCGACGCTCCGCATGTATGCAGTGACGTCGGCGTCGGCGAGTTTCGGGACGGCGCGATCGTTCATGTCTGCATTCTACTTGGCGTGCGTGTCGCCGGCCTCGTGTGCACGCCGAGCGGCCGCTCGACCTGACTTCACGCCACTGGCGCCGGGGGCTCCGCCAGCGCAGCCGCAATATCGGGTACGAAGCGGTAGCCGACGCCGGTCTCGGTGACGAGGTGCCGCGGCCGCGCCGGATCGCCTTCGAGCTTGCGCCGGAGGTGTGCCATGTAGATGCGGAGGTAGTGACTGTGCTCCACGAACGCCGGCCCCCACACCTCGCGCATCAAATGCCGATGCGTAAGCACCTTGCCCGGATGCGCAAGCAGGTGCGCGAGCAGACGGAATTCGACGGGCGTGAGGTGAACGACATTGCCGGCGCGCGCGACCCGGCGGTTCGGGAGATCGACGGTGACGTCGGCGAAGCGCACGATCGGCACGTCGTCGCCACGCGTCGTGCGGCGAAGCATTGCGCGCACGCGTGCGAGCAGTTCCGCGACGCCGAAAGGCTTCGTCAGGTAATCATCAGCGCCCGCATCGAGCGCTCGCACCTTCTCGGCCTCGTCCACACGCGCCGAAAGCACGAGGATCGGCAGCGACGAGAACGCGCGCACCTCGCGGATGAATTCGACGCCGTCCTGATCGGGGAGACCGAGGTCCAGCACGGCAAGATCCGGCTTGCGAGTTCCGGCCTCGATTACCGCGCGCCGAACGGTTTCCGCTTCAGCAACGCGAAACTGCTCGTCCAGCAGCGCTGCGCGCACGAAGCGACGGATCTCGGGATCGTCCTCGACGATGAGCACGAGCGGCGTCGTTTCCACGCTGCTTGCTTACGCGGCCGCGGCCGACGTCGTTTCGACGGGCACGGGTGGAGACTCGCCGGCAGGAAGCGTGAATGCGAAGCGCGCGCCGCCTCCCTCGCGATTGCGTGCAGCGATCGTCCCGCCGTGCGCCTCGACGATTGCGCGGCATATTGCAAGACCGAGACCAACACCGGGCACCGCGGATTCGCGCTCGCCGCGCGTGAACTTGTCGAATATCGCCTGCTCACGGCCGGCGGGTAGGCCGGGTCCGCGGTCCTCGATGGCGACTTCGACGACGCCATTCGCGAACCGCGCCGTCATGCGGATCGGCGCGCCCGGCGGCGTGTACTTCGCAGCGTTCTCGAGCAGGTTGACGAGCACGCGTTCGATCAGCGTTCCGTCGCATGCGACGAGCGGCAGGTCGGCGGGAAGATCGACGTCGATCGCACGACCGGCCAGCGTGGTTTCGAGCGCTGCGAGCGCGCCTCCCACCAATTCCTCGATGGACTGCCAGTCCCGGCGAACGTTGATGCGACCCGCCTCGAGACGCGCCATCTCGAGCAGGTTGTCGACGAGTCTTGCCGTGCGGCGCGCCTGGTCGCGGATGGCGAGCGCCTTGGCTTCGCCGGCGTTGCCGCCGCGCGCAAGCTCCAGCGCGAGCGTCTCGGACAGGCCGACCAGCGCCGTCAGCGGCGTTCGCAGGTCGTGCGACAGCGCGGCGAGCACCGAATTGCGAAGCCGTTCCGATTCCATGTCGAGGAGCGTGCGCTGCGCGACGGTGACGAAGTGCACGCGCTCGAGGGCGATCGCGATGAGCGCAGCGAATGTCTCGAGCAGCCGCCGCTGTTCGGGAACCATCAGCTGCCCCCGATCGGCCGGCTCGACGACGAGCACGCCGCGCGTTCGCACAGGGGCCTTGAGCGGCAGATAGAGCTTGCCCGCCGCGGGCAACGTGTCGGTGCCCGTACCCGCCGGCTCCGAGCGATCGACACACCAGCGGGCGATGGCCATGTCGATTTCCGGACGCGCATCGCTCGCTTGGACCGGGCGCAGCGTTTCGTCCTCGTCCAGCACGAGCACGCCGCTCTTGCCAGGAATCATTGCTGCGAGGTAGCGCTCGCCGATCTCCGTCACTTGCTCGGGCGCGAGCGCCGCCGACAGATCGCGCGCCATTTCGAACATCCGCCGTGCGCGTTCCTCGCCTCGGGATGCAAAGGTCGCCTGATAGCGCAGCCGAGCCGTCAGCTGGCCCACGATCAGTCCGACGAGCAGCATGACGATGAAGGTGAAGAGGTATTGCGCGTCGGAGACCGCGAAGGTGAACTGCGGGGGCACGAAGAAGAAATCGAATGCAAGCACGTTGATGACGGCCGCCAACACCGCCGGCCCCCGCCCGAACAGGAGTGCGGCAGCGACGACGGCGAGCATGAAGAGCAGCACGATGTTCGAGAGCTCGAACAGGTGTTGCAACGGAAATGCGATCAGCGTCGTGGCGGCAGAAAGTGCGAGCGCGCCACCGTAGCGCTGCGACAGGCGATCCGGCGGCGTCGCGGGCGTTTCGTCCGACGTCGTTTCCGCCGCTGTACGCTCGCGGCCGACGAGCACGACGTCGAGGTCCGGCGCGAGGCGGTTCACGCGTAATGCCGGACTCGCGCCCCACAGGTCGCGCAGCGACCGGCGTGCCGAAGCGCGTCCGAGAACGACCTTGCCGATGTTGTGCATTCGCGCGTAGTCGACGAGTGCTGCAACGGCATCGGCGGCGCCGATCGTAGCGGTGTTGGCGCCGAGCTCCTGCGCAAGCTTCAGCGTCGCGAGGATCGTTCTCCTTCGCGCTTCCGGCAGGCGCGCGAGTGCGGGCGTCTCCACATAGACCGCGTGCCACGTCGCATCCAGCGCCGCCGCGAGGCGCGCCGCCGATCGGACTACGGCTTCGTTGCCGCGTGCAGCACTGACGCCGACAAGCAACGCATCGCGTGTCTTCCAGACGGGCGCGCCGGCAACGTGCTCGACGCGGTACGTTCGCATCTGCGTGTCGACGCGATCCGCCGTACGACGCAACGCGAGCTCGCGCAAGGCGAGCAGGTTACCCCTGCGAAAGAAGTTCTGGACCGCACGTTGCGCCTGCTCGGCGAAATAGACCTTGCCCTCCTTGAAGCGCTTCAGTAGGTCGTCGGGCGTCAGATCGACGAGCACGACGTCGTCGGCTTCGTCGAAGACGCGATCCGGCAGCGTCTCGCGCACCTTCACGCCGGTGATGCCGCCGACGATGTCGTTCAGGCTTTCGAGATGCTGGACGTTGACCGTCGTGTAGACGTCGATGCCGGCTGCGAGCAGCTCTTCCACATCCTGGTAACGCTTGGGATGGCGCGATCCCGCCACGTTCGTGTGGGCCAGCTCGTCGACGAGCAAGATGGCGGGCTTCCGCGCGAGCGCCGCGTCGAGATCGAACTCCTCGAGCACTTGGCCGCGATAGTCGACCCGCTTGCGCGGAATCGTGTCGAGGCCTTCGAGCAGACGCTGCGTATCGGCGCGCCCGTGCGTTTCGACGACGCCGACGACGACGTCGCGACCTTCCTTGCGCAGCCGCTGCCCCTCCGCGAGCATGGCGAATGTCTTGCCGACGCCGGGCGATGCGCCGAAGAAGATCTTCAGTCGGCCCCGCGCCGCGCGTGCCTTGTCTTCCTCGATGCGGACAAGGAGCGCGTCCGGATCGGGCCGATCGTCGTCGCGACCCTCGGTCATCCTGCGCTTTCGTGCGCGCTCACCTTTGCAGTGTATCCAATGCGAGGTTCAGTTGCAGTACATCGACCACGGCCTCGCCAAGAAAGCCGAGCTGTCGCGCGCGCGTGTGCTGGGTGACGAGCGCGCTCACGCGATCGACGGCAATCCCTCGCGCCTTGGCAACGCGCGCCGTTTGATATGCGGCGGCCGCAGGACTGATGTGCGGGTCGAGACCGCTGCCGGACGCGGTGACGAGATCGACGGGGAAGGGCGCACGGTTGTCCGGGTCGGCCGACCGCAGCGCCTCGATGCGCGACTTCACCGCGTCCGCCAAGGCGGGATTGAGCGGTCCCTGGTTCGATCCGCTCGATGCGCCGGCGTTGTACGGCATCGGCGACGTCGCGGACGGACGCCCCCAGAAATATTTCGGATCGCTGAACGGCTGGCCGACGAGCGCGCTTCCCACCGCTTTGCCGTCGCGCTCGACGATGCTGCCGTTCGCCGTGCGGCCCATCGTCAGCTGCGCGATCCCCGTGACGAGGAGCGGATAGGCGACGCCCGTGACGAGCGTCATGACGATCAGCATCAGCAGCGAATCTCGGAATGTGCGGGCCATGGGGGGTCCCTGTCAGACGAGGCCGACGGCTGAGAGGATCATGTCGACGAGCTTGATCCCGATGAAGGGCAGGATCACGCCGCCGACGCCGTAGACGAGCATGAAATTGCGCAGCAGCGCCGCCGCGCCGAGCGGGCGATAGCGAATGCCCTTCAGCGCGAGCGGCACGAGCGCGATGATGATCAGCGCGTTGAAAATGACTGCCGATAGGATCGCCGACGATGGCGTCGCGAGATGCATGACGTTCAGCGCGCCGAGTTGTGGATAGGTCGTGATGAACGCGGCCGGGACGATCGCGAAGTATTTCGCGATGTCATTGGCGATGGAAAACGTCGTCAGTGCGCCGCGGGTCATCAGCATCTGCTTGCCGATCTCGACGACCTCGATCAACTTGGTGGGATTCGAGTCGAGGTCGACCATGTTGCCGGCCTCCTTCGCCGCCTGCGTGCCGGTGTGCATCGCCACGGCGACGTCGGCTTGCGCTAGCGCGGGCGCATCGTTGGTGCCGTCGCCGGTCATCGCCACCATCCGGCCATCGCTCTGGTTTTTGCGGATGAGCGCGAGCTTGGCTTCCGGCGTCGCCTCGGCCAGGAAGTCGTCGACACCGGCCTCGGCTGCGATTGCGGCTGCGGTCAGTCGATTGTCCCCGGTGATCATCACCGTCTTGATGCCCATGCGGCGCAGTTCGCCGAAGCGTTCCTTGATCCCGCCCTTGACGACGTCTTTCAGCTCGACGACGCCGAGCGCGGTGCCGTTCTCGGCGACGACGAGGGGCGTGCTGCCGCGCCGCCCGACTTCCTCGACGAGCCGGCTGATGGCGGGCGGCACCGTGCCGCCATGACATTCGACGTGACGGGCGATGGCATCGGCGGCGCCCTTGCGGATTTGCCGTGCGCCGACATTCACGCCGCTCATCCGGGTTTGCGCGGTGAAGGGAATGAACGTCGCGCCGAGCTCGGCGATCTGCCGCTCGCGAAAGCCGTGCTCCTTCTTCGCGAGAACGACGATGCTGCGTCCTTCGGGTGTCTCGTCGGCGAGGGAGGAAAGCTGCGCGGCGTCGGCGAGATCGCGCACGTTGACGCCCGGCGCCGGAAGAAACGCGCTCGCCTGCCGGTTGCCCAGCGTGATCGTCCCGGTCTTGTCGAGCAGCAGCACGTCCACGTCGCCGGCCGCTTCGACGGCGCGCCCGGACATGGCGAGCACGTTGGCGCCGAGCATCCGGCTCATGCCTGCGATGCCGATCGCCGAGAGCAGCGCGCCGATCGTCGTCGGAATCAGGCAGACGAGCAGTGCTACGAGCACGGTCACCGTCACCGCGGTGCCTGAGCTCGCTGCTTTCACGCTGTAGATCGAGAACGGCAGCAGGGTGACTGCTGCGAGCAGGAAGACAACGGTCAGCGCTGCGAGAAAGATTTCGAGCGCGATCTCGTTCGGCGTCTTGCGACGCTTCGCGGTTTCGACCATTGCGATCATCCGGTCGACGAACGTCTCGCCGGGGTCTGTCGTGCAACGAACCACGATCCAGTCCGACAGTACGCGCGTGCCGCCGGTGACCGCCGCGAAGTCGCCGCCCGATTCGCGGATCACCGGCGCGGATTCGCCGGTTACCGCGGACTCGTCGACCGACGCAACCCCTTCGATAACTTCGCCGTCGCACGGCATCAGATCGCCGGCCTCGACGATCACCACGTTGCCCTTGCGCAGCTCTTCGGCCGGCTGGGTCCACATGGCAGCGCCACGGTGAGGCTCCTTGAGGCGCTTCGCCCATACCTTCTGCCGCATGCCGCGCAGCGCCGTCGCCTGGGCCTTGCTGCGGCCTTCCGCGATCGCCTCGGCGAAGTTCGCGAAAAGTACGGTGATCCACAGCCACAGCGCGACGTTGCCGATGAACCACGCGGGCGCTTCACCTTGTCCACGCAAGGCGTCGATCCACAGCCATGTCGTCAGCAGGCTTCCGACGAAAACGACGAACATCACCGGATTGCGGGCCTGCGTTCGAGGGTCGAGCTTGCGGAACGCGTCGACGAGCGCAGGTCCGAGCAGCTTCGGGTCGAACAACGGGAGTGTCTTGCGCGTCATGACGATCTTCGTATGGTGATCGCTGAAAGGGTCAGCGGACGCCGGCGAGCATCAGCTGCTCGACGATCGGGCCGAGCGCAAGCGCCGGGACGAACGTGAGGGCTCCGACGAGCAGCACCGTTCCGATCAGCCAACCGATGAAAAGCGGTGTGTGCGTGGGCAGCGTGCCGCCGCCCGCGGGGATGGATTTCTTGGCGGCGAGCGAGCCGGCGACGGCCAGCACGGGAATCATCAGCCAGTAGCGCGCGAACCACATCGCGATCCCGAGCATCGTGTTGTAGAACGGCGTGTTCGCGCTGAGGCCCGCGAACGCGCTGCCATTGTTGTTCGCAGCCGACGAGAACGCGTAGAGGATCTCGGAGAAGCCGTGCGCGCCGGGATTGGCGAGACCGGCGAGTCCATCGGGCGCCAGAACGGCCACCGCCGTGCCGGTCAGCACCAGGAACGGCGGAACGAGGATCGCGATCGCCGCCATCTTCATCTCGAACGCCTCGATCTTCTTGCCGAGATACTCCGGCGTCCGCCCGATCATCAGGCCGGCGACGAAAACGGCGATGATCGCGAACATCAGCATGCCGTACAGCCCCGATCCGACGCCGCCGTAGATCACCTCCCCCAGTTGTATCAGCCACATCGGCACGAGTCCGCCGAGCGGCATGAACGAGTCGTGCATCGCGTTTACGGAGCCGTTCGATGCGGCTGTCGTCGCGGTC